>Ga0169931_10013766_pt1 | contig 11011 bp, 7 predicted proteins | sample Kivu_15m_20L_FD_129675 | JGI IMG/M metagenome (GOLD analysis project Ga0169931, IMG submission 129675) | Freshwater microbial communities from Lake Kivu, Western Province, Rwanda to study Microbial Dark Matter (Phase II) - Kivu_15m_20L... | ecosystem: Environmental > Aquatic > Freshwater > Lake ... | reverse complement strand
TTTAATAAACCTTATGGAAAAGGTGGCGATAGGCAGCAAGAAAAGCAAAATATGCCGGAACAGCCTTTAAAAGTGCTAACCAAAGAGCAGCTACAAGAACTTTCTATGCAAGAGTTGAATGTTCATGCGCGTCGTTACGGTATTGTAGGTGCGGGCTTGCTTTCTTATAATGGCCTTATAGAAAAAATTATTGATGTTCAAAAAGAACCAGACAAAGAAGTTTTAGTTGAAGGCGTGCTTGAAAAATTACCAGATGGATTTGGGTTTTTACGCTCTCCCGCTTATGATTATGTTTCATCTCCTGATGATATTTATGTTTCTCCTTCACAAATTAGAAGATTTGGATTGCGTTCGGGGGACACTATTTTAGGTACTATTAGACGTCCTCGCGAAGGTGAAAAGTATTTTGCACTCAATCGTGTTGATAAAGTTAATTTTGAAGATCCAGTTAAATTGAATGAGCGTCCATATTTTGATCGTTTAACGCCGTTGCATCCACACGACAAATTTACATTGGAATATAACCCAAGTTTTATTTCAACGCGTATTATGGATATTTTTACTCCGATTGGTAAAGGACAACGTGGTTTAATTGTTGCTCCACCAAAAGCTGGTAAAACTATTTTGCTTAAAGAGATCGCGCAAAGTTTAATTGCTAATCATCCTGAAACCTTTTTAATTGTTCTTTTGATAGATGAACGACCAGAAGAAGTAACCGATATGAAGCGTTGCGTAAAAGGTGCGCATGCTGAAGTTATCAGTTCTACCTTTGATGAGTCTGCAGAGCGCCATGTACAGGTTGCAGAAGCTGTGCTTGAAAAAGCAAAACGCTTGGTTGAAGGTGGTAAAGATGTGGTTATTTTACTTGATGCAATTACCCGTTTAGCTCGTGCATATAATACAACAGCTCCAGTCTCTGGTAAAGTGTTAACGGGTGGTATTGATGCTAATGCATTACAACGCCCAAAGCGGTTTTTTGGTGCAGCTCGCTGTGCTGAAGAAGGCGGTTCATTAACTATTATTGCAACCGCGCTTATAGAAACCGGTTCAAGAATGGATGAGGTTATTTACGAAGAGTTTAAAGGTACGGGTAATATGGAAATGCATATGAGCCGTAAGCTCGCAAATCGTCGTATTTATCCTGCGTATGAACTTACCATGTCTGGTACGCGTCGTGAAGAGCTTTTGCAATCAGAAGAAGATTTAAAGCATTTGTGGGTTCTTCAAAAGTTCCTTTCTTCTATGAATCCAGCAGAAGCGATGGAATTTTTGGTTGATAAGCTTGGTAAATTTAAGACCAATGAAGAGTTTTTTGAGTCCATGAATAATCCTAAGCGAGCAGGTGGTTCGGTGTCTAATCCTGCCAGCAGCTCTGGAGGTTTAAGTAGCCCTTCAAATGGTAACGGAGGCGGGGCAGGATCAAAAGACTCCAAGTAATATTTTCTTATAGTAAGTATTTTGGAAATGACTTTTAGGCTTAATTTCGCTTTAAAGGTCATTTCTGTTTTTTAGCCGCTTGTCTTTTGTGGAGATTGTTTTACTATTAGTATCTATTGTGCGGTAGGAGGTGTAGCCGCAGCTGTGGAGGTTTGATGAAAATTCTAATGTGGAGGTTTGATGAAAATTCTAAAAACAATTTTTTGTGGATCATTGTTCTTTTTCTGTAGGGTTGTTTGTATTCATACGAGTCTATGGATTTGGGTTAACAGGGTTGAAGGAAAATATTTATGGAAAATCAATTTAAAAAATAAAAAAATAGCGTTCGCGTTAGCGCTATGTTTTAGTACGATGAGCTTTGCTGCTGAATCAGAATCGGCCGTACAGAAATCTGGTAAAGTAAGATGTATGAGCCTTATACCAGAGGATAGGCATTACAACCGCGTATTCTTTGGTATGAGTGATGGTGACTGTTGGGTTGAGCCATCTAATGCTTGTGATGACGGGGATAGCCAATATCAAAAAGTGATTGATCACCTAAAGAAACTTAACAATGATGACAATCACTTGACTGTTGTTAAATGTGCTTTTAGGTATGGGTTTGCTTTTGTTTTAAGAACCGACAATGTGCTATTGGCCTATAAGCAAGAGTCTGGTGGAGAAAAAGTAGTGGGCAAGATGCATTTTTTTGACGTAGTGGATTTTACTTTTTTTAATGCTAGTTTGGCGGCTAACAATACGGAAACAAATCAGCAATCCTGCAATGTGCTACCATTGGTGAGTATCCTTATGGCTAAAAAGAATACTGTTACTAAGATGATGTATTTAGATGGATCATTTAGCTTGAAATTTGCTCACCAGGAGGTTGTGAGCGTCCCGGGGAATGGTACACAACAACAAACAAAAGAAGTAGGCATTGTTTATAATAACAAGTCTAACTTAGGGATCTCTGAGGAGTGTAGTAATTACAATTATGAAAAGCCTTATGACACAATAAAAAATATGGAATATTTCGGTACGGAAACCGATAAAGGACATGTTGCTTTAGGTATTAGCGGTGCTAATAATTCACAGATTGTTCAATTTTTTCAAAAGAAGCCTTATTCACATAGGGAAACCACCAAAGTTCTTTTTGAAGCGCAAAACGGTGAAACATTATCTGCTTTTGTTATTAATCCCTATAATAATAATCAGTTGATTGTTATTAAACGGAATCCAGAGTTGGGCAATATCACAGTTTTAGTTGATCATGCACGAGGGCAAGAATTAGGCCGTTTTGTACAGCAGTTTCAAGACATGGATTTTATAGCAATAAGGCCTTATGGCACAGATATTGTATTGTATAATAGTGCAGCTGAAAGGTTGGTATTCTTGAATGAAAATGATGTGCGTATAAGAACGTCTTTAGAAGCTTTTACAGAAGACCATCCTTATATTGGTTTTGCAATAAAAACAGCAGGGGTGGTTGGGCCAGTTGCTTTAGTTGGGTTGGCTGCTTATCAATTGCTCAAAAAACCATCACGTAAAAAAGTACAGGAAGCAGTTGGTTCATTCGTAACGGCAGCGGCAGCTTTAGTTAGCAGCAACTGTAATTAGGTGACAAAGAAATTGTGTTATTGATTCTGGGTGATAAATAGCACAATGGAATCTAGGATGGTATCCCATAATGATTGATCGCAATACATATGACCAGCGCTTTCTAGTGGAATAAATTGCGCATGGCGAATTTGTTGAGATACCGCCTTTCCCCAGTCGTAGGGGACTAGAGCGTCCTGTGTTCCATGTAAAATGAGTGCTGGGATGGGAGATTTTTTTAAATCCTTCACTAATGTTTCAGGTTTTGTATGAAAGAGCATAATCGCATGATTTTTGATACGCGGTTTTTCATGCAGTATTTGATAAAATTCTTTGGTGTATTCATCAAATAGTTTTTCATCAATGTCATAACTACCATGCACAAGTTTCATTTTTTTGAGTAAAATTTGTTTGTCAAACCAATGAATTCCCCACGGTTTATATGACTGAAGCTCTTTTACTAGATCCTGAGAACGTTCAGGCAATCCTAAAGCGGTATGTTCCTCTTGAGTAAAAATGTCCCCCGCTCCAATAATAGTAGCAGAAAGAAGTCGGTCTGATTCATATGCCATAAGGCCGGCTACAAGACAACCACCCATGGAATGGCCTACAATATGTGCTTTTTTAATACCATAAAAATCTAAAACTGCTTTTATATCATCTATCATATCGGTAAAAAGATAGGTTGGGTTTTTGCTTGACCCATAAGAGTGTCTTTGAGAAAATCCGCTGTCTCTTAAATCAAAGCGAATAACAAAAAAGTTCTTTGCAGCTAATTTTTTACAAAAGCTATCGGGCCAAAATTTGCGATGCGCGCCTGCACCATGAATTAAAAGAATGGCAGGATTTGTTTCGTGACCAAAAGTTTCTGTCCAAAGTGTGGTTTGTTCTGTGTAGATAAAAGTTCCCGGCTTTTTAATATTAAGCCAATCTTTTATTGAACCCACTAAAAAAGCAGTGCTTAATAGTCCGACATAGAGAAATTTTTTGATCATAATTTTCCTTTTCACAAACCCTTTACAGGGTACTTGAAATGATCTGCTTTTCAAGGGGATTTTCTTGAGCTTATTTTTCCCCTTTGGCGATTTCTGTTTGAAAATATTTAATAAATTTTTACAAGATATCGAGTGACAGATCATCAAATTGACCACGCGCTTCTTGGTATCCAGCAACAAATGCTATCATTGCAGCGTTATCAGTACAATAACGTGGGGCAGGAAAAAATAATTGAATGTTGCGCGAACTGCAGTAATTGCTCAAAATAGACCTGATATATTTATTGCAGGCAACACCGCCTACAAATGCAAAAGCCTTTATTTCAGGATGTTCTGTAAGAGCATAGTGTATTTTTTGTACAAAAATATCAGCAACACAGACTAAGAATGAACTTGCCACTTTATTTTTCAATTCATCGCTGGTATCTAGCAATTTTTTTGATGCCAAATCATAGGCGCCGCGATTTACCAGGTCATACAAGACGGCTGTTTTAAGACCTGAAAAACTCATATTGCAATCTTTTATTTTGCTGCGTGGATAGTTGAAAAAATCTTCAAAATTAACGAGCGCGGCACGTTTTTCAATAATAGGGCCACCCGGGTAGCCAAGTTCTAATAGTTTTGCAATTTTATCAAAGGCTTCTCCTGCTGCATCATCTAGAGTTGTACCAATGGTAGTGTAGTCGCCAAAATCATTAACCAGATACATTGAAGTGTGACCGCCAGATGCTGTTAAACATAAAAAGGGAAAGGGAATGGTGTTTTCTATGCATGCAGAAAATGCGTGGCCTTCAAGGTGATTTACCCCCATGAATTTTTTTTGCAAAGTTCCTGCAAGTCCTTTTGCAAAACAGGTTCCAATTAAAAGTGATCCAGGTAGGCCAGGTTTGTTGGTCACTGCTATAATATCAATTTCATTAAGTGATACCTTTGCTGTAGTAAGTGCCTCCTCTACAATGAGATCAATTTTTTCAATGTGTGCGCGAGAAGCAAGTTCGGGAACCACCCCACCAAATTGTTTATGCATTTCAATTTGTGAAAATAAAACAGATGAAAGCACGCCGTGGTTTGTACTGTAGACAGCGGCAGCTGTTTCGTCGCAGGATGTTTCGATAGCAAGAATTAAAGGTGCTTGGGTGGTGAATGAAGTCATACGTTAATTTCCTGAGCAAGAGTAATCTGTTTTTGGGTGCCGATGTGCACGTTGTGCGTTAATTTTTTGTGAAAAGTATCACTATCAAGAGCTGCTAGTGCGGCCTTATCAAGGCTGTCTTGAAGTGTTTTACTATTTTTCTTTAAAATAAGAGTAGGCAATGGAACGGGGCTGGTATCAGCTGACCAGCGTGTTGATTGCATAGTTTGTACGCACGTTGCATCAAGCATAACAACCAGCGCTTTTTCTGGTAATGCGTAGGGACCTTTTCCTGTTGATTGTGTTATTTTCCATTGGTAGTAATGCCCCACTTCCTTTTTTTCTAAAGAGAACAGTGTGTAATCTGCACCTGTAGGAACTTCAAGCGATTTTATGATACCTGTTTTTGGAGTACTGCAAAGGCAAATGGCAATATCAAAACGATCAGTAGCTGCTGATTCAAAAAGTTCAAAAATGCCATCAGTGCAGGGGATAATGTCACCCTTGTAATAAATGCGTACAGCGCTATCTTCTAAAAATTTTGATCCAACCTTAATGCTTCCTGTTAAAGGAATTTTATCATAGCTTCTGACCAAATCTTCTTCTGAAATCAAGTCTTTGGGTTTGGGCTGATTGGGGCCCATGCTTTTATAATACAAAGCCCTAAAGTTGCGTGCATTGTTTTCAAGTGGTGTAAAAAGCAACGATAAAAGTGCAACCATAATAAGCATGAAAGAGTTCCTTTTGTCGGTGTAGGTGCTGAAATACCTTGTTCGCAGCAGATCCCTATGGTAAAATATAGCTTAATTGCCAACTTTTTCAAAAAAGGGTGTGTAACGCGCGTAAAGGATTCTATGGCTTCACTATTTTCTAAATTAAAGCAGCTGTTCGTGCAGGAGAATACCTCTGCACATGATTTTGCTCTTGCCTGTGCGGTTGCGTGTTATGTAGCCATTTCTCCCTTTGTAGGTCTGCATACGCTCATGTCTTTGGGGATTGGGTGGTTTTTTGATCTTAATATTCCGGTGCTTATTACTGTTTCTTATCTTATTAATAATCCTTTTACCATTGTCCCTATACTGGTGGGAACCTATTGTTTTGGGTATTGGTTTTTGCATTCATTGCTTGAAGTAAGTGCAGTAGGCATGACGCCCGCTTGGATGGTGCCTGTGAATACTTTTTTAAAGACGCATGCGGGTCTTTCTGAAATTTCTTTCTGGGCTTTTATGGTGGGAGCCAACCTTTTAGGCATCTTAGTGGCTTTAATTACCTACCCCGTTGTAAAAAAATGTTTTAATCTGTGGCGCTCAAAAGCTCACCACACACCTCATTGAGGTCATTGCTATGAAAATAATAACTCAAAACAAAAAAGCTTATTTTGACTATGAGGTGCTTGATACCATTCAAGCAGGCTTGGTTTTAACGGGAGATGAGGTTAAATCATTGCGAGCAGGGCATGTTAATTTGACTGGCTCATTTGCAGCCGTTCATCAAGGTGAGTTGTTCCTTTTAAATTGTAATATTACCCCCTATGAAAAAGCTTATTTAAAAGACGAAGAAGGTGCTCGTCGTAGCCGTAAATTGCTTCTTCACAAGCGTGAAATTATTAAGTTGATTGGTGATATGTCCAAAAAAGGGCTGACAATTGTTCCGCTTAAACTGTTTTTTAATGCCAAAAGTTTAGTAAAAGTTGATCTTGGTATTTGTAGGCATAAAAAATCTTCTGATAAAAAACAGGCACTTAAGGAACAAGATATTAGGCGAGAAACGGACCGCGAGCTTAAGAATGTGCGCAGTCATTGACGCCTGTATACTTCTGTGGTAATGTAGAAATACTATCTGTATTAGTTCATTGAAATGTTTGGGGGCGCACCGGCTTTGACGTGTTGTTGGGGTCCGGGAGTGCATGTCGAGCTTTGGCTGAGTCGCTCGTAAAATAAATGGTCAATTAACAAATGCAGACACTATGTCCGCATCACTAGCTAACCTTTGTGCTCGCTCAGTAGCATATGGCCCCAGTGCCATTGCTAAAGCTGCGTAAAGTAGCCTAGTGGTCTTATCAGACTGACGTGCCTATCAGTTGGAATGATTCGTAGTATACAAGATGGGACCTGTACGTAAGATTTCTTTGGTAGTAGCGTGCTTGTATTATAACAAAGCGGGCAGTGGCTTTTTGTCTTTGAAATAAGCTGTCTTGTATAATCAAAGAATAAACATGTAGTACTTTCGTTCTGCGGCAGTGCGGACATGGGTTCGATTCCCATCGCCTCCACCAACTTTTGCTAAAGCTTCCTACTTCTAAAGTTTTGTAGGACAAGTCTTGTGGTAAGCCATTTTTCAATTCTCTTGAAATTTTCCCTTTTAACGATCTATTCTCTTTAAGAATTTTTTTCTTAAAAAGGATTGTTAATGCTGGATTATATGCGCTTTTAACACTCCTTTTTATTTTTGCAAAAAAGGGACGTGTATGAATAAAAGGTTTTTGGCAACACTTCTGTTTTTAGGTGTTATGAATCTTGAAGCCGTTACTGTTACAGCGGCCATAACAACCGCTGGAGGAATTGGGGCGGTTTTGAGTGGTGTTTCGCCTACTAAAACGCTTAATTTATCAAGTTTATCAATTGATGATTTAAGAGGGCTTGATGCTATATCAACGACTTATACTGATATTACAACACTAAATCTTAGTGGAAATTCTATAAATACTATTTCATCCAATATTTTGGATAGGTTCACTGCTCTTACGACATTAAATTTGAGTGGCAATCTTATTTCCACTATTGAAAGCGGCGCCTTTGTTAAGTTGACGGCTCTTACAACGTTAAATTTAAGTAACAACAGCTTGGTAACGCTTCCTGCACATAGTATTGATCAGTTGAACAGTTTAGGTACACTTAATCTTTCTTCAAACAAGCTACAAAAGCTTCCATCTGGTTTTTTTGATACTTTAAGCGCTACACTTCAAAGTGTTTATTTTTATGGTAATCCTTTAGTAACTATTGTAACCAACGGGAAAGGTACTATTGATGAAAGTAATGAGTTTCTAGGGTGGGTTGCGGCTAAAAATTTGCTTCTGAATAACCCGCAAATTGTTGATACGTCAAACATTCCTGTTGTTACTTTTGTAAGTGTGACTGACGCAATTAATAATGCTGGGGGAATAAATTCCTGCATTACTGGGGGCAATACGTTAGATTTAAGTAACAAAGGAATAACCGATCTTACTGGGATCGACAATTTTTTAAGTACAATTTATGGAACTATTACAACACTTAATTTGAGTGGTAATGTAATCACTAAAGTGCCTTTAAATTGTTTTAATAAATTCAAAAAATTAACCACGTTAAATCTGAGTGATAATCATATAGCGGCATTAGAAGACGACACTTTTTATGCGCTCAAAAATTTAACCACCTTAAATCTTGCCGATAATCACATTTCTTCCTTGCCGTTTAATATTTTTGCAAAACTTGTCAATTTGACCACGCTTGACTTATCAGATAATCATATTAAACAACTTCCTTTAGGTGTTTTTGATTCTTTAAAAAAACTTACCTCCTTGCTTCTTAATACCAATAAAATAAGTAGTTTGCCTGCAGGTGTATTTGATACGTTAACAGCTTTAAACACATTAAATTTAGGTAATAATCTACTTGCTAACGTACCTGAAGGTCTTTTTGATAGGCTAGGAAAGATTAATGAGCTCTATATTTTTGGTAACCCTTTATTGGGAGGACTACTTAAGGACATTACAGTTAATAATATAAAAATAGATCTTAATAGTGATAATTCCTATTTAGCAAGTATTACGCAGGTAAAAGAATTTTTCGGCATTAATACTCATTTAGTGGTTCCCCTTACAAGCCCCATTCGAGATATTATTGATGAAAAAGGTGGGTTATCAGAAGTTTTTCAATTGGGCACATTAGATTTTAGTAAGTGTAGAATAACTGATCTTACAGGACTTAACACGCTTGATGATGATTTTGGATTAGATTACTCAAAAGTTTTGGTACTTAATTTATCTAATAATCAAAATATTAGTGTAATTCCTGATAATGTCTTTTGTAAGTTCACTCGAGTTAGAGAGATCAATTTGCGAGGAAATGGATTGAGTAATCTAGCTTCTGATATATTTTCAAGGCAATCAGACTTGCGTATTTTAAATTTGAGTAATAATAAAATGTCTACTTTAATGAACTTAGACGCGTTGCCTCAATTGACCACCTTAGATTTGAGCAATAATGTACTTTCAGTTCTTACATCTGATAATGACGGAGAGAACTCTCTTTTTTATCAAAATACTAAATTGACCACCTTAAACTTGAGCGGCAATCAGATTCAGATAAGTAATATAACAAATAATGGAGGCTCTGCCTTTACACCACTAACAGCCCTTAAGGTGTTAGACTTGAGCAACAATAAATTATCTGGCACGCTTACAGCCAGCCCATTTGATCCGTTGTTAGCATTGGAGCGGTTAAATCTTTCAGGTAATCAACTGACAAACATTAGCCTTTCACAGAACATAACCAAGCTTCGGCGTTTGAATATTAGTGATAACAAACTTATTGCTCTTCCTACAAATCTTAATAAGGTATCACTTTTAACGCATCTTTATGCCAATAAAAACGGTATTACTTCTTTAACTGCCAACGCGCTTGATGATTTAACAGTGCTCACGTATGTAGATCTTTCTGAAAATAAGATTCCTTCTGTTCCGGCATCTTTTTTTGATAATCAAATACACCTTTTTTGGTTTTTTCTGAACAATAATGAAATTTCCACATTGCCTGACGGTATATTTGATACATTGATTAAATTAGAAGTATTGTTTCTGAGTAATAATAAAATCAGTAGGATACAATCGGGTTTATTTGATAAACTTACGAAAATAAGAAGACTATTCCTTTCTGGGAATCTTTTGACCACTTTGCCTGTTAGCATCTTTTCTAAGAATGTCTCTTTGCGTGAATTGTCTCTTTCAAACAATCTTTTTGTAGAATTAGATATTGATCTTTCGAGCAATATTTATCTTAAAAGCCTTGATTTAAGTAATAATTTGTTAAAGAGTTTATCGCAAAACCTTTATGGTTGTTCATTCAATGTTAATTCAAGAGAGGAGTTGGTATCTTCGGTAAATTTGGCCAATAATAAGTTAACCTCCTTGCCAAGTGGCGTGTTTGATCGTGTAGCAATACTTAATAACCTTTATCTATCAGGTAATAGTTTAAGCAGTTTGCCTTCAGATATATTTAGTGGGCTTTCTTTGTTAAATACATTGGATCTTTCTCAGAATAATTTTTCCACTTTACCTGCTGAATTGTTTAGTGATCTTGATAATACTGCTACTGTGTTGCTCCATTCAAATCCTTTTGTTGATCAACTTAAAACCGGCAAAAAGAATGTAAAGCCTGTAGGATCATCAGTTAATGCAAAAGTTGCTAAAAACATTTTAGCAAAAAACCCACATATAACAGGCGCGGGGGTTGCGGCAATTGCGTTTAGCAGATCAAATGCTGGTTTTTAACTGGTTGTAAAGAGACGTAAAAAAGGGGCAAGTATGAAAAAATGTCTAGCTACTATAAGCTTTGTTTTACCGATATTTTTAGTGTACGCAGAGCATTATGATAACGCATTTATAGAAACTGGTTTTTCAGTAAATCATATGAGTGATAGTGGGTATCGCGATTCAAGTGGACATTATCAATCGGTTAAAAACATCAAAACAGGTGTTGCACCACTTTTAAGTTTTGGCTATGAGCGTGTGTGGCAATTGCACAATAATGATAAGGCTGCAAAACAACGGTTCTTTTCATTAGGTGGCATGTTTTATGGATCCTGGAAAAAGCAAGGCTTTAGAGGAGAAATA
>Ga0169931_10013765_pt1 | contig 11011 bp, 8 predicted proteins | sample Kivu_15m_20L_FD_129675 | JGI IMG/M metagenome (GOLD analysis project Ga0169931, IMG submission 129675) | Freshwater microbial communities from Lake Kivu, Western Province, Rwanda to study Microbial Dark Matter (Phase II) - Kivu_15m_20L... | ecosystem: Environmental > Aquatic > Freshwater > Lake ... | reverse complement strand
GAAGTTTTCATAACCTACCGCCAAGCAAATGCTAAGTCCAATGCTACTCCATAGCGAAAAACGTCCGCCAACCCAATCTTTAAAACCAAACATATTAGCTGTATCAATACCAAAAGCCGAAACAGCTTCGGCATTGGTTGATACCGCTACAAAATGCTGCTTTACCGCATTTATAGTTTGTGCTTTTGTCACAAGCCAGCTCTTGGCTACCTGTGCATTGGCCATTGTTTCCTGGGTGGTAAAGGTTTTGGATGAAATCACAAATAAGGTGGTTTCAGGATCCAATTTCTTCAAGGTCTCGCCTAAATGAGCTGGATCAACATTTGAAACAAAGTGAACCTTAAGTCTGGTTTGGTATGATCTTAAGGCCTCTGAAACCATTACAGGGCCTAGATCCGACCCGCCAATGCCAATATTAACAACATTTTCAATAGCCTTGCCGCTATATCCTTTCCAATCACCGTTCAATACCTGACGGGTAAATAATTCCATTTTAGCCAAAGAATAATTAATCTCTGGCATCACATTTATGCCGTTGTGTTCAATAGGCAAGTCACTGATATTTCTCAAGGCATGATGCAATACAGCCCTTCCTTCGGTTTTGTTGATTAGAGAGCCTGAAAACAAGGCATCTTTCGCATCATCGAGGCAACACTCCTCGGCCAATTTTAAAAGCTCTTTTAAGGTGGTTTCGTCTACCAGATTTTTTGAATAATCAAAAACCAGGCCTTCAAATCGTACATGAAAGTCGTTAAATCTTTTCGGATTATTTTTAAATAACTCTCTTAGATTGGTCTGAGAAAGCTGTTTTTGTAGGCGCTTTAAATTCTTCCAGGCCTTGGTCTTGGTTGGATTTTTTGAAGGAAATTGTGTCATAAGGTTCAATACAGAACAAAAAAAAGCCCTGTTTGTGGCAGGGCTTGGTAAAAAACACCTTACTTTTTGGGTTGCTCTTCTGTTTTCTCTTTTACTTGTGGTTGAGCCTTTACATCTTTAGTCTCACCGCCTTCGGTTTTTGGAGCATTGCAGCAAGCTTTACCTTCTTTCTTGCAGCAAGCTTTGCCGTCCTTATTTTCCTTGGCCTTCTCTTTGTCTTTTTCCCCGCCATTGGTTACAACCAGCTGGTTTTTTGTTAGACCTAATGCCATTACACTGGCTGATTGGCTCGAAGCAAATGCTACCAAGGCCACTATTGCAATTATTTTTTTCATGTTAAATTAATTTACGGGTAAAGGTAAAAATTTATTGGTTTTCATAGGACTAATTTGATAGATTCAGAATTTTCGCTAGGAATAATCCTATTCAAGACAAATTTCCGATACTAAAAATACATTCTTTGAAATAGCACAACAAGTAATTAATCTATCCTTTTATTGAACAGCCTTGCATTATGAAAGTCGGGCAATGACTGTTTTCCCTCCGATAACTTTCTCTTCCAGTTGAACCGAAACTTTTGCGGACAGGGGCAGAAACAAATCTACTCTGGATCCGAATTTAATGAATCCAAACTCCGTTCCTTGTCTTACTTTTTGGTTTTCCTTGCTGTACCAAACAATACGCCGGGCAAGTGCTCCAGCGATTTGCCGGAATAAAAATCGCTCTCCACCCTCATTCTCTACGACTATGGTTGTCCGCTCGTTTTCTGTGGATGATTTGGGGTGCCAGGCTACCAAATATTTCCCTGGATGGTACTTCATATATTTAACTATACCTGAAATTGGATAACGGTTAACATGAACGTTCAAGGGCGACATAAAAATGGATACCTGAATGCGCTGGTCTTTTAGAAATTCATCTTCAACAACTTGTTCAATAACTACTACTTTGCCGTCAGCAGGAGCCAGAATACAGTTTTCATCTATGTTGATTGTTTTGGAAGGATGACGAAAAAACTGAAGGACAATAAGTATGATGAATAGGCTAATAGCCCAAACAACATACTGCAACCACTTCAAATCCGGCGCCCAATAATTAACAGCCAGCATCAGAATGGTTACAAAAATTGTAGCAATAAAAATCGTTGGATAGCCTTCTTTATGAATTGTCATGAGGCGAAAGTAAGGAGTAATAACAAATAATTTCAGTTTGGCAGATAGAATTTACACACTTTGGATAAATTTTTATGGTCAAACACCTATTCAAAAATCAAGCAATTCACATGGCAAAGCATTCTTTTCAGGCTGGCATTTTTTGATAGTTGATTTGGCCTCCAAACCTATGGAAGCTTCAAAAGGCGTACCTGAAAACCTCAGATTCATAAGTGTTTTAAATACTTATATTCGCACCCGAAACTCGGGGATATGAACTATTTGGATTTTGAAAAACCCATTGCTGAACTGGTAGATCAGATTGAGAAACAAAAGCAAATTGCTGAAAAAAGCAAGATTGATGCCTCTCAAACTATTCAGCAGCTTGAAGAAAAGCTTGTTGAAACTAGAAAAAATATGTATGCTAAGCTTACCCCGTGGCAACGTGTTCAGGTAAGCCGCCACCCCGATCGACCCTATACCTTAGCTTACATTAATCATATTTCCAATGGCAGTTTTATCGAACTCCATGGCGATCGGACTGTAAAAGATGACAAGGCTATGGTGGGTGGTTTTGGTGACATCGATGGCCGAACGGTTATGTTTATAGGTCAGCAAAAGGGAATCAATCTTAAAATGCGTCAACTTAGGAATTTCGGAATGGCAAATCCGGAGGGATATCGAAAAGCCTTGCGATTGATGAAACTGGCCGAAAAATTCAATAAACCCATTGTTACTTTTATTGATACTCCTGGTGCTTATCCGGGAATTGAGGCCGAAGAGCGCGGTCAAGGTGAAGCAATAGCCAGGAACCTTTATGAAATGACCCTGCTAAAAGTCCCTGTTATTTGTATAATTATTGGTGAAGGAGCATCGGGAGGAGCCTTAGGTATCGGAGTCGGAGATAAAGTTTTTATGCTCGAAAACACATGGTACAGCGTGATTTCTCCTGAAAGTTGTTCCTCTATCCTTTGGCGTAGCTGGGATTTTAAAGAAAAAGCAGCCAGTGCACTGAAGCTAACTTCTGCCGATATGCTTGACCATAAGCTAATCGATGGAATTATAGAGGAGCCAATTGGTGGTGCGCACGTTCATCCGGAAGAAACTTTTTTGAATGTAAAAAAGGAAATTGTCAAAAACCTTAAAATTCTTGATAAATTTAGCCCCGAACAACGCATTCAACAACGCATTGATAAGTTCAGCGCTATGGGTGTGGTACAAGAATAATACTTGGAAACGATGAAACGCTACAAACGCAATGTCACAACCCTAGGAGAATTTATTATCGAACGCCAAAATGATTTTCCATGGGCTAAAGGTGAATTATCCCGTCTGCTTTTAGATATTGGTATAGCTGCCAAAATTGTAAACCGTGAAGTAAATAAGGCCGGTTTGGCTGATATTCTCGGCGATGTAGATAATATTAATGTACAAGGCGAGGAACAAAAGAAATTGGATGTATTTGCCAACGAACAATTTATATCGGCTTTGAACTCTACAGGCGAATGCTGTGCAATAGCCTCAGAAGAAAATGAAGATATGATCGAGTTTTCTGATAAATATTCCAGCCAAGGTAAATATGTTGTGGCTTTTGACCCTTTGGATGGTTCATCCAATATCGATGTAAATGTGTCGATCGGAACCATTTTTTCCATTTATCGCAAACGCAGCAAAGGGCAGGCTACGCTTGAAGATTTTTTGCAGGCAGGCACAGAACAGGTTGCAGCAGGGTATGTGATTTATGGCTCTAGTACTATGTTGGTGTATTCTACAGGAAACGGAGTAAATGGTTTTACCCTTGATCCTTCTATCGGCGAATTCTGTTTGAGTCATCCGGATATGAAGGTGTCAAAAACCGGCTCTATCTATTCCTTGAACCAGGGTAATTATGCCGATTTTCCAAAAGGGGTGAAAGAATACATTGACTACTGCCAAGGAAAAGATAAAGAAACAAACAGACCTTACACCGCCCGGTACATTGGATCTCTTGTAGCCGATTTTCACCGAAACTTAATCAAAGGTGGAATCTATATTTATCCCCCAACAGCAAAGTCACCGAAAGGGAAATTGCGCTTGCTGTATGAATGCAATCCTTTGGCCTACTTAGTAGAACAAGCCGGTGGAAAAGCCTCAGACGGCAAAAACCGAATACTGGATATACAGCCTGAATCACTCCACCAGCGGGTGCCACTTTTTATCGGATCAAAAGAAATGGTAGAAAAAGCAGAAGAGCTGATGGCTATTTACAGCGAAGAAAAAGTTAGCTAACAACCTATTGCATGAATCCCAAACTAAAGTTTCTTATCTCCTTCTCAGGTTTGATAGCACTGATACTACTATTAAATAACCGTATCGCCATTTTACCCCCTCTCGGTAAGTTCTTTGATCCTTATTCTGGTTTTTGGCAAAATGCCGAACACAATAAGTTCCAGAAAGAGTTGGCAAAGAAAATAGAGGGAATAAAGGATTCATCCACAGTCGTATTCGACGAACGTTTGGTGCCTCATATTCAGGCCAATAATCTCCACGATTTATATTTTCTACAAGGCTATGTAACTGCGTCCCACCGGCTCTGGCAAATGGAAACCCAAACCCGGGCCGCTGCCGGGAGACTGAGTGAAGTGATGGGGACGAAAACGCTGGAAATAGACCGCAATTTTAGACGTTTAGGCTTGCCCCATTCTACCGAAAAATCCTTGGAGATATTCAAAAAAGATAGCCTTTCCAATGCCATTGTACAAGCTTATACCGAAGGGGTTAATGCCTACATCAATACGTTGGATGAAGCTAGCAAGCCTCTTGAATACAAACTCCTGGATTATTTCCCAGAGCCATGGTCAGAAATAAAATGTGTTTTGTTGCTTAAATACATGGCCAATATGCTTACAGCGCAAGAATACGATTTTGAAAATACCAACCTGTTAAATCTCTTAGGTAAGGCTGACTTTGATAAACTTTTCCCTAATTTTTATGAAAAGCAAGATCCAATTATTCCTCGGGGTACAGCCTTCGAACCGGCCGCTGTTGCACCTAAAGCACCTGAAAAAGTAGCCATCGATACCAAGGTGTTGGAAACAGTGCCCAAAGACTACCCGGATAATGTAGGTTCCAATAACTGGGCAGTCTCGGGAAAGAAAACGGCAACGGGTTATCCCATCCTTTGTAATGATCCTCATTTGTCGCTCAACCTGCCCTCGATTTGGTACGAATGCCAAATGACCATGCCTGGAATGAATGTGTATGGTGCTAGTTTGCCAGGCGCGCCAGCCATAATTATCGGATTCAATGACTCTATTGCCTGGGGAGTTACCAATGGCAGCATGGATGTGAAGGATTGGTACAGCATTGAATTTAAAGATGCTTCTAAGAGCGAATACAAGTACAATGGCGAATGGCGAAAAACAAGTAAAGTGGTAGAAGTTATTAAGGTGAGGGGACATGCCGATGTACTGGATACGGTAGTTTATACCCACCATGGACCTGTTGTTTACGAGAAAGGAAGTAAAAGTAAATTGGGAAGTAATCTCAATTTGGCCGTGAAATGGGAAGCTTTGAATCCATCTAACGAGATGATGACCATGTACAAACTCAACAAAGCAAAGAATTATAAGGATTATACCGACGCTTTGAAGCATTTTCAATGTCCGGCACAAAACTTTGTCTATGCCGATGCAGCCAACAACATTGCCATCTGGGAACAAGGCCATTTGCCTGCCAAGTGGAAAGATCAGGGTCGTTTTGTAATGGACGGTTCAGAACCTTTAAACGATTGGCAAGCTTATATTCCTCAAGAACACAATCCCCATATTTTTAATCCGGAAAGAGGCTTTGTGTCGTCGGCAAACCAGCATCCAACCGACGAGACCTACCCTTACTGGTATGCCGGTATCTATGAAATGTACCGCAATCGCCGAATCAACAATGAGTTGGCACGGATGAATGGAATTACGCTTGATTCCATGCTTCAATTGCAATGCGATAAATACAGTTTAAAAGCGCAAGAAACTATGCCGCTTCTGGTCAAATATTTGCAAAATACAGCCTTCAAAAACCTAAAAGCCGAGGGAAGAGCGTGGAATGAAATCAAGAAATGGAATTATGAAATGTATCCGGGCATAGTTGCTCCTTCCATTTATAAATATTGGACCGATACCTTGACGGCCTTGGTTTGGGACGAAATTGCGGTGAAGGAAGGGCGGATGCGATGGCCTAGTTTGGATGCTACCTTCAGGATGATGACCCATGAGCCCAACAGTGATTATTTCGATGCCAAGCGCACCAAAGGAATTCGGGAAAATGCACTAACCTTAACATATGATGCTTTTTATTGGACGGCTGAAAGGCATTACGACAAAGTTGCTAATTCAAATTTTGATATGCGTTGGGGAATATATAAGCATACTTCCATCGACCATGTGGCAAAAATTCCGGCCCTAGGTGTTTTCCATGTTGGAGTAGGAGGGGAGAAAAACTGTGTGGACGCTATTTCTGAGCACCATGGTCCAAGTTGGAGAATGGTGGTGCAGTTGGGCCCAAAAGTGAAGGCTTATGGCGTTTATCCGGGCGGACAAAGCGGTAATCCGGGAAGTTACCATTATATTGATTTTGTCGACAGTTGGAGCAATGACAACTATTACCAGCTGAATTTTTTCCAACCTGGCCAGGCAGATCCCGACCATGTGTTAACCAAATGGAAGGTGAGTTAAGGCAATAATTAATCTAAAAAATGATAAAACTTGGTTAGTAGATTTACACTGATTTTTCTCGCTTTCATGTGTTCATTTAACCACCTAAAGGGTCAAAAGGGTGACAGCGGTTCATTGAATGATCTGAAAAATTTCAAAGAAGAAATAAAAAAGTTTAAGGAAGAAAATCAAAATGAAATTAGGGCGATAAAGCAACAAAACAATAAGGAGCTAGAAGACTATAGAGCGCAGGTTAATCGAGAATTAGCTGCATTTTTAAAAGAAGATTGGAAAGAATTTCCAAAAAATGAAGCCATAGCACCTCCATTCAAGCCAGAACCACTGAACTTGCCAAAGGCTTTACCACCTGCTTTGCCTCAGCCAGACATTCATTCTTTACCCTTAGTTAACACAGATTCAATTATTTCTTCCAAAAAATCAATTTCCGAAGGTAATACAGATAAAGAAAGACAACCGCTTGCCACTGACCTAAACCATGGAATTGATACGCAAAATAAAAACAAAGAAAACCAGCATCCATTTTCAACTTTAGACCAATCCATACAATTCGACTTTTATGGTGATTTGTTGACCGTTTTATACAGCCAAGGCATGGTTATCCATTGCAATAGTCCGACAGAAAAAGGGGTTAGCGAATTTTGGTCTGCAATGGCTGCACAAGATTATCCTGTTTTCCAGGAACAGTTGAACTTTATTGCAGGAGCCTATTCTTTAAATGATTGGGGACGATACCAGCTTATAAAAAAAATAAGTGAACGTTTATTTAAAGATAAAAATGATCAGCGGTGTTTTCAGTTTTTTTATCTGAACCAGATGAACTTTGATGCCAGATTGGCTAAATCAGAGGAGCATTTGTTGCTACTGCTTCCTTTTAAAGAGATGGTTTATGGGCTATCATACCTCAACCTGGGTGGAAAACGTTTTTTTATAATGGACGAGGCGCAAGGCGCTATTTATACATTTAATAAGGTATTGGTGAAAGATGAAAGTTTGTTTTCCTTGCAAATGCCTGAAAAATTAAACTTAAAACCTAACATTTCCCGAAAAACGTACACACTCAAAAACGGTAAAAGTTTAAGTATTCAATACAACCTGAATGATATTTTATTTTACAATGACTACCCTCAAGCCGATTTGAGTGTTTTTTTTAATGCCCAGACCTCCACTCAAGCAGAAACCAGTTTACTTGAAGAGCTAAGGCCTCTGGTAAAGGGAATAAATGAGTTGGATGCAGTGAACTTTTTATTGGAATTTGTTTATAGAAATTTTCCTTACAAAACAGATCAAGACCAGTTTGGCAAAGAAAAATGGTTTTTTCTAGAAGATCAGGTTCATTATCCCTATTCTGATTGCGAAGACCGGTCAGTATTTTTCTCTTTCCTCGTTAAAAATTTACTAAACCTAAAGGTGGTGGGGCTTAATTACCCAGGGCATGTGGCCGCGGCTGTCTCTTTCAACGGTTATGTTAATGGCGATGCCATTCTATATAAGAGCGAACGATATATTATTGCGGATCCCACTTACATAGGCGCAAAGGCAGGAATGTGTATGCCTCATTTAAAGGATATAAGTCCTAAAATTGTTGAAATGTATTGATAAAATATGTTTTCACAACCATCCCTTTAATCAAGCTCGCTGTCGGAATAAGGAAGGTCTTACTAGCCTTAGGATGAGCTTAGTAGTTTAAGGTATAACAACAATCATTTTATTTATTATTCAAAAATGATTTGTATTTTTGTAAAAATACTAAAAAATGAAAAAAAATATCATCTTCCTCTTGGCTTTGTTATTTTTTGGCTATCAGGCTGTTATCGGTCAGAACAAAAAATTTACCTTTTCTAAAGTAAGTCGCGATGTAAAAAAAGAGGCTAAAAAATTCGAAAAAGAAGGATACAAAGTTTTTCCGGGTTCTATGCCTATCAGTCAGCAATTAAACAATTCCTACACTAAACAAAATGAAGTTGATGAGCAAGGGTTTCCAAAATGGATTGTTTCCACTGGCTCATCCGTTGCTGAAACCCAAGCCGCAGCAGAATATGCAGCCCTGCAGCTAGCGCAGATTAATCTTGCCACGATTGTTGAAGGAAACATTCGCAGTGCCATTGAAATAGACCTTTCCAATAATCAACTCAACAATGAAGATGCTACCTCTATTACCAAAGTTGTAAGTGCATCGGTAAATAAAGTTGCTAAAAAAATAGGAATGGTGACGCCCTTGTTGAAAATATATCGTCCTATCAATAAAAATACCGAAGTTCAAATGATGGTAGGGTACAATTATGAATTAGTCAAAAAACAGGTGCTGAGCGAAATGAAAGCAGAATTGCAGCTCGAAAATGATAATGTTAGAAAGAAAAATGAAGAATGGTTGAATACAGATCCGCTTAACAGAGGTAAAGTAAGAAACTTTTCAGAATCTGAACCTGCAAAATAAGATGTATGCTAATCTTTAGGCTTTCGTTGTTTTTAGCCTTGTTTGTTGTATCAGATTCTTTGTTTGCCCAAAAAATAAAAGTGGCTACTGCTACCTACGAATTGAGGCAAGAGGATAATATGACAAAAAATCAAGCACAGGATAAAGCAGTACTATATGCTCGGCTAAAAGCAATAAAGGAAGTTTTTGGAGAATCGCTAGTTCAAAATAATTCAATCTATATCAGTAATTCCGAAGGTGCAGGGGGGGCGAAATCCTCACAGTTGGTAGCATCTACAGCCGAAACCTATCTCAATGGCGAGTGGGTGGAAGATATCGATGCTCCGGTAATAAAATGGAAAATCATAGATAATGAAAGTTGGGTTAGCGCTACCGTTAAAGGTAAGGTAAAGGAACGATCTGAAAAAAATGTGTCTTTTAAAGTCAAAACGCTCTCTTGCCCAAAAACGGAATGCGAAACCAATGAATTTAATGAAAACCAAGATTTCTTTGTCGAATTTATTACCCCTTCAGACGGCTACCTATCCATTTATCTGGAAGTGCCAACCGAAAATATGGCCTACCGACTCTTACCCTACAAAGCCAATAAATCTGAAAGCTGTGTTAAGGTAAGTTCTGATATTCCATATACTTTTTTCTCCGAAGAATTAAACAACCTAATGCCGGCAGTAGCGGTGGATGAACTCAGTATGAGCCTTACCAATAAAAATCATGGTGAACAAAACACATTAGTTTTTTTATTCTCTAAAACAAGATTTGAATCAAAGCCTATTTTTATTTGGAATTCACAAAAAGAAGCAGAAATGGACGCTATTCCAGGTTTAGGATTGAAAGACTTTCAGACCTGGCACCTTAAACTAGAAAGGGAACTTAAAACCATGCAATCTACGAAGCTTTCATTCTTGATAAAGCCAAATTAGCAACACAAAACCTACCGTAATTATTACCCAATTTGCGTTAAACATGAAAAAAATTTCTTTTATCCTGATTTGTTTATCTATAGCATTAACTGGCTTTTCCCAGAGCACAGCTACCTCTGAGAATTACTCTTTTTCTATCAAGAAAATTGTAATACCCCCAAACCTAGAGTGGGATGGTCAGCCCAGATTTTCCGACGACAATGGAAACAATGCCATTGATGCCATGGAAGATGCCACTATCCAGCTCAAAATAAAAAATACAGGAAAAGGTGATGGGCAGAATTTAAGAATTGAACTGACAGCCACCGGAACAACATCAGGAATTACCTACAAAAAATCTACCTCCATTCCGCTGTTAAGAAAGGACGCCAGTCAATCTGTGTCTATTGATATCCTCAGCGATGCCAATACTCAGGAAGGTGAAATAATTTTTACCATTAATGCCATCGAACCCAATGGATTTAATGCCGATCCTATCAATATCAGAATAAAAACAAATAAATTCAGATCGCCTGATATTCAGGTGGTAGATTCTAAATTGTATTCTGAAAATGGAGGCAGTTCTTTAGCTCCTAAAGTGCCTTTTTCGATTGAATTATTAGTCCAAAATCTCGGCCAGGGACAGGCAGAAGATGTTAATATTAGCCTGGATGTACCTCAAAATGTATTTATTTCAAGCGGCGAAAATCAGGTGAAAATAGGAAGCCTCAGACCAGGAGAAAAAAAGGCTATCGTTTTTGATTTATTGATAAATGCATTATATAAAGAACCTACCCTTGCCCTCAATGCCCGACTATCAGAATCTTATGGTAAGTATGCAAAACCCTGGAAAAACAGCTATCAAATGAATCAAAGGCTGGCAAAGTCTGAAATAAAAGTAGATGCCTATGCCACCGAAGACATCAAAATCGAACAAGGTTCCTT
>Ga0169931_10013764_pt1 | contig 11011 bp, 6 predicted proteins | sample Kivu_15m_20L_FD_129675 | JGI IMG/M metagenome (GOLD analysis project Ga0169931, IMG submission 129675) | Freshwater microbial communities from Lake Kivu, Western Province, Rwanda to study Microbial Dark Matter (Phase II) - Kivu_15m_20L... | ecosystem: Environmental > Aquatic > Freshwater > Lake ... | reverse complement strand
TGCTGCAACCCATAAACCAAAATTTTGACAACCTGCCCGCCAATCGAGACCTTCAAGATGTAGGCTACGACGGATTAAACGACCAAGAAGAAAGCGATTTCTTCCAGGCCTTTATGAACGATGTAGAACTGAAATTTGCCGGAAATCCTGCCGCCCTTCAAGACCTACGCGAAGACCCCGCTGGCGATAATTTCAGGCACTATGCCGGAGCTTCCTACAACAACAGCACCAACATTCCAGGCGAAAACTACATCCACAACCGCTACAAGCACTTTCTTGGCCCCGACGGCAACAGCCCAGCTCAAAACAATACCGAAGCGTATGGGGTTGTGCCCAACAGCGAAGACATCAACGTCAATTACACCTTAGATCAACCCGAAAGCTATTACCAATACCGCATCAGCATGCGGCAAAACGACCTAGACGACATCGGCGAAAATTTCATCACCGATATCCTAGAAACAACCGTTTCGGTTCCTGGTCCCTCGGGGGGCACCATCAACAAGCCCGTAAAATGGATCCAGTTCCGAATACCCATTTATTCAGAACAACGCGAACGCTTTGGCAACATCAACGATTTTCGTTCCATCCGTTTTATGCGCATGGCTCTAAAAGAATTTGACGATGACGTTTTTCTCAGAATGGCAACCATGCAACTTGTCCGTTCAGATTGGCGCGTTTACCAAGGCCTAATTGCCGATGTAGCCGACATCTGGCAAGAAGGCGCCGACTTCAATTCTACCACGGTTAACATCGAAGAAAATACCCAAAAAGCTCCCTTCCCTTATGTTCTGCCTCCTGGAATTACGCGCGAAATCGACCCCGCAAACCCCCAACTTCAACAATTAAACGAACAATCCCTGGTGCTAAATGCCTGCGACTTAAAAGACGGAGAAGGAAAGGCAGTATTTAAAAACACCGAACTTGACCTACGCGCATACCGCTACGTACGCATGAATACCCACCTGGAAGCCAGAGACAATGCCCCTCTGGATAGCAACGACGTTTCCGTTTTTGTTCGCCTTGGCATGGACGCTTCTGAAAACTACTACGAATACGAAATCCCACTCAAGCCCTCCGATGTCTCCATTCAGCCCAATGCCGCCTCGGGCGACCCAAATAAAGATTTTGCCTACCGAGAAAATGTGTGGCCCGCCGAAAACCTAGTTCGCATTGAACTAAAACTCCTTTCAGACCTAAAACTCAAACGAAACACCGAGGGCGAAAACCCAAATTTAATCTACAGCGACATTGTCGATGGTGCTCGAATTTCCGTTAGAGGAAACCCAAACCTAGCCAACGTTCGAACCATGATGGTGGGTATTAGAAACCCATCTAAAAAAAACAACCCCTGGCAAACAGGCCAACCTCAACCCGACGACGGAATGGCCAAGTGCGTTCAGGTTTGGGTGAACGAACTCCGGGCCACCGATTACTTTGAATCCGGTGGCTGGGCCGCACTCGCCCGCACAACCCTCGATTTGGCCGATTTTGGGCAGGTAGGCCTCTCCGTCGGTACCACCCGATTTGGGTTTGGTTCCATTGAACAACGCCCCCAAGATAGAAGCCGTGAAAATACCACCAACCTTGACCTTACCACCAAATTCGAACTGGGCAAATTCTTCGGCAAAGAAGCCGGTGTAAGCATCCCTGTTTTCTTTGGTTACTCCGGCTCCGTTGCTAGCCCTCAATTCAATACCCTAGACCCAGATATTTTGTTCACCGACGCCCTTGGTGCATTGCCCAACGACTTTTCACGCGATTCGTTAAGCCGTCTGGTCGAAGAGGTAACCAACCGAAAAAGCTTTAACATCAACAACATGCGCAAGCAACGGGGAAAAGACGCCGGAAAACCCAAAATTTACGACATATCTAACCTCTCTGCTTCGTATTCATATACCGAAGAACTGTTTCGCGATACCAAAACCGAATTCAACAACACCTTCCAACACAAGGCAAGTTTAACCTATGGTTTTAGCCCCACCGTAAATTATTGGGAACCCTTTAAACGCAGCAAAAAACTAAAGTCGCCTTGGCTCAAATTCATCAAAGATTTCAACCTGAGTTACATGCCCAAACGCATTGGATTTAGCGCAAATGTTCTGCGCGATTGGAATGAATTTAAACTCAGAAATACCACCCGATACGACCTGCTGATTGAAACTACCTACCGCAAAAACTTTACCTGGACCCGGAATTACGAATTCCAATACAACCCCACCCGCGCTTTAACCCTAACCTTCTCGGCAACCAACAATTCCCGCATTGACGAACCCGAAATGCCCCTCGACTCCTTGGTGCGACCACGCACCACCTTCTTGGGCCGAAATACCCGTTACAACCATAAATTTGATGCAAATTACTCCCTACCCATCAACAAATTCCCGTGGTTTGACTGGGTAAACCTAACCGCAGGATACGGAGGCGACTTTTCTTGGACAGCCAGCAACCTAGAACAAACACCCCAATCCGGTCAATTTACCCTTGGCCGATGGGGTAATGTGGTGCAAAACAATCAGTCCATTAAGTTGAACGGTCAACTCAATATGAATTCCCTGTACAGAAAATCCGATTACCTTAAAAAACTCCACGCCAGCCCTCCTCCTAAAAAAACCAACGACGACGATGAAGTTATTTCCGATTCCTCTAAGGTGAAAATTAAACTGGTTTCTTGGAAGGCACCAAAACCCTTGTCGTTTAAAAAAGACCGTAAACGTACCATTAAACACAAACTAAGAACCGAAGACGTCGATGTAGTTGTGCTGGCTCTAAATGGCGATACCGTTAAAGGCAAAGTCGAAATCGTGGACGACCAACGAATTCGGTTCATCGCTGCCGCCGATGTTAAATCGGCATCCGTTAGCATTTCCGGAAAACGAATCCGCAAAAAAATGGATTGGGGTGTGGTGCCAAACACCATTGTTCGCGTCATTACTGGTTTTAAAAACATTTCCCTAAGCTACACCCAAACCAACGGAACCGTACTCCCTGGCTATGCCGCCGGTACCGACCTGCTGGGATTGAATTTGGGCGGAGCCTCAATCGGCCCTGATTTTGCCTTCGGCCGGCAATACAACGACCAAGACCTGCAAAGCAAAGCGGTGCAAGATGCCTGGATGGTTCGCGATTCAACCATCAACCAAATGTTCATGCGAACCCATTCCACCTCCTTAAGTGGCAATGCAACCTACGAACCCTTCCGTGGATTCCGCATAACCTTCAATGCAGAACGCACCTTCTCTGAAAACTACCAAACCAACTACCGATTCGTACCCAGCGAAAACGATTTCAGGACCCAAAACCCCCTTACCATGGGCAATTTCAGCATGTCGTACATGACACTGGGATCGTTCTTTGATGGCCTAGGCCCCAATTTCAGTTCACCCACCTTCAACCGCATGCTGCAGCAGCGAAGCACCATTTCAAAACGCCTGGCCGAACTAAACCCAAACAGCACCGTAAATCCAAACGCCCCCTTCCAGCAAGGTTTTGGCGGCAACCAAACCGATGTACTGTATTATTCTTTCATAAGCGCCTACACCGGTACCGACCCCGCTTCGCAAGAACTAAACATGTTCCCTCAAATCCCAATCCCCAACTGGAGACTGCAGTTCGATGGACTTAAAAACATTCCCTTCTTTGCCGACCGGTTTAAAAACATCGTTATAAGCCACAGCTACAAATCAACCTTAGGCCTCTCCGGCTTCCAATCCAACAACGTGTACAACAACCTCAATTCGGCCTATTGGAACGCCACTCCGTTCGGTTACAACGAGTTTGGCGTAGACGGCAATTACGTAAGCCGATTCTTCCTAAACTCCGTCAGCATTCAAGAGCAGTTCCAGCCCCTAATCAAGGTAGATATGACCTTTAAAAACGAAGTTCAAACCACGGTCGAGGTAAAAAGCAGCCGAAACATCAGCCTAAATTTCCCCAACAATCAGCTAACCGAAACCAATTCGTTCGAGGTGAGTGTGGGGGCCGGCTACAAAGTAGCCAAGTTCAAACTGCCCTTCTTAATCAACGGCAAACGCCTTGAAAATGGATTCAACGTTCGCGCCGATGTAGGCTGGCGCGACAACTCCACCATCATCCGGAAAATTCAGGAAGAGGTACAGCAAATCACAGCAGGTCAACAGCAGCTAATCATCAAAGTATTTGCCGAATACGAGCTAAGCAAAGCCATTACGGCCCGGGCCTTTATAGACCACATGGGCACCAATCCATTTGTGTCAAATCAGTTCCCCAACAGCACCACCAACGGGGGCATCAGCATCCGCTTTACCTTGCAGCCATAACGCAGCAGCCCTTGCGGCAATCGGCGGTTGAGTTTTCCGCACAAAAGCCGTCCATCCGTTACGGGGAACTGGAACCGCATCGGCATAGGTTAAAAAGGGGCTGAAGGGTTTTGGGCGGCTGCGGGCTTTCTCCGGTTGTCCGCGGTTGCCGAAAGGCTGGCCCAGCTGGTTTGCGGGGGCTCCTAAAGTCGCCTCCGCACCTAGCGGGCCAGGCTTCGGCACCCTTGCGGGCAACCCGGTTCAATCCCTGCCGCGGGCGGCACACTGGTTTAGGCCATTTAATTTCAAAACAGCGTATCCCCCCGAGCAACCACGTATTTTTTAGCCCCAAAAGCTTGCTGAGTTTTGTAGGCAAATATATGTTCGATGAGTTTACAGGAAAAGATGTTCTCCGAGGTTGAGAACTGGATGGCAAAACTTGTTCCCAAGAACATTGGAGGTGTAGTTGCTGGGGTGGATACTGTGAAGCCATAAGCAACCCATTAGTCAATAAGTTTCAAGAAACTATTGCTTGGAAAATTTACTTTTCATATCTTTGTAGTGAGTTCTAAGCTCACCTTATGGCTATAAGAAATAAAAACATGTCGTTTCAGGCAACAAACTTGCTCAATAAGCTGATTGAGGCAAAGCAGTTGTGTTTTGGCATTGACAAGGCATATCAACTTTTGCCAAACTCAAATACCGATGCCGTAAAACGCCTGTTAAGCGATATGACAAAGCGAGGTTTGCTGATGCGATTGAAGGACGGACTTTATTACGTCATTCCTTTTGAGCAAGACCCTGAAACTTTTATGCCCGATTGGCATTGGCTTTCACAGTATCTTGTAGGTGATGCAGAATATTATATCGGCTACTTTTCCGCTTTGCAAATTCACAGCTTGACTACTCAACCGAATTTGAAGGAACAAATTGTAGTAAACAAACAAATCAAACCCTCAACGCTTTTGATAAAAGATATTCCTTTTCAATTTATCTATCATAACGAAGCACATTTTTTCGGCAATAAAAAAACGTGGATTGACAGTTTCAATAAAGTGCAATGTTCCGATTTGGAAAAAACATTTATTGATTGTCTGTTTAAACCGCAATACGCAGGTGGAATTACGGAAGTTGCCAAAGCCATCCACAAATCAAAAGACAAAATTGATTACCCGAAGTTGTTGGATTATGCCAAACGCTTCAATTCGCAAGCCGTGATAAAGCGTTTAGGATTTTTGTTAGAGTTATTGGAAATTGAAAATCCTGTCATTGACAAACTGCAAAAGTTACGAACCAATTCTTTTGTAGCATTAGAGCCGTCTTATCCGAAAGAAGGAAAAACTATTTTCCGTTGGGCAATCCAACAAAACCTTGACAGCAATTCAATTCTTTCACCAATTTACAGCTAAGTATGATTGAACCAAAAGAGATAAACAAAGTAGCAAAACAGAATAAAGTTAGCGATAGACAAATTGAGAAAGATTATGTGTTGTCTTGGGTATTGTTTGCCATTTCAAAAAACAAAGTTCTAAATAATGCTTTGGTGTTCAAAGGTGGAACAGTATTGAAGAAAGCGTATTTTGAAGATTACCGCTTTTCGGAAGATTTGGACTTTACGTTAGTTGATGAAAGTGTTACGAACGAACAGATTTTAGCGGAGTTCAATAACTTGTTTGATTTCATCAAAGAAGAGGCCAATATGGATATGCGGATTGACCCAAAGAAATGGACAATTCACGAACCAGGCAGTCCACAGTTTTACATTGACTACGTTGCTTCGTTGCAGGGAAACATGGGAAGTCGTGATTTGAAAATTGACATTACGAGATGCGAGATTTTAGAAACAGATATTGAACACCGAAACATTTACCGCAACTATTCCGACCTTGAAGAAGATTTTAAACTGCAATGCTATTCACTTGCCGAAGTGCTGATTGAGAAAATGACCGCTTTAATGGGAAGAACCGAGCCGAGAGATTTATACGACTTTTGGTATCTGACAGAAATAGAACGGTTGGACGTTGCTGAACACATTTATGCATTCAACAACAAAGCTGAACATAAAAAACACGACCCGAAAAACTTTATGCAAAAGGTTTTGAGTAAAGAAACTGCTTTCAAACGAGATTGGGAAAGGAAACTTGCTTCACAAATTCACGACATACCCGAATATGCAGAAGTTTTCAGAGGAGCAAAAAGACATTTTAAGTTCTTCAACAATTAGATTATTAGCAATTTCAAGGCCATTTAATGGTTTTTTCTTCCTAATAATCGGCATTTTTATTTATGAAATTTATCCAAGGAAAACCCCAAAATCAGTAGGAAATGCAGTGCCTGGATGCGCATATCGATGCCTAAACTGAAATACTGGGCATTATATGTTATTCTGCGAAAACAAAGAACAGCCCATGATTCAGTTGAAAAATAACTACGCGGAGAATTTTGTAACGTGCAATACCCCCGCCCAAAAAAATTCGACCATCCTTAACTACAGACATCCAGAATCTCGCTAAACTTCGGTTTTCAACCCAGCACAAGGAAATCAACCCTCCGGCATCCCCAGTGCCTTGCTTCGCCTTTTATTCAAGCTCCCCCTTTTTAACCCCCCAAACCCAACCCCCAGCTCAGGAAAGTTTCCTACCTTTGAAATCCAAAAGCACACTATGCCTTTGGACTCCTCTTTACGTTCGGTTTTAATTATTGGCAGCGGCCCGATTGTGATTGGCCAAGCCTGCGAATTCGACTATTCCGGAAGCCAGGCCGCCCGCGCCCTGCGCGAAGAAGGCATACGCGTTGTGCTGATCAACAGCAACCCGGCAACCATTATGACCGACCCGGTCATGGCCGACCGCATTTACCTAAAACCGCTGACTCCCGAATCCATCGAATCCATTCTTCAAGAAGAAAACATCGATGCCGTTCTGCCTACCATGGGCGGGCAAACCGCCCTGAACCTATGCAAGGAATGCTTCGATGCCGGTATGTGGGAAAAATATGGAGTCCGCCTTATCGGTGTCGATGTAGAGGCCATTGACCGCACCGAAGACCGAGAACAGTTCCGGCAATTGATGCACCAAATCGGCGTGCCCGTTGCGCCTTCGGCCACCGCCAACTCCCTGCTCGAAGGCAAAGACATCGCCCAACGCATCGGCTTTCCTTTGGTTATTCGCCCCTCTTTTACCTTAGGCGGCACCGGGGGCGCTTTTGTTAAAGACCGTTCTGAATTCGAATCGCTTCTAGATAGAGGCCTGCACGCTAGCCCCATCCACGAGGTCCTTATTGAAAAATCCATCTCAGGATGGGGCGAATTTGAACTGGAATTGCTCCGCGATGCCAACGACAATGTGGTTATTATTTGCAGCATCGAAAACGTGGATCCCATGGGTGTGCATACCGGCGATTCCATTACCGTGGCCCCCGCCATGACCTTGCCCGATTCCGTGTACCAAACCATGCGCAACATGGCCATATTGATGATGCGCTCCATCGGTAATTTTTCGGGAGGCTGCAACGTGCAGTTCGCCGCCCAGCCCGAAACAGGCCAAATCATGGCCATTGAAATCAACCCCCGCGTAAGCCGCTCCTCCGCCCTGGCCAGCAAAGCCACCGGTTACCCCATTGCTCGCATTGCCACCAAATTGGCCATTGGCTACACCTTAGATGAATTAAAAAATCCCATTACAGGCACCACGGCCCTGTTTGAACCCACGCTAGACTACGTAATTGTTAAGATTCCCCGCTGGAACTTTGATAAGTTCAAAGGGGCCGACACCCGCCTGGGCTTGCAAATGAAATCGGTGGGCGAGGTCATGGGCATTGGCCGTTCTTTTCAAGAAGCCATTCAAAAGGCAGCCCAAAGCTTGGAAATTTCCCGAAACGGACTCGGAGCCGACGGCAAAGGAAAAACCAACCGCGATGAAATTCTGCACAGCCTTGAAAATCCAAGCTGGAACCGCATTTTTCATGTGTACGACGCTTTTTTGCTCGGTATGCCTTTGTCAACCGTGCACCGCGCTACCCAAATAAATCCCTGGTTTTTAAGCCAAATTCAAGAGCTTGCTCTGCTTGAAAAATCCATGCAGCAAACCCAACTTGAATCCTACGACGCCTCAAGCTTGCGTATCTTAAAGCAAAAAGGATTTGCCGACCGGCAAATTGCACATGTAACCGGCCGACTTGAAAGCGAGGTCAGCGCCTACCGAAAATCCTTGGGTGTTAAAAGAGTGTGGAAAAAGGTAGATACCTGCGCCGCCGAATTCGAGGCCTTTACCCCTTACCTGTATTCAACCTTTGATGAAGAAAACGAATCGGTTTTGAGCGATCGCCCCAAAGTAATCATCTTGGGTTCAGGCCCCAACCGCATTGGCCAAGGCATTGAATTTGATTACTGCTGCGTTCATGGCGTTTTGGCCACCCGCGAAATGGGCTTCGAAGCCATTATGGTGAACTGCAATCCAGAAACGGTTTCGACCGACCCCGATACGGCCGACAAACTGTACTTTGAACCCGTATTTTGGGAGCATTTAAACGACATTATTGAGCACGAAAAACCCATTGGAGTGGTGGTGCAGTTGGGTGGACAAACAGCCCTAAAACTGGCCGAAAAATTAAACCGCTTCGGCATTCCTATCCTTGGTACCACCTACGAATCGCTCGATTGGGCCGAAGACCGCGGCAGGTTCTCGAACCTCTTAAAATCCTTGGACATTCCTTACCCGAAATTTGGAACCGTTGAAACCGTTGACCAGGCCCTGGTTCTTTCTAAAGAACTGGGATTCCCCCTGCTGGTGCGCCCCTCGTATGTGTTGGGCGGACAAAAAATGAAAATCGTTCTGAACGACGAAGAATTGGAATCCCATCTTATTGAACTGTTCCGCGACATTCCCGGAAACAAAGTGCTGCTCGACCACTTTTTAGAACGCACCATCGAGGCCGAAGTCGATGCCCTTTGCGACGGAGAAGAGGTAATGATTATTGGTATGATGCAACACATTGAGCCGGCCGGCATTCACTCGGGCGATTCCTACGCCGTTTTACCGCCCTACAACCTGGGCGCCCTGGTGATGGAGAAAATGGAAGAATACGTTCGAAAAATAGCCCAAACCATGCAGGTAAAGGGACTCATCAACGTGCAGTTCGCCATCAAAGACGACCAGGTCTATGTGATTGAAGCCAACCCAAGGGCCTCGCGCACCGTTCCCTTTATCTGCAAAGCCTACCAGCAGCCTTACGTAAATTGGGCAACCAAATTGATGCTGGGTACGCACCGGATTTCCGATTTCACCTACGCCCCCAAGCTAGAAGGCTATGCCATTAAGATTCCGGTGTTTTCGTTCAACAAATTCCCCAATGTGAACAAAGAACTGGGCCCTGAAATGAAAAGCACGGGCGAGGCAATTTACTTCATTGAAAACCTGCGCGACCGGTTTTTTACCAAAATTTACTCGGAACGCAACCTCTATCTAAGCCGATAAAACCATGAAATTCTGGGTCATTGTTCGAAACGCGTTTATTGCCTATCTGGTCTTTCGCCTGATTTCTTGGTTGGCCAAAAGGTATCAGGTGCGAAAACGCCCCGAGGCTCAAACCCCAGCACCCGACCGAAATAACACCATTGATCTAAGTTCAAAAGGCCGAAAAAAAGATGCCGAGGGGAACGATGTAGAAACCTTTGGACCTTAAACCAGCCACTTACCAATCCAAAAACGCCTCGTTAAAAATATCCTGAACCAATTGTTCCGATATCTCTTGCAGCAAAGCCGATTCTACCGCCGATAAGGGTTGATTCGCCTGAAAATCAGCAAAGCGGCTAAAGGTCTTTTCAAAATTCTTCTCCGGATTCAGGCGGTTGTCAAACTTTACCTTGATGGATATGTTTAAACGTGTTAGGGCAGACGTTTCATTCCCCGTTAAGGCCAAAGATTGAGTCTGATATTGGGTTATGACGCCCGAAAACCCCAAGTCGCCATTCGAATTGATGACCTGCAAGCGGGTTTGCGATAAAAACCGCTGCCGAACCTCTTCGGTCAACTGCTGCGGAAAAGCAGGGTTGGTTTGGGCCGCTTGGTTTTCGAAGTTCTCGACCGAAACAGTCCGTGCAGCCTCTGGAATTGAAATGCCCGATAAGCTTACTTTGCAGCCAACCAACAGCATTCCCAGCCACAGCAAAGCCAACAGGCCATGTATGCTGATTCCTCGCTTCATGTTCCAAGCAAAAGGTTCATGCTTCAAAGGTACAGAATATTGATTCAGCCGAACCCAAGCACAATGCCTTAGGAATAGAGTTCGGCTTGTTCCCGAAGCAATTCGGCTTCCATCAACCCATAAACCTGTTCTTTCAGCCCGTTCAGGTCTGAATCGTTCATACCAAGGGTTGGAATACCGGGAAGGTACCGGCAACGTATGGTGCCCGGTTTCAAAGAAATGCCTTTCATGGGAAACACCTTGGTGGCTCCCAGCACCACCAATGGAACAATAGGCCGCTGCGACAAAATTGCAATTCGAAACGCTCCGTCGTAAAAGGGTGTCAGCGGCTTGCTGCTGCGGTTGCGCGTTCCTTCAGGAAATAAAAACAGCGAAAATCCGGCGTTTAAAGTCCGCTGCAAACGTTCCACACTGCGCTTGCGGCTTTCGGGCGAAGACCGATCTACAAACACGCTGCTGGTTTGAAACATGTAACCCAGCACCGGTATTTTTTTCAGTTCAACTTTGGCCAAGGCCCGAACCATGAGTGG
>Ga0169931_10013762_pt1 | contig 11012 bp, 10 predicted proteins | sample Kivu_15m_20L_FD_129675 | JGI IMG/M metagenome (GOLD analysis project Ga0169931, IMG submission 129675) | Freshwater microbial communities from Lake Kivu, Western Province, Rwanda to study Microbial Dark Matter (Phase II) - Kivu_15m_20L... | ecosystem: Environmental > Aquatic > Freshwater > Lake... | reverse complement strand
TTTGGTTGTCTAGGTTCTTAGCGCTTTTTCTTGGTCGGGTTCGCTTCGCTTTCGCTCGTCTCTCCCTTCAGCGCTTTATTAAGTTAGCAACCTTATCTACCTCTTGTCAACTACTTTCTTAAATTTGTTTCTGCTTTGCCTAAGGCAAAAACCTGAAAGCCTTAGGCTGTAACGTTTTCATCTTGATTTTTTTATAGTTGGGTATAGGTCTAAAGTTTTATTAGGTGGGTTGGGCTTATTGACTAACAATGTAGGGTGAAGAAGTCGCCTGTATCTGCCCCGATCGCACAAGAGCTTGATAAATGAAGGCAGCAACTTCCGCTCTGGTAGCAATTTGATTAGGGTTTAAGAGTTTTAGATTTGGGTGATTGACGACCATACGGTTTTCAGTTGCTGCGGCTACACTGTTGCGAGCGTAGGCAGGTATGATGGTGGTATCTGAGTAAATTTGTAAGGTAGTATCAACCGGTTTGATTGGTGCGTAGCCTAAGCCATTAGCCAAAGAAACAAGAATTTGTACACGGGAAATATTTTCATTTGGGCGAAATGTGGTGGCAGAATAGCCTGACATAAATCCTGTGGTGTAAGCTTTTTGAATAGCGGTAGCAGCCCAAAAGTTTGAGGCAACATCAGCGAAGGTTAGATTGCTGCGCTTAGTAGGCTTATTCATTGCTTGGCTTAGCAATGCAGCAAATTGTGCTCTTGTTACAGGATCATTGGGACGAAAATTACCATCAGGGAAACCTTTAATGATATTTCTGGAAGCTAGCTCTTGGATAAAAGTTTGCGCCCAGTAATTGCTAGGGACATCTTTGAAGGCAACTTGAGTTGTGGGAGTAGTGGGGGTGGATGGTGATGTAATTGGGGAGGTTGGCTGAACTAGATTGACTGAACCTTGAACGCGCTTGGGATCAACTTGGTTGCCGATCGCTACAACAGTAACTCCAGAGGCATTATTGATGTCAGTTTGTTTGTTGTTTTGAAAAATATTTTGACCAGGACTGGAGGTTGTACCAAGATCGACAGTGGGTTGGCCTTTGCGATCTTTTAGGATTACTAGTCCATTTTCTTGATTATTGGCAATGAGATTATTGCGAAATGAGGGCATAGATAGATTCGAGACAACAATGCCTCCACGGTTGTTGACAATGCGATTAGAGACTACAGAAACCTTGGAGTTTTGACCGATTGCTAGTCCAAAGCCCGTGTTATCAAAGCTGTTGGATTGGATTAGCCCTGTGCTTGTCCCAAGGGCTGAAAGTCCATTGGCCCCATTTTTAGTAAAAATGTTGTTGCTGATATTTGCAGAAGTTGCACCTGTTAGAAACACGCCGTCATGGGTAGAATTAGCAAACGTATTGTTAGTAACGGTGACGTTTTGGGCAGATTCTAGCCAAAGAGCATAACCTCTAGGATTCTTATTGGTGAGGGTGATGCCTTCAATGCGAGAACCACTTGCTGCGAGAACGGCGATATTTTGCTGGGCAAAGGTAGGGCTAACGAAGCGATTGCCACCTGAAATAATAATCTCTTGCCCTTGATTGGTAGGGTTGCCACGCAAAGTTACACCTGCGGGAATGATCAGGGGAAATTTTTCACCCGTTTCGGCTGAGTAAGTCCCAGCAGCTAGCTGAATAGTTGCACCACTTTGAATATTTCTGTTGAGTGCGGCTGTTAGCGATCGCAATGGTTGATCAGCTGAGAGTCCTGAGTTAGAGTCTGAACCATTAGGAGACACAAAGACAATGACATTGGCTTGAGCAACTTGCAGACTGGTTGGTAAAGTTGTGTTAGCTGTAGTGACATTTTGAGAGATCGCCGACTCACTTAATGTGACAATTTGAAATAATCCAAAAGTAAAAAGAAATGCAAGTCTCAGAGATGTCCGTGAAAATGACATAAATTTATCCTCTACAATTTATTTAAGTCTCAAATTTTTTAAGTCTTGGACGTGCCGATTTTGACGCGAAATTTCTCAAATAGTTTCTTGAGAAGATTTGTGCAATGGCTCCCAAAACTCCAACTAAATATACAGCCAAGTTTTAATTTTGGTTCTGCATTGATCGAGGTATTTGTGAGTTCACTTCCTGTTCCTTCCCATATCCACTATGAGCTTTTACTGCAACTGCTGGAACGTCAAACCTTACCAGCGTTACACTCTGAGATGAAGCAGCCACATATGGCAACAAAGATGAATGCTTCTAGGGAGCATCTTCAGGCAGCCATTATAAATCTACGTAAGGCTTATGCTTTGCAAAAGCAAGTTGAAGATCTGTGCGAGTATCATGGCATTCAAGTTTCCTATCGTTGGTCACTGAGTGAGTCAGAGCAAGAGATGGGAAAATCATTAAAAGAGATTTCTAGCCCGATCAAAGATTCATAGGCTTCTAAGAAGCGATTTTTATAGCGATTTTTATTTGGCAGCGAAGGCACACCATAAAAAATCGCTTCTTTATTCGGCGGACTGAGATCGTAATTGTGACGAAATTGTTACAATAGAAGAAATTTATTTATAAATATTTATGGTTCAGGCTGCATCGACTACTTTTTCTCGTGAAGATTGGCAAAAGGGATATGAGTCACTGCGAACTGAGCAGGCTTATTGGATCGATGAGATCGAGGGACAGATTCCTCTAGAGCTAGAGGGAACGTTATTTCGGAATGGGCCTGGGCAGCTTGATATTAACGGGCAGAAATATGGACACCCATTTGATGGTGATGGCATGATCTGCGCGATCGCTTTTAAAGATGGCAAAGCACATTTCACAAATCAATTTGTCAAAACGCCTGAGTTTATTGCTGAGCAGAAGGCAGGCAAAATTTTATATCGGGGCGTGTTTGGCACGCAAAAGGTTGGGGGCTGGCTGAGCAATATCTTTGATTTGCGAAATAAAAATGTTGCCAATACAAATGTGGTGTACCAAGGAGGCAAGTTACTAGCTTTGTGGGAAGCCGCGCATCCTTACCGCCTCAATCCTAAAAATTTGGATACAGTAGGTTTGGAGAATTTTGACGGTAAGTTAGGAGCGGGGGAAGTTTTTACAGCTCATCCTAGACGGGACAATAGCACAGGTGATTTATGGGGCTTTGGGGTACAACCAGGGCCAAAGTCTACGATTTCGATTTATCGGGTCACAAGTCAGGGCGAGTTATCGACGGAGTCTCAGGTTAAGGTTTCGGGATTTTGTTTCTTACATGATTTTGCCTATACGCCAAACTATCGGATTTTCATGCAAAATCCTGTGTCCTTCAAGCCTTTACCCTTTATATTGGGATTGGCAACTGCGGGGGAATGTATAGAATTAAAGCCAAATTCTCCCAGCCAGTTTTTACTAATCGATCGCCAAGGCAATTTACAAACCATTACTACTGATCCTTGTTTCGTGTTTCACCACTGCAATGCCTATGAAGAGGGTGATGAAATTATTGTGGATTCAGTTTGCTATCCTGACTATCCCAAGTTGGAGCCAAATACCGATTTCCGCGAAATTGATTTTGATAAAGTGATTGCGGGTCAGCTATGGCGCTTTACGATTAATCCGAAACTTGGCAAAGTAAAACGCGAACTGATCATAGAGCGCTCCTGTGAGTTTCCTGTGGTACATCCCCGTTGTGTGGGGCAGAAATATCGTTACGCCTATATCGGCGCGATCGCTAAGGAATCGGGTAACGCACCATTGCAGGCGATCGCCAAAGTCGATATGCAAACTGGCAAGCAAGAATTTCATAGTTTTGCGCCACGCGGTTTCATTAGTGAGCCAATTTTTGTGCCCCGCGATCGCGATAACAATAGTGCTGAGGACGATGGCTGGGTGCTAACTTTAATTTTTAACGCTGCACATAACCGCTCAGATTTAGTAGTACTAGATGCTCAAAATATTACTGGTAAACCGCTGGCAACCTTACATTTAAAACATCATGTGCCTTATGGCTTGCATGGTAGCTTTACTCACGAAGTTTTCTAAAAAAGCGGCTCTAAGAGCCGCTTTTTTAGCGTCAGTTTGATGAAGGCGAAAAATGGGAAAAATCGCTTAGCGATTTTTCCCATTTTTCGCCATTTGCGGCGTGTTTTTTAGAAAAGATCTAGAGGAAAATGTCCGTGGGTTCCACTATAGCCATCGGTGAAATCTGTATGCAAGGATATCAGTACACCACGATATTCACCTTTGTAATTGTCAACATGGTAACGACGACTACGGGGGTTGTATTTAAGATATACGCCATCAGAGATCGCAGGTAAATCTGCTTCAGGTAACTCGTAGCGAAAATGAGTCGCATAGCTTTGGAATGCTTGCAATGCTTCTTGAGTAGTATCAGCACAGATCCCAAAAATGTGATAATCAGCCTGTTTAGTTAAGTAATCTAAGGCTTCACGAATTTGCGATCGCCGTTCTAAAGTTGCCGATTCTCGATCTAAGTCGCTTAGCTCCCAGAGAATACGTTCAGCATCGGCGACGGTTAAATTATTGCTCATGGGTTTCTAAGTTAAGGAGGAGCTAAATTATATTATGAACATTAACGAAGAAATTGCTCGCTTACGCGACCTCTTGCCTGCTTCTTGGCGAATGACCACATCAATTAAGTCAAAGCCAGAACAGGCTGAACTGCTCTCAAGTTCACAAATATTTCCTTGGCAAAAAGGAACACAAATAAACATAAATTTTCGTTTATGGCGACAACTACCAGAAGCCCAAAGAGATCTATTACTCTTGCATGAAATAAGCTGGAGACAACAGACAAAATGGCTACAAGTAGGAACTTATCAGGGTGTAGCGGCAATGTCTTTGGTGGGAGGAATTGTTGAGGCAACACAGGGAGATGTTACAGGAATCGCGATCGCCATACTACTAGGGACTATCGGCATCAATCAGATTTTACGTAAGAATAAAAGCTCACAAATCCAAACACAAGCTGATGGGGAAGCCCTTGAAGTCGCCCAAAAACGTGGTTACGGTGAAGCCGAAGCAGCTAGAGCGTTACTTGAAGCTATTCCTGCGGCAGCAAAGTTAATGGGACGAAACACGCCTGAATTTACAGAATTAATCCGATGCCAAAATTTACGGGCGATCGCAGGCCTATCAAAAACTACTATTCCTGAAACAGGAATCAATGATTTCTAAATAATCCCTTCTCAACTAAGCATTAGGGCAAATCCAAGCCCCAATAAACAAAGGCGGCGCTTTGCACCGCCTTTGTTTATTTAGGTAATGAAAAATAAAATTACAGCAATTCTCATTATTAAAATCGGTTTTTTGAAAGCCCGCCGTTGGCAGGCTTTCAAAAAACCGATTTTGGTGTTTCCAGCGCCTTCGGCGCTGGAAACACCAAAATCGGTTTCATAATGAGAATTGCTGATAAAATTATTAGTCCCCAAATATAAAATCAATTTTGTGCTAGCATTTATACTTTTATAACCCTAGGTTATGCTGTAGTCAGCACATCCAATCCTCAAAATAGAAGATTCCTTATGAGTAGTTGTAGAAATGCACTAGAAGAATTGGTAATCGAAGAAGCAGAGGCGCAGTACAAACGCTTAGGTACTGACGTTAAAAAGCGCGTCGATCTTAGTGAAGTAATCGCATATACCCTCAATCGCTTACCGCCAATGTATGCAACTACTCAGCGAGGATGGGTGCAACAACGCAAAAAGGCTGATCAAGAATTAGGCGCAGCGATCACCAAAACAGTACGAAATGGATTTCTAAGTACGCAGAGCGATGTCTTAAGACAAAATGATCCAATACCTGATCATGAACTGATCAGTCAAGCGCGATCGCTTTTTAAGTTACGCAAATTACTTAGCAAAGACTATCTGAAATGGAAAGATGTTCCTGAGATTGTTAGGGATGCTTTGGATTCAGGATATTATCAGAGTCTTTCCAATGGCACATATGTAAGCTTAGATAGGCGTAATTCTCTTTTAGCGCGCAGTTATGCAGTTCGTCGCAAATCAACGACGATTTTAAACAACTCCTCTAAGGTACATAAAACCGAAAAAGATATCTCAGCCGAGATTAAAGACTTTGGTTCTTATATGTCGGGAACTATTTATCGATATAGCAATATTCTTGAAAGTCTGGTAACGGCGATCGTTGAGCGCCGAGTTAATCGACCTGATGAAGGAGTTCAACAAAAAATCAATATTGATGATGTGGCAGCCTACGTTCTTAATCGCTTACCACCAATGTATGCCACTAGTCGTCGTGGATTACAAAATTTGCGGCAACGAGTTAAGTCTGAAATGACAAGTCAAATTATTAGTATTGTTAAGGAAGCTCTAAATAGAGTTGTTCATGCACCTGAGAGAGCTTTATCGCCTTTACCTTTTGAAAAGTTTAATATTGAACTAGAAGATGCTTTAGTTCAATTACGAGAAATGTTCAAAAGGGATGATATTACATGGCGAAATGTTGCTGAAATTGTTGAAGAACGCTTGAGAGCACCTAGATCTGATTATCCAACTTGGCGAGCAAAGCACGATGTTTAAAAACGATTGCTATAGTATCAATAGTAAATTTATTCTCAGTTGAATCAAATTAATATGCTTAGCCCTATTTTGCAAACCAAGATCGAGAGTCAGATCAGCAACAATAAAATCATGCTCTACATTAAAGGCACTGCTCAACAACCTCAATGTGGTTTTTCAGCAGCAGTCGTACAGGTTTTTAATACGTTGGGACAGCCTTACGAAACTGAAAATATTCTTGAAGATGGCGACTTACGTCAAGGGCTAAAGGAATTCTCCAGTTGGCCGACTTTTCCTCAAGTTTATATTGATGGTGAATTCGTTGGTGGCTGTGACATTGTAATGGAACTAAATAATCGCGGCGAACTAGCTAAACTCGTTCAAGAAGCCGTCAGTAAATAAAAAAGGGGCGCAAAGCGCCCCTTTTTTATAAAACATTTGATAATGCTTTCTTGGTTCGTTTCCAAGCCCAAGAGCCAAGCCCAAATACGATCAGGCTAAACACAATTAACACAATTTGAAATCCAATTTGTTGCTTGCCTCCATTATGGACACCGAATACACCTGTTAAAAAATCTAAAGAAACTGCAATCACCGCAAGGGGCAAACTAGCAGCTATATTTTCGCCATTATTCAATAGACCAAAGACCTTACCGCGCATATTTTCAGGAGTATGTTCTTGAATCGCCGTTCGCATGGGAATTACGATTAAGGAACCATTAATACCAATAAAACCACCAATCAGCCAAGCAACCCATTGATTAGTCACAAAGGCAAACATTAATAAACCGATCGCCATGCCCATAAAACCAATAAATGGTAGCGGTCGATGAATAAACTTTTTTCCAAATTTTCCTAATATCAGTGCCCCGATCGCTAAACCTACACCAACAGCCGCCACAAAAGAACCAAATTCTTCACGATAGCCTGTAACCACTTCTGCAAGGTTAAGTGACAGTTTTTGCATAGCCCCCAAAACTGCGTATAACAACACTAGCTGCAACATTGCTCCGCCTATTAAATGATTGTGACGCACATATTGAAAAGCATCTCTTAAATCAGTCCAGAAACCTGATCCGACTTTTTTAGGATGGATAATCTCATCTTTGGGTAACGCAAATAGAAAAAGCCCAGATATGACATAGAGACTGCCTAGTAAAACTTCGCGACTATAGGCTCTAGCTTCAGGAAAAAGCCCTAGGGTAAAGCCAAGAAGGGGTGCGCCGATCGCAAAGCCCACAATTAATGAGCCTACTTCTGTAACCGTAAATAGGGCATTAGCAGGAAAAAGATCGTTTTTGGGAACAACTAAAGCGATCGCTGATTGCTCAGCAGGTGCAAAAATATTTGTAAAAGTAGAAATAATAAAGGTAATCAGTAGCAATATTGGTAAAGAACGCGGGGCAAAGGGAATAACAAACAGACAAGCTGCTCGCAAAAAATTGCATAAAATCAATACCTCACGCTTGGGATGCCAATCCACAAAAATGCCTGCGATCGACCCCAAAAATACCGCAGGTAAGGTCATCGCAATCATGATTGATGATTCTCGCGTATTTACATCACTGCCACCATCAGCAACAGCAAGGGCAATCAGCAAAATCAGGACAACTTTATCGACTAACTGAGCCAATATTTGGGCGAGCCACAGTGCCAAAAATTGACGATTACGCAAAACTGCTAAGTAGCCAGCAGTTGGATTTAGATCGGGTTGAGACATCAATTAAAGTAGCTAAAGTAGCATTCAGATAAACATTGTATAGCGATACGAAAGGCGGCGTGAATCGCCGCCTTTCGTAATTGTGATTATGAGAATAGTTTAAAATAGCCTGAGAGAGAGGGATTCAAATATATTCATGAGAACTGCCTCCTTGATGTCCCCAGTTTTTCCTGACGTTTGGAATCGAGATCATGGCGATCGCTTTTCCCTTTAGCAAATGGGATCACATCTGCCACCGACATTTCTCTGGCCGCCCGAATCAGCAGCCCTGCAATAAATAAACAAGATAGTGTCGAGCTACCACCATAACTCAAAAAAGGAAAAGGCAGTCCCGTTGTTGGCAAAACCCCCGTAGCTACACCCACATTTAAAATTGATTGCACCACGATCAAAGAAGTTGAACCAAGAGCAATCAAACGAATTACAGGATCTTTACATTTGTATGTCACTGACAAACCAATCGTGCCGTAAATCATCACTAGTACTAGCAAACAAATCCCCCCAAACAAACCAAATTCTTCAGCAAAAATCGCAAAAATAAAATCAGTATATTGAATCGGTAAAAATAGCTTTTGCTGAGATAGGCCAAATCCAGTTCCCCACAAACCACCAGAGCCGATCGCCATTAAACTCTGCACTAATTGATAGCCATCTCCTGCTTGATCTTGCCAAGGATCGAGAAATGACATAATTCGCCGCCGTTGATAATCCCGAAATGAGACACTAGCTACAGCGACACATGTACCTAAAGCCGCAGTTCCCAAAAGTTGTAGGCTTGGCAGTCCAGCCCCCAATGCAATCAACCACAATGTAATCCCACAAAGAGCCGTCACACTCAGGCTAGGCTGCATCAAAATGCCGCCTAGTACTAATAAAAACACCAACAGCCATCCAATCCTTGCTTTCCAAGGAGTACGATTCCAGTTACCAAAAAGCTGAGCTGCTTGCAAAATCAGAAAAGGCTTGATCAGCTCTGAGGGTTGTAATAGAAATGAACTCGAGCCCACTGATAACCATCTGGTCGCAGCGTTGCGTGTCGTCCCTAACCCTGGAATATGTGTCGCATACAACAACGCCAAAATAATAAACAAAAATATTGGACTAAGTTTAAGCATGAACTTTAATGGCAAATGCACAATCGCATTAAAGATCAACAAGCCAATTACAGCCCAAGCTAATTGATATTTGAAATATAGCGTGCCGTCTTTAAAGGCAATATCGGCAACGGGATAGGATGCGGAAAAAAGAACTGCTAGTCCAGCAAATAGCCATAAAAAAGTCAGCCAGCGAAGGAGCCGAGCTTCTGTAGCCCATTTATCGACAGTGCGGTCAAAAAATGGAAATACCTGAAAAATCTGAAGGAGTTTCACGGATAAAGTGGGGACTTAAGGGTTGGTGATTGCTAAAAGCTACGAAATAGCTTGCAAGATTTTTGTTGCGGTTTTCGTGATGCTATTTTAACCACGATTTTTCGCGATCGCTAAAAACAAAAAATTAATTTGTCAATGTCACAAGGAAATTATATTTATACTGATAATTTTCAGAAATTGAGAATAGACATAAAAATGGCGATCGCAGCAGATAAGCAAGACAAGCAAAATAACGCGGATTCCTTTAATTTGAAAGCACAAAATGGCTACGCTATTTTGTGCTTTGGTATTAGTGCTGTAAGATTTAGTAGATTGTATAATCCGTGAGACACATTTGTTTTTGTTCTGGAGGCAATGTGGGGAAGGATTCAAGATAGTTTTCTAATAGGACACAGCCTCTGTTCACTAGTTCGTTAAAACTCAACGTCTCTGCATCCCATAACTTGAGAGTATTGTCACGGCTGGCGGAAACAATTTTTTTACTGTCAGGACTATAGGTGAGAGCATAGGCTTCGGCGGTATGTCCAGATAGGGTTTTGAGGAGTTTACCACTAGCTCGATCCATGATTTTGACAGTTTTATCAGCATTTGCTGTAGCGATCGCCTTACCATCTGGACTAAAAGCCATACCAAAGATCCAAGCATCAGGAGCCACCATAATTACTTGTTCCAGAACACCCGTTTGAGCATTCCATAGTTTCAATTTGCCATCCTTCCCGGCCGAGCCAATCTGCTTTCCATCAGGGCTATAGGCTACCGCCAACCCCCCATTCACATGGGCTTCCATAGTATGCACATTCTGACCACTGTTCACATTCCAGATTTTCACGGTTTGATCGTTGCTAGTCGAAGCTAATGACTGACTATCAGGACTAAAGGCGATCGACCAAGCCGTACCTTTGTGTCCTTCCAGCACATGCAATAGCTTAGGATTATCGTTATTGCTCCATTGCCATATTTTAATTTTATTATCCCAACCAAGAGTTGCTAATAGATTTTGATCTGGGCTAAAGGTGGCATAGAGGAGCTTCGCTCCGTGGATATTCAGTGAATGTAATAGTTTACCTGTAGCACTATTCCAGATTTTTACAGTTTTGTCATCACTAGCAGTGACCAGTTTGTTACCATCAGCGCTAAAACTCACACCATAGACAGTATCTTCATGCCCTTTGAGTTCTTGTCTAAAAGTACCATCAGCATTCCAAAGGCGGACATTTTTATCAACACTACCCGATGCAAACAGTTTCCCGTCAGGGCTAAAATTCACTGACCAAATACTGCTCGTATGTCCATAGAGAGTATTGAGCAAGGTAGCTTTCAGATCCCAAAGTCTTGCAGTACGATCTTTGCTAGCAGACAAAAGATATCGACCATCAGGACTAAAGTTAACATCGAAAATACCATCGGTATGTCCTCCTAATCTCATTTCTATTGCTCCTTCAGAGTTGAGAATTTG
>Ga0169931_10013761_pt1 | contig 11012 bp, 11 predicted proteins | sample Kivu_15m_20L_FD_129675 | JGI IMG/M metagenome (GOLD analysis project Ga0169931, IMG submission 129675) | Freshwater microbial communities from Lake Kivu, Western Province, Rwanda to study Microbial Dark Matter (Phase II) - Kivu_15m_20L... | ecosystem: Environmental > Aquatic > Freshwater > Lake... | reverse complement strand
GGATCAAGAGCTCGCTTAGAATCGCGCGGTCAGCCAAAAACGCGACCGCGTCAGGTGAGTTCTCCAGCTCGCTCTGCAGCAGGGCAACTTCCTCAGCCGGGAGTTCGCCATCGAGCCATAAGTCCAGTCGCTGCTTTAGCTCCGCAGTGATCATTCTCAGCCCTCCATCGCCAGCCGCCGTTCAATGCACTCGGCCAGCGACTCGCGAATCCGAAACAGCGTCACGCGGACGGACGCGGGCGTCGAGCGGATGGACTGGGCGATCTGTTCAATGCGTTGACCCTCGTGGTACTTCGAACGAATCAATTGCCGCGAGCGATTCGGAAGCTGTTCGAGACAATGTTCCAGCGCCTCAGCGCGCGGCGCGATTTTCTCACCGCGTTCGACGAGCTTGCTCGCCAGCGAATCGAGGAGTTGCTCACTCAGGGGCTGCGGCAGTTTGGAGCGGCTGCGGTAATGGTCAATCACTCGCGACTTCGCCAGCCACAGGACCCAAGCGAGAAAGGGGCGGCTGTCGTCGTATTCTTCAAAGCGGCGAGCGACCGTCAAAGCGGTCTGTTGGACAACATCCTCGCGGTCCGCCATCTTACCGACCGCCGCGGCGACGAAAGCCCTGACAGCCGTCTCGGCCGACAGCCACAGCCGGGTCATCTTTTCCCGGATTTCGATTTCCTTTTCCGTTCCCATGCGAGGTATGCCGGGGGAGGGCTGAAAATGTTAACAATAAAATTTTGCGGAGAAGGGAACCACTAATGGACACTAAAAAGAGGGAAAAGGGAAAGACTGGCAGGGAGTGGAGCGGCAGGGTGTCCGATGGGATTCGAACCCATACCTCCTGGTTCACAGCCAGGCATGCAGCGACCTCTACACTACGGACACCATCAAAAACGAAAGGGGACGGGGGTCATTTCGCAAATTGCCCCCCATCTCCTTTCCTCAAGGCAGAGCGGAAGGAGTGGGAGTCGAACCCACATGACTCGATTGAGGCGTCGCACGGTTTAGCAAACCGGCCCGGCGAACCGTATCCGGCTCCCTTCCAAGTTCGAACGCAAACACACTTGCAAATTCAATTGCAGGTCCCGGTTTCGAACCGGACAGGTCAGGCTTATGAAACCCGACTGGGCACCAGCCGCACCTGCAGCATTCCCCCCAGTAGCCAAGGCGAGACTTGAACTCGCACGCCCTCGAGGGCACGACGCTCTGAACGTCGCGTGACTGCCGTTTCACCACTTGGCTAAAATCGAATTGAAACAAGCGGGCCAAGCAGGACTCGAACCTGCGCGCTGGTACTTAACAAGCACCTGCTCTGCCGCTGAGCTATTGACCCGAGGAAAAGAAATTCGGAGAGGAATGTCGACTGAGCTGCCGAGCGATTTGGGACAATCGCTCGACGATCCGTGAGCAGACTTTCTTCTTTGAGCGCCCAGCGGGAGTCGAACCCGCACATCCGCCATGGCAAGGCAGCAGGCAGCCGCTACATCATGGGCGCTGAGTTTTAATTTCAAAGATTTCAAAGAGCATCGTTCGAGCTGTCTCCGTGCCATCGCGCAAGGCCTCAGCTCAACCGCAGTGGGACTGGTGGGGATCGAACCCACATTCACCGGTGTAAGAGACCGGTACATTCCCCTGTCTGCCACAGTCCCGTATGACATCACTTCAACAGTGGGGCCGGTGGGAGTTGAACCCACACCTGACGGATTAAAAGTCCGCCATGCTGCCTGTTACACCACGACCCCAAATAGGAAAGTGGCTCAGGCGTTTATGCCGCCGCAGTCGACTCAACATTTTTCACCTCTCAAAAAAATCGTTTCAATCAAACTCACCATCACAACAAGTCGAGTAGTCCGGACTCGAACCGAAATCCTCCTGCTTCCGGAGCAGGCAATGCTTCCGCTTGCACCTCTACCCGATTTCAAACAGTCAGAACGGCAGGATTCGAACCTGCGATCTCCAGTTCCCCGAACTGGCGCGATGACCAAACTTCGCTACGTCCTGTCACTCGGCACACTACATCCGCCGCGCACAAAAATGCCCCAAGCAATCAACCGTACTTCATCTTCGCAGTGGGCTGGGAGGTGCTCGAACCCTCGTCTGCGGCTCTTCAGGCCACCGCTACACCATCTCAGCTACCAGCCCCAAACTAAAAACGGGGTCAGGTCCAGTTTTCACTCGCAAGTTTTGACCCGACCAACAAAAAAAGCCCGCTGTCTGCTGACACCGGGCTTACAAAGAGGCTTTGCAAGAACAATCCTCAGCGGCGTCAGAAGCGACTTGGATGCATGGGCAGACGATTAAACACGCCACCAAAGACCATCCGGCCGGCGCGTTTACCCATGCGATGACGATTTAGATTGCTGAGACTGTAAAACCGCGTCATAAACTCTTTCCTTAAACAGAGGCAGCAACTCGCCGCTAATTACCAGTACAGACGCTGGGCCGCGCTCAAAGGTTCAGCCAAACCGGAAAATTTCTAGTCGCGAAAAAGCAAAGGAGTCGGAGCGCAATTCGCCAAGCTTGCGAATTGACCTCCGTCCGACCTGTCCCCGTTTCCGATCGGCGTCTGCCCCCGCAGGCCCGAAGGGTCGATCTAGCACAGCCCAGGGCAAAGCAGCGCGGGGCAGCGAAGCCGCACCCGCTGCGACGCCCTGGGTATCGGCGCACCTTGAGATGCGGGAGCCCTGAAGGGGCGGCCCTCGAACTCGCGGACGATCGTGATATTGGTAGGGCCGCCAGCGCGGAAATCGAATTAGGCGTCGGGCCGTACGCGGGCTGCAAAAGGAACGCCCCTTCAGGGCCACGGACTTCACTCCCATCCGCAAACCCAGGGCGACGCGGCCCGCGGGACGTGGACGGCCCCGGCCCGCTTTGCCCTGGGCTGTGCTAGGTGCGGCTCTCAGCCTCGCCGGTCAATGTGGCTGAGACAATTGTGAAATTGGACCTGACCCCGTTTTGGTTTTTAAGCGTGCAAGCAATCTTCATGCCGAACAGTATTGCCCCCCGTTCCCTTTACCCAAGCTTGCTCAGTCTTCGGGGTTATCCAGCAATTCCTTAAGCCGCGGTGCGAGCGCCGTTGGCAACCGCTCCAGCCAAGTCGAGTCGACCAGACCGACTTGAATCAGGTCCATGAGATGAGTTCGATCCTTGAGACGGTAGCTGTTCAGCTTCATCTCAACTAACGGCAAAAGCTCAACAACCCGCTTCTGGTTAATCTCAATCGATTGCTGGACGTCGGGGGCGGCCGTTGCATACTCGGCCTTTACTTTTCGACCCGCGAGTAAAACATGCAAACCTTGACTCGGCTTGCCTTGGGGACCGTCGAGAAAAACGACCGTATCCAGCACTTGATCACGAAGAAACCCGGCTGCTTCGAGCACTTCGGTCGCACGCGAAAGGTCTTCTTCATTAAAAAGAAGGTCTACATCCCGAGTGTTTCGCACTGCGCCTTCATCAACGGTCGCGACCCAAGCAGCAACCGCGTTTCCGCCGACTACCGCATAAGGAATCTCAGCGTCGCGCAACGCCTTGCATGCTCGGTCCAATCGCTCTTGAACGAGTTCCACGGCTCGGAACATCCTTTTAAAAACATCGAGCGTCGGCTCCTGCACCTCGCCCGAAGATTCGTCTGATTTCATAGCCAGAATTGTAGGGCAAGATCGATGCGATTGAAAAGCGATTTGACAAAAGAAGGCGAGAGGCGAACGGAAAAGAAAAAATGGGCAGGGGTCATTTCGCGAAATGACCCCCGTCCCCTTTGCTCGATACGCTTACTCTTTTTTCGCTCGGCTATCGATCGCTTCCAGCTTGCTTTCCAGTTCACGCAGCATGCTGCCGACTTGATTCAGGGCATCTTCCGTTTGGCTGACAACCAGAACCCCACCAGCTACTTCGATCACCCCGTCGCCGTTTCCAGTATCAGCCCATTCATCGGGGCAGACCTGGCCTTGTACTAATTCGATCAGCAGTTCACCAGCCAGGCTCCGCGCCGAGCTGTAGGTCACCTGCACGTATTTCGCCGGCTCGACCTTATTCTGGCTGTCGGCCGCATCTGCTTTTGGCTGAACTTCCGAAACCTCGACACCATTTTTAGCAACAACCGCACTTGCAGCTCCTTCAAGCCCTCGCGGCAATGCAAACATACCGGTCATGCCAGAGAAACCATCAGCACCATGACCGTTCGGACCGAACAACTCCGCAGGCATCATGTAGGCTTTTTCCTTAATCCCTTGCGTGCGAATCATTAACTGCAAGAGGTTCTCGACATCGAACATCTTCCGCCGAAAGTAAGCCGGATCGGAGGCTGCCTCAAATGAGATGATCACAACCGCGCCATCGCGAATCACAAACGTGGCGTTGTATTGTTTGAGCATCATCTCCAAGCCAGTCCGCATTCGTATCGCCTCGGCCGAAAACGAAATCTCCGTCTCCCTGGTAAGATCGCCATCCTGTGCGGAATCATCAAGAAAAAACTGCAAGCCCGACTGCGTACTCAACTCACCCAAGACTAGCAGAAATGGTTTACTGTCGCCGAAAGCGAAATCCATTTGCAGCGAATTTAGAACGGACTCCGTTGCTTGGTTGCGGTCCGAATCCGTATCGCTTTTCGATCGTTCCAATCCACCGCCGCCCGAATCCGATCGCGTTGCCTCACTCGGCCGTTCGTTGGCCTGAGCAAATAAATTCGCGGGCAACATCGCTCCAGCCAGAAAGAAAACAAAACTAGCCAAACCCAATACTTTGGATTGGTTCATCATTCGCTCACCCCATTGAGATTGTCGGGCGAAACGAGAGAGGGACAGAGATACAGCCCAAGCGATATCACTTGGCACTGTTCGAGATAGCTCTCAGCAGGCTTGACCTAATCGATGACAGAGACTGCCACGCGCGAAAGGACGAACGCTGAGAACAGGTCGACACTCTCCCCTTCGAGTTCGCCAGATTTTTTGCCTTGCACCCAAAAATTTTATTCCCCAGCAACTAAAAAGGCAATTATGTTTTTTTGATGAAGCATCGACCGGCCATCGTATGTCGAGACATTCAGGCTTTTAGGCGACAAACGAACACTTGGTGACGACCAGAAGGTATCATCAATTCCGAATTCAAAGCCCCCGCGGAGTCAGACACTTTGTCAAGAAGACGGACCCTTTCATCGATTGCCGAGCCGCTGGTCGCTGGCTTGACCTTCTACCTTTGCCTCGCCTACCTCCTGCTCCCCGTGGGATGGCATGTTTACGTTGAAAGGCATCCAGCTCTCAGCAACCTGCCCTTTATCACTGCGACCAGCGATGGCCATCCCGGCGACCCGATCAATATCGCCCTTGGGGGAAGCAAAACCCAGTTAGAGCAGCTGATGAAAAAAGCCGGATGGTACCCAGCTGATCCCCTGAGTCTGCGGAGCGACGTCGAGATCGCTGAAGCAACCGTACTCGGCCGGCCTTACCAAGATGCACCGGTCAGCAGCCTCTACCTCTGGGGCCGCAAGGAAGACCTCGCCTTTGAACAGCCTGTCGGCGATAACCCCCGCGAGCGCCATCACATCCGCTTCTGGAAATCCGACCAACTCGACAAACTCGGCCGCCCCTTTTGGGCCGGCTCGGTCACTTTCGACAAAAGCGTTGGCCTGAGTCACACTACCGGACAAATCACTCACCATATTGACGGAGATATCGACGCCGAACGAGACCGCTTATTCAACCAGCTGATCGCAACTGGAATGCTGATCGACACGCAGTATCGCAACGACTTTCAAAAAGAGAAAAGTGGTTACAACGGCGGAGGCGACCCTTGGCACAGCGATGGGCGGTTGGCCCTTGGGCAGATTTCCAACTAACCAAACACATTTCCCCCCGGCAGGAACTTCGTTTGATTGCAAACACTTTTTGCAGCCTTTAAGATCGCCTTTTCATTTGCTGCGAGTGAAGGATCGCCTTTTTTTCGCAAGCGGCGACGGCTCGAAACTTCTGCCAACGAAGGTCGTTCAAAAAATGTCCCGTCTCAAAGAAAAGCAACGGCCGGCAAAGTTCCATCGACGACTCCTGCTCATTCTCGGACTTTCCTTATTCTTTGTTGGTTGCGGTAATCCGCCCGCAAAACCGACAGTGAACCCAGAAAAGTCCCAAGCGGCCTCACAACCACAGAAAAAGAAGCTGAAGATTGGCTTCTCCGCCCTCACCCTGACGAATCCCTTCTTCAAGGTGATCGCCGATTCCATGACGGCCGAAGCATCCAAGCACGGCTATGAAGTGGTCGTCGTGACCGGTGAACGCGATGTCAAAAAACAGGCCGACCAAGTCAATGAGTTTATCGTCAGCGGCGTCGACGCCATCGTGCTGAATCCCTGCGACTCGCAATCGATCGGGCCGGCGATCGAGAAAGCAAACCAAGCGGGTATCCCCGTCTTCACTAATGACATCAAGTACGACAGTAAGCAGGGCAAAGTCGTCTGTCACATCGCCACAGATAACTACCAAGGCGGAAAACTGGCCGGCGAAGCGATGGTCAAGCTGCTCGGCGAGTCCGGCGGCAAAGTCGCCATCTTGCATTTTCCCCAAGCCGAATCGTGCCAGCTACGCGTTAAAGGCTTCAGCGAAGTCGTCGCCGCGCATAACGCCCAACCGAATGCAGCTCAAATCGTGGTCGCCACCACACTCGATGGCGGTGGCGTCCGCGACGAAGGCTTTACAGCCGCTAAGGACGCGCTCGAAGCTCACCCCGACCTGGCGGCGGTCTTCGCCATTAACGACCCTTCAGCCTTGGGAGCTTGGGCCGCAATCGATGCCGCGGGGAAAACCGACCAAGTAAAGATCATCGCCTTCGATGGCCAACTCATCGGCAAACAAGCAATCCTTGAAGGAAAGATCGTCTGCGATCCGATTCAGTTCCCCGACCGGATCGGACGCGTCACGATTGAACAAATCGTCAAACACTTCGCGGGCGAAGCTGTCCCAGCCGAAATCCTGATCCCTTCAGAGCTTTATTACAAGGCGGACGCGGAGAAAGATCCCGAACTAAAAACGCAATCACCGTCAAAGTAGCCCGCTCAACGTGAGGACTTCCCTTGATCGCTGGGCAGAACCCCAATTCGACGCCGCCGCTGCTAGAGATGCGCGGGATTAGCAAGTCCTATCCCGGCGTCCGCGCCGTGCGAAATGTGGACCTGCAATTGCGTCGCGGTGAAGTTCTCGCGCTCCTGGGTGAAAATGGGGCGGGCAAGAGCACGCTCATCAAAATCCTCGGCGGAGCCCACGCGCCCGACTCCGGGGAAGTCCTGCTCGACGGGAAGCGATTTGAGCTCAACTCTCCCACCGCGTCGGCTCGGGCTGGGATTGCCGTTATCTATCAGGAGCTGAACCTCGTTCCGCAGCTGACTCCCTGGGAAAACATTTTCCTCGGGCAGGAACGAGGTTGGGGCCGGACCGATCGCTCTGAAGAACGAAACCGCACGGTGACTCTGCTGCAGCAACTCGGCCAGTCGCTGGACTTGGATATTTGCTGCGGCGATCTCTCGATTGCCCAGCAGCAAGTCGTAGAAATCGCCAAGTCCCTAGCCCGCGAGGCCCGGGTCTTGGTCTTCGACGAGCCGACTGCCGCGCTCTCCCCGCAGGAAGTCGAGCGGCTGCTGAACTTGATCAAGCGTCTTAGAGCTGACGGGATTGGCATTATCTACATCAGCCATCGCCTGGATGAAATTTTTCAGATCGCCGATCGCATCTTGGTTCTCCGCGATGGCGAACAAGTCGCGAATGGGGAAACGCAACGGTGGACTCGCGCAAGCCTAATCGCAGCCATGGTCGGTCGAGAGCTTGACCAAGAGTACCCGGCACGCGAGCCAGCGATCGGCGGAGTGCGGCTGGAGGTGAGCCAACTCAGTCGCATGCCCGCGGTGCAGCCTTGCAGCTTCACGCTGCGACGTGGCGAGATCCTAGGGGTGACCGGGCTGGTCGGATCTGGACGCACGGAATTGGCGAGACTTCTGGCTGGGGCCGATCGCGCGACGGGCGGATTCGTGCGGCTAGATGGTCGCGAACTGCGAATTCGTTCGCCACGCGCGGCGATCAACGCTGGAATTTGTCTGCTGACTGAAGACCGCAAACATCAGGGGCTGGTTCTCTCCGCAACGGTGCGAGAGAATTTCGCGCTGCCCAACCTCGGCCATCTCGCCCGGGCCGGGGTGATTCAGCGCAACAAGGAGCGAACCCGCTGCCGTGAATACGCCGAGCGGCTGCGGATTCGGCTCGATGGACTCGACGCATCTGCGGGAAAACTATCTGGCGGCAATCAGCAGAAAGTCGTCTTGGCGAAGTGGCTGGAGCGAGATGCCGAGGTTCTGATCTTCGACGAGCCGACGCGGGGAATCGATGTCGGGGCAAAATACGAGATTTACTTGCTGCTCAACGAATTGGCTCGGCAAGGGAAATCGATTCTGATGATTAGCTCGGAACTCCCTGAAGTCCTGGGAATGAGCGATCGGATCCTCGTGATGCACTCAGGTCGAATCACGGGCGAGATTTCCAATCCGCGGGAGGCCACTCAAGAGCAAGTCATGCAAATGGCGGTTGCGTAAAAAAGTGATGACGAGCAGCACTCACAAAAATCGATTCCGCAGGTCGCTGCTGCGAGACTATGGGATGTTGCTGATCCTGCTTGCGCTCGCTGCTCTGTTCAGCTTGCTCACACTCAAACCACAATCTCCTGTGGGTCTTGAGGCGGGACGACTAGTTGCCCAAGAGATCATCAAACAGCACGGCACCGCGGCGAAGGTGCTGATCGTCGGCCGAGACACGGCCGAAGATCGCGAGTTCACGGCGGCTGCCGCAGCGTCGCTCGGTAAAAACGGAGCAACGATCTACGGCCAAGTGAACGGTTCGGCTAGCGACGCCCGCTTTGCATTGGAGAAACTCGTCGAGACGGGACTTTCGGTCGATGCGATCGCGACCAACGATGTGACCGCGAAATGGAATGTGTACGACCGCTTTCCGCAAATTGGTTCAGCCAAATGCGTGACGCCACGAAATTACCTTTGGCCCGACTTCCTTAAGCTCAGCAATTTGATCGGCGTCGCCAATCAGACTGCGATTTACGCTATCATCGCGGTGGGGATGACGCTGGTGATCATTACCGGGGGAATTGATCTCTCGGTCGGCAGTCTGGTCGCGCTGGCGTCGGTCGTCACCGCCCTGCTGATTCGCGGTTATGGCGGCCCGGCGGCGAGCCCCTTGGTCGTCGCTTTTGCCGTCGCAGCGGGGATCGCCGTGTGCGCAGGGCTGGGCGTCTTCCATGGACTACTAGTGACGCTGGGACGGGTTCCGCCTTTTGTCGTGACGCTCGGGTCGATGCTAACGGCGCGAGGAGCGGCGAGGTGGCTTTCCGAAGCCCGCTCGATCCCCGAGCTCCCCGCTTCTTTTCTTTGGCTGGGCGGTGGCAAGACACTCGGCATTCCGCATCCGATCATTCTGATGGTCGTCGCTTATTTGATCGCCCATTGGCTGATGTCGCGGACCGTCTTTGGCCGCTACGTGTATGCGATTGGTGGCAATCCCGAAGCGGCTCGGTTGTCCGGTGTGCCCAATCGCTTGGTCCTGACATTGACGTATGCGCTCTGCGGTGCGCTCGCAGGACTGGGCGGTGTGATTCTCGCCTCGCAACTGGGAGCTGGTGATCCAAAGTTCGGCAATATGTACGAGCTGGAAGTGATCGCTGCGGTCGTTGTCGGGGGGACTTCGCTCCGCGGCGGCCAAGGCAAGATCTTTGGGACGTTGATTGGAGCGTTCATCATTGCCGTGATCAGCAATGGAATGAATTTGCTTGGGCTCGATCCCGACTTGCAACTAGTCGTTCTGGGCAGCGTGCTCACGCTAGCCGTGCTGCTGGATGCGGCAACGCGCTCCGAGCGGGTGATTTAATTGCGGCTCACACACCGAGGAACCGATTTCTTCGGATAGCTAGTAGCCGTGAAGCGAGGTGAAGCGAATTCGACCTCTACATTACAAACGGCTATGCTCGAAGCAGGTTTACTTTGCGTTCGAAGTTGGGATGCCGCTCAGAAGGTTGAGCTTATTCGCCCCCCCACTCACCAGTTTCTCGTTGCTTCAAACCCGGCGACGGCGACGGAGCAGGAGAGGTTTAGGCTGCGGACGTGTTCGGAAGTTGGAATTCGAAGTAGCCGCTCTGGGTTAGCCGCGGTAATGCTCTCGGGCAGCCCGCTCGTTTCGCAGCCGAAGACCAAAGCGTCGCCGGGCTGGTAACTTACTTCGCGAAAGGAATGGACCGCTTTCTTGCTGAAGTACCACCACTGCCTCGCCGCCAGTGTCTGCTGCAGGTGCTCCCAGTTGTCGACTACCTGCCAGTGAAGATGCTGCCAGTAATCGAGACCAGCCCGTCGCAAGCGTTTCTCGTCGATGCGAAAGCCCAGCGGCCGGACGAGCCAAAGCTTTGCCCCCAAGGCAACGCAAGTCCGACCAATCGCTCCCGTATTCGGCGCGATTTCGGGCTGATGCAGCACGATATGCAGCCGCGGGGGAATCCCATGCTGCGGAACGTTTCCGGTCAATTCGTTAAGGGGAAGCGACATACGCGGTGCCGAGATATTCAATTTAACTTGGCAAGTTGTTTGAGCAGCCAAGCGGCTCAGCCAATCGCAACCAACTCGCCATCGGGACAATCGTAACGAATCGGCTGGTCTTTCGGTCAGTAGGTCCGGCCGATCAGGCCGCTGAAGTTGCGCTGAGAGAGCAGAACGCGGTTTTAAAAGGCGTTGACGATCTCCCGCTCCCCCGGGAAACTAGGTTGACGGCGCGATCGTAGAGCGATTGTCCCCAACCGCTTGCGAGTGATGGCAAAGCCAACCTCACTGCCCGAGCAGTTGTGGACAACTGCTCTACGAGCTGACAGCCCAGCTTCGGCGGCGGGGTCGGGAGACCCGCGCCGAGCGCTTGGGGGGAGACCCGCGCCGAGCGCTTTGGGGGAGACCCATGCCGAGCGCATTCATTCCGCATTCCGCATTCCGCATGCCGCAT
>Ga0169931_10013760_pt1 | contig 11012 bp, 9 predicted proteins | sample Kivu_15m_20L_FD_129675 | JGI IMG/M metagenome (GOLD analysis project Ga0169931, IMG submission 129675) | Freshwater microbial communities from Lake Kivu, Western Province, Rwanda to study Microbial Dark Matter (Phase II) - Kivu_15m_20L... | ecosystem: Environmental > Aquatic > Freshwater > Lake ... | reverse complement strand
CTGGGTCACCGCGCAGGGCAGTTTCACCGATCCACGCGTGCGGCCGACGGTGATCCGGCCGGGGATCGGTCATGCGGTCGCGGCCGCCGCCGGAGGTCTCGTGGTCCCGTTCGCGGTGGAGTATCCGTACTGGAACGAGCGCCTGCCCGAGGCGCTCGCGGCGTTCGGTCCCCCGTTCCGCGTCGCCGACGCGCCAGAGCGATCGGCCGACGAATGGACCGCCGAATTGGCCGGCGCGCTCGAGGCGACGCAGGACCGTCTCGCGGCTGCGGCGATCGGGCGGGACCCGGACGCGTTCGTCACGGTCATCTCCGGTCGCGTCGGCGTCGGCATGGCGTATGACGGGATGCGCCGGATGCGGGCCTGGTGGCGGGGCGAGCGATTCGACCCGTCGCACGGTGGGACGGGGCGGGAGCGGGAGTCATGAGCCTCGCCGGCGACGCCGCATCCATGCCGACCATGCTGCTCCTCGGCGGCGCCGTTGCGGGCCTCGTGCTCGCGGCGATTCCCGCGCTCCTGACCCTCGCCAATCTGCCGCGGTTCGGCCGCGCGCCCCGCTCCGGCCGGGCTCCCGCGGGCGGCGTGGAGGGGGGCACCGCCAACGGCCCGGCCGTTTCGGTCCTCGTGCCGGCACGGAACGAGGCCGCCGCGATCGGCCGGCTCTGCCGCGACGTGCTTGCGAGCGAGAGCGTGCGTCTCGAACTCGTCGTGCTCGACGACTCGAGCGACGATGGCACAGGGCAGATCGTGCGGGCCCTCGCGGCGGCCGACCCGCGCGTGCGGCTCGTGCCGGGGCGGCCGCTCCCGCCCGGGTGGTGTGGCAAGCAGCATGCCTGCTGGCAGCTGGCCGAGGCCGCGCAGTACGACACCTGGGTCTTTTGCGACGTCGATGTCGAGCCGTCGAGGGACGCCGTCGCGCGATCGGCGGCCCTGCTCGAGGAGAGCGGTGCCGCGCTCGTGAGCGGGTTTCCCCGCCAGGAGACCCGCGCCGTGCTCGACTGGCTGCTCCTGCCACTCATCCACTTCGTGCTGCTCGGGTATCTGCCGCTCGCGCGTGCCCGCGCGACGAACGCCCCGGGCATGGCCGCCGGGTGCGGGCAGTGGTTCGTGACACGACGCGCGGACTACCGGCGGGCCGGCGGTCACGAGGCGATCCGAGCGTCGCTCCACGACGGGGTGAAGCTGCCGCGGGCCTACCGCCGGGCCGGGCTGGTCACCGACATCTTCGACGGCGGCGACATGCTCTCGTGTCGGATGTACGACTCGAGTCTCGCCGTCTGGCGAGGCCTGTCGAAGAACGCCACCGAGGGGATCGGTGGCCCCGCGACCATCCTGCCGTTCACGCTCCTGCTCGGCGGCGGTCACGTGCTGCCGGCGGTGCTCGTGGCGGCGGGGCTGTTCACCGGATTTGCGGGCTGGCCCACGGGTGTGGTGGTGATCGCCGTCGCGAGCCTCGTCGTCTCGTACCTGCCTCGGGTGGTCACCGCGCTGCGATTTCGGCAGAGCATCACGAGCGCGATCCTGCACCCGGTGGCGGTCGCGACCTTTCTGGCGATCCAGTGGACCGCGCTGGCGCGCAAGGTGCTCGGCGTCCAGACGAGCTGGCGTGGTCGTCGCCTCGCCCCGCAGTGACGACGACACCGGCGCGGCGACGTCGGTCGCACGCCGTTCGTCGGCCGCATCGACCGGCCGACGCATCGACCGGCCGCCGGGTCACGCCGGCCCACGACAGGCGCGACGGCGGGCCTCGGTCACGCGGTTCACGGCCTCGTCCACGGTGTCGGCCAGCGCCGTGAGGTGCCCCATCTTGCGGCCGGCGCGTGGATGGGTCTTTCCGTAGAGGTGCAGTCGCACGCCGGGCACCGCGAGCGCCGCCGCCCAGTCGGGCTCGATGGGCGCGGCGGGGCGACGGTCCGCGGCGTCCAGGCCCCAGCAGTCGCCGAGGAGATTGGCCATCGCCGCCGGACCGATGGCGCGCGTGCCGCCGAGCGGCAGGCCGCAGACGGCCCGTACCTGCTGCTCGAACTGGCTCGTCTCGCAGGCCTCGATGGTGAGGTGACCGGAGTTGTGGGTCCGCGGTGCGATCTCGTTCACGAGCACCTCGCCCCCCTTGGTGACGAAGAACTCCACGCAGGCCGTGCCGACGAGGTCGAGCGCGCCGAGGAGCCGGGCGGTGATGGCCGTCGCGGCGTCGGCGACCCGGTCCGGCAATCCGGCCGGCACGCTCGACACGTCGAGGATGTGGTGGCGGTGCACGTTGCGGAAGGTGGGGAAGGCGGCGACGGCACCATCCAGGCCGCGCGCGGCCACGACCGACGCCTCACAGGCGAAGTCGATCCACCCTTCGAGCACGAACGTGCGGTCACCGGCGTTGCTTGCCAGCGCCTCCCATGCCGCACCCACGTCCGCGGGCTTATCGATGCGTCGCTGCCCCTTGCCGTCGTACCCGAAGGCGGCCGTCTTGAGCACCGCCGGGAGACCGAGTGCCACCACGGCGGCGTCGAGGTCCTCGCGCGAGCGGACGACGCGATGCGGCGCGCAGGCGAATCCGTGCCGCTCGAGAAACGCCTTCTCCCGGGCACGGTCCTGCGTGGTGTGGAGCACGTCCGGATGCGGACGCACCGGGACGACGGCGGCCAGGGCGGCGCCCGCGGCGGCCGGCACGTTCTCGAATTCGAACGTCACGACATCGAGGTTCGCCGCCGCCGCCGTCAGGAAGGCCGTGTCGGCATAGTCTCCGACGTGGAGCCGGTCGCAGTGGAGAGCGGCCGGGCAGTCGGCGACGTCGGAGATCGCCTCGACGCGGTAGCCCATCCGCCGGGCCGCCTGCGCGAACATCGCCCCGAGCTGGCCGCCGCCGAGAATCCCGAGCACGCCCCCGGGCAGCACCGCGCCATCGTGCCGCGGGCCGCTCACCGCTCCGACACCCGGTCGGACCACTCCGACCCGTCGCCGGAGACGCGCTCGGCGAGCACGCGGGCCGTCTGCTCGGCGCGGTGGGCGAGGAGTCGGTCCCGCAGCGCCGGATCGCCGAGCGCGAGGATCGACACGGCCAGGAGGGCCGCATTCGCCGCGCCCGCCTGGCCGATCGCGAGCGTGCCCACGGGGATGCCCGCCGGCATCTGCACGATCGACAGGAGCGAGTCGACGCCGCGCAACACGGCCGATTCGACCGGCACGCCGAGCACCGGCAGGTGCGTGTGGGCCGCCATCATCCCCGGAAGGTGCGCCGCCCCGCCGGCTCCGGCGATGATGACCCGCAATCCCCGGTCGGCCGCCGAGCGGGCGTAGGTCGCCAGCCGATCCGGCGTGCGGTGGGCGGACACGATCTCACATTCGTGCGGCACCCCGAACTGGTCGAGCAGGCTGGCCGCGCGTTCGAGCGTGGCCCAGTCGGACCGGCTTCCCATCACCACGCCGACGAGCGGAAACGCATCGGAGCGGGCGGCGGCACCAGGCGATTCAGCCACGCGGTTCGTTCCCGGAGTCAGGAAGAGGCGTGCCGACCGGCGAGGCGACCGGAGTCGGCTCATCGCGGCGGCCGCGACGCTCGGCGCATCTTGCTCCGGGCCGGTCGGCGTTGCAACCTGTGCCCATGGCGCGGCGGCTTCCCGACATGCCGAGGATCGAGTGGCCCGAGGGCCGGCCCGCGCCGCCGCCGTCCACGCTCGCGGTGCTCGACCGCGCCGCCGAGGTGATCCGGGGGGGCGGCCTGGTGGCCATCCCGACCGAGACGGTCTACGGACTCGCGGCCGATGCGCTCGACGCCGACGCGGTCGAGGCGATCTTTCGGGCCAAGGGAAGGCCGGCGTCCAATCCGCTGATCGTGCACGTGGCGGACGCCGTGATGGCCCGCTCCTTGGCGGCGTCCTGGCCCGAGCCGGCGGCGCGGATCGCCGAGACACTCTGGCCCGGTCCGGTCACGGTCGTCGTTCCGCGATCGCGTGTCGTTCCCGACATCGTCACAGCGGGCGGGTCGACGGTGGCCGTCCGCTGTCCCGGCCTCCCGCTGACCCGTCTGCTGATCGAACGAGCCGGGCGGCCGCTGGCCGCACCGAGCGCGAACCGGTCCGAGGCGGTGAGTCCGACCACGGCCCATCACGTGCTCGAAGGCCTCGGTCATCGCGTCGACTTGATTCTCGATGCCGGGCCCTGTCGCCACGGCATCGAGTCGACCGTCGTCGACTGCACGACCGTGCCGCCCCGCATCCTCAGGCCGGGGCCGCTGTCGCGCTCGTGCATCGAGGCCGCCGTCGGCGGGTCTGTCGTCGATGGCTCGCACGCCGTGGAGGAGGGCACGACCCGATCACCGGGTACCGGCGCACGGCACTACGCACCGCGGACGCGGCTCGAGGCGCCGGACGATCCGCCGGCGCGTGTGGCCGACCTCCTGCGGCAGGGCCTGCGTGTCGGATGGCTCACGTTCCGAGCAGCCGATCCGGGCACCCGTGCGCTGGCGGCGGCGAACGAGGGGCTGATCGTCGTGCCCGCCGACCCCGACCCGGACGGCTTCGCCCGGGCCCTCTTCGCGACACTCCACGCGCTCGACCGCCGCGCCCTCGATCGCCTCGTGGTCGATCTCCCGCCGTCCGACGAGCCCTGGCTCGCGGTCCGCGACCGCATCCGGCGAGCTGCTCGGGAAACGGACGACTGATCCGACTTCTCGTCGTGACTCGCGAGCCAGGTGTTGGTTTGCGGGCGAGTGGGGTTTCCGGGATGGTCACGCCGCCGTCGAGAGGATCTCGCGCAGGGCGCCGTCGATGTCCGGAAACTGGAAGATGAATCCGGTGTCGAGCGCGACCCGGGGAATCACACGCTGTGACGCGAAGAGCACCTGCGCGAACTCCCCGAAGACGAGCCGCAGACCGAGGTATGGCGCGGGCATGAACGCGGGCCGATGGACGGCCCGCCCGAGCGTCTTCGTGAACTCGCTGTTCCGGACGGGATTCGGGGCGACGGCGTTGACGGGACCGCTGATCGTCGGCTGGCGATGCTCGGCCGCGTGGACGGAGAGCCGCGCGAGGTCGGCGACGTGAATCCACGGCATCCACTGCCGACCGTTCCCGAGTGGTCCGCCTGCGCCGAGCTTGAAGGGAGTGAGCATCTTGCCGAGCGCTCCGCCCCCCGCGCCGAGCACGATGCCGGTCCGGGCGGTGACGACACGCACGCCGAGTGCGGATGCCGCGAGCGCCTCCTGCTCCCACTCGACGCAGACCCGCCCCAGGAAGTCGTCCGCCGGCGGCGCCGACTCGGTGAGTTCCTCGTCTCCACGGTCGCCGTAGTATCCGACGGCCGATGCCGAGACGAGCACCTCGGGCTTCCGTTCGGCCTGTGCGATGCCCTGCACGAGATGCCGGGTGCCGACCACGCGACTGTCCCGGATCCTCGCCTTCTGCGCGGCGGTCCATCGGCCCGCCGAGACCGACTCGCCGGCGAGATGGAAGACGGCATCGATCCCGTCGAACGCCTCGGGCGGCGGTGGGCCCTCGGCGGGGTTCCAGCGCACGACACGGCCGATGCGGTGACCGAGCGTGGCACGGGCCCGGTCCGGATCGCGAGACAGGACGACGGGCGCATCGAGGAGCCTCAGCAGCCGCGGTCCGACGAACCCCGTCGCTCCCGTCACCAGTGCCTTCATCATCACCTCCGCCGGGAAAAAGTCGTGCCGCTCACGCGCTGCTACACTCGGTGCGGCAGTATAGACGTGCACGCGATCGCCGACCGGCATGGATGTGCTCGGCGCGGTCGGTGCCGTCGACCAGTCCCGGTCGTCCTCCTTGACTCTCGACCGCCTCCCCGCCGTCGCCCCTACCGAAAGGCTCAGACGCGACCTGTGGGTGTCGACGGCGGACGCCGTCGCCTACAGCCTGATGGTCGGGTTCGGGGAGACCTACATCCCGGCCTTCGCGATCGCCCTCGGCCAGGGACCTGTCGCCGCCGGGACGCTGGCCACGGTGCCGCTGTTGATCGGCGCCATTCTCCAACTCGTGACGCCGGCGGCGGTGACCAGCCTCGGCACGAATCGTGGCTGGGTGGTCGCCTGCACGCTGCTCCAGGCAGCGAGCTTCCTGCCCCTGGCGTGGTGGGCGGTGCAGGGGCGCGCCGCGGTGTGGCAGCTGCTCCTGGCCGCGAGCGTGTACTGGTCCGCGGGCATGGCGGGCGTGCCCGCGTGGAACGCGTGGATGGCGACGGTCGTGCCGGCGTCCGTCCGCACCGCGTACGTCGCCCAACGCAACCGTCTCGGTCAGTTCGGCATCTTCGCCGGCTTCGTGGGGGGCGGGCTCCTGCTGCAGTTCGGTGAATCGGCCGGTGCCGCCCTCGCCACGTTCGCCGTGCTGTTCGCGATCGCGAGTGTGTCCCGTCTGGCGTCCACGGCGCTCCTGGCGGCGTGCAGCGAGCCCCTGCCGCCGACCGCCCGGACGGAGCGTCCCGCGCGGGGGCCGTGGCGGTGGCCCCGCCGCGCCGATCTCGAGGCCCTTGCGACCCGCCCGTCGGGCCGGCTGGTCGTGTTTCTCTGCTGCTACGTCTTCGGCGCGCAGATCGCGGCCCCGTACTTCGTGCCCTACATGCTGCGGGACAGGGGCTTCTCCTACGGTCCGTTCATGCTCGTCGTCGCGGTGAGCTTTCTCGCGAAGGCGCTCGCGATGCCCGCGCTGGGTCGGCTCGCCTCCCGCGTCGGTGCCGCACGACTGCTGTGGATCGCGACGGTCGCCATCACGCCCCTGTCGCTCCTCTGGGTGGTGTCGGCGCAGGTGCCGTACCTCGTGGTGGTGCAGGTCGTTGCGGGCACCTGCTGGGCCGCCTACGAACTCGCCGTCGCGCTCCTGCTCTTCGAGGCGGTCGGGGACAGGGAACGCACCGGCGTGGTGACCGTCTACAACCTCGGCCTCGCGGTCGCCACGGTGTCGGGCGCCGCATGCGGGGGAACGATCCTCGTCTGGTTCGGCGAGGATCGTTCGGCCTACTTCGCCGTGTTCACCGCCTCGGCCGTGCTTCGGCTCGTCGCCCTGCCGTTGCTGCGAGGGATTCGCACCCTGGGACGGCATGAGCACGACTCCCACGGCGGGAGCGGCGATGCATCCTCGCGTCAGCCCGCCGGCTGACGCGCCTCGTTGGCGAGGCTGTTGAGAAAGGTGCGGGCCACGCCGTAGTCGCCCGCGTTGTACTCGTTCACGCGCTGCTTGAGCGCCTCGATGAAGTCGGCGACGGTCTTCTGGATGTCCTGGAACTGTTCGTAGCGAAGGCTGCCTCCCGATGCCGCCCGCTCCGAGAACAACGAGTCGAGTCGATCGCGATACGGCGAATAGATGTCCTGCGTGAGCAGGAGCGGGTAGTTGATATGGCCGGTCACCGGGTCGAGGTCGGTCGTCTTCAGGCGTGCGGGCGCGGCCATCTTCGCCCAGCGGATCGCCTGCTCCTGGGTGACGGGCGGGCCGCGTTCGGCCGCCCGCGCGTCCCGGTTGACCTTCCGCATGTCGAAGTAGGTCTCGGTCCACCGGAGACGGTTCTGCATCTCGAGCGTCTTGGCCTCCTCCCAGTTCTTCGCCGCTTCCGAGTTCTGCAGATTCTGGTAGCCCTGCGCCCGGAGGACCTCGGACATGCCGTAGGCCGCTGCCTGTCCGGCCGTCGAGGCATAGCCGCCACGGTTGAAACCCCAGCCGCCTCCCCACTGGGCGCACGCGGGGAGCATGCCGCCGACGAGCACCGCGATGCCGACGCCGGTCGACAGCATCCGGCCTGCGCGCCGGCCGGGAGCGGGACGGCACATGCCGCGAAGGGTGCGATCAGGCGAGCGAGTCAACGAGGCCATGCCAAAACTCCGCTGGAACACTGGGATCGCGACCTGGGACGGAGCCCGTCGATCGACCGGGTGAGACGATAGCCGTTGCGATTCAACCGCGACGTGATCATCCACTGCCAGGCCGTGCACCCGTCCTTGCAATTGGGCGTGCCGAGTATACTCCGAGGGGTCGTGGGCGGCGACACGGATCGCACCTGCCTGCGGTGCACGAACCACGTGAAGCTGGAGTTTTTTCATGACGTCGTCCCGGGTCGCTCGCGCCATCGCTCTCGTCGTCCTGAGCATCGGCGTTGTCGGCTGCTCGCAACCAGCCAAGCCGCCGGCGGCAGGCGGCGCGCCGCAGGGTGCTGCCGCCCCAGCCCCGGTTGCAGCGACCCCCGCACCCGCCCCCGAAACGACCCCTGCCCCCGATCCGGCCCCCACTCCCGAGCCCGCGACGGCCGCTGCGGTGAAGCCCACGCCAGCTACGACCACGCCGGCAACGACCACGACGAGCGCGGCACCAGCCGCCCCGGCCGCCGTTGATGAGGACGCCGACGGCTGGGCGGATGCCAAGAAGAAGGCCGCGATCGACGAACTCACCTCGGCCATCGAGGCTGGCGACATCGCACGCATCAGGAAGGCGATCGACGCGATTGCGAGCGTCGGGCCGGTCGCTCGGTCGGCGATCACCGAACTCACCTCCGCCACACGGCATGACGACCCGGTCGTGCGCTGGCATGCCGTGCGGGCGATCGGCCTCGTGGGAGAAGGCGTGGCCGAGGTGGTGCCGACGCTCGTCGGGCTCCTCCGCGACCCCGACGCCATCGTGGTTTCCCAGGCCGCCCATGCCATCGAACTCGTCCGCGGCGATGATCGTGGCGCTGCAATCGCCCCCGACGCGGCCGCGGCCTATGCGGCGGCGATCGAGCCGCTGATCGAGTCGACGCTGCATGCCGATGCGCGCGTTCGTCGGGCGGCCATCCTCGCCCTGCGGGCCGTATCGACGCCCGACAAGCTGCTGCCGCTCGTGTCACGGCACCTTGCGGATGCCGATCCCTCGGTCGTGCTCCCCGCCCTGCACACGCTCGCCGATATGGGTTCCGACTCGCTGCCCTTCCTGCTCAAGGCACTGGCACAGCCGGGCTCGCGGTACTGGGCGACGGTGGCCCTCGCAGAGATGGGACCGGACGCTGCGCCCGCGGTGCCCCAACTGATCGAACTCGCTCGCGACGCCGAGATCGACGAGCGACTCCAGGCGATCTACGCGCTCGCGGGCATCGGGGAAGCGGCGACCGAGGCTGGTCCGGTGCTTGCCGAGGCGCTCGACGGCAACGAGCCGCTCGTCCGCCTCGCTGCGGCCCACGCGATCGGCAGGATCAAGGCCGGCGGGTGTGAGGAGGCGCTCGCGCGGGCGGACGCCGATGCCAACCCGCTGCTCGCCGAGATCGCCGCGTGGGCCCGGGCGCGACTGCACCCTGATGACGAGGCGTTCGTCGCCACGGCACTCACGCGGCTCGAGGCCGGTCTTGCCGCCGCCGACCCGGCGCTGCGAGCGGCGTCGGTCACGGGGCTTTCCGACCTCGCTCCGTCGCTCGACGATGCCGGCAAGCAGGGAGTCGCCACGGCGCTCGTCGGTGTGCTGGGTGATCCGGACGATGCGGTCAGCCTGCGGGCCGGCGCGGCGCTCGTCCAGCTGGGCGGTGCGGCCATCGATGCGATCAAGGGGACGCTGTCGAACGAGGCCCTGCGGCCTCGCTCCCTCGAGGTGCTGGCGGCGATCGGGGCGCCCGCGGCGGCCGCGCTCCCCGAGCTCGAGGCCGCCCTCGCCGATCCCGAGCCGGTGATCCGTGGTGAGGCGGCATTCGCGTTGGGGTCGCTCGGCAGTGCGGCCGAGCCGCTCGTGCCGAAGCTGAAGGCGCTGCTCGACGAGGAGGAGCCCGCCGAGGTGCGATTCACCGCGGCGTACGCGCTCGGCAGGATCGGGCCGCCGGCGTCGCCGGCCTTCGAGCGGCTCGTCGGTCTGACGAAGTCCGCCGACGACCTGATGGCCACGGTCGCCGTCTGGGCGGCCCTGAAGATCAAGCCCGGGGACTCGTCGCTCTTCGCGGACGCCGTGCCGCTGCTCGAGCGGGCCCTGGCGTCGGAGCGCGAGCTGGCCCGCCTGGAGGCCGCCGTGTCGCTCGGTGAAATGGGAGCCGCGGCGACGGAGGCGGTGCCGGAACTCGAGTTCGTGGCCGCCAACGACCCGGTCGAATCGGTCCGAGATGCGGCCACGCACGCGATCACATTGATTCGCGGCCGCTGATCCACGGCTGCCGACCGGGGACGACACCCGGTCGCGCACGTCCGAGCGTCCGGCCGGCGCGGCCCATGTCCCGCCGCGCACGGCGACGCGGTCGGGTAAGGTCTGCCGCCCCGGTGGGCTGCGTTGCAGAGCGGGTGCATGGCCGGTCGATGCCCCACCTCGAGTCGCATGGAATGGAACGTGCGGCGGAGCGGAGGGCGGCCGATGGTCCCGGGGATCTGGCACAGGCTTTGGCTGACGTGGTGGTCCCGGCCCGCGGCGGACCGCGCGGTCCATCGGCACGTGCTGCGGAGCCGGCCGACCCGCATTCTCGAGATCGGGCTCGGAACACTCGTCCGCACCGAACGGATGCTGCGGGTCGCCGGCGTCGGTCCCACCGGCGAAGCGGTCCGCTACGTCGGGCTCGATCGGTTCGAGGGTCGGTCCGCGACCGACCCGCCCGGGGTGTCGCTCAAGGAGGCCCACCGGCGGCTGCACGCCCTCGCACGGGTGCAGCTCGTGCCGGGCAATCCCGACACGGGCCTCGCGCGGGTCTGCAACCACCTCGGCGCGTTCGACCTGGTGATCATTTCGGCCGACAACGACGAGCGTCACGTCGAGCGCGCCTGGTTCTTCCTGCGGCGGCTCGTCACCCCGACCACGACCGTCTTCGTGCAGGCCCCGTCGAGTCGCGGAGCCGGCTCCTGGACGACGCTCGCACCGTCACGCCTCGACGAACTGGCGACCCGCGCGGTGCAGCCGGGCCTGCGACGCGCCGGGTGATTCGTTCTCGCGCACGCCCGCCCGCGTGGTGGCGATCCCGGTCCGAGGCGACTACATTCTCGGTGTGCGGCACCCGCAGCACCCCGGAACGTCCCCCGTCCGTCCCTCACCGATGCCTGCACCCCGCACGCTGCTCGACAAGATCTGGGACGACCACGTCGT
>Ga0169931_10013759_pt1 | contig 11013 bp, 7 predicted proteins | sample Kivu_15m_20L_FD_129675 | JGI IMG/M metagenome (GOLD analysis project Ga0169931, IMG submission 129675) | Freshwater microbial communities from Lake Kivu, Western Province, Rwanda to study Microbial Dark Matter (Phase II) - Kivu_15m_20L... | ecosystem: Environmental > Aquatic > Freshwater > Lake ... | reverse complement strand
CGCGTGCCCGTGGCCGGGAACGCGGTCATCACCGACGCCGTGCCGCCGGTCAGCGTTTGCGTCATGCCGATCTGCGTGCCCGGTTGGCCGCCGGTCACGTCGAAGAACGCCACCGTGCCCATGAGTTGGGCCGCGTCGGCCGGGTTCTGCGCGGTCGCGGTGTAGGTGAGCGTGATGTTATCCATCGCGCTCGGCGTCGCCGGGTTGTTGTTCGACGCCAGTGTGCCGTTCACGAGCGCGCCCACGAACGTCAGGTTCACTTGCGTGCCGGTGTAGTCCACCATGAACATGCGGCCGTCTTGCACGAACGTGGCCCCGTCGTTCAGCACCGTGCCGGTCGCTGTGCGGAGCGTGCCCGTGAGGCTGGTGGCCTGCACGATGGTGCGCATGCTGCCCGCGGCCGGCAGGCTCGCCACGCGGAGCACGAGCGTCGCGTTGTTCAGGTTCACGGCACCGGCGGTGAGCGAGTCGGACGCCACCGTGGTCACGTCGATGACCAGTTGCCCGCTCGTGGCGAAGTTCACCGAGCCCGCAGTCAGGTTCCCGGTGCCGGTCCCGGCGGGCGAAATCGTGCCGCCCACGTTCGCGGTGCCCACGCTGCCGGTCCCGGACAGCGTCGCGCCCACGGCCACGTTCGTGGTGCCGCCGAGGCTCCCGGTCACGCTCAGTTCGCCCGCGTTCACGTTCGTGGTGCCGGCGTAAACGGCCGAGTTGCCGGTCAGGGTTTGCGTGCCGGCACCGACCTTCGTGAAGGTCGCCGTCGGGCCGCCGGTCACGGTGCCCATGAACGTTTGATTGGTGCCGTCGGTGCCGAAGGTGAACGAACTGCCGGCGACGGCGAGATCGACCGTACCGCCGGCGGTGCCGCTGAGTTGCGGAACCGTCACCGCGAACCCGTTCGCGGCGTAGGAACCGCCGTTCAGGACCAGCGGGGAGTTGGGCAGCGCGTTCGCGGCCCCGGACGCGAGCACGCCGCCGGTCACGGTGGTGGTGCCGCTGTAGGCGTTCGTGCGGCCCAGCACCATGACACCGGTACCGGCCTTCGTGATGCCGACGCCGGGCGCGCCGGAGATCACCGCGTTCACCCGCAGGTCGATCGATGCGCCGCCTTCGGCCACCGTGAAGGTGCGGTCCGTCGCGCCGAGGTTCAGGTTCCCGGTGATGACCGACTCTTCGCCCGAAGCGAGCGTCGTGACGTTACCGCCGATGGTGAGCGTCGCGGTGCCGGTCAGGATCTCGCCGCCGGTCATGGAGACCGCGTTGACCGTTTCGTTGAACCCGTTCAGGTTGAACAGGCCGTCCGAGTTCACGGTCAGGTTGCCGGAATCGAGAATCTGCTCGGTGCTGCCGAGTCGGAGCAGGGCGGTGTTGTTTAGCCCGCTGTTGTCGCCGACGGTGACGGCCCCGTTCAGGGCGGGCACGCCGCCGGTCTTGGCGAGGGTGAGGATACCGTCGTCCACGAACGTGTTGGAGACGAGCGAGTTCGTTGTGCCGCCGGTGAGGGCGAGTTCGCCGGCCCCGACCTTGCGCAGGTTCGCGGTGCCGCTCAGCACGCCGGGGAACGTGAGGACCGACCCGGGGGCCGTGCCGATCACGGCTTCGCCCGCGCCGCCGGTGGCGAGCAGGTTCACCGGCCCGGTCCACGAACTCGCACCGGCCGCGTTGGTCAGCAGCGCGCCGACGCCGTTCACGCCGGTCCCGGTAAGGGTGAGCGATTTCGTCGCGATGGTCACCGGGGCGTCGAGCCGCAGCGTGGCCCCGTTGGCGACCGTGACCGCACCGCCGCCGGCCGCGGTCGCGGCCCCCAGCGCCGCCCCGGACTGAACGGCGAGGATGCCCTCGCGGACGTTCGTGCCGCCGAGGTAGGTGTTCGCGGCGTTCAGGAACAGCGTGCCGTTCCCCGACTTGTCGAGGCTCGCGGTGGCAACACCGGAGACGACACCCGTCGAGGTGAACGTGCCCGCGCCCGTCGTTTCGATCGACGTGGCCGAGCCGAGCGCGATTGGCGCAGACCACACGACTGCGGACCCGTCCGTGACTTGGACCGCACCGTTCGAGTTGAACCCCAGCCCGTTGAGCGCGAGTTGCTGCGCGACGGTGAACGAGCCGTCGATTTGAAGCGTGCCGGCCGTGAACCCGAGACCGGTCGGGCTGGGGCCGGCGAACACCGTGATCGGCCCCGCGGCCGCGCCACCCAGCGCCGCGGCGTTGCGCATGATGAGCGTGCCGTTGGCGATGGTGGTGCTGCCGAGGAACGTCTTCGCGTCCGGCATCACCAGCGTGCCCTGATCGTCCTTGCGGAACACGACGGGCGTCGCCCCGCTAAACGTACCGGCGATGGTGAGCGTCGAGCCGAGTGGCACCCCGATGCTCGAACTCGATTGGAGGGTGATCGGTCCCAGCCAACTGCCCACCGCCGGCGGGCTCAGCGGAGCGGCTTGCAGCCGCAGCGCGCCGGTGGGGTTGCCGTTCCCGTCCGGGAACCCATTGCCGTTCAGGAACAGCACCTCGTCCACCACGCGATTGCCCAACATGGTGAGTGCCGCACCGGTGAACACAGTCGTGGACGAGCTGCGCGCCGCACCCAAGCCCAAGTCGTTCGTGAGGAGCACATTGCCCGCACGAATGAGCGTCTGCCCCTGATAGGTATTCGCCGTCGGGAGCGTCAGGACGCTCGAACCCAGTTTCGTCAGGTCGCCGCTGCCGCTGATCACACCGTTGACGGTCAGGAGCCCGGTACCGCCGATACTGGCGCTCGTGTTCAGCGTGACCGAGCCGTTCAGAATGACGTTGGACGCGCCGCCGCCGCCGGCGTAGATGGCGAATGGGCTCGGGGTGGTAATCAGCGCCCCGTTCCCGCCCACACCATCGCCGGTAATCACGAGCGCTTCGGAGGTGACGAGCGGTAACATACCGGGTTGAAAAAACGCCAGTGTCGCGCCGTTAGCGACCGTCGTACCCGCGGCCCCCGCACCCAGCGCGGTCGCGTTACCCGCGATGAGCGTCCCTTGGTTCACCACGACAGTGCCGGTGAAGGTGTTGGCACCGGAGAGAACCAAGATGCCCGAACCGACCTTCTGGAGGCCGACCGTGGTCGACGGGGCCGCACTAATCACCCCGGCGAGGTCCAGCACGCCGGTGCCGGTCGAACTCAGCGCTTGCGCGTTGCTCGTCAGGATGAGCGGAGCCTCGATGCGCGAGTAGCCGGTGATACCGCCGAGCGCGTTCGGAATGTTGCCGGTGATCGTCCCGTTCACGGTCAACTGACCGCCCATACCGCTCACGATGCGAAACCCCTGATCCTCGATCGTCAGGTTGTTGATCGAGACGTTGATATCGATGATCGAACTGTTCGGCCAAGCGAACGGCGACCCGAGCACCGACGGCGGCTTCGCGTCGCCGGCCGCGATGACCGGGAACCGCACGTCGTCGCCGTTCTGTGGCACCCCGCCACTCCAGTTGGCCGGGTTCGACCAGCGGAAGTCGTCGTCGGCTTGGTTGCCGGCTTGGTTGAACCCGCCACCGGTCCAGACCGCGACCGCGGGCACTTCGCGCGCCTCGAGCAACTCCAACGTGAGGGACCGGCGCGCACGCGTACCTGCGAGCGCCCGCTTGGAGCGTTTCTTCAGCACACCACGGAGAATCGATGCCAGCATGGAGAGTACCTATGTGTGAAGAACGCCGTTCGCCCGAACGGAAAATTGCGTACCCAGTATAGACGCACAACTCACGCGGAAGTTCTGCCAGCCCGCGCAAGTTTCCACAGCCGACGAGAACAACCCTGCGCCGAATCAGGCACGGCGCGAATCGCACGGCCCACCAACCCGAAGCGATTCGCTACCGCCGCCGGTAACCGAACTGCCGGAAGCAGTGCCCGGAATTGGTGTTGAGCGGAACCGACGCGGCACCCGCGCTACTCGGATCCCCCATCGTGAAGAACCCGCGCGACCGAGCAAGTCCTTGAACATCGCCCAGCAGGTAGTCGCCGGTGTCGAACACGAAGACACCGGTTGTACGCTTAAACGGAATCGTTCGGTCGGGCGAGACGAGCACGGGGCCGGCCTGTTCGGTTTTTGGGGGCGGGCTAATGGGCGGTTCTGCGGCAGCCGTCCCCATCGCCGGGACGAGTGCCAGAATCAAGGCAAGGGTGCGCGGCATGGGTGTTCTCGCGGGGTGTTTCCTACCTGTCGGCCGCGCGCACCCCGCTCAACCATGAAAGATTCGCCAAGCCGACTGATCCGGATTCAGAGGCGCGGGGAAGGCGCTACAACCGCGCCATTCGTCAGGCGAGCGGGCCGCACCCGTATCCGAGGTTGCTCAACAAGGCCGTCGGGCGCGGGCGAAGGGAACTCGCGCGAGTCGCCGCGAGCGGGGGCGGGACGGAGCGCTGTCGCGTGCGGCACTGCCGTGGAACGCACGGCACCGGTGGAACCCTCCCGGCGGGTACTGCTACTATACACACGGGCCACCGGCCGCGGTCAACCGATTTCCCGAATCGGTTCGTCGCCGGTCGGTTTGGCGAGCTGCGGGCGCAACAGAAACGTGCCGGTATACGCGCCGGAGATGTCCCACGTGCCCTGAATGCTGCCCTCGCCGTCCGGTTCGCCGACGTAGAGCACGCGGTGCTTGCCGAGGTACTGCTTCACCATGCGCACCGCGCCCGTGCGCGGGTCGTAGGTGCCTTCGAAGGTGAAATGGCCGACCACGTCGCGCCCCGCGCCGGTGATGCGGCCGTCGGCGAAGTGGAGCGAAAAGGGCGTCATGGCCTGTCGGCCCCAGTGCGCCTGAACCCAGAACCCGTCCCACCGGCCCGACGGATACATCGCGGTGCCCTCGCGTGTGCGGCGCGCGCGGCGCGCCGTATCGTTTCCCCATGAGCCAGCACGACGCCCGCCCGTACCTCTACATGGTGTGCGGCTCGTTCGCGTTTTCCATCATGGCGGTTCTCACGGAAGCGCTCACGCGCGCCGAACCGGGCGGCGAGCCGCCGTGCGACTGGACCACGGTGTCCGTGTTCCGCGCGGCGCTGGTCGCGGCGTTCGCGTGGGTGCTGGCCGCGCGCGCCGGGGCGAAACTCGTGTGGGTGCGGCCCGGTCGGTTGTGGGTGCGCAGCGTCGCGGGCAGTTGCAGCATGGTGTGCGCATTTTACGCGTTCGGCAACCTGCCGTCGGCCGACGTGGTCACGCTGAGCAACACGTTCCCGCTGTGGGTGGCGGTGCTGTGCTGGCCGCTGTACGGCGAACTGCCCGGGTGGGGCACCGCGGTCGCCATTCTGGTCGGCGTCGCGGGCGTGGCGCTGGTGGAACAACCGCACATCGAATCCGGGAACTGGGGCGTGGCCGCGGCGCTCGCGGCGGCGTGGTTCACGGCGGTCGCGATGCTCGGGCTGAACCGCCTCGGCGACCTCGACCCGCGGGCGGTGGTCGTTCACTTCTCGCTGGTCGCGACGGCGTTCTGCCTCGGGGCGTTCGCGGTGGTGCCGCGGAAGCAACCGCTGGGCAACCTCGCGGACCCGGCCGTGATCGCGATGCTCCTCGGCATCGGCGTTTCGGCGACGATCGGCCAAGTGTTCCTGACGCTCGCGTTCGGGCGCGGCGCGCCGGCCCGCGTGTCGGTGGTGGGCCTCACGCAGATCGTGTTCGTGCTGGTGCTCGGCGCGGTGCTGTTCGGTCGGTCGGTGAACGCGACGGCCGCTGCGGGAACGGCGCTGGTGATCGCACCGACCGCGTGGCTGATCCTGCACGCGCGGGCGCAGCGGAAGTAGCGAAAGGCGAGCGGCACACGTGAGCGTGCCGGTGATTTGGAATTGCCAATCACCGGCACGCTCACGCGTGCCGCTCGCCCGATCACTTCGGCGTTACTTCTTCTCCTTCTCTTTCTTCAGCTCGAAGTAGAAGCCGGTTTTGCCGTCGAAGTCTTTGGGCCGCTTGTCCTTGTCCAGCGTGTACGCGAGCTTGAGCACGTCGCCCTTCAGTTCCACGATGCCCACGGCCTTCGTGCCCTTGCTGCCCTCCGGCCCTTCCTGAATCTCCATGTCGATGCTCGCCGGCGTTTTGCTCGCGTCCAGTTTGTAGCCCATCACGAACTTGAACTCGCCGCCGGCGATGGTGAACTGGTCTTTGGTCACGGTGTAGGCGGCCAACTTGGACTTCTCGTCCGCGTCGGCCCCGTTCTTCTTGCCAACAACCAGCTTGTACTTGCCGCTGAGGTCCAGTTTGTCGTCGGCGGCGCGGGCGGTCAGCCCGGCGCAGGCCACCAGACCGGCCAGCAGTGCGAAGGTCTTCATCCTGATTCTCCGTTCCGAGACGTGCGTGAACCGAGCGCGGGACCGTCCGCGCCCCGGCCACCGCGGCATTGTACGGACGCGCAACGACCGCGAAAGCCGCATGGCACCGGTTAGCCCGCGGCGGTAGAATCGCTCTTACCGTTAAGGACAACCCCGTTTCTCGGAGGTGCGCAATGGCCGTGGTACGACTGGCACTCGCGGCACTCGGTGTGGCCGTGCTGCTCGGCAACTCCCGCGCGGACGAAAACCCGCTGCGCGACGAACTGCTCAAGCTCAACTCCGTGACCGGCGACACCGCCGTCCGCGACAAGCTCCGCGCGCTCGCGAAGGACAAAGCGAAGGCCAAGAAACTCGTCGCCGAAGCCGCCGCGATGGTGAAAGGGGCGAAAGAGAACCCGTTCAAGTACAACGGCGCGATCATCGTCGCCCGGCTCGCCCACTTCACCAAGGAGTACGACACCGCCGAACCGTTCTACAAGTACATGGTCGAGACCGCGACCAAGTTGAAGAGCGGCTCGAAGATCGTGGAGGCGAACGAGGGCCTCATCGACCTGTACTTCGACAGCAAGAAGTACGCGAAGGCCGCGGAGGTGTGCGAGAAGTTCGTGGACACGCTCGGCCCGGACGAGGTCGAAGACGCCAAGCCGTTCGTACTGGAGCGCCTCGCGCAGGCGAAGGCCAAGCAGGGCAAGTTCGACGAGGCGCTGCGCCTCGCCGACCTGCTCGTCGAGGCCGACGGCGGCGGCTGGTACTTCCGCCAAACCAAGGGCTGGGTGCTGCGCGAACAGGGCAAGTTGGACGCGGCCATCGACGCCTACATCGACTCGATGGAGAAGATCGACGCGAACAAAGGGCTGAAGGGCGAAACGCGCGACCGGTTCAAGGACCGCACGCGGTACATCCTCACCGGGTTGTACGTGGACAACAAGCAGGTCGATAAGGCCGCGAAGGAGCTGCAAACGCTCATCAAGCGGAACCCGGAGAACCCCACCTACAAGAACGACCTCGGGTTCATCTGGTGCGACAACGATCTGAACTTGGACGAGTCCGAAAAGCTGATCCGCGAGGCCATCGACCTCGACCTCAAGGCGCAAGAAAAGGCGAAGAAGGAAGGGCTGATCGAGACCGTCAAGCCGAACGCGGCCTACGCCGACAGCCTCGGCTGGGTGCTGTACAAGAAGAAGAAGTACAAGGACGCGCTCGCGGAACTGAAGAAGGCCGCGGCCGACGAGGACGAGGGCAACCACCTCGAAATCTGGGACCACTTGGCCGACTGCTACATGGCGCTCGACCAGAAGAAGGACGCCATCGCGACGTGGCAAAAGGCGCTGGAGTTCGACGACATCTCGAAGCGCGACATCTCGCGCCGCGAAGCGGTGATCGCCAAGTTGAAGAAGGAAGGCGTCGAACCGAAGGTGCTGCCGAAGAAGAAGGACAAGAAGATCGACTGACCCAGATTTCCCGGGACCGCGGCCGTCTCGGCCGCCTGTGCTGTGCGAGGCGTGCGGCCGAGACGGCCGCGGTCCCGGGATAGGAACTTCACCATGTCCGAATGGGCGCGGGCGGCGGTCGGGGGCGTCGAGGTGCACACCTTCGACCCGCCCGGGGCGCGGCCCGCGTGCGTTCTCTACCTGCACTCCCTCGCCGAAGAATCCCCCGCGACCGACCCCGCGTTCGCCGCGCTCCTGCGCGAACACCGGTTGCGCTGCGCCGCACCCCGCGGCGGGTGGTGCTGGTGGACCGGCCGCACCTGCGCCGAATTCCCGTCGCCCCAATCGCCGGAAGCGTTCATTCTCACGGAACTGCTGCCGTGGCTCGAAGCGCGGTACGCGCTCCCGGCGCGCGCGGTCGCGCTCGCGGGCACCGAAATGGGCGGGCACGGCGCGGTGCGGCTCGCGCTGCGGCACCCGGAGCGCTTCCCGGTCGCCGCGAGTATCGGCGGCGCGATGGACGCGCACGAGTGGTACGGCCGCGGAACGCCGCTCGACGAGATGTACGAGAACCGCGAGCGCGCGCGCCTCGATACCGCGGTGCTCCACGTCGGCGCGCGCGAGTGGCCGCGGCACCTGTGGTTCGCGTGCGGCGAAGCGGAGTTCGCGGCGCGGGGCAACGACCGGCTGCACGAGAAGCTCAACGCGATGGGCGTGCCGCACGTCGCGGAGCTGCGCGCGACCGGTTCGCAGACCGGGGCGATGCTGGCGTTCGTGAGCGCCGCGCTCGCGCAAGAGGCGCGGCGGCTGATGTGAGGAGGTAGCGGGGCGCGCCGGCGTCGCCGGTGTTAGCCGTGCCTTGCGGTGCGCTGGCGCGCTGGTGCGCGCCCGGGATGGACAGGTTTTCACCGCCCGATCCCTTCGGCAGCCCGGCAACCTGCGGTCGATAGGTGGGGTGAACCGCAGGCCCGTTAGCTTTGCGCCCCGGCCTCGCGACCGGTTTGCCCTTTCGAGGATGAAAGGTGTGTGCGCCGCAAGGCGCGCCCGCGCGCGCCCCCGACCGGGCAGCGAAAACCCGCCCGACCGTTTGCTACCCCACCGTAGAGCGCCCGTGCCCGGAACGCAAATCGGGATGTTCGCGCCCGGTCCGATTGAAACGAAATTGTGTTCTATGCTGAGAATGCGCCCGGGTTGCGTCCGCGGCGCGCTTCGGCTCGCACCGTACCGCCAATGCCCCCCACCACCATCGCCGCCGACGCTCGGGCGCTCGCCGACGAGTTGGCACGCGCCAAACTCGTCGATTCGGTGCGCCTGACCGAACTGCTCGCGGGCTTCGTCGGCGACGCCGCCGCCCTCGCCGAGCACTTGGTGCGCGCCGGCGCGCTCACCCCGTACCAAGCGGCCCGCGCCGCCCGGGGCGGCGCGAAGGACCTGACCGTCGGCCCCTACCGCATCACCGGCGCGCCGGAGCGCGGCACGTTCGGGGCGCTGTTCCCGGCGGTTCACAGCGCCCGCCCGCACCCGGTACTGCTGCACGTTCACCCGGTGCGCAACCTGTGGCGCGCGCGCCAAGCCAAGCAGTTCGCCCGCGCGCTCGCCGCCGCCGTCGCGCACCCCGCGGTGCTCCCCCTGATCGACGCCGATTCCGCGCGCGGGGTCCACTTCCTCGCGTGGCCGCAAGCCGAGTGCGCGCGGCTCGCCGACGTGGTAAGCGAACACGGCCCGATCCCCGCCGCCGACGTCGCGGCGCTGTTGGGCCACGCGGCCGGCGCGCTGGCGGCGACCCACGCGGCCGGTGCGCCGCACGGCGCGCTCACGCCCCGCGCGCTGGCGGTCGCGCCCACCGGGTTGCCGCTGATCCTCGAACTCGGCGCGGGCGCGCTGCTCGCACAAGCGCTGGCCGACGACGAGTGCATGTTCGACACGATGAGCGCGGCGAGCGCCAGCGCCCTCGTGCTCGCGTTCGCCGCGCCGGAACTGTGCGCGGCCCCGGACGGCCGCACCGAGGCCGCGGACCAGTACGCGCTCGGCGCGGTCGGCTACTTCGCCGTGACCGGTCTGCCCCCGTACCCGCACCCGGCGCTGCCCGACCTGATGCGCGCGAAAGCGGCCGAACCGCCGCCTTCGGCCGCGGTCGTGAACCCGGACGTGCCGCCAGAACTCGCCGCGATTCTCGAGCGCATGATGGCCCCGGACCCGGCCGCCCGGTTCCCGAACTTCGGCGCGGTCGAACGGGCGCTCGCCGACTTCGCGGCGCAAGGGCCGGCTCCCGCCCCCACCACCGCGCCCGTGCTCGAATCGCTCTTGCTGGGCGCGCCCAAGCGCGACAGCGGCACCGTGAAGTGGGACGAGAGCGCGTCCGGCGCGCTCGGCCCGGCCCCGCGCGACGGCTCGGACGCCTCGATCACGTTCGACCTGCCCCAAGAAGTCGAAACGCTCCCGAACGCGCCGCGGGGCGCGCCGGAACCGGTCGCGCCGGAACCGGCGCCGGTGTTTCGCGCCAAGCGCGACCCGGTCCCCGCGCCCGCCGCGCCGCCCGCGCCCAAGAAGCCCAAGCGCCCCGACCCGCGACTCGCCGCCCCGAACCCGGTGCAGTGGCACACGCAAGCGGCCGAGGCCACGGCGCGCACCGAGGTGGCCCCGCCCGTCGCGCCGACCAAACCGTCCGGCTCGGTGTGGGGCAAGTTGAAGGGCCTCGCGTTCTGGAAGACCCAAACCGAAGAGTTGCAAGTGAGCGTGTTCGGGCCCGCGGGCGCGACCCCGGGCCAGTCGGTGAAACTCACCGTGTTCGTTCACGTGCCCAGCACCGCCGACAACGTGCGCGTTCTCGCCCGCGCCTTTCAGCACGACGCCGACCTGATCGGTACCGGGTTCCTCACGCGCGAAGTGGCCCGCGCCGCGCAGTTGGCCGTTCACCTGTCCGTCGCGAACGCGGGCGTGGGGCAGGCGCAACAAGACTTCGAGTGGCACGGCCAACCGAAGCGCCTCGTGTACGAACTGCACGTTCCGTGGGAAAGCCCCGAAGGCCCGGCTCCCGGTCTGGTCTCCGTCGGCACCGGAGACGTGCGCATCGGCAAGATCGAGTTCCGCCTTCAGATCCGCGCCCGCAAGGCTTGAAGTGAGTTGAGAGTTGTGAGTTGATTGCTTCGAGGCTGGAAGGCACCGCGGTTGCCTCTAGAGCGGTTCCCGTTCGTGTGTAGCGTCTCGATATCCGCAGTGTCGGAAGTAGTTGAGGCATTCTTCGGGCGCGAACGTGTCGGAGAGCGCGCCCAAGCGATCCTCGACGGCGGGGATCGT
>Ga0169931_10013757_pt1 | contig 11014 bp, 9 predicted proteins | sample Kivu_15m_20L_FD_129675 | JGI IMG/M metagenome (GOLD analysis project Ga0169931, IMG submission 129675) | Freshwater microbial communities from Lake Kivu, Western Province, Rwanda to study Microbial Dark Matter (Phase II) - Kivu_15m_20L... | ecosystem: Environmental > Aquatic > Freshwater > Lake ... | reverse complement strand
CAGTAACTTCGTTCGTGGATATATTGAGCGCTGCTCAAGCTTCAGGATCTGATGCTTCTGATGCAGTAATTTCCTCTGTATCCACTGCAGGTACTGCTGCAGGCTATATTTACGTGGGTAATAGAAATGCGGCAAATGGCGTAAGCACTGCCCGTGACTCTGTAACTGCAACCGTAACAGGTGCTGGACAGGTTTGTTCAGCTGCACTCTCTGCAACCCCAACTGCAATAACTTGCGGTAAGAGTATTAAGGTAAGCGCAATTGGTGATTATCAGTTTATTTTGCAGGCTGATGGAAACTCTGGTTCAAGCTCAATAGTGATTACCTCATCTGTAGCTGGTTGGTCATTTACTAAGGCTGCAACTTTCTATGCAGCAGCAGCGAAAACCATTACAGCAACTGTGGCTCATCCTCTATTGAAGATCGGCTCAAACTCTGGTCCTGTAAGAGTGACTGCTGTGGACGCAACTGGTGCTAACTGGGCTGGACAAGCTTATATTGTGGCTTCATCCGCAACTGATGCGTTGGTTGGTGGATCCGCTACTACTCCCGTCGCATGTGATGCTTACAGTGCAACTCTAGGTTACATTGCCTGCAACATTACAACTTTGACAACTGGCACAGCTAAGTTCAAGGTTATTGATGCTGCGACAGTGGCAGCCGCTACCGCTACTTCAAACGAAGTAACAGTTACTGTGACTAATGCAGTTCCTAATAGTGTGAAGTTGTCATTCGATAAAGCCACCTATGCACCAAATGAGAGAGCTAGAATTTATGTAACTCCTCTTGATGCAGCTGGCAAAGAAATCCAATCCGTTACTGCTGATCTTCTAGCAACCGGTGGAATTTCTGTCAACGGTGCAATTTCCTTTACAGGTAGCACAACAACGGCAGATAGCTTAACTGCAACATCAATCACAACCTCAGCTAGCACTTCAGCAACATCTGGCGCTAAAGCAGGTTCAATGGTGTACACGGTTTACATGCCATCAGCTGGTGGAACTGTAACCTTGTCTGCAGTTGGTGGAACTGGTTTGCCGGTAGCAGCACGAGTTGCCGTTACAGCCTCTGCAACAGTTACTGATTCAGGTGCTGCAGCTCTTGCTGCAGTAAATGCATTGGCAACCACCGTTGCTTCGCTAAGAACTTTGATTACAACACTTACTAATCTAGTTCTAAAGATTCAGAAGAAGGTAAAGGCTTAATAGCCCTGATCTACTGAATTATCGCTTAGGCCTAGTACCCCATACGGGGGCTAGGCCTAAGTTTTTAGATAGGATTAATTTATGAATAAAAAATCCAGTTTTAAACTAAAAAACCAAAATTCTAACTCAGTCTGGTTTCTAATTCTTGGCGTTGCATCCACCACTTTGTTCTTAAAAACAGACTTTTATGACCCATTTAATACAGCCAAATTAATACTTTTGTTAGTTGTAAGTGGCTGGATCTTTGGACATCTACTTTATTCCTACAAGGCTGAACCTATTACACTAAAAAGCAAACAATTCATTACTTTAATCATTGTTATAAGTTTTATACTATTTTTGGCAATCTCGACTGCTTTTAGCGATGTTTTAGTTGTTTCGCTAATTGGTGATACTCAGCGCAGAAACGGATTTTTATGCTATTTAGCATTAAGTGTAATCTTTTTATATGCGTCAAAATCGATAAATAAATTTAATGTTTTACGAGTGTATAAAGTTGGAATACTAACTGGATTTATTGTAAGTTTTTATGGCTTAATGCAGCTCAACGGCAAAGATTTTATTGCATGGAACAATCCATATAATGCAATGATATCTACTTTAGGAAATCCCAATTTTGCATCTGCAATACTAGCTACCTTATTCTCGTTAGCCTTCTTCGGTTTGTTACAAAATAATTTAAACTTAGTTTTTAAATTAATTTCACTGATCTTCATTTTAATAGCTTTGGTCGCAATTATTGGGTCAGATTCAAGGCAAGGATTATTGGCGATATTCTTTTCATTAATCTTTTATTTTTCGGTGTATGTGTATTTGAGAAATAAAACAAACGGAATATTCTTAATTCTTTTTTCAGGAATAATTTCTATTTTAGCGATGCTAGGAATGCTTCAAAAAGGACCCCTTACTTCAATTCTGTATAAAGATTCAGTAAGTGTGCGTGGATACTACTGGCGTGCAGGAATTGAGATGTTTAAGGAATTTCCATTTACTGGTGTTGGTGTTGACAGGTATGGAGCCTACTTTAAAGAGTTTAGAGAAGCAGGTTATGCTTTAAGGTATGGATATGACATAACAAGCTCCAATGCACACAATACTTTTATTCATTTTTTTGCAACCTCTGGAGTGTTTGTCGGCATCGCTTACTTATCATTAGTGTTTTTCGTATTCATTACAGGGATAAATTCACTTAAGAGGGGTGATTTAGAAGATAAAAAAGTTTTGCTTGGCTTGTTGTCAGCCTGGATAGGTTTTCAATCTCAATCGTTAATTTCAATTGACAACATAGGTATATCCGTCTGGGGTTGGTTACTTAGCGGTGCGATTTTAGGATTATGTAATAACAATGAAGTTGTAGTTGAAAAGTCTTTAAATGTTCAAACAGCTTCGGGTAGGAGTGTTGTTCAAATCAACGTATTTCAGCCTCTGGTTTCTAGTGTGATTTTGTTGCCGATAGTAATAGGTTCTACCTATTTGTACAGAGCAGAGACTAATCTTAATTATTTAAAAAATTATAGTACTGCTTTAGCTACTCAAAATAGGCCCATTTTATTTGAGCGATCAAATCAAATTTTGGGTAGTCGTTTTATTGATCCTTATTATAAATTTCGCACGGCCTTGTTACTTCTAGATACTGGCGAAGCAAATAAAGCCTATGAAGTTATTAAAGAATTACACAGTTTTGATAAGAAAAATTCAGATTACATGAGATCTCTAGCATATCTAGAAGGCATGAGGAATAATTCCGCAGCAGCTATTTCGATTAGAAAAGAACTCTCAAAGACAGATCCTTGGAATGCAGATAATTACTTTCAACTAATGCTACTTTATAAAAATAGCAGTGATATTGATAATACAAATTCAATAGGCAGACAAATTATCAGTATTGCACCAGAGTCTGATTATGCAAAAAAAGCAAAAGAAATATTGAGTTTAAATGAATAAACAAATTTCAGTCATTGGACTTGGCTATGTAGGGCTTCCTTTGGCAGTAGCAGCTGCTAAATCTTCATATAAAGTTTTTGGTATAGATTTAGATTCGGAAAAAATAAATACAATAAACAAAGGAATACCATCGGTAGAAGGTATTTGTGATAGTGAGTTGTTAAGTTTAATTAAAAATGGAAAACTTACAGCTCGAACAGATTATTCATCTATCATAGATTCAGAGGTAGTACTTATTTGTGTACCGACCCCACTTACCGAAAATAGCGAACCCGATCTATCTTTTTTAGAACTGGCAGTCAAATGTATGGCAGAGAATTTATCTAGAGGCACTTTAGTGATCCTGGAATCAACGGTGTCAACTGGGACAACCCAAAAAATTGTAATTCCAATGATTGAGAAATATTCTAAATTGGATATTTCAGAAATTCATCTTGTTTTTTCGCCTGAACGAATAGATCCCATAAACAAAACTTGGGATTTGAAAAATACTCCTAAGATTGTTGCTGGAGTGAATGATGCCTCAGAGAAGAAAGCAGTAGAGTTTTATTCGAAGTTTATTGACACTATTGTAAAAGTTGACTCGCTAGAAGTCGCCGAAACGGCGAAGTTACTAGAAAATTGTTTTCGATTTATTAACATCTCATTTGTAAATGAGTTTTCAGTTTTTTGCGAAAAAATGGGTATTGACGTTAACAAAGTAGTTAATGCCGCTGCAACAAAGCCTTACGGTTTTATGCCTTTTTTTCCAAGCATAGGAATTGGAGGTCACTGTATTCCAGTAGATCCTCTTTATCTTGCAAATAAAGCTCGCGAAATAGGTGCACCGACAAGATTTATTGATCTTGCTGTTCAAATCAACCAAGAAATGCCTGGTTATTTTGTTGGCAGAGCTGAGGAAAAAATAGGTGGATTAGCGGGCAAGAAAGTATTAGTAATTGGAGTTTCCTATAAACCGAATATAGCAGATGTTAGGGAAACTCCAGTGGAAGCGTTGATTTTAGGACTTAAGAATAAGGGTGTAGAAGTATTCTGGCATGATGATTTAGTTAAAGAGTGGAATGGTGAAAACTCAGTTGCTATAAGTAATGAATATGATTTGGCAATTCTCGCCACACCTCATGCTTATCTTGACTTAACAAAACTTGGGGATGTGCCAATTCTCAACACGCGAGGATCTATCTAGTGAAATATTTAGTTACAGGAGGGGCAGGTTTTATTGGCTCTCATCTTACTGAATCTTTAATTTCTAGGGGTGATCAAGTAGTTGTTTTCGATAATCTTTCAACTGGATCCACAATTAACCTAGTTGGAATAAGTAAGCAGATTGAGTTTGAGCAAGGAAATATTCTTGATAAAGATTTAGCTAATAAGTTAGTAGCAGAAAGCGATTTTGTAGTGCACCTGGCGGCAGCGCTTGGCGTGTTTAATATTGTGAATAATCCACTTGAGAGTTTAAAGACAAATGTTCAAGGAAGTGAGGTGGTGCTAGAGGCGTGCGATAAATATCGCAAGCCTGTCTTAATCGCTTCTACTAGTGAGATTTATGGCAAAAATGACAAAGTTCCTTTAAGTGAGGAGGATGATCGGATTATTGGAAATCCACTTAAATCTAGGTGGTCATATAGTGAGGCAAAAGCAGTCGATGAAAGTCTTGCTTATTTTTACTACTTAGAGAACAAATTACCAGTACGGATTGTTAGATTCTTTAATACGGTAGGACCACGCCAGGTTGGCCATTATGGAATGGTAGTCCCAAGATTTGTAAGTGCCGCATTAAAGAATGAGGCTATATCTGTTTATGGCAGTGGTGACCAAATTAGATGTTTTTGCCATGTGACGGATGTAGTTAAAGCACTACTTTTGGTGATGGATTCAGATAATGCGGTCGGTCAGGTGTTTAATGTTGGCAATAACTCTCAAATATCCATTATGGAGTTAGCCAAGAAAGTAATTCAAATTACTGGATCAAAATCTACTATTGAAAAGATTGCTTATGAGAAGGCATACCCAGAGGGCTTTGAGGATATACAAAGGCGTGTTCCTGATATATCGAAGATAAAACAGGTTTTAGGTTGGGAGCCTGAGATTAATCTTAATCAAATTATCAAAGATATAGCTGCCTTTAACTCAAAGTAATAACTCCAACAGGCTTCAATCCTATGACCACCGGTAACTTTAGGGGCAAACAACTACTTGATGAAGAACAGATTTTAAAACTGCCTTCGTTATCCAATAATGATGCAATCGAAATAGGTCAGATTGCTGTAACTCTCGGTAGTCAAAGAAAATTACCGATTGCCATTGAAGTACGGATCGATGATTGGATTGTATTTCACGGTTCTCTCGAAGGATCAAAGCCTGAAAATGATTGGTGGATAAATCGTAAAGCTGCAGTTGTTATGTTGAATCAACATTCAACTATGTTTGAACGGGTATCTGCTGAAGAGCGCGGAGTGGGTTGGCATAAGGAGAATGGCGTAACTGATGAAACTCATGCAATTCATGGCGGAGCCATACCATTAATAACGGAAGAAGGCTTTAAAGGCACATTAATTATCAGCGGCCTACCTCAATTAGAGGATCATTTACTTGCAGTTGAAGTTGTAACTGAGTTTTTAGCCCGCAAAGGTTAATTACTTTGAGTGATCAAGTTTGGGTAGCTGGTGAAGTATTAATTGATTTAATTCCAGATGGAAGTAAGCATGTAGCGGTATTGGGGGGAGGTCCGGCAAATACAGCAAAAGCATTGGCCAAGCTTGGAGTTAAAGTATATTTCATCGGTGGAATTTCTAAAGATCAATATGGCCAAATGGCAAAAGCTGAACTTCTCTTAGCCAATGTGTTACTTGATTACGTACAGTTTTCAGGTAAGCCAACCTGCACTGCAAAAGTCACATTATCTTCATCAGGTACTGCTTCATATGAATTTGCGATTGAAGGTACTGCAACTTTTGATTTTTCTGTCTCATGGCTACCAGATCCACAAACTTTAAAGCCATGCTTGCTGCATATTGGAACTCTTGCAACAGTTGTAGAGCCAGGTGCCTCTGTTTTATTTGAATGGGCGCAAAGTGTTTCTCATGTTGCACCAATTATTTTCGATCCAAACATAAGGCCAGCTTTGTTAAGTGATCGAGATGAGTATGTGAAAAAGGTCGAAAAATGGGTAGAAATCTCTTCAGTCATAAAGGTGAGTGATGAGGATTTGAATTGGCTATATCCCGGCAAAGTGATTGATGAGATTGTGAAGAATTGGATACAAGTTGGCGTGCAGTTGGTTGTGGTATCCCTTGGAGATAAAGGGATAACTGCTTATAGAAAGAATGAAGTAAGGTCTGTTGATGCAGTTCAAGTAGTTGTGGTCGATACTGTGGGTGCTGGCGACACCGTAGGAGCTGTATTAGTTGAGGCTATCGTTAACAATGGCCTTGACAAGTTAACTGGAAAGTTGCTTAAAAGTATGCTCAATCGGGCTGTAAAAGCTGCCGCGATAACTGTTTCACGTACTGGGGCTAATCCACCAAGAAAAGCAGAGATTGATTAAATGTTAAGTATTGATGGGGATCAAATCTCAATTGCAATTGATTTAGATCAAGGAGCACGTTTGGCCTCTGTACAGTGGCGAGACATGCAGTTTGTAGTTCCATTTCGTGGGCAGGACTTAACTTGGGACTGATTTTCAATGTCTCCTTTTGCTGGGCAAATTCGAGACGGAATTATTAAAGATTCGAAGGGAAATAAGTATCAACTACCAAATAACTTTGATCCCCCACATGCCCTAATTGGGTATGGCGCACACTCTTCTTGGGAGGATATTGGCGGTGGCCGACAATTCCTAGAGCTTCCTTCACCATTTGGTGGTGCAAGTGTTATCCAAAGTTATGAGATATTAGATAACGCTATTCGCTGGTCACTTGAGTATGAAGCAAATGGTTGTGATCTGCCTGTGACACTTGGTTTTCATCCATGGTTTGCCCGTGAGATTAGTAAAGGAGATTCGGCAGAGTTGTTATTTAACGCGAATAAAATGTTTAATCGAGGTGATAATTACTTACCAACGGGAAAAATTATCTCGCCAAGTAATCCACCTTGGGATGACACTTTTATGGATATTAAAGGTATTCCTGACATAGTTTGGCCAGGAGCTGCCAAGTTAACAATGGAATGCGATACGCCTTACTGAATGGTTTGTAGTGAGGATGATGAAGGTATTTGTATTGAGCCAGTTACAGCCCCTCCTGATGCCCAAAACCTTGGCATAAAAGGAGATACTTATATTGAATGCTTGATCACTTTTATTGAAGATTTTTAATGTTTAAAATCCGAGGGTGTAAAGCAGAAAATTCCAAGAAATCAAGTGTATTGGAGTAATCGTAGTAAAGAGTTAGTCTAAAGTCGGTTAGTAGAATTTAATTTAGATTCGACATAGCTAACTAAAAATTCCAAGGAATCTTATGCAAGTATAAATTTCTTAACTTTCTTATCAACGGAATAAAACTTAGTATATCAAGGGATTTTCCAATTAAACGTCTAATTTTAACAAGATAAAAACTGAATACAAAACCTTTGTAAACCCTTAGGAAGCTGAGATTAACTGCAAAACTTTGTCCAGATTTACTACTCCGAGTATAAAATACGCCACACCCCTTTTGCCCACGCCTTGGACGTAGATCATGAAATTCCTGAATTGATCCTTTCTTCCTTAAAGCTCTTGAAATATTTAATCTATGAGCCAAATGGTGACCCTCAATGAAAATTACCTTGAGGTTTGGCATCAAGCCAATTTTCTTAGAAACATTAAATATCCCGTTGTTCACATCTATCACAAGCATATCCGCATATGAGCCTGATGATAAGAATTTGTAATCATCAATCAATTTATACTCCCGCAAATGAGAAAGATTCTTAACCATTTTCTCTCTGCAATAATCATTATTCTCAACCACATCTATATTCGCATCAGATTTCAAAAGTAGCAATTCAGAAATTGTTCCAATTCCCCCACCAAGTTCTAATATATGAGTAGGCCGATAAAATTTTAGAAGTTCATCTAACTTTTCTAATGAATAAATGAGCGCAATTTGACCGCTACCTTCAAACGCAGAGTATTTTGCGTGCAAATCACTTGCAAAAGTCATTCTCATTCATTCTTTTGAAGTACGAATACAGATAAAGGTCTTGGGTGCTTGCTATTTAGGACACTGCCTAGATTAAGAAGCTTTAAACCAAATAAATTAAAGATCAGTCTCCTAAAAATTCCACTTCTTGAAGGTATTTTTACTCCTAAAATTTTATTTAACTTAAACAATTCAATAAATCTCTTAAGAAAGTGCTTAGATTTAAATTTGGGATGCAAATGTCGAATTTCTTTGATTTTAAATCCAGCTTGTTCAAATGCAAAGATCCAGTTTGAATCAAGATATTCATGCTCGCCATTGTCTCTTCTAGAAAAGGGCTCGTCACTAGGAAAACCTTTTGCTTCCAACCATTCTTTAGGGTACTGATGATCAAGAAGCTCATCCAAAACTTTTCTTTCCACCTGATTGGGCCAAGACCTATCAATTGAAATAAAGAAGCCACCATTTTTTAAAACTCTATAGGCTTCAATCAATGGTGGCTGTAATTCATCAGCATGATGTAGTGCTTCGATTTGAATTATGAAATCTACCGTACCTGATTCAATAGGCATTGACTCAAATGCGCCGTAGCATGGGATTATTTTATGAGCATTATTTCCAAGGGTAGTTTTAGACGCTAATCTAATCCCACTTTCTACAAAAGAATAAACAGCTTCAATCGCAAGAATTCCATTTATTTTTTTTCTTGTATCTAGTTCAATAATTGCCGCAGATAACAAACCGATTCCAGATCCCAATTCAATTCCAATGCCTGATAAAGTAGGGATTACATTAGCGTCATAAAGTAATTCTGGAATAGACTTGATAGTTTCATAAGATGGAGAACCTTCTTGTTGAGCAATTTCATTTAAACTTGTATTTTTCAAACTTTTTTGAGTTGCTACATCTCGATTCCGGATTGCTTTGCTATTCGAGATTCTTTCATCTAAATCAAAATTTAAGTATGCAGGTTGCAATTCTGGATTATTGAATAACTCTAGGATATCTATTTTTGATTTCAAATCAGGTTCTTTCTACTAATTGAATTTTTTGACTAAGTTTATCATGCACTTGATTTAGAGCAATTCTTAAGTCATTTACTTACAGCTTTAGTTGATCTATAGATAACATCACTGCTGTTTTGCTTAAATCCAAGTGATTTGTACATTTTAGATGCTGGTTTATTCTCAACCCCAACATACAACATCACATTGTTTAATCCTTGATCCTTTAAGTAATTAAAGCCGGTAATTGTTAAATCCCGTCCTATTCCTTGCCCCTTGTAATCTGGGTTAACTGCTAAAACATAGATCTCACCAAGTGCCTCATGTCCATGATCATCATCTGAACCGTTGTGTGAATGGGTGTGAGCTCCATGTATTTTGGTCCAGCAAAAACCAATTAACTCACCCATATCCTCTGCTACAAAAAAGCCTTTATCATCAAACCAAGATTCATTAAGCCTTACTTTTAAATCATCCTCACTCCACCCGCCTTGATCTGGATAATCAGCAAAGACTGTGTTGTTTAAAGCAAGAAATGCCTGATTATCAAGTAATGGGATAAATGTTCGGATGGGGTATTTAGGGGTTACAGGTTGTATTTCACCAAGAGGCTTACTCATTATAAGATTAGACCAGATACGTTCAAGTTTTAATGAGGCAGCAATAGCTTTTGCTGCTGGCAGATCACCATGGGACCAGATTCGAGTCCTATCACCACATATTTTTATAGCCTCTTTTAAAATCAGAGCCCCCAAGCCTTTGCCTCTATGTTGTGGATGAACAGCCGCTTCAACACTTGGGCCTGCCACAAGATCAGTTGTATCAAGGTGTGCGTAGGCAATTACTTGGTTATTTTCTTCAATTACAAGGTGTGAATCTGATTTATCACCACCATGGCGAAGATGAAGTAACACATGTTCTGCGATGGGGGGCGTACTATCAAAATCATTGACTGCCTTGATTAAGGCTAATACACGCTCTTGCTGTGATTTAGAGAGGTGATTTAAGTGTTGCAAGGGGCGTTAATTAATATCAGCTGTTGTTTGATTGTTTTGTACGGAAAAGCGATATCCAACATTTCGAACTGTGCCAATAATTGCCTCAAACTCAGGTCCCAACTTTGAACGAAGACGTCTGATGTGAACATCAACAGTTCTAGTTCCGCCAAAGTAGTCATATCCCCAGATCTCTTGCAGTAATTGTGATCTAGTAAAAACTCTGCCTGGGTGTTGAGCTAGATACTTAAGTAATTCAAACTCTTTAAAGGTTAGATCAAGTACTCGTCCCTTAATCTTGGCGGTGTATGAGGACTCATCAATTATTACCTCACCACTTCTTATCTCACCAGCAGATGGATTACTTGCTAACTGAGAAATAGCGCTCTGGCCAATCACAATTCGAATTCGTGCGTCCACCTCGGCTGGACCTGCGGTATCAAGGATTACATCATCAATACCCCAATCTGCGTTTATTGCAGAAAGGCCCCCTTCAGTTGTAATAACCACGATCGGAACATCCACTCCAGTTGAGGTAATCAACTTGGTAAATGATTTAGCAGCTGGTAGATCACGGCGTGCGTCAATCAGTAAACAATCAACTACTGGAGGTTCGACTAATACCGAAGCCTCAATCGGCAAAATCTTCACATCATGCTGCAGTAAGCCAAGGGATGGCATCACATCAGCGCTAGCACCGCTTGAGTTTGTAAGTAGAAGTAGGCGTGCCATAAGAGTGCAAGAAT
>Ga0169931_10013756_pt1 | contig 11014 bp, 7 predicted proteins | sample Kivu_15m_20L_FD_129675 | JGI IMG/M metagenome (GOLD analysis project Ga0169931, IMG submission 129675) | Freshwater microbial communities from Lake Kivu, Western Province, Rwanda to study Microbial Dark Matter (Phase II) - Kivu_15m_20L... | ecosystem: Environmental > Aquatic > Freshwater > Lake ... | reverse complement strand
CGGAGGGGAAATATTATGAAAATTTAATTTTAGTAGAGTCTCATGCTTAATATCACTAATATATCTTTGAAATTTTCACTAGAACTTATTTGAATCTAAATGTTGATTTAATTAAATTTATTTTAAATTTTAAAATTGATTTTCATAATTTAATTTAATTTAAAGATTATTTAATTAATAATTATTAACAAATGAAGAGTCTTATTAGTTTTCTAAAAGTTATCAGTATCATCTTAATCATATCTGAATTTGCAAATGTTGAATCCAAATTCATTTTGAAGTTTAAGCAACCTAAATCTTGCCCTCAAAATACTAATTTCTTTTTTGATGATTCCAATTGTGGTACTTGTGGAACCAAATGCGGACTATCCACCAGATGTCATCTTGGATCTTGTGTATGCACAGAAGGATTGAAGAGTTGTGAAAATAAATGTGTTGATAACCTTACAAATCCAGAACATTGTGGTAAATGTGGAACAAAATGTACCTTAACAGACGAAATCTGCTCTGGCGGAACTTGTTCTTGCAAAAAAGATTTCACAAGATGTAGTAATGGATGCTTCGATTTGAAATTTGACGAACAAAATTGCGGTGAATGCGGTAAAGTTTGTGAGTCAGGATATGATTGCATCAACAGTGAATGTGTGATTCAAACTGGTGCAAAATTTTGTGACAATGTAATTAAATTCATAAATAAAGATTCTGAAAATTGTGGAGATTGCGGTGTTAAATGTGCTGCTGAACAAGCATGTGTGAATGGTAAATGTGATTGCCCAACAATTAAAATAAGAAGAACTATAAGTTATCCCTCTGATGAAGGAACACCTTTTGAAGATACTATTCCTGCTGATACTGGATGCAAAAATTGGTCTATCAATAAAATTACCTATAGACATGGGGGCAATATTGGTAGGCTTGACAACATCAGATTATCTTTCACTGATCCTAATGGCAATGATTTTCCAACGAAAGGCATAGTTAGAGGAGGAAATGGAGGAATCGAAAGAATTCCAATTGATTTTAAAAATAATCCAATCGATAAAATCATAATATACAAGACAGCCGTTGGTAAATTTGTAAATGGAATTAAATTTGTTGGAAAAAATAACTTTGTATACGAGTTAGGAGAGATGTGTTGTACTGAATTCCGAGTTATCCAACTCGAGGAAGGAGAAAAAATAATCGGTACTTACGGAAGAGCTGACGGGTTCGTTAACAGTATTGGATTCATCCTCTACAAATAAAGAATTTAAATTATTTTAGAAAATGAAATAAAAAATTTATTTTTAAATCTTTTAATGATTATTTATATTATTATTTATAATAATCATTCTATAAATATAATTTTAATAATATATTTCAAAGATAGGGTATTATAGGTTACCTGAATAAAAAATTGAAATGTGATTTTTACTTTATTGAATAAAGAAGTAATTTTAAAGATTTAAAAAACATTAGTTAAAGAAAATAAAATTTTGGGGAAAATAAATTCAAATTTTAAAAAGATTTTATTTATAAAGTGAAATTTCATTTAAAAAAATTTGTAACACTGAACTGGTTTTAATTAATTTCATATTAAATTATATTTTATCTTGATTTAAATAACTTGATATTTTACTTTATATAAAAGATAGAAAAATTACCAATAAATTTAACAAGGTGTAAATTTATTTTATGGGGATTGGGGATTGGGGATTGGGGATTGGGCCAATCCCCAATCCCCAATCCCCAATCCCCATTCCATATGCGCAAATATTTAAATAAAATACTCTAAAAATTATCGAATTTAATTTAATTTTAGTAAATATTATATTATATGTATATTATTAAGTAGAATTTCGAAAAATTTTTAGAATTTAACAAATACATATTAGAAGAAATCATTTTTATAAATAAATAAAATTAAATTTTAATACATAAGAACTCTTCAAAATTATTAAATATAATAATAGAAATTTTTATATTTTTATGAAGTTATTTTAAATATCTTAGAATTCTTCTCCTTCTGGTCCTGGTTTCTTGCCAAGATTAGGACCTCCTGCAGGTTTAGCAACGATAATTTGGTCGATTCTAAGGATGGTCAAAATTGCGTCCACTGCGAATTTAATAGCCCATTTTTTAGTTTCCAAGTGATCGTAAACACCCAAATCGAAGGCATTATGAATTTCTCCGTTCTTAAATTAGATTAAAAATATTCTTACGTTGACGTCAATACCCATGTTAGGATCTTCACTGATTTTTCCATATAAGTTTGCAATTACTTCATTAACATTCAATCCTGAATTTTCGGATAGGGTTCTTGGAACGACTTCAAAGGCTTCTCCGAATTTAGCGATTGAGTATTGATCCAAGCTTGTGACTGTCTTTCCGAATTGTTTAATTCCATTAGACAAATACATCTCGATTGCGCCAGCACCGGCAACAAAATTGGGGTCTTTGCATGCAGATTTATAACAGTTAACTCCATCTTCAACAATTCTTTCGATGTTTTCAAGCATGTTGTTAGTTGAACCTCTTACAACGATGGTTGAAAGTTTATTCTCGTCTGACTCTCTGACTATTACAATGCATTTGTGAGATGAGATTTCGTCAACGCAAATTTTATCAGCATATCCCATTTCTTCTTTAGTAGGGGCACCAAGTCTTACAAGTAAAGAAGCTCCGATAGCTTTTGCGATTCTTCTCAATTCGAATTTGGACATGATACGGAAGACGAGAACTCCGTATCTGTCTAAGAAATGAATAGCCATGTCTGAGACACTTCCTCCAACTATAACAGCCTTTACTCCGGAATCGACGATCTCTTTAATAATTTTTTCCATGTGATCTTCTTCTGATCTTGTGTAATTAATCAATTCGTCAGCAGTTTTGAATACTACTGTATCCTTGGTTTCTAGGCCTTGGGTTTCTAAGGGACAGTTGAATACAGCAACTTTGCAATTTTCTGCGTGAGTAATTCTTCCTTCTACAGCTCTAACGACAACTAATCCTTTGATGACAGTTGAATCGACTAAGCTACCTCCTAAAATTTTTGCTACTCTAACATTTTCTACATTAAAATCATCTGATTTGCTTGGCAAAACGTTGATGCATGATTGAGCAATGAGAGGAGCAAGAATATTTTCTTGGCATTGAAGAGTCTTACTTCCAATGGAGGATTTGATAATCTTTGTGACCTCTTCATGACTTCTAAGATCGCCTAAAGTATATTTTGGTGCGGAGTCCAACAATTCCAAGGTTTTATTCCAGGCTTTTTCGTAACCAATTAAGATGTCGCTTGGATGGTTTCCTGATTTAATAAGTTGTCCAGCTAAATTCAAAGCTTCACCTGCGAATGTGAGGACAAAGTTTGTATTGTCTCCTTGTTCGTTTTCTTGCATTTTACTGGCATTAACGATAAGTCTGGCTGCAGGATGATTGATGTCCAATTCCTTGCACATTACTGCTGTGTCCTTGGTGAGGAAAACTTTATCTAAATGATTGATAATCAATTTGTTCATTCCATTTGGTCCCATTGAGGTTCTTGTCATTGCTGAAATTTCTTTCGCAGCCTCAATGTTTTTCATAATGGACTCCTCTACTCCGGTGTAGTGTCTGAAACCCTAATTTATAGTTTTTATTATTAGATTCTTACTTCTTTCAATAAACTTCCAAATGTTCCTGATGGGGTGAAATAAGACATATTTATCTTTGCTGTTTTTATATATAATTCTAAAAGAATATTTCTTTTTCAATAGAACAAATATTAATTAAATGAAATTAATTTAATATTTATTATTAGATTTATTTGTTGAAATTTAATTATAACTTAAAAAGATTATGAGGAGAACCAATAGTAAGGAGTAATAACTCACCCCTCTCCTCTGACTAAATGAATAAATTTCAATTAGACAATCATCTGTTAATTGAAACCTTCCTCTCCATGAAAGTTCAAGATTCCAACTATTGACTATTTCGATTTTTTCTACCAGATTTTGACACATGTCATTCTTACTAACATGACAACCTCTATTATAAAGTTCTATCCTAGAATCCAAATATCTTTTATAAGTTAACGAATCCGACCCATGCTGGCAATATTTTTTACCATCAGGGTTAATGCCGCATCGACATAATTCAGGTACTTCAATAACTTGATTAGTTTCTAAATTAATATATTTGCATGTGTCTTCCTTATCGCAAGAGAACGGACTAGGTTGATTAATTTTTATAGAAGTACAAACTCCATTGTAACTGAAGGAAGTAGAGCAATATAATTCAGATAATTTATTATCATCATCATCTATAGGAGTGCCCGGAGGTAAGCTCCAAAATTTAGTACATTTATTTTTGTAACATCCACAAATATTGACACATTCTTCGCTTTCAGAACATGACTGGCCAGCTTGTTTCTGTAAGGAACATTTGTTTGTATCCGAATCACAATAAGATCCAGAAGTGCACTCCGGTGTTTCATTACAAGCTTCGTTTACTTTAAATCCTACACATGCTTCATCCTTGCATATTTTTGATGCACATTCAGCATCTTCCTTACAAGGTTCTCCATCTACTAATAAGCCTTCATAGTACTTAGTGCATTTATAATCTTGAGTATCAGTATTTCCAAATTCATCAAATACAACAGCGCAATATGCATCATTTGAGCAATATTTAACACTCACTCTATTTTGTGTATTCTCTCCAACTGTGACTCTTTCAACTTTTCCACAAATATCAGTCCCCATATCTGAATTAACACATTTATGTGTGGGACATAATTCTTTGGATGCTGAAATTTTTAAAAAGATAAAAAAAATGGATGAAGTTAGATAAATTAATTTATTAAATCGCCACATTTTTATTATTTATATTCAAATTATAATTTAATATGGTATATTTAATTCTTGAAACAATTATTTATATTTATTCATGTTATACCTAATAAATGACATGATAGGAGAAGATATAAAATTTTATGAATTTTGATTATTTCAAAATTAATTATCACACAAGTTTATTTATAAAGCTATCTAAAATAAATAGACAATCTTCATCTTTATTAAGAATCTCTGTTTTTTTCAAATTAATTTCATTATATATATTCTTCTGCTTTTTCCCAAGAAATTTATTCAAACTGCTGAATGATTCTGAATCAACAATCATCCTCAAACAGTTTAGTAAAAATGCTTTTCTTTTATTTTCGAATTTCATAAATTCTTCAGTCAAAAAATAAAGACCAAAATTAAACAAGTAATCTAAAAAGATATCAGCTTCCATATTTTCACTTTTCAGCATGTTTTCAAAAGAATTAGAATCATTCAAGTTATAAAGAAGAGCAACTTTTTCATCTGGTTTAGATTTTGACTTCCAAATTTTTTTAAACAACTTATAACTCTCCTTAAGATTGTCTTCCTTAAAAATTTCTCCTGTTTTCATCTTATTCGTTTTATCAAATTCATTCTGATAGTTCTCAGCTACAACAAAATTTCCTTTCATAAAATCGATTTCCTCATTGTATTTTTTCTGTATCATAACGTTATTTATTATAGATTCATTTGATTTAAGGTTGATCATATCCTTTGATTTTATTCCTTTAAGATCAGCTCCCAGCACCATTTGATGAAACCCATCATAGTCCATTCTTTGTAGAACAGCCTTTTTCTTAGCTGAGTCGATGTTGATTCTATGGTTATCATGATTAATCGCTGATTTCAGATCATATTTGTACTTGGAAGTGTCTAAAAGATTTTCTTCATTAAGTAATTTATCAGTCTTGGTGATTTGATGCTTTGAATAGAACCTTGACATTAATTTTATTCGAGAATTTAAATTGTAAATGAAATTAAAATTATATTGTAATAATTACCAAATTTAATTTTAAATTAATTAAAATAGTTATCGAAATGACAATTCAAATGATAAAACGAATAGTTTAAAGAATTTTACTGAAAATAAAATATGATTTATCACAAATTCCCCCTGTATTAAAAGCTTATTTTAATTTACTTTAATTGAATTTTTTTAATATTAATATAAAATATGTTTGTAATAATCAATTTTGGTAAGAGATACCATAATAAATTACAAAATAAAATTTTATTTTTTAAATATTACTCTTCTCTCGTCCGGCTCAATCTAGTGAGAAAAACAGATCCTCAGGGATCGCATTAAACATCGCAGATTTGATTTCGATTTCTTTCAAAATCGCATTCTGCTTTTGGGACTTTTTAGATGGGACGAATGGTTCCATATCGTCTGATGGGTCGAAATCATATCTGGTATCAAAAAGTCCTTTACCGAATTCTAAAAGATTTAAATAAAATCTTGAAATAATTTACCATTTACTTCTTCCTTTTTTTGTGAGTCTTCTTTCTTTGTTTTTTCGCAATCTCTTGCTGCGTTTTTTTTATCGTGAAGAAAACTTGGAATCTCGACTTCTAAAACAGAAGCTGACGAAAATTTTCTTTTTAAAAAGCAACTTTCTTTAGCCTCACTCGTTTCCTCGGACTCGGTGAAAAAAGAAGCTGTTTTTGAAGTAGGATTAGTAGAGGGTATCGTTGTGATAGTAACCGCCTCAATTTGGTTTTCGCTTTCCTCACAAATAGAATTGTTCTTAAGGTCTCCCTTTGTTTCTTTCCTTGATTTCAATTCTTCGTTTATTCTCTTGTAAACATCAATGAAACTCGAGTTTCTCTTTTTTAACTTTTTTGATTGTAAATAAGAAACGATTGCCTTTTTAAGTAGCATCAAGTCAGCTGTGCTTGTGTGTTTCACTTCCCTCTTGTCAAAACCTAAGTCAGCTCCTTTGATGAATGTGCTTTTGGAGATAATATCATATAAACCTGGTTTTTGAGTTTAATAAATTAAGATTATGTTTACCTAATTCCATTATTTTTATTTGTTATTCTTAGAATTTCCTTTATTAAAATATAATTATATGAACATATATATCAATCATATTAATATAATTAGTTAGTAACTTAAAAAATATGTGAACATAATTCATAAAAATATATTTTTATATTTTATAATCTAATATAGTTTAAAAAATGACTGTAGCTATTATTTTATTTTAATAGAAAAATTCAGAATATAATTTAATATGATCTGAAGGAAATTTCGATGAGGGTAAAAATTCTTCTTGTGTTAATTCATTCAATTCAGGGAGCTGTAAGATTTTTTTAAGAACAAAACTAGAGGAATAGAATATGTAATCAATTGTATTTTTAAAATTATGAGTGAAGTTTGTATAGTCGGGATGGTTGATTAAAAAACCGAATGATTCATTACTAGGATTTCTAAGATTATAATCGTGCAAATTTTTTTTATTTTCAACAGTGTCTAATACATTTTTATTTATCAAAAATTTATATGTATCATAAGCGCTTCTAAAATTAAATGTATCTGATATAATTTCAGAATTTCTAAAAAAGGATTTAAACTTTTCTTTTTTCTTCTCATCTTTAACTAAGCTATTGAAAAATTTTAAAAAAGTTTTCCTCTCAAGAATTTTACTGTCAATACATGGTTTATTATTAAGATATTCATTCTCGCTGATGTTTTCCTTATTAATTATTTCATTAAATATTTTATGAGATTCATCTTCAATAGCATCACCTAGATTCATTTTCATTTCTATCTTGAGATATTTTGCATACATCAATCGCATAACTATAGAATCTGGCAAACTGTTGAAATCTCCAGCAACAATAACCCTTTTTATTTTCCTGTTTAAAATATTTTCTGAGATTAAATTCAGGATTTCACATTTTTCGAATTCGTAGATGGGATTCCAAGGGAAATGCACGTTATAGACCGAGATTTTTTGAGAGGTCTTTGAATCTTCTAACACAGTGTGAAGGACTCCTCTGTTTCCGTCTACTCTTACATCAAAAAGATTCAAATTAAACTTCGATGTTAATTTAAATCTTTCCTTGTTATATCCAGTAACATTAATTAAATGAGATCCGTAATTGTCGCCATATTCGAAATTGTAATCAGGAAAGTGATTTTCGTTTGTGATGTAGGTTTTGTAATTTTGTATGTTGAATTCTTGAAGAAGAATTATGTCTGGGTTCAGACTATTTACTTCTTCTATTATCATCTTCATTCTGTTTTGTAAATTTAAGTCTGGCCGATTTTTCCTTTTCATAAATTTTTGACAGAGAATGTTATATGTTAATATAGAAATTTTATTTTTGGATTTTATTAAGTTTAATTCATCTGAGTGTAGATGTTCTATAAATTTATGTTGAGTTTGAATAGTTGGAGGTTTCACTATGAGAAGATTTTTTAAGTTGAGATATTGTTTTTGTATTAAAGAGTAGATATACCATATTATAAACCCGATAAGTAAAGGAAAAATCATCGAAACACAAATATCCTTCATTTCTATTATGTATTTAATTATAATTTAGAATAATTAAAGCTTATAGTAAGTAGATAAAATTTCATCTACTTCTTTTTAGAATTATTCTAATTACTGAAATTTTCATAAATTATTAAAGAAATAATATTAATTACATTAATGAAATTTATAGACGTTTTATCTGAATCTATTCTACTAAAGTTTTAATATAAGTCAATGAATGTCTATTCAAATATCATAGATGATATCTATGTACATATTAATATGAAAAATTTTCTTACTTTTGATACACTTATTGTTGTATGGATTATTGATATTCTTGTTATTTGGCTTATTTTTTTCATATTCGATTCTATTAGATTCAACTTCATCAAAGTCGCTTAATTCATCTATTTTCTGTATATCACAAAATTTTAAATTTTCGTTGGTTCTTGATAAATTAGTAATCTGGCTTTGAGTTTGATTATGATTATGATTAATCCCATTATGCTTAATATTACCAGGCTGATTACAATTATTATTATTGCTATTGTTTGTTCTCATAAAATTATTCTGAGTTTGGCTAAATGTTTTATTTACATACGCTTTTTCGTTCTCATCTTTCAAGCCAAATGTATCAAAATTATTAACAGTGTTAAAGTTTTTAGAATAATAGGAATCCTCCAAATCATTTCGAATCTTTCTCAAATTTTCTATATCATCCCTCATAAAATGTGTTTTAAGATTAGAATCTTCATTTAGGATATTCGAGTTCATATTAAAAATTAAAGAATTTGGATTCTGATCAAAATTCTGGGTTCTGGTTTTATTTAATTTATTATGTGAATTAAATTGTAATTGATATTGTGATTGTGGTTGTGATTGTGATTGACATTTCTGATTCAATTTCATCTGAAGACTTTTGAAATACTCCTCAGCACTGAAATTAAATTCTGTAACTGGTTGCAAATTAATAACAGAAGAATTAAAGGAATTATTATTATTAATCATAAACGGAGTTGAAGAATTTTGCAGAATTTCTTGATTCTTATGAAATTTATAACTCATACTCTGTATTGAGTTTATCCTGTACTTCAATTCCTGTTTGGCTTGCTCGATTTTTACTTTTTCCAAGTTCAAGAGATTCTTCTCATTTTCACATTGCTGAAAAACCTTCAGCACCTCATGTTTTTCTATTTCTAAAGTTTTGCCTTTCTCGTCAAGATTTTTTATTCCCTCTTCGAGTCTTTTCGCAGCAATCATCAGTTCACGTCTGTCCCTTTCTACTTTTCTTTCTTTTTCTTCCATAGAGGATTTTGTTCTTTCGAATTCGGAAATTTTCTGGCTGATGAAATTTTCTTTTTCTTGTAAAAATTTCAGACGTGTTTTGATTTCTGTTTCTTCTTCTAAATATTTCAATCTTTTCTCATCAAAATTTGTTTTCATAAGATGAATTTCTTTTATGCTTTCCTCCTTGAATTTTTCGAAGCTTTTCTTTTCAGATTCTGATTTTCTTATTGTCTCTTCTAAAATTTTCAGTTTGTTTTCATATTCCATTCTAAGAAACTCCGCCTCCCTTTTCAATTCGTAACTGAGTTGGTCATATTTCATTTTAATTTCCATTTCGAAGTTTGTTTTGTCTTGTTGAATTTTCTTCTTTTCTTCATCATAAAGTGATTGTACTTTTAAGAATTTTTCTTTTTCTTCTAACTGAGATTTTTCTTCTTTTTGTAAAATTTGTTCTCGCTCTGCTAAATTTTTTTCTTTGGATTCGAGTAGATTCTTCTCATGCATTAAGGCTGCGTTCTTTTCTTCGTAAATTTTTTGTAAAATATTTTCAATCATCTGTGATGAGTTTTCAACTTTCTTAGCAATTGTGTTTATATTTTCCTTTTCTTGAATTTGTTGTTTCAATGTTGCAATTTGAGATTCGTAAAGTTTTGATTTTTCTTCAAACTTTTGATTTAATATTCCCTCTTGGATTATTAAGTCATTTTGAAATTTATTTTCTTTAATTGTTAACTCTGCCTTCAGATCACAAATTTCGGTTTGAAGATTTCGGATTTCTTCTTTTAGAAATTTTATTTTTTCTAGATGTTCTTGGGTTAATTTATCATCGGATGGTTTTAGGTTAAGAGAATAAGATTGGGCTTGGGGTTCGTTCTGGTAATAAGAAGTTATATCTGTAAAATTCTCGTTTTTATTGAAAAATGCATTTTGTCTGATGATTGGTGAGGGAATTGTATCTATTTTCTCTAGTGATGATGCTGTAGGTTTAAAATAAATTTACTATAGCCTCTTCTTTCATTTTTCTCAGGAGGATTCGTAAAGGAGATTTCAAATGAATTTGAATGTGTATGTTTTATGTCTATATTATTCTTGCTATATAAATCATCGTTTATCTGTAATTTAAAATTTAGTTATAATTGTTTATTTACTGCTGGTGTCGACCATATTTTTTCTAAATTGTTTTGATTTGGTTCATTTGCATTTGCGTTTGATACAGATTTGTTGTTAATGTTAGTTTCTCTTTCTTTAGACTCAAACGACTTCTCTGGTTCAACCGGCTGAATCATCTCAGATAAATTTGAAGTGTTTCTTCTTCTACTGAAATAAGATGAAATCCCTGCATCGGAGCCATCTAAAGGTTTCCTTGTCTCGAAGTTTTCTAAGGGTAAGTTTTGCTTT
>Ga0169931_10013755_pt1 | contig 11015 bp, 7 predicted proteins | sample Kivu_15m_20L_FD_129675 | JGI IMG/M metagenome (GOLD analysis project Ga0169931, IMG submission 129675) | Freshwater microbial communities from Lake Kivu, Western Province, Rwanda to study Microbial Dark Matter (Phase II) - Kivu_15m_20L... | ecosystem: Environmental > Aquatic > Freshwater > Lake ... | reverse complement strand
GTTGACTGCATGAGCACGTCCATCCCTTTGGCCACGTGAGATGCCCACTGTTCCGCGTTACCCAGGACGGGCGCTCCGCTCACGCCAGTTGCGTGGCACGCAAAACAGAACTTTTCATAGACCTGCTGACCACTCAACGGACCAGTCGCCGCAGCAGCCACGGCAGTGCCGCAGTCCTGCCCCGTGCGGCAGACCGAACCATCGGCGGTGAGCCGTTCCCGGATCTGCGCTTCGGTTCCGGAAGGAACCGCTTCGCCGAAAGACAGGGGCGTAAGCAGAACCGAAGACAGAAGCAGGGCCTTGATTGCGGCGCGGATGAAGCGGGATTGGGCCGGCTGGATCACCGTATAGCTCTCCTTTGAACCAGATTGGACGAACCGGACTATACCAATCCATCGGATTGGGCCCGTTCATCTGTCGACGTCCGGACAAGCGAAAACTCCGGACCGGAACGGCGCGGGATTATACCCACCCGCACTGCGGCGCACAGCCGCAGATTCCGAAGTATCTCAATCCGTCCCGATTGCAGCGGTCATCTCAGCCTTCCGACTTCAGCGAGATCAGCACAACACCTTCTTCAACCCGGTTGCCGGCGCTGCAGTGGACGGCTTCCACCACCCCTTCTTCCGGGGCCCGAACCTGGTGCTCCATCTTCATGGCTTCAACGATGACCAGCACATCACCGGACCGGACCTGATCGCCCGGCTTCACCCGCACCTCGAGCACCTGCCCGGGTAATGGCGCAACGATGCCACCCATGGCACTGCCGCCAACGACAAACCGGTCGATGTCGCTATCGAGGTCGCGAACGACAAAGGTGTCGCCACGCAGCATGACGTGCAGGTCAGCGCCCACTTTCAGCACTGTGGCGTGATGATTGTCCGTACCCTGGCGGAAGGAGAGTTCTACCCGGTCCTGTTCGATGAAACGGCACGCAGCTGCGGATTGATCAGCAGGCAGTGCGACCGTGTGAGCTTCGCCATTCAGCGCAAAGCGAAAATCCCGAACACTCGTGAGATTGGGCGTAAATCCGTCCTGCCGATCCCATCCCCCTTGCGTGGCGTTACCGCCGATGAGATGGCCTTTTGCACACGCAGCCGCCTGGAGCGCAGCCGGCTCATCGGCGATCACCAGCGCCGCATGGTTTGAATCACAGAATCCGGTGGTATAGGCACCGCCACTGAAATCAGCTGTTTGCAGTGCCCGGACCAGATAACCGGTGTTGTGTGAAAGCCCCGCAATACGGGTTGCAGACAACGCCGCCTGCAGACGTCCCATCGCCTCCTGGCGGGTACTTCCATGAACAATGACCTTGGCAATCATCGGGTCGTAGTGGATGCCGACGGAATCTCCGGTTTCAACACCTGCATCGATCCGCACACCTGGCGGAAACTGGACGTGCAGGAGTTTTCCAGTCGAGGGAAGAAAGCGCCGCGCAGGGTTTTCAGCGTAAACCCGCGCTTCAATCGCATGACCTTCGAGCCGGACATCTTCCTGCCGCAGCGTAAGCCGCTCTCCTGCCGCAATTCGGAGCTGCCATTCGACCAGATCAAGCCCGGTGATGGCTTCGGTGACCGGATGTTCGACCTGCAACCGGGTGTTCATTTCCATGAAATAGAATTCACCCCCTTCGGCGATGAATTCCACGGTGCCGGCACCCACATAGTTCACGCTTTTCGCAGCTGCGACGGCCGCTTCGCCCAGACGTTTGCGAAGCGCAGCATCGATGGTAGGGCCAGGTGCTTCTTCAATAACCTTCTGATGGCGGCGCTGTACGGAACAGTCACGCTCGTGCAGGTACAGGGTATGGCCATAACGGTCGGCGAGCACCTGCACTTCAATGTGTTTGGGCGCCGTCAGGTATCGCTCGATAAGAACGCGGTCATCGTTGAACGCATTTCGGGCTTCGCGCCTCGCGCCTTGCAGCGCCTCAAGAAATCCGTCAGCGGAACGGACGATGCGCATGCCTTTGCCACCACCACCGGCGCTCGCCTTGATGAGCAGGGGATAACCGGTTCGTTCCGCCTCGGCGATGAGTGTGGTGTCACTCTGGTCGTCTCCGTTGTAACCGGGAACGATGGGGGTGCCAGCGCGCACCACCGTGCGCTTCGCTTCGATCTTGGAACCCATGACCCGAATGGCCTCTGCATCCGGACCCACCCAGCGGGCACCAGCTGCGATCACTGCGGCCGCGAATTCCTCGTTCTCGGAAAGAAACCCGTAACCCGGATGCACGGCATCGGCTCCGGTTGCCTTGATCGCATCAAGCAATGCGGGAATCTTCAGGTAACTCTGCAGCGCAGGCGCCGGCCCCACGTTGTAGGCAACGTCCGCAGCGCGCACATGCATGGCTCCGGCATCCGCGTCGGAATAAACGGCAACAGTCCGGATGCCGAGTCGTTTTGCAGTTCGCATGATGCGACAGGCGATTTCACCACGATTGGCAACCAGCAGCGTCTTCATCAATTACATCCGGAAAATGCCAAACGTGGAGGGGTTGGTATCGTGTCGACGGCAGGACACACGCAGCGCCAGTGAAAGGACCCGGCGGGTATCCACAGGCTGGATAACACCGTCATCCCACAACCGTGCACTCGCAAAATAGGGATGGCCTTCCGTGTCGTAACGCCCGCGGATGTCATCCATGAATGCGTGTTTGTCCGGCGCAGCCCACACTTCCTTGCGCTGGTTCATGCCTTCCTCACGCACCGTGGCGAGCACATGTGCCGCCTGTTCACCACCCATCACGGAGATACGGGCATTGGGCCACATCCACAGGAACCGGGCGCCATAAGCACGGCCACACATCGCATAGTTACCAGCGCCGAAAGAACCGCCCGTCACAACGGTGAACTTGGGTACCCGTGCACAGGCCACGGCCGTCACCATCTTCGCACCGTCTTTGGCAATGCCGGCATTTTCGTATTTCCGGCCCACCATGAACCCGGTGATGTTCTGCAGGAACAAAAGCGGAGTACCGCGCCGGTCCGCAAGCTGGATGAAGTGCGCGCCTTTGAGTGCCGACTCGGAAAACAGAATGCCGTTGTTGGCGAGGATCGCCACCGGCATGCCATCGATGTGGGCGAATCCACAGACCAGGGTTTCGCCATAGGTTTTCTTGAACTCGTGGAATTCCGATGCGTCCACGATGCGGGCGATGATCTCGCGAACGTCGACAGGCGTTCGCGTGTCTTTCGGAATCAGTCCATAGAGATCTTCAGCGGGATAAGCCGGGTCTCTGGCAACAAGGGACTGCACGGTATCCGCATAACTCGGACGCGTGTGCGCAATCGCCTCACGCACGAGCATCAGCGCGTGTTCATCATTTTCGGCAAGGTAGTCTGTGACCCCGGAGATGCGACTGTGCACATCACCGCCGCCAAGCGATTCGGCATCAACGACTTCACCGGTGGCTGCTTTCACCAGTGGCGGGCCACCAAGAAAGATGGTGCCCTGGTTACGGACGATGATGGCGAGATCACACATCGCGGGGACATAGGCACCACCGGCGGTACAGGAACCCATCACCACCGCGATCTGCGGTATGCCTGCAGCAGAGAGGTTGGCCTGATTGAAAAAGATCCGCCCGAAGTGTTCGCGATCAGGAAAAACCCCGGCCTGTTCGGGGAGAAATGCCCCGCCAGAGTCCACCAGATAAATGCAGGGCAGGTGGTTTTCGCCGGCAATCTCCTGCGCGCGAAGATGCTTTTTCACCGTGATGGGGTAGTAACTGCCGCCTTTAACCGTGGCGTCATTGGCGACGATCATGCACTCCACGCCAGCGACCCGGCCAATACCGGTAATCAGGCCTGCAGCAGGAATGGCATCAGCGTAAAGGTCGTGACCCGCCAGTTGACCGATCTCAAGAAACGGTGAACCGGTGTCGAGCAATCGCCGTACGCGTTCCCTCGGCAGAATCTTGCCGCGCTCGACATGCCGGTTTCTCGATCGCTCATCGCCACCGAGCGCGATGCGTGCAACCAGTTGTGAAAGGTCCTGACTCAGCGCGCGATGGTGCTCCGCGTTGGCGCGGAAAACATCGCTGCGAGCGTCAGCCGGCGTTCCGATTCTGGCCATCAGGGTTCCTGCAACGGTGAGGTCTCAGTGTCGCAGGCACGCCCCCGCATCGTCCAGATGCGAGGGTCTGGCGTGGACTCGCGATCAGATCGTGGCGGTCAGCTCACCGAGCTTGCGCGTGAGCTTCGGGTTCTCGCGGTAGTCGATGGGAATCACCACGAGACTCGGCCCAGGTGTCGCGAAGGACTGTCGCAGCACATCCTGCAAATCGGCGCTGTTTTCGCAGCGAAATCCGTTCCAGCCGAATGCAGCGGCAAGACCCATCCACTCCGGATTGCCGAAAGACAGGTCCGTGTGACGGCCAAACTCATTGGTCTGCTTCCAGGCGATGAGCCCGTAGGCATTGTCTTCCCAAACGAGCATGGTGATGTTCACACCGAGTCTCTTGGCAGTTTCCATTTCCTGCACATTCATGAGGAAACCGGCATCACCCGAAATACCGAGAATTTTCCGGTCGGGATGCACCATCGCGGCAGCGATCGCCCCCGGCAGCGCAAACCCCATCGAGCAGAAACCGTTGGGGATGAGACACGTGTTGGGTTCATGGCAGTGGTAGTGGCGGGCGATCCACATCTTGTGAGCACCCACATCAGAAAGAACGATGTCATTGGGCCCAAGTACCTGGCGCGCATCCCACAGCGCTTTTTGTGGCTTGATCGAACCCTGTTGCTGATCATCCTTGTGTTCTTCGAGGTCTGCCTTCATCGCCTCGCGCTGGCGGCGTTGCCCTTCGAGCTCATAGTTCAGTGGACCGGCCGCGTTGACCCGTTCGTTCAGCATCCACAGGAAGTGGCCGAGGTCACCCACCACTTCAACGTTCGGGTGATAGAACTCGTCGATCTCCGCGGGCAGAAAATCGGCGTGAATGATGGTTTTGGTCTTGCCAGGGTTCCAGAGGCGCGGATGGTATTCCACCATGTCGAAGCCGAGCGCGAGAACGACATCCGCCTCATCGATCGCGTAATTCATGCGATCTTTCGTGCCAAGGCCGACGGTGTATAGGCAGTACGGCGCATCCATGTCCACGGCACCTTTGGCCATGAACGTGCTGATGACGCCGATGCCGGTTTTTTCGCAGAGTAATCGCAGCTGTTTGCTGGCGCGCTTGCGGATGCACCCGTTGCCGGCAACGATGATGGGCTTCCTGGCGTTTCGCAGGATTTCCCATGCCCCGTTGACAACCTTGTCATCGGGTACCGGCCGGCGGAAACGAACCGGGTGCAGGACCTCGGCTTTCGTCTCGTGTTTGGCCACATCTTCGGGCAATTCAAGATGTACCGCTCCCGGTTTCTCGGTGCGGGCGATGCGTACCGCCTTGCGGATCATCTCCGGGATGTTATCGGCATGGCGGATGGTATCGGCCCACTTGGTGACCGGGCGGAACATCGCCACCACATCCATCACCTGGTGGGATTCCTTGTGCAAACGCCGGGTTGCGCCCTGACCCGTCAACACCAGCATGGGTGCCCGGTCCATGTTGCTGTCGGCAACGCCGGTGATGAGGTTGGTGGCGCCCGGTCCGAGCGTGCCGAGGCAGGCGGCCGGATTGCCGGTAAGGCGCCCGTAGATTTCTGCCATGAACGCGGCACCCTGCTCGTGGCGCGCGAGGATGAACCGGATCGTCTTCGACGATTCCAGAGACATCATGAAATGGGCGTTTTCTTCTCCGGGTACACCGAAGATGTATTCGATTCCTTCCGCTTCCAGACAACGCACGAAGAGATCTGAAGCTTGCATGACGCCCTCGTCTGATTCCTTGCAGTGACTTTTTAGGGTATTTCTGATCAATTCGCTCATGCGAATTGATCAGGTCGGCAGGCGAGGCCTGCCTCGCATTTTCCCTGCTCATCGCGCGCGCTTCGAACGCGCCACACGCATGAAAAATGGCGGTGTATCCCTACACCGCGAAGGAAGGCCTGATGAATCAGGCCTTCCTTAGTTTAGCCCACATCGCTCATGAATAATCGACTCAGAATCGGGAAAACAGGTGTTTCCCCGTCACGAACGCACCCAGCTCCAGGTCTCGTTGAGCGCCTTGTCGAACTTCGTGAACAATTCATCGATCTGGTCTTCGGTAATGATCAACGGCGGGCAGAACGCCACTGAATCGCCGAGGTTGCGGACGATCAATCCGTTCGCCTCAGCGCGGGCTGCGCAATAGGCGCCAACGCCCTGCTTGCCGTTGAAGGGCTTGCGCGTGGCCTTGTCCTGGACAAGCTCCACCGCACCGATCAGGCCAACACCACGGGCTTCGCCTACGAGCGGATGGTCAGCAAACGCCTTTAGTCGCGCCTGGAACGGTTTCGAAATTCGTTCGACGTGGGCGAAGACTTGCCGCTCTTCGAAAAGCTCGAGCGTTCGAAGCGCGACAGCTGCGCAGACCGGATGTCCTGAGTAGGTAAACCCGTGTGCAAACGTTCCCATCGTTCCGGAGAGTTCAACCATCGGTTCATAGAGGTACTCGGGAATGATGACTGCACTGATCGGCAGGTAGGCCGAAGACAACGCTTTGGCAACGGACATCGTCGTCGGCTGCATGCCGAGCGTTTCTGCACCGAAGGGTTTGCCGGTTCGCCCGAATCCGCAGATGACCTCATCATCGATCAGCATGATTCCGTACCGCTTCAGCACTTTGCCCACGGCTTCAAAGTACCCGGCAGGTGGAACCACAACCCCACCCGCTCCCATCACCGGCTCGGCGATCATCGCAGCGATAGTCTCGGGCCCTTCCTTAAGAATCAGCGCCTCGAGGTTGTTCACAATGCGGCGCACGTACTCCGCCTCACTCTCGCCACTATGTGCGCCGCGATAGTAGTGCGGTGCATCCGTGTGCAGGATGCCCGGAATCGGCAGATCGAAGTGGGTGTGAAAATAGGGCAGACCCGTGAGCGATCCTGACGCGACGGTTACGCCGTGATAGCCACGCATGCGGCTGATGATCTTCTTCCGGTCTTTCTGGCCGATGGCATTGTGGTAGTACCACATGAGTTTGATCTGAGTGTCGTTCGCGTCACTCCCGGACAGGCCGAAAAACACGCGCCCGGCAGCAAACGGCATCATCGCCTTGAGTTTTTCCGCCAGCAGAACACTGGGTTCATTGGTCTTGCCACCAAAGAGCTGCGAATAGGACAGGGTTCGCATCTGCGTGGCCGCAGCTTCGACCAGCTCTTCTTCGCCGTAACCGAGCGCGGTGCACCAGAGGCCGGACATGCCTTCGAGATACTGGCGATCCTGGTTGTCCCACATGTAAACGCCTTTGGCACGCGCGTGGACCTTCGGTCCGGTGGCCGCGAGCTGCTGCAGGTTGGTGGTGGGATGCAGCAGGTGCTGCAGATCTTTGGCTTCGAGCGAATCAGCGGGGTATTCGTTGTGCAGTGGATGGGCCATGGGGCATCTGTGCTGTATCGGGATTGACCCGCACTGTACGTCAACCGCGCAGTGGCGGCACCCCGCTAAATTCAGGCCGGACCGAGCCCAAGCGCCTCTCGTACTGCCGGATGCACCACCTGCCCGGCCAGGATGTTCAGCCCTTTCGCAAACCCGGGGTCTTTGGCCAGCGCGGACTCCACGCCCAGATCGGCCAGGGATTTCACATAGGGCAAGGTGACGTTGTTGAGCGCAAGCGTGGAAGTCCGCGCGACGGCGCCCGGCATGTTGGTCACACAGTAGTGCACCACACCTTCTTCAACGTAGATCGGCGCATCGTGGGAGGTGGGACGGCTGGTTTCGAAACAACCACCCTGGTCAATCGAGATATCCACCATCGCCGAACCGTTCGGCATGCGCCTGACGAGGTCGCGGCTCACCAGTTTGGGCGTACTGCCACCCGGAATCAGGACTGCACCAACCACGAGATCCGCCCGCAGCACGTTTTCTTCGATGGCATCACCCGACGCCATCAGCACCCGCGCCCGACCTTCGAAGTGATCGACCAGATGGCGCATGCGTTCGACATTCTTTTCGAGAATGGTGACATCGGCCTGCATGCCGACCGCCATCGCTGCTGCGTTGGCACCCGAAATCCCGCCACCGAGAATCACCACACGTCCGGGCTGCACACCCGGAACCCCACCCAGCAGTGTCCCGCGTCCGCCGTTGGCTCTTTGCAGACACCAGGCACCGACCTGGATGGACATGCGACCGGCCACTTCACTCATGGGACTGAGCAGGGGTAACCCGCCTTGCGGCCCCACCACGGTTTCATAGGCGATCGCCGTGACACCCGACTGCATGAGTGCTTCTGCCTGCTTGTGGTCCGCAGCGAGATGCAGGTACGTGAAGAGCACCTGTTTCGCTGTCAGCCGACCACACTCTTCGAGCTGTGGCTCCTTGACCTTGACGATCAGCTCGGCGCTGAAAGCCTCGTCCACCGATCCGATCACCGCTCCGGCACGTTCGTAGCGCTGGTCAGTGAAGCCGATACCGTCTCCGGCACCGGTTTCGATGACCACCGAGTGCCCCGCCCGGGTCAGCTCAGCCACCGATGCGGGGGACAGACCGACGCGATACTCATGAACCTTGATCTCTTTGGGTACGCCTATACGCATTCATCCCACCTGTTACCGCGACTTTCCAGGGCACTGCAGTTTCCCCAACGGAATCACTCTGCGGCCCGTTTGTGCTTCAGATCAGTTCGGCGGCAGACAGACTGAACTCCTTCATCACCTGGTCAGCATAGTCGATGCGGCCCGTCAGCTGGCACGCATCACCGTGCACCAGGCGCAGACACGCCTCCGCCATGTGTTCAACCGGCGTGACACGGTGTTTGCTCTGCTCGTTGATCAGATTGTGATGCACCGCTCCGGGTGTAGCGACGAGCCCCGGAGAGATGACATTGATCCCGATATTGTCATCGTAGTGTTCGACCGCGAGTCCAGTGGTGAACCGCTCAAGCGCTGCCTTGCACATGCCGTAGACCGACCCACCTTTTCGCCCCAGGGTTTTTTCCGGATGAATGGCGGCATGCGATGAAATGTTGAGGATCCAGCCGGACTGCTTTTCAACCATCGCCGGCAAGACCCGCTGTGACAATTGATAGGGTGCCCAGACCTGTACTTCCATCATCAGGCGGAATTTCTTTTCAACAAAATCCACCACCGGCGCATAGAAAGTTACGGCGGCATTGTTGACAAGGATGTCCACGGAGCCAAACGTGGCTTCGGTCGTCTCGATCAGCCCCATGCGGTCTTCTTCACGGGAAATGTCCGCCCGCACGGCGAGCGCCTCACCACCGGCATCACGGATGCGTTTTACCGTGGCGGAAATACTGCCTGGAAGCACATGCTGACCTTCTTCCACAGTGCGGGCCGACACCACCACCCGCGCACCTTCCATCGCATAGCGCAGCGCGATGGCTTCGCCGATACCGCGACTGGCACCGGTCACAACAGCGACTTTTCCCGCCAGCAGGCCATCGCGGTTTACAGTTGCCTTTCCCATGTGATTCCCCTTGAAGCGCTCGGTTAGAATGCCGCCATGTTACGCATATTGCTCCCAACCGTGACCGCCGTGCTGCTTGCGACGTTGATCGCGGTCAGCTCAAGAAGTGCCGAGGCGGCTGCGCCGGATTTCGCTGAAGTGTGTTACCAGGCGACCCTCGAACCACCGGAACTGAAGATCACCGACCGGATCATCGGCTACTGCACCTCAGCCATCACTGGCGCCAGCACCGCGGCCGAGAGTGAGGCCGCCCGTGCGAACCTGCTGAACAACCGTGCCATCCTGCATCTGAAGATGAAAAACCGCGCTGCTGCACGCGCGGATCTGGACGAAGCACTGCGGATTCATCCCGGCTCAATGGCGGCTCGAGTGACACTCAGCCATCTGCATTGGCTCGAAGGCAACCTGGTCGCGGCCGATGAAATACTGGCTCAAGGTGTTCAGGGTGATGTACCGCCCCAGCTGCTCATCAATCGGAGCATCGTGAGGCGCACCCGGGGCGATACTGCGGGGGCCGTTCGGGATGCCATGCAACTCGCGGGATACGACGCAGAAACAATCGACCGACTGACGCCTGAGGTCGCACCCGCCCCACCTCCCTCAGGGGCAGCGGAGACACCCGGCACCGATGCGATTGATCAGCCCATGCCTCAAGCGGACCTGGCCGTTCCGGAAGTGATCGATCCTGAAGAAACTCTTCCCGAAGATGAGGACATCAACCGGGACTGACCAGGATCAAACCCGGTATGTCCTATCGAGCCGCGGCCCAAGCCCGGTAAGGATCTCGTAAGACACCGTACCCGCCGCTCGTGCGACTTCATCGAGGGCAATGTGGTGACCGAACACCTCCAGCCAATCGCCTTCCTGAACTTCGCTGTCGGTCGCGTCCACCTGGGTCAGATCCATGCTGACCCGCCCGAGAATTCGTAGCCGCTTGCCGTGGAAGCCAAACACGCCGCGGGACGAAAGACTCCGCATCACCCCGTCGGCGTAGCCGATACCGACGGTCGCAATACGGGTGGGACGTTCAGTCAACTCACTCGCACCATAGCCCACGGGTGTACCGGCACCGACTTCACGAACCTGCAAAACGTGGGCTTCAAGGATTGCCACCGTTTGTACGGGATTGGCACCGGCAACAAACGGATTGCCGCCATAGAGTCCGATTCCCGGCCGACTGACGTGAATCGGCGGCAGCTTTTCTGCGTACGGTCCGAGCAACGCGGCACTGCCGCCAATACTCACAGGCACCGAAGGGAGTCGCTTGCGTACCGCTTCAAATCGCTCGATCTGTTCGGCATTGAGCGGATGCTCTGGGGTGTCGGCGCACGCAAAGTGCGTGAGCACCAGCGCGAGATCAATGCCGTGCATAGCAAGCGCCGAGAAGTCAGAAGACGGCACTCCGAGCCGCTGCATGCCGGTATCCACATGCAGGCCACACGAACCGCCGCCGAGCTCACGCCAACGCCTTATCTGTTCCTGTGAGTTAAGGATGGGTG
>Ga0169931_10013754_pt1 | contig 11015 bp, 6 predicted proteins | sample Kivu_15m_20L_FD_129675 | JGI IMG/M metagenome (GOLD analysis project Ga0169931, IMG submission 129675) | Freshwater microbial communities from Lake Kivu, Western Province, Rwanda to study Microbial Dark Matter (Phase II) - Kivu_15m_20L... | ecosystem: Environmental > Aquatic > Freshwater > Lake ... | reverse complement strand
ATGAGTTAATTTGCCCATCAAATACTTTCGACATTGGCATGGGCCATAATTTATCTCGGCTTTGCTTAGATGCTTGCATCAGGATTGCTTTTAAATCCTCATCATTCCCAAAAAGGCCGGCATATTCAGTACCAAGAGCGGCAATTACAGCACCGGTCAGTGTGGCAAAGTCAATCATATATTTGGGGCTAAAGCGCTCTTGTGTGTACCAAAGCACGTCAGAGAGGACCATCCGACCCTCAGCATCAGTGTTTAGCACTTCGATGGTTTGACCTGACATGGAAGTGATAATATCTCCTGGCTTGTAGGCTTTTCCATCAGGCATGTTCTCTACCAGACCGACGATACCAACGATATTCATGGGAATGTGCTGTTTGGCAATATTGAGCATTGATCCAGCAACAGCAGCGGCTCCGGCCATATCAAACTTCATTTCATGCATATTGCGACCAGGCTTTAATGAAATACCGCCTGAATCAAAACAAACTCCTTTACCCAGTAATGCGATGGGTTTCTCGTCTTTTTTACCGCCTTGCCATTGCATGACAACCATTTTTGACTGACAGTTGCTGCCCATGCCCACTGCAAGAAGAGCATTCATGCCAAGGTCTTTCATCTGCTGCTCATCCAATACTTCGACGATGACGCCTGCTGGCTTCAGCGTCTCGTAAAGTCGCTGTGCAAGATTAGCTGGTGTTAGAATATTTGATGGTTCACTGACCAGGTCTCTGCAGAAATTGATTCCAGAGATTATTGCTGATAATGGTTTATAGTGGATTCTGACTTTTTGCGGGTCATTATGAATAATGTTCAATTTTTTTAAGCGATGAAGTTTTTCGATATCCTTTGTTTTGTAGTTGTAAAAGCGATAAGCGCTTAGATGAATCGCCATTGCGATTTGCGCAGTTTTTTTGGATGAGAAAGGACTCAGGAGGCTTAGATACGAAATTTCATTATTTTTGCACCAATTAGAAATAGTGCTGCCTATCTGATCCATGGCATCATCATTTTCAAGCAACTTGGCCTTGATCTGCACAAAGATGATGGATTCTGAGTCCACTGCCAATTGTTGGTGGTGAAAGCTTTGGTGGATACTGATGTCTTTTTCAAAAGGGATCTTTTTCGCATGCAGCGCAACGTCATGATAATTGCTCCAATCTGGCGGCATTTTTTCATTTTCAATTAGCAAGATTGCAAAATGATTTTTAGGTCTTTCCCCGACTGACAAGAAGTGAATATCCATGTAAAACCCTTGATTAGTTGACTTTGATTATAGCTTAGAATGCACGAATTTTGCTAATTGATCAAATTTTGTTTATGATAGCTTAGCAACTGGGAACGAATGGTGAAAAATGCAGAAAAAACATGATCTTTTTCTCGATAGTGAAAAAAGACAATATCAATCCCCCATTCCATCCCGAGAGCTTATTTTAGAGCAAATTCAGGCATTAGACAAGCCCATTTCTGCTTCCTCTTTATCTGAGGTGCTGGGTGTCACTCAAAAAGATATCTTGCTAAAACGGCTAACTGCCATGGTCAGAGATGGTCAGCTAATAAAAGACAAAAAAGATCGCTATCGGACTAATAAAATGCTGGATTTGGTTCTGGGCACTGTTATTTTATTAAAAAGTGGGGAGGCTTTTATTGAGGGAGCTGAGGAGAGGATTTATTTAAGTGCCTATCAAGCAAGGGATTTGATAAATAAGGATGAGGTCTTAGTTCGACCAACGATTAAGGACATGAATGGGCATCGCCAAGGGGTTTTGGTTGAAATCAAAAAGAGAAATACGCACTTCATTCATGGCATTTATTCTGTGAGGGAGTCAGGAAGTTATTTGATGCCTTTCCTGCAGATGAAGGGCCCTATTTTGGTTAAGCCCCATGATAAAGTTGCCGATGGGGATGTGATTTTAGCACATGTATGTCATTTTGCTTCCCGCCGAGGGCCCATGCTGGTTGAGGTAGAAAAGATATTGGGTCGACAAGAGACGCCTGGAATTGAGTCTAAGTTGGCCCAGTCGATTTATGCTTGGCCGGGTATGTTTTCAGACGCTGCGTTAAAGCAGGTAGATACCTTCTCGGATAGAATTGATTTAGGTGATCGGCTTGACTGGCGGGATAAGCCTTTTGTCACCATTGATGGCAAGGACAGTAAAGATTTTGATGATGCAGTTTATGTCTGTCAACAATCATATGGCTGGGATTTATATGTTGCTATTGCAGATGTGTCATTTTACGTCAAGTCAGGAACAGATCTGGATGAAGATGCCAAGCTTCGAGCAACCTCGGTTTATTTCCCAGATCGTGTGTTGCCGATGTTGCCAGAACGGCTTAGTAATGATTTATGTTCGCTGAAGCCGAATGTTGACCGATATGCAGTTGGTGTGTACATGAAGGTAACGCATGATGGTAAAGTCATAGGTCAAAATATTGACCGGGTTGTCATTCAGTCAAAATCAAGGTTGACCTATCAATCAGTGCAGGACATGTTAGATGGAAAACAAGAGACGTTATCATGGTTTAAAGTGCCATTGGCTGATTTTAAATCTCTGACGCATTGTCTTTTAGAGGCTCGGGAAAAAAGGGGGGCTATTGAATTCAATCAATCTGAGCCTCAATTTAAGTTGGGGCCCAATCAGAAGATCCAATCAATATTAATTGGAAAACGTTTGTTTACACATCGCATGATTGAGGAGGCGATGTTGCTTTGTAATGAAACAACAGCAAAGATGCTCATTCAAAGAGGTATTGGCGGTATATATCGCAATCATCTGCCCCCTGATTTGGAGAAGATGCAAGCACTTGAAATGTTGCTTTCAGAGCTATCTATTGATTGCTCACAGGGTGTGGAGCATGTGATTCGTCATTTGTCAGAATTATCACAAAGTCAGCGGGAGATAATCCAAAACTTGATCATACGGTCACTTAAGCAGGCTCGGTATCAAGAATCCCCTGAAGGTCATTTTGGCTTATCGCTTGACTTTTATACACATTTTACATCTCCCATAAGGCGCTATCCTGATTTAATGGTGCATCGGCTTTTGTTGGGAGAAAATCAGTCCAGTGCCTTGGGAGCTTTGGCTGAGCATTGCTCTGATCAAGAAAGAATAGCGGATGAGGCTGTGAGAGATGCCGTGGCATGGTTAAAAGCACACTACATGAGTCAAAAAATTGGTCAGATATTTCAGGGTGTGATTTCGGCCGTGATGCCTTTTGGTGTATTTGTTACCTTAAATGATCTTGGGATTGATGGTCTGGTTCATATTAGTGAGCTACTGGGTGATTATTATCAGTATGATGCTGAAAAAATGATCTTAACAGGGCGTCAAACTGGCAGGGTCTTTAAGATCGGAGATGCACTGTCTGTGAGAGTAAATCGCGTGAGTATTTGGGAAATGAAAATTGATTTTATATTAAATACATAAATAGGTTTCCTTATACTATAATCATCCTTGATGATTCAAGGAAGAGTGCATGCGTGAATTAATATCAAATCCCACACTTGTGTTGTTTAGGGATGCCGCAGGGAAGACGATTGCAGGTATTGATCGTTTAACAGTAAATGCACAAGCAGGTGCAGATTTTCTCAGTGAAATCGGTCTAAGCTCACTTTCGATTGAATTTAGAACATTAAAAAATAGAATTAAAGAAAAGGCAGCGAATGATGAGATATGTCGGTATGCCAATAGTTTATTAGAGTGCTGTAAGGTCGAGCTATTTAGAATGGATCGATTAAAACCCAGTGCTGCCTTATCTATGCCAAAGATTCGCAAATCCAGCGAAGCAATTGGTTGGTTAATAGGCTATGCAGTTTATGCTCGATATGAGTATGTTCCTGTTGGTAAAATTAAAACAATCATCGAATTGATGGATCGTCAGTATCAAAATAATATGTTGCTGGTACTTGCTGATCTTGAGCAGGAGCTCTTGGATTTTGTGCCGATTATGCAGGCGTTAGATTTACATCGAGAATCAGTTTTACAGCGATTAATTGCCTATGCTCAGATGGGAGATGATCTGATGTTGTTTCAGGCTAGCCATAAAATGATTGAAGTTCGTGATGTTATTCAGCAGCTTGAGGTAGAATATGAAAGAATTGAGACTGAGTATCAAAGAGATTTCAAAGCAGTTCGGCAATTAATGGATTCAATTTGGACTGGGGATAAATTCACTCTTAATACATCGGAATTAGAATCTAAGATATTAGAAGCCTATGCTGCTGTTTCTGAAAGTCAACCAACTACCGCTTTGGGTTCAATTCAAAAAATTCGTGGAAAATTTGTTCGTCCAGATGCAGTAAAACAACTGGATCAATCATTAGAGTCAGTAAAAAGTCAGATAAAAAAGAGTGTTCAGGACAGTAAGGAATCAATTGAAAAATATGCGATTGGTGCAAAAGACGGGCATGAGATGCGGTTGATGTTGATACGTAAAGCATTGGACACGATTATTGCAAACCACTATCTTTATCGCAATCGCCCATCTGAGGTTTATAATATGATTGATGCCTGTATTAGTCAGCACCAAGATTTTCTGCAAAGAGCCATTGATTTTGATGAAACGGCAAATCGTATTTTAAAATTAGTGGCAAGTTTTGCTGCCAATGGTCAGTTTAATGAAAATATTGGTCCTAAGGTATATGGAATGACTCAGGAACAGAGGGCAGAGTTTTTAGAGCATCTTGGAAGTACCTTAAATAAAAGGTTGGAATATCATCATTTTCAAAAAATACTGAAGAACGTTGGTTTATTGGCTGTTGCTGCTATTGTTATGGGTGGTGTGGGTGTTCTTATTCAGAAATATTTAATGCTTTCTGTGGCATCATATACACTTCCAGTCGCCCTAACACTGATGATTGTGGCAATTTCTAGTTTTGGCTTGGGGTTATTAATTAATCGATGGGATATGGAGAGCTGTTTTAAATTTCAAACCAAGTTAAGCTCTATAGAGCCAGTCACGTCTGAGGTGCTAAATCGACCTCATTTCGATGCGCCGATTTTAAATGCAAAATACCGCTCGCCAAGAGAGCTAGATTTACTTGCACAGACACAAGCTGCACAGCCTTTGCAGGTTAGCAGCTGAGTTTAGTGGCTGCAATCATCATGCCTGAGAGAGATTCCCCTAGCTGTTTTCTTAGTTTGCAGGGGAGTAATTCCTGAATTTGAAATTGCTTTAGTATCAGGGTGTTAACCATAAAGTCACTGTTATGTGAAAAGCGAGCAGTCTTTTGAAGATGCCATTTTGGCTCCTCTGATAGCTCAAAAGAAAAACAAAGCAATCCATTGTCTTTAAGTTGATGAAATGCCCATTCAAATAAATCGGTGGGGTTGCCAATATAGGGCATGACATCAGCAAGAATAATCGCATCATAAGGGCCATCATTCACATCTGTAATATTGCCTTGAATGAGGCAATCATAAATGCCTTTCTCTTGCGCTTTAGCAATCATTCTGGCAGACAAATCTACCCCAGTGAGATGAGCTGATAACGGTTTAAGTACCTCCCCCATAAGTCCAGTGCCACAACCGGCATCTAGAATATTTAATTTTTGACGTTGAGTATATTCGTTAATCATTCTGAGCATTAAATTGGGCACTTGGTAGTTCAGGACCTTCATCAGATGGTCATCGTAGTGATTGGCATATTGATCAAATAATCCTTGAGTATAGTCAGTTGGTGTTTTATCTTGTTGCTTGCCTTGCAGTGCATTTAGAACATGAAGGATAGATTGATCACTGGGTGATAGAGCAATGGCGCGCTGATAATATCCAATGGCCAAGGGGTGATCAAAACATTGCAGCGCATTGGCACCTAAATTAATTAGGGCCCCCAAATGCCTAGGGTCTTGTTTTAAAGCCTCTTGCAGGTAGCTGCGAGCATCATCCAGTCGATTCAGATATTGGTAGCTGACACCAATGTTATAAAGGGTATCTGTGGTTGGTGCGATTTCATGTTCTCTAAGCCAGTGATGTACAGCATTTTTGAACTCACCTTGAGTCAGGTAGATGGAGGCTAAGTTATGATTGATGTCTTGCATCGACGGATCAAGCGCGTAAGCCTCAAGGAGAAGGATCAATGCGGATTCTTGCTCTTCAAGGGCCAGCAGGTTAACTGCAGCAAAGTGTTTAAATTCAGCGTCAGTGGGATTTAAGTCCAGCGCATTTTGATAGTGAGTTTTGGCCAGTGCATGTTTTTTAAGGTGGTGAAGAGTTTTGGCCATTTGCTTGATGGCAGGTAGATGGTTAGGTTCAAGACTTAGTGTTTTTTCAAGCCAAATCAGAGCATCATTGCTGTTGTTATTGTGTAAATCAATTAATGCTTTGTGGTAGTAAATGTTGGCAATTTTCAGATCTTGATTGATCAGATTATCAAGAATCTTGTTGGCCTTATCATGTTCTTGGTTCTTAATGAATCCAGCGGCGAGATTGATGTGTGCGGTTATTTGCTGGGGGTGAGAGCGAGTGATTCTTTGTAGTCGTTTGAGCGACTGCTTTAGATTACCCGCTTGTTTTTCCAGTGTTGCCAATGCCTCCTCAATCCGTGGATCAGTTGGATTTAATAAATGTGCTGTAGTGAGATGGTGATAGGCCTGATCATGCTGGGCGCTTTGCGCATGATATATGCCCAGAATATGATGAATCTCGTGACTATTTGGGTGCTCAAGTAACAATTCTTGATATCCCAGGTAGGCTTCTTCATGCTTGCCTTTTTGATGCTTTTCAATCAATTTAACCAGGACTTGTTTGGAGATGTTATCCATGGATACTCTGTGCCAGAAGGTGGACTAATAAAGCATACATATCAGATGAATTGTAGGTTTTGATGGCATGGTAGTTGGGGTAAGTAAGCCAGGCACTAACACGAGTGTCTTCTTTGGCAAGGAGCGCCCCAGTCACAGCTTCTGGGGGGGTGCCAGTGTAGATCTTTTTAAAATTGGGGTGGTCTTTTGATAGCCACAGAATATGTTTTTGGTCTAATAACTCCAAAGCAATGGTTTGGAGGTTGGTAATGGATATTTCAATCAAGCAGGGCTGATTTTGTTGCCATTTCCCTTTAAGATTTAAAAAGTTGCCGATGCTCAGAATGTTATCATCATAAGAATTTATCAGGTCCGGTGTTTTGGCGTGCTTTGCACTGACTGCAAAATCTTGATAGGAGTCTGGCATAAACTGCCCCATGCCAAAAGCGCCTGCATATGAACCTTGGAGTGAGAAAATATCAATTTTTTTTGTTTTTTCAATGGCTAATAAGACATTGAGTTCGTGTAGGAAGAATGTACTGCGAGTTGGATAGTAAAATCCAATCGTTGCAAGAGCCTGAGCAACAGGGTAATTTCCCTTTTTGTGGCCATAAAAAGTCTCTACACCAAGAATGCTTGAAATATAGTGGGGTGGAATATGATATTTGATGTATGCCTGATCAAGGATCGGCTGAAATTTTCGGCTAAATTGTTTGCCTTTGGCAATGCGCTCATCAGTGAGCAATAAATTTTTATACCAAGACCAGGGCTTTGTTTCTGAGGGGTGAGAAATTTTGTAAAGTACTTCTTGGTTTGCTTTCATTTGGCCAATTCTTTCGATTGATTGTTTTGATACTCCTGATTTCTCTGCAATTTCTGCGAACTGGGTAAATTTTTCAGATGTTGCTATGGTATAAGATTCATCGGTATTGCTGCAGGCAGCGAGTAAAATTAAAATTATGAAGCCAATAATTTTAGTCATATTCTATCCGGTGTAAGTGCCATACAATCCCTAATGCTACACCACAGACCATTAAATTACTACCTCCATAGCTAAAAAAGGGCAGTGGGACTCCCACCACAGGAATTATCCCGCAAACCATGGCTGTATTAATGCAGCTGCATATGAAAAAATAAAAAGCAATTGCGCTAAGCATGAGCTTTGCAAAGATGGATTTGGCTTGTAGTGCCATGACTAAAATGCTCATACATAAGGTGCATAATAAAAAAAGAATGAGGCTTGCGCCGAATAATCCACTCTCCTCACTTATTAATGCAAAGATAAAATCAGTATGAAATTCCGGCAGAAATTGATAAAAAACCTGGGTGCTTCCCAGCAAACCTTTGCCCCAGATTCCCCCTGAGCCAATTGCAATTTTAGATTGCATGATGTGGTAGCCTGTTCCAAGTGGGTCGGAACTTGGGTCCAGTAATGTTAGGATGCGATTTTGCTGGTAGGTATGCAGCAAGTTCCATAATAAAGGGATGCTTGCAATGAAGATAAGAAGCAAGGAGGCAATTGAGCGATAGCTTAATCCACTGATAAAAATTTGTAAAAGACCGATTGATAAGACAATAATCCCAGTTCCAAGATCAGGCTGTTTGGCAATTAAAAAAAAGGGAACTAAGATAATATTGGCACAAAAAAGGAAGTGAGATAAGTGAAGGGGCAGTTTTAAATAACTTAAGCAGTGAGCCATGTAAAGTGGGCAGGCAATTTTCATGAACTCTGATGGCTCAACACGAATGGGTCCAATAGCTAGCCAGCGGCTGGCTCCTTTAATAGTAAGTCCTTTAAAATGAACCAAGATCAGTAAACCAACGCCAATTAAATAATAAAGGAAGCTTAAGTTTTTAAACCATTTGGGCGATACTTTTGAAACCAAGAAGGCGACGAACATCGCGGCCAGGATGCGAAGAAGGTGGTTGGTAAAGTGATGATTATGTAGATGGGTGCTGGCACTGTATTGAAAGATGCAAGATAGCAGCAGAAGTAATAAAGTGCAAAATGCACTAATATGAGCTGGAGCTAAGCTAATGCTATGTTTTTTCATCCGCAATAGAACATCCAAAGATAATGTGCCTGAGCTCTCTTGTTTAATGGGGTTTTTTGACATACGGGTCTCTGTATTCATTAAAATAAATATTGATGATATCATTTGCAGTGCTTACTGCCAGGGGGTGGTGTTCTAAAATGACCACAATTGCTATTTCGGGCTTATGGGAAGGCGCATAGCCAATAAATAAAGAGTGGTCATGGCTTTGGAGGTTGTCATCTGAGTGATTCTTGATGTTAACAACCTGTGCTGTTCCGGTCTTTCCAGCAATTTGATGCGGGTTATCCTTAAATCGGTGACCAGTTCCTGTTTGCAGGACATCAAGCAGCGCATGATCAATGATGGTCCAGTTTTCAGGTGAATAAGAGATAGGCGCTGCCTCTTCAACCAAGCGAGGATGCCAGTTGTCCTGATCTTTAAGGGCTTTGGTTAGGTGAATATTTTTAGCCTGCCCGTGATTGGCAAGAAGCACTATGGCCTGTGCCAGCTGCAATGGAGTCACTTGCGTGGCGCCTTGACCGATTCCAATATTTATGGTGTCGCCAAGATACCATTTTTTGCCAAGCATATTTTTCCAAGATGGTGATGGCACTAGGCCTGATTTTTCACTGGGCAATTCAATTAATGTTTTCTGACCAAGTCCAAATTGACTCATGGCATGTGACAAATGATAGGCCCCCATTTTTTCAGCCAGTTGGTAAAAGAAAGTATCACATGAGAAAGTAATGGCTCTATGAACATCTACTTTACCATGCCCATGCTTCAACCAATCATTATAACGCTGAGAGCTATTTGGAGTTATATAGTATCCTGGGTCATCAATGACTGTCTTTCGATCGATGATTTTTTGCTCAAGTGCCTCTAGGGCGATAAACGGTTTTACGGTTGATGCTGGAGGATAAAGACCATGTGTTAGCCTATTAAAAAAACTGCGTGGTGTTTCGTTGCTTTCAAATGGGTTGTTGGGGTCATAGCTGGGTAATGAGACAGCAGCTAAAATCTCTGATGTTTGCGTATCAACCAAAATGGCTGTTCCTTGATATTTTGACATAATGTCATAAATTGCCTGCTGCAGATTTGCATCGATGGTGAGTTGAATGTCCATGCCAGTAATGGGTGGAATGATTTCGGATTGTGCTTGAACCTGGCCTTTGGCATTTTTAGTAATTTTCAGCCAGCCGGGAATGCCTGATAAATGCTCATTGAATGTAAGTTCGATGCCATTTTTGCCAATCAGCTTGTTATCAGTCGTAGTGGTGTATCCGGTGATATGCGCTGCCGATGGACCAAATGGATAAATGCGGTTGAGGGCTTCATTGAAGCGTAAATTCGGAAGCGACCACATATTGAGAGCCAAGGTGGTATATTCTGTTTGGGTAAGGGGGTCTTTTAAATTAATTTCCCCACCCTCTAATGCTTGGTTGTATTCATTCTCAAGCTTTTCCCAATCAGTTTTAATATGGGGAGATAGACTTGTTTGGATCAGTGAAAATGGGATGGAGTTTTGTTTGGTAAGTGTTAAATAATGGGCATACTCGCCACGTGCAAGTACATTCATATTACGATCGTATATGGTACCTCTGGGTGGGGTGATTAGAGCGCTTTTCTTAAAGTTATTGTTAGAAAGGTTTAAAAAGTAGCTGTTTTGATTGATTGTGATGCCTGCATATTGCCAAATAATCATAAATGTAATGCCTATGATTGCAAGGCCGCTGATAACAATTCGTTGATGAATTACTTTTTGAGTGTTGATCAGTTTAATCACGGTGGTAGGGGTGGTTGTTGTAAATGGACAGGATACGAAAGATTTGTTCACCAATCAGGCATATTGCCATTTGGTGTGTAAAAGTAAGCGCTGATAATGAAAGTCGGGTATTTGCTTTTTGAATGAATGTCGGACACAGGCCATCACTTGATCCAATAATAAAACACCAGTAGGGCTGGTCAAACAAGCGGTCGGCTAATTGACGGGTATTTAAGTTTTGTCCTTTTTCACAAAGCGCAATCACATGGGCCTGTGTTGGAATTTGTGCTTGAATGACTTCAGCTTCATGAAAAAGCTTAGAAGACCGTGCGCCTGTAGCAGGTTTAACAAGGCATAATTCAAATCCACCATATCGCGCCGCACATTTTTGATAGTGGTTAACAATCATTTGTTCACCATTGCCTAATTTATGGCTTGGGCAAATAATTTTAATTTTTTTTTGTGTCAGGCTCAT
>Ga0169931_10013753_pt1 | contig 11016 bp, 10 predicted proteins | sample Kivu_15m_20L_FD_129675 | JGI IMG/M metagenome (GOLD analysis project Ga0169931, IMG submission 129675) | Freshwater microbial communities from Lake Kivu, Western Province, Rwanda to study Microbial Dark Matter (Phase II) - Kivu_15m_20L... | ecosystem: Environmental > Aquatic > Freshwater > Lake... | reverse complement strand
TGTGGGTCCCGCAGTGCGCACAAAGGGAAATACCTTACCCATGACAAAATCACGGCTGCCCACAATTGCGCCGCCTACGACCCGCCCTTGCCCATCAAGATACTTGGTCGCCGAATGAATCACAACATCCGCACCGAGGGCCAGAGGCTTTTGTAAGGCTGGAGTGCAAAAACAGTTATCCACCACGAATAATGCCTTTGCTTTTTTAGCAATCTTGGCAATCCCTGTAATGTCAGCGATCTCCGTTAGCGGATTGGACGGGGTCTCCAGATAAAAGAGCTTTGTATTACTTTGCACTGCTGCCTGCCAGGCCTTTAGGTCAGCAATTGCCACATAGGTCGTTGTGATCCCAAAGCGACTCAGAATTGAGGAGAACAATTGCGTGGTTGCACCAAATACAGATTTTGAGCACACCACATGATCACCTGCTTGCAGATGCGCCATCGCCGTTGTCAGAATCGCAGCCATTCCGGAGGATGTAGCAATACATGCCTCACCCCCCTCAAGTGCCGCGAGACGATCCTGAAACATACTCACTGTCGGATTAGTAAACCGTGAGTAGATAAATCCTTGATCAGCATTAGCAAAGCCATGCTCTGCTTCTTCGGCTGAGTTAAAGCAAAAGCTCGAGGTCAAAAACATCGCCTCGGAGTGTTCCTGATAATCGCTTGAACGACGAGTTCCGGCTCGAACTGCTAGGGTCTCGGGGGCCAAGGTTTTGAGATTGGGTGTGGGTCGTACAATTTTTTTCATAACAGAAGAAGTTTGACAGGTAAATGACAGGCTGTCACGCACAGCGTGCCGCAGGTGCCACAGCTGTTGTTTAGTCTCCGTTGGCTAAATGCAAATGCAGTTGTGAGCGCGCAAAGTCACTGGGATCACTTTTGCGATCCTCTTCCTTATTTGCAATATTGCGTGCCGCTTCAAGTGCATCTAAATACGCTTCGGTGATATCGCCCGTGATGTAATTTCCATCAAAGCAGGATGCCTCAAAGTTCTTAATATTTGGGTTGATATCCTGAACCGCTTTTTTCATATCCTCAACGCTTTGATAAATCAGTTGGTCGGCACCAATCAGATCATTGATCTCATCGTGGGTACGGCCATACGCAACGAGTTCACTGCGGGTTGGCATATCAATGCCATAGACATTGGGAAAGCGTACCGGGGGTGCAGCAGAGGCAAAGATCACTTTCTTGGCGCCAGACTCGCGTGCCATCTGCACAATCTCATACGAGGTGGTACCCCGCACAATCGAATCATCCACAATTAAAACGGTCTTGTCTTTAAACTCAATACGCATCGCATTTAATTTCTGACGAACCGATTTCTTGCGTACCGCTTGACCAGGCATGATGAAGGTACGACCGATGTAGCGATTCTTAAAAAATCCTTCCCGATACGAGATACCTAAGCGCTTTGCAACCTGAAGCGCGGCAGGTCGACTCGAGTCAGGAATCGGCATCACCACATCAATTTTGCTAACGTCGGTCTCCGCCCGAATCTTTTCTGCTAAGTAGTCCCCCATGCGCATCCGTACGTTATAGACGGTCACGCCATCAATCGTTGAGTCGGGGCGAGCTAAATAGACATATTCAAAAATACAGGGGTTCAGACTGGCACTCGGAGCGCATTGCCGCGTATGAAAGTTCCCATCGAGATCAATGTAGATCGCCTCACCTGGGGCCACATCGCGCACAAAGGTATAGCCCAAGCCTTCAAGGGCAACCGACTCAGAGGCTATCATCCACTCGGTTCCATCGGGTGTATCGATCTTGCCGATGCACAGAGGACGAATCCCAAAGGCATCCCGAAATGCCAATAAACCAAATCCAGCAATCAGCGACACTACTGCATACGACCCCTTCACTCGCTTATTGAGTCCAGCAACGGCTTTAAAGATCGAGTCATCATCCAATGCGGCGCTATTCGTCTCCTTTTGCAACTCATCTGCGAGTACATTGAGCAAAACCTCGGTATCGGAACTAGTATTGATATGGCGGCGATCACGATAGGCCATCTCACTTCGCAGCATTGGGGCATTGGTTAGGTTACCGTTGTGTGCCAAGATGATGCCAAAGGGGGCGCTGACATAAAACGGTTGTGCTTCCTCTTCACTACTAGCCGATCCAGCAGTGGGATAGCGTACTTGGCCGATACCTGCATTGCCTACGAGACTACGCATATTACGGGTGCGGAATACATCGCGCACCAAGCCATTGGCCTTATGCATCGCAAATGAATTACCACTCATCGTGGCTATCCCGGCTGCGTCTTGTCCGCGATGTTGCAGCAGGAGCAAGGCGTCATACAAGAGTTGGTTTACAGGTCGATGTGAAATCGTTCCAACAACACCACACATAGTTAGCCCCCTGCCGATCGGTAAGGATCGGTCATTGAAATTGCATTTAACTGCTTCGCCCAGTTTTCAGGTAACCATGAGCGGATCAGTCCAGCCCCCTGCTCAAGCACCGGCCGAATTGCCGATGCCTGCCATGCCATAGTCTGTTGAGCACCAGTGAGGGCGCCCAAGGTACTCAATACAACCAATACGAGGGCACCACGGACAAACCCAAATATCAAACCAAAGAATCGATCGACTAAAGTGAGTCCTGCACTTGAGAGTAAAGATTGAAAGGCACGTGCCAATAAACCAGCTACTATTAATACCGCAACAAAGATCAGTAGGAAAGCACTAGCTAAACGCGCAGCCTCATTCGGAATAAATGCAGAAAGCCACTCGGTGGCTAAATAATTGCAGAAATGGTAAGCAAGCCATGCGGCAGCAAACCATGCGACCAGTGCAATGACCTCCCGAAAAAATCCGCGCCATAAGCCAACCGCTGCTGAAACGACCAAGATGCCAATCGCAAAATAATCCAAGGTTGTCAATTGCATGGCGTATAGTGATTGCATGATTAGTTCTTATTCGACTCAACAATGCGAGGATTTAGGCCAAGCGAGCGAATTCGTTTCTCGGCCGACTCTGCTGCCTCGCGCTCACCAAAGGGACCGGCCCGAAGCACATAGAGTTTGACACCCTCTGTGTTATTTCGGGTCAGAACGTAATACGGAATTTTGTTCTCTTTTAACTTGGCAACCCAACCATTGGCACGCTCTTCCGAAGCAAAGGCTCCAATCTGAATCACAAACTTGCCATTGGCTACCGCTTTTGCATCGGTTGAGCCTACGGGCTCCTTGCTCGTGCTCACCAACTCTTCACCCGGAGCCAAACCTAAACTTTTATTGACCGCATTGGATGCTGCGGGGGCTGGATTCATTGGCTTGGGTGCTGCTGCAGGAGCGCTAGCGGTGGGCGCGGGCGTTGGATTCATTTCAGGCTTTGGCTCTGCTTTTAGTTCCACCGGTGCTTTTTTATCTGACTCGATACCAAGTACGCCCGCTGCCGGATTTGGTAAGTTACTCACGATTTGCACTGTAATGTCGTTAGCTACCGGCTTTGGTTGTTGATCCAAAATTTGTGGCAATCCAATCACCGCAATTAAGACTAAGGTTGCTGCGCCAATTAAGCGATGACGAGCCCGTTGCTTCTCAGGGTCTTCGGTCAGAGCAAGTTCTTCGGCACTTTCTTCGTTAGGCTTTGCACGCTTTGGGAAGGTGCGCCGAGCCAGGGGCTCAATTTTTTGGGGGGCAGGCTTGCGTCGAAACAGGTTCGATAAGAAGGTCATGGATCAATGTGCCTGGTTATTTCGATAAGCCATTACGCCTGAAACGGTATAGAAGGATCCGAAGACTAGAATTCTATCACCCTCACCTGCTTTATCCAACGCCGCTTGATAGGCAGCACCTGGGTCCATAAACACTAAAGCCTCCTTATTAAAGGCGCATAGGTGCTTTGCAAGATCAGATGCTGATGCGGCTCGCGGTGTGGGTAAATCGGTGCAATACCAATAATCAACAGTATTTAATAGGGGCTTTAAAACACCATCAATATCCTTATCGGCCATCGCCCCAAATACTGCATAGGTATAGGGGTGGTAAGCCATCGCTTCAATGCTTTCGGCCAGAGTGGCCGCAGCATGGGGATTATGCGCAACATCCAATACCACCGTGGGTCTACCAGGCAAAACTTGAAAGCGTCCGGGCAACTCCACCAAGGCCAAACCATTCCGAATATCTTGAGCGCTAACAGGCAGACGATCATGCAAAGCAATTAAAGCGGCGATCACCGCTGAGGCATTGAGCAGTTGATTGGCGCCCCGTAATGCTGGGTAGCCTAACCCACTAAAGCGCTTACCCCGACCTGTCCATCCCCATTGCTGTTGATCACCTGTAAAGGAATAGTCTTTGCCCATTAGCCAGAGATCTGCTCCGATCGCATTGGCATGGTTGATTAACGATGTAGGTGGCATTGGGTCAGCGCAGATTGCAATTGCCTTCGTTCGAAAAATACCAGCTTTCTCAAAAGCAATCGCCTCACGGGTATTACCTAAATAAGCCATATGATCGAGATCAATACTGGTCACAATCGCGCAATCCGCATCCACAATATTGACTGCATCGAGGCGTCCGCCCATCCCGACCTCCAAGATCACGGCATCCACTGCAGCATTAGCAAAGATATCCATAATCGCCAAGGTGGTGAACTCAAAATACGTGAGGGTTGGCGGATCACTTAATCGACAGCGAGCTTGCTCGACGCGCTCAAATGCCTTTAGTAAATCTGCATCACTAACATCGGCGCCATTCAGTCTGGCGCGTTCATTAAATCGCAAGAGATGGGGGGATGTATGACACGCTACCTTATATCCAGCGGCTAGCAATATGCTTTCTAGAAATGCACACGTAGAGCCTTTGCCATTGGTTCCACCCACCGTAATGACCGGGCATGCAAATTTCAGTCCGAGCGATTCCTTCACTCGCGTAATGCGAGCAAGACCCATATCAATCCCAACGGGGTGGGCAGTTTCCAAGCGGGATAACCACTGGTCTAGGCTGGTAAATAGGATTGGTTGGTTCTTTTGGAGTTCAAGCACGACTTAGCTCGAACTATTGGTTTGCAACAATTGCTTGGGCAATTTCTCAGACGGTATCTTTTGCAATAAGGCGAGTAATTTTGCAAGCTCAGAACGCATCTGCCGACGATCAACAATCATGTCGATGCCGCCCTTTTGCATCAGAAACTCCGAGCGCTGAAAGCCTTCGGGTAATTTCTCACGCACAGTTTGCTCAATCACGCGCGGGCCAGCAAAGCCAATTAAGGCCTTTGGTTCAGCCATCACTACATCGCCCATAAATGCAAAGCTCGCCGAGATACCACCCATGGTGGGATCCGTTAATACGCTAATGTAAGGTAAGCCTGCTTGCGATAGTTTGGTCAACATCGAATTGGTTTTAGCCATTTGCAAAAGCGATAACAAACTTTCTTGCATGCGTGCACCGCCGGTGGCAGTAATGCAAATGAAGGCACATTTCTTTTGAATCGCTTCTTGAACGCCGCGTACGAAACGCTCGCCCACCACCGAGCCCATCGAGCCACCCATGTACTCAAACTCAAAGCAGGCCACCACCGCAGGAATGGATTCAATCTTGCCAGCAATCACCACTAAGGCTTCCGATTCTCCCGACACGTCACTCGCTTGCTTCAAACGATCGGGGTATTTTTTACTGTCCTTAAACTTAAGAGCATCAACGGGATATACCGATTCACCAATTTCAAGACGTGGCTTAGGATCTAGTAAATGATCAAGGCGTTTGCGCGCATTGATGCGCATATGGTGTGAGCATTTTGGACAAACTGAGAGATTGGCCTCAATGTCGCTGCTGTAGAGAACCGCATCGCAACCACCGCATTTCACCCACAAGCCTTCAGGAACAGTCTTCCGATTGGCCGGATCACTTTGTTGGATCTGGGGCGGGAGTATTTTATCAATCCAGCTCATAGCGGTATTGTAACGACCTTCAGTTCTGGTCTAAGGCCTGGCGGATTTCATGGATAAAGCGCTCAAGTACTACCAACTCGTCACCCTTTTTTGCCTCTTCAAGCAATTGCACAATCCGACTGCCAATCACTACCGCATCGGCTGTTTTAGAAACCGCTTTGGCACTTGCCGCATCCCGAATTCCAAAACCCACCGCTACAGGGATCGAGGTCTCTTGCCGAATGAGGGGCAATACACTCGCAACGTCTTGCGTATTTAAGTTATTTGCACCGGTTACTCCGCGCAGTGACACGTAATAGATATAACCCGCTGCAATTTGTGCTGCGTGATGAATGCGTTCTTGACTTGAGGTGGGCGCTAATAAGAAGATCGGATCAATTCCTTCGCTGCGCATTTGTTTGGCAAACTCTTCACATTCTTCGGGCGGATAATCCACAATCAACACACCATCGATACCAGCTGATTTAGCGGCTTTTGCAAATGCCGCGTGACCCATCTGCTCGACTGGATTAGCGTAACCCATTAGCACAACGGGGGTGGTTTGATTCTTTTGTCGAAACTCCTGTACATTGGCTAAGCATTGCTTGAGTGTCACTCCTTGGGCAAGTGCGCGCTCAGACGAGCGCTGAATCACGGGGCCATCGGCCATTGGGTCTGAGAATGGGACGCCCAACTCAATCACATCAGCCCCGCCCTTCACCAAGGCATGCATCACATCCACGGTTAAATCGGGATGCGGGTCGCCTGCGGTTACAAATGGGATCAGACCCTTTTTATTCTTCGCCTTGAGGTCTGCAAATACGTCAGCAATCTTCGACATGAACCTAACCTTCCGAACCGGTTGCTTGAGCAACGGTATGCATATCTTTATCGCCGCGACCTGAAAGATTGATCAAAATGACTTTGTCTTTACTTAAGGTCGGTGCCAATTTGCAGGCATACGCCACCGCATGCGAAGACTCAAGCGCCGGAATAATACCCTCAATACGGCAGCAATCGTGGAAGGCTTTTAATGCGTCTTCGTCGGAGATGGCTACGTACTCGGCTCGGCCAGAGTCTTTTAACCACGCATGCTCAGGTCCAACACCGGGATAATCCATGCCAGCAGACACTGAATGGGTCTCAGCAATTTGACCATTCTCATCTTGTAAGAGATAGGTGCGATTGCCATGAAGGACGCCTGGCTTACCAGCGCACAGTGCAGCAGAGTGATCACCGGTCTTCATGCCACGACCTGCCGCTTCAACGCCCACTAGACGCACATTAGGTACATCGATGTAAGGATAAAAAATACCCATGGCATTTGACCCACCACCCACACACGCCAAGACATAGTCAGGCTGTCGGCCGATCATCTCCGGCATTTGGACTTTACATTCATTCCCGATCACACTCTGAAAATCTCGCACCATCATCGGATAAGGATGTGGTCCGGCAACCGTACCAATGATGTAGAAGGTGTTCTCAACGTTGGTGACCCAATCGCGCATCGCTTCATTAAGTGCATCTTTGAGGGTTTTACTTCCGGACTCAACGGGAACCACTTTGGCACCGAGCAACTTCATGCGATACACGTTTTGGGCTTGTCGCGCAACATCAACAGAGCCTTGATAGACTGTGCAGTCCAAACCAAAGCGGGCACAGATGGTTGCAGTTGCTACACCGTGCTGCCCTGCACCGGTTTCAGCAATAATCCGTGGCTTACCCATGCGCTTGGCCAACATGGCTTGGCCAATCACATTATTAATCTTGTGAGCGCCAGTATGGTTTAAATCTTCACGCTTTAAATAGATCTGCGCCCCACCTAATTGCTCACTCAAGCGTTTGGCATGATAGACCGGGGATGGGCGTCCCACAAAGTGCTTTAACTCGTAATGAAACTCTTCAATAAATGCAGGGTCGTGTTGATATTTTGCATACGCTTCTTTAAGCTGATTTAATGCAAACATCAACGTTTCAGAGACAAAGATGCCGCCATAGGGACCAAAGTGGCCACGTTCATCTGGTTTATCGTACATAGGAACCTCGACTTGGTTTAACGCTTGCGCGCTAGGAATGACTGGTTGAATTTGTTTGATCGGCGCTACGCACTGCTTCCGCAAACTGTCTGATTAATACCGGGTCTTTCACCCCTTTACGAACCTCGACTCCGCTCGAGATATCAACCGCGCAGGGATGTAGACGAGCGATTGCCTCGCCAACGTTGTGCGAGTTCAACCCACCACTCAAAACGACCCGATGCGCGTTTACGTTTGCCCATGTGTTCGGTATAAGGTTCCAATTAAAGGCGGTACCACTACCGCCATAGCCATCGACTAATGCATCGAGCAAAAATCCGACTGCTTTCTCATATTGTAGAGAAAATTCAGGGAAATTGAAGGACTGGCCAATTCGGGCGGCTTTGATCCAGGGTAGACCCCCTGAAAGCCGTTGGCATTGTTCTGGGGTCTCGTCCCCATGAAATTGCCATAAGGTAATGGCGGCATTTGCCCGAATCTCCTCCATCTGATTGGGAGTTGGATTAACCACCAGCCCTACTGCATCCATCGAGACAGGCAATTGGGTAATTAAGGTGCCCGCGTCTTCTGGGCTGATCGCTCTGGGGCTTTGAGGATAAAAGACAAAACCCACCGCATCGACTTGGGCAGTCACCGCCGCCTCAATATCCGCTGGCGTGCGCAAGCCACAGATCTTGATCCGGGTTTGCTTGGGGGTATAAGTCAGTAAGCCCATGATTAAGATTGGAGCATAAGCTCTTTTGGAAAACCGGAACTATGCAAATGCGGCGCTGGAATTGCAAATTCTTCTGGGTAGGCCACGCGCACTAAGTACAGTCCATCTGGGGCAAAGGTTGGTGCTGCTAAATCCCGATTTCTGCCGGCGAGGACTTTACTCATCCACTCACTGGGTTGCCGACCTTGGCCAATATGCAAAAGGCTTCCCACAATATTACGCACCATGTGATGTAAAAAGGCGTTGGCCCTGACTTTGAAGTACACAAAGGGCTGTTGATCCAAGATGGCGCATTCGTAAAGGTGCTTCACCGGGGTCTTACTCTGACACTCCGATGCCCGAAACGATGAGAAATCATGTTCACCCACTAAGTGCTGTGCCGCGGCTTGCATCTGCTTAATATCAAACCACTGGCCAGCTGGCAACATTTGATAGCCATAGCGCTGATGCAAGATGGGTGAGCGTGTTGGTCCAGCCAGTAAGGCATAAAGGTAGGTGCGCTCATGGGCACTAAAGCGCGCATCGAAATCATTCATTACGGGCTTTGCCCAATTCACCACCACGTCGGGCGGCAAGAAGGTATTAATCCCCCGCACCCAAGACCAATCCTCGCGCTCCACCTGAGCATCAAAGTGCAGCACCTGCCCGAGGGCATGCACACCGGTATCGGTTCGACCCGCTGCAGTGGCCCTCACCGATTGTCTGTCACCAATAAACTGGCGAATCGCTAATTCGAGTACAGCCTGGACTGTGGGTTGATTGGGTTGAACTTGCCATCCGCAATAGGCGCGGCCATCATACTGCACGCCTAGGGCAATCCGCGTCATTTAATGGTCGTTGCGTTGATTGATCTCAGCCATAAGGCCACGAGCGGCAATGGTAATTTGCGGATCAACCTGACTACTCACCAGCAGAATTTCTTCGAGGGATTTACGAGCTGCCGCAAAATCCTCAATCGTGATGTAGGCCTTGACTAGATTTAGCTTTACCCGAAGCGCGTCAGCATTATGCTGTGGAGATGGGCTCAGGTTTAGATCAAGAGATGAGAGGATGGCGGCCGCATTAGGAGGAATTGCGGCGGGGTTAGCGGATGCCATCGAGCCTGCATCGGCAACCGTGGTTTCACTAGGTTGTGATTCAGCACGACGTGAGTAGCGCGCCAGCCACCAAAGCAGCAAGCCTGTGATCGCAGTTAAACCAAGACCTACGACTGCTGGGCCCCATTGATCCATGCCTGACTTCGGTAATGGCTGCTCACCTGCGTTCAAAGCGGCTTTGCGAGCCTCGAGGACTTTTTGCAAGTCGGCAATATTTTTCTCAAGCTCTGCAACGCGAGCTTTCGTTTGTGCCAAGGCCTTTTCTTGAGCAACGATCTCTTCGATATAGCGTCGCGTCTCGGCCTCATCGCCTGAGCCAGGACCAATGCGTAAGCGATCCTCTCCCACTCCCGATGCCGCGCTAGGAGTTTGACTGACCGCTTTATTTGGGGATGTGCTTTGAGTGGATTCACCACGCTGCTCTCGCCAAGCCTGATTTGCTTCTTGTACAAATTCTTTTGCCTGAGCAGGTGTAATTGAACTTAATACGCTGGCATCCGGTTTATTTAACTGGGCGCCTGCTCGCAGACGATGAATACTCCCGCCAATGAAGGCATCGGGATTAGCCTTATACAAAGCAAGTAGGGTTTCATCTAAATCAGCATTGCCCAGCTGAGGCCTGATTTGCGAAGCAATCTCACTTAAACTTTGGCCGGGGCGCACGGTAACCTTGTTGACATCGCCGACCATCAAGCTGTAGGTCTTGGCAACACCCCCATTACTCCACTTGAGCCCTAAGATGATGTCAATAAAGGGGTCGTTATCAGCGTCAATCGGGCTTTCGGTCTCCACCACGATCAGAAATTGATCAGACTGATTGCGCTTTAAGGTAATCGATGGCTTGTAATCCAAAATCCGAGGAGAAATACCAAGGCGCTCATATTCCGTCTTAGCCACCGGATCAATTGCCAATGACTCCATGTAAGGCTTATCCTCAGCCCCGGTTCGAACGGTAATCTCAGCCCGCAAAGCCTCTTTAGGCTTAGACAAAATAATGGGTGAGCCAAGCGTTACGGCTTGTGAACTTGGCACCATGAAAAAGATCACGATGGCCAGAACGAGCCAGTTAAAGAGAGTTTGCAAGACGCAACGCCAAGGCATTTCTGAATTAACCCTAGTGATTGATCAAAATACGCAGCATGCGACGTAATGGTTCAGCAGCACCCCATAGCAACTGATCGCCAACCGTGAATGCGCCAAGATACTCAGGACCCATCGCTAATTTATGTAAACGCCCAATCGGAATGGTCATCGTGCCACTGACCGCTGCGGGCGATAGCTCG
>Ga0169931_10013752_pt1 | contig 11017 bp, 6 predicted proteins | sample Kivu_15m_20L_FD_129675 | JGI IMG/M metagenome (GOLD analysis project Ga0169931, IMG submission 129675) | Freshwater microbial communities from Lake Kivu, Western Province, Rwanda to study Microbial Dark Matter (Phase II) - Kivu_15m_20L... | ecosystem: Environmental > Aquatic > Freshwater > Lake ... | reverse complement strand
TGACGTCCGCCTTCGCGATCGCATCGGCGTTCTGGTGGTGGGGCGGCGCGCTCGTCTTCCTCCTCATGAGCTCGCTGCTGACGGGACTCACCATCGGGGCGATCACCGCCGGATTTCTCGGTCGCCTCGTGGGGCTGGTGGCGTCGCTCGTCGCGTGCCTCGTCGCGATCCTCGTGTTCCTTCCGAACGCGCAGGACCCTTGGCTCTACGCCGCGGTGCTCGGGGCGGCGATGCTGCCCGGGGCGATCGCGATCACCACGCCCTCGACCGCGGGCATCGGGCTCAGCTACGCGATGAGCGTCTTCTTCGTGCTTACGAGCTCGGACGTCCTGTCGGTCGACCTCGCGCCGATCGAGCAGCGCTTCGTCTCGGTCTGCGCGGGCACCGTGCTGCCCTGGGCGGTGTTCCTGATCGTGCGACCGGTCTACGCCCGCGAGCGGATCGCGGGCGGTCTGTCGCAGGTGCTCTCCTCGATGGCGGACCTCGTCGCGGTCGCCCGCGATCCGGCGCCGAGCTCGAGCGCCGAGCAGGCGCGCCGCCGGGACCGGGAGATCGGCGCCCGCCTCGCCGTCCTCTCGCAGGCGGCGACGATCGACCGACTGCTCGCGGAGGCGGTGATCGAGCGGCACGATCCCGGGCTCGCCGAGATGGTCCGGCGATTCCGCGCCGTCCTCGACGGCACGACGGTGACCCTGCGATTCCTCTGCCGTCTCCGAAGCCTCCCGACGCCGAGCCTCGCGGGGGCGCCGATCGAGTCGGAGATCGAGCAGGCGATCGACTCGATCGAGCAGGCGCTGCGGATGATGGCGACCGCCGCGACCGGGTCGTCGAGGACCGACTCCGACGAGGCGATCGCGGAGGCGAGCCGCCGCCTCGACGAGGCGTCGAGTTCCCGCGCGACGGGGGCGGAGCATCCGGACTGGCACGTCGTCGTCGCGGTCGGCGCGACGCTTCGGCTGCTCGTCCCTCGGGTCGCCGAGCTTCAGTCGCTCCTCGCCGAGCGCCTCACGGAGCTTCGGATGGTCCGATCCCTCCGGATCGGCGGCGATCCGCGACCCGCGTGACGCCCCCCCCCCAACGGAGCACTCGATCTTCGGGATCTTCCCGACCGGCGGTTGCGTCGTCTGCGGGCGCGGCTAGCGTCCGAGAGGCGGGTGCGCGGCGATCGAGGTCGCCGCGGGACGCCGCCGCCGGAGATCGACCCATGACCCTCGAATCGGCGTCCTCCCGCCTCGCCTCGCTCGCGATCCTTCTTGGGTCGAGCGGACTCGCCTTCGCCGGCGGTGGTTCGAGCGGGTCGCTCGTCCTCCTTGGTCCCAATCTCACCGCGAGCGACTGCAGCGCGAACGGCGAGGTCGTGGTCGGCACCGACGCGGCGCAGTACTGGTACTGGACCGAGGAGGATGGCGTCGTCCTCGTCGGCGGGACCTCCGCGGGCGGCGGAGTGGGCGGTCAGGCGAAGATCTCGAACGATGGCTCGCAGATGGTCGGGACCTTCCTCAATCCAGCCTCGGGGCTGCACGAGATGTCGGTCTACGACTTCAAGTCCTCGACGTGGATCCCCCTCGGCGGGATCGGCAGCTCGTCGGGCACGGAGACGAGCTCCGGCTGGGGGATCTCCGGCGATGGCTCCACGGCGGTGGGACTCGGCTGGGTCTCGGCGGGCAGCGCCCATGCGATCGCCTCGACGAACCTCGCGCCCCCCATCGATCTCGGGACGAGCGTGCCTGGACGAAGCACTCGCGCGAACGGGTGCGACGAGGATGGTTCGGTCGTGGTCGGATGGCAGGACGCCCAAACCGGCTTCCGGCAGGGCGCGCGCTGGAGCGGAGGGACGCAGACGCTGATCACGCTCGCGGGCTCCGGTGCCATGCTCGGCGAGGCATCGAGCTGCTCCGCCGACGGCACGTGGGTCGTCGGCAACGGAGTCTCCTCGAACGGGTTCAACGCATGGCGGTGGAGCGCCGCGACCGGCGGCGTGAACCTCGGCACGCCGCCGACGGTGGGATGGCGCGGCGCCGCGGTCGACCTCAGCGCCGACGGCGGCGCCATCGTCGGCTACTACCGTCCCTTTCCCGGTCCGGCGACCTTCGGGCGCGGCTTCCTCTGGACGGAGAAGACCGGCAAGGTCGACCTCACCGACGCGGCGGTCGCCGCGGGCATCAAGGTGCCTTCGGGAACGATCCTCGCCCTGCCGCTCGGGATCTCCGCGGATGGTCGGACGATCGTCGGTCTCGCCCGCTCCGGGAACCTGAGCGTCGGCTTCCGCCTGCAGTTCGGCGGCGCATGCCCGGCGGACCTCAACGGCGACGGCGTCGTGAATGGCGCCGACCTCGCCCTGCTGCTCGGCGCGTGGGGCACCGCGGATCCGATCGCAGACCTCGATGGAAGCGGCGTCGTGGACGGCGCCGACCTGGCGTCCCTCCTCGGGGCGTGGGGCGTCTGCTGAGCGCGGACCGCCGGCGAGGGCGGGGGATCACGCGGATCGAGGGCGATGGGGTGAACACCCCATCGATCGGGACTTCGGAACTTCCAAGGACTTGAGCCGCTGCGTGGGTGCCCATGCAGGGATCTGGATGGCATGATCCTGCTCCCGGCAGTCGCCCTCGGAAGACCTCGCCCACTCGGCATGGACACCCCGACCCCCGATCTCTTCGACCCCACGCCGCGGACCACCATGGTCCAGTGGATGAGGTCGAACGAGAAGCCGCGGGTCCGCGACTTCCTGATGCGCACCTACCTCGTTCCGCTCGCGGGATATCTCTCGGCGACGAGCTACCGGCGCCTCGGCGAGCCGCGTGACGTGGTCGCCGGGTTCTTCGCGAGCCGGCTCGACCGCGACGGCTGGCTTGAGTCCTGGCGCGACAGCGGCATCCGCTTGCGGCGGTGGCTCATGACCGGACTTCTCTTCTATTGCCGCGAGGAGGTGAGGCGGCAGCAGCGCACGACGGCGGTCGAGGTGGAGGTCGAGGAGCCGATCGTTCCCTCCGCCGAGCAGCAGTTCGAGTCGGAGTACGCCCAGACGCTGGTGCGGAGCGCCACCGAGTCGGCGCGGGCGTCCTGCGAGACGGATGGGCTCGTCCGCCACTGGAACCTGTTCCTGCGGCACTTCGTCGATGGCGCGACCTACGAGGTGCTTGCCCGCGACGAGGCGCTCTCGGTCGGGCAGGTGAACGGCATGGTGCGGACGGCGATGAGCCGCTTCCGCACGGCGGTCGGCGAGGCGCTCCTGATGGACGGGGCGGATCCCCGCGAGCTCGACGCGGAGATCCAGGCGCTCCTCGCGCGGCTCCGCCGCTGACGCGATCGCGGTCCACGCGGCTCGGTCCGCGCGGTCGCTACCCTGCGGGCTCGCGACCGGGAGCCGTCGATGACCACCAGCCAGAATGCAGGAGCCGCGGGGTCGGGAGCGACCGGCGGTTCGGCGACCTCCACGCCGATCGGGGTCGAGGCAGCGGCGCGGCTCCTCGCGGGAGTGCTCCACCAGCCGCCGGTCGTGGGCGAGTTCGTCGGCGGATTCGAGCTCCTCGAGCGCCTCGGGCAGGGTGGCTTCGCGGAGGTGTTCCGGGGTCGGCAGCGCGAGCCGGTCGAGCGCGAGGTCGCGGTGAAGGTCCTGAGGACGGCGGAGCGGCGCGTCGAGGTCGACCGCTTCGAGCGCGAGCTGCGGGCGCTCGCGAGGCTTCGGCATCCCGGGATCGTGCGGCTTCTCGAGGCGGGCGTGACGCCCTCCGGTCACGCCTGGTTCGCGATGGACCTCGTGACCGGTCGCACCATCGACCGCTGGAGCGACGAGGCGGCGACGGACCTCGCGTCACGGCTGGCGATCCTCGAGCAGCTCGCGGCGGCGGTCGCCGCGGCGCATCGGCAGGGGGTGCTGCATCGCGACCTGAAGCCCGCCAACGTCCTCGTCTCCGAGGGGTCGGAGGGCCCGCAGGTGCACGTCGTCGACTTCGGGATCGCGCGGCTGGTGCACGAGGAGCCCGGCGACCTCGGCGTCGAGCGGACCCGCGCCGGGCAGGTGATCGGGACGCCCGAGTACATGAGTCCCGAGGCGGCATCCCTCGAGCCGGACCGGGTGGACACCCGGAGCGACGTCTACTCGCTCGGGCTGATCGCGTTCCGGGTGCTCGCCGCGGTCCGCGCGATCGACGCGCCGACCGGCACCTCCTTCGCGAGCCGGCTCCGCCTCGCCGCGAGCCCGCAGATCGACCGGGTCTCCGCGGCCTGCCGGGACCGCGCGATGGCGCGGCGGCTCCGGGGAGAGATCGACTGGATCGTGGCGAAGTGCCTCTCGCTCGATCCGGCGGCGCGGTACGCCTCCGCCGCGGAGCTCGCGGAGGACCTCACCCGGCTTCGGCGCCGGGAGCCGCTCCTCGCGACCCCCGCGGGTCTCGGTCATCAGCTTCGGAGCCTCGCGCGGAGGCATCGCGCCGCGGCGATCTTCGTCGGGGCGTCGGTCGCGGTGCTCCTTGCCGCGACGGCGGTGGTCGCGGTCTTTGCGCTCGGCGAGGCGCGTGCCCGTGCGGCCGCCGAGGATGCCCGCGGGATCGCCGAGCGGGAGCGCGTCCGCGCCGAGGAGGCGCTTGACGCGGAGTCGCGGCGGACCGAGGAGCTTCGGCAGGTGGTCGCCTTCGAGGAGTCCCGGCTGCGGGAGATCGACGTCGCTGGTCTTGGGCTCGACCTCCGCCGCGACCTCCTGCGTCAGGCGGAGGCGCTCGAGCCGGTGTTTCCGGGACGCCGCGGCGCCCTCGAGGAGCAGCTCGCCGGCGTCGACTTCACCGACGCGGCGCGCCGGATGCTCGATGGTCGCCTGCTCGCGACCGCGGCGGAGTCGGTGGTCGAGGAGTTCCCGCGGCAGCCGCTCGTGCAGGCGAGGCTTCTCGACGCGATCGCCCGCTCCTACCTCGCGATCGGGCTCGCCGAGCCGGCGCGGGCGACGGTGGCGCGGGCGGAGGCGATCCTCGCCTCGATCCCCGCGCCGCCGGAGGAGGACCGCCTCAAGCTCCGCGAGACGCTGGCGCTCTCCCTCGGTGGGCTTGGGCGCTCGGGCGAGGCACGCGAGCTCGCCGCCGCCGCCGCCGAGGAGGCGGCTCGCCGCCTCGGGGCGGAGCACCGGGTGACGCTCGGGCTTCGGCTCGTCCTCGCCGGCGCCGACGTGGGCGGCGACGCCGCGTCGATGGAGCGGTCGCTCGCGATCTACGGGGAGGTCGAGGACAAGCTGCGTCGCCTCGATCCTCCGGACGAGCGGCTGGCGCTCCGCGTCGCGGGCGAGCGGGCGCAGATCCTCGAGGATCTTGGGCGCCTTCCGGAGGCGCTTGCCCTCCGGCGGTCGCTCGAGACCCGCATCCTCGAGGTCCTCGATCCCCACGATCCGGTGACGCTCTCCGCGCGGGCGAACCTCGCGGCGCTCCTCGAGGCGAGCGGCGACCTCGAGGCGGCGCTCGCGGCGCACGAGGAGCTCCAGCCGCTCATGGTCGAGACCCTCGGCGGCGAGCATCCGCTCGTCATGCAGACCGAGTCGGACTTCGCGGTGCTGCTCGGCAAGCTCGGCCAGCTCGAGCGGGCGGACGCCCTGCAGACGGAGGTCCTCGCGGCACGCCTGCGGGTGCTCGGCGAGATCCATCCCGACACGCTCAGCTCGATCGGGAACCTCGCGGTCCTCAAGCGGCGCCGGAACGACCTCGCGGCGGCGGAGGTGCTGACCCGCGACGCGGTGAGGCTCGCGGAGATCGTCCACGGTCCGACCCATCGGCAGACCCTCACCTTCCGCGCGAACCTCGGGGCGGTGCTCCAGGCCGCCGGACGCAGCGAGGAGGCGATCGAGCTCCTGCAGCGGACCCGCGCGGACGCCGTGGCGTCGCTCGGCGCCGAGCATCCGGTCGCGATCAGCCTGCTCGGGAACCTCGCGGTCACCCTGAACCAGCAGGGTCGGACCGAGGAGGCGCTGCCGCTCTTCGAGGAGGTCGCCCGCGTCTCGGAGCGGGTGAACGGCGTGGATGCGAGCACGACGATCGGGGCGCTGGCGAACCTCGGCGGCCTGCTGCGGACCGCCGGTCGCCTCGAGGAGTCGCTCGCGATGAGCGACGAGGCGCTCCTGCGGGCGCGGCGGAGCATGACCCCCGGTCAGTGGAACATCGGGGCGTTCCTCGTCTTCCGCGCCCGCACGCTCGCCGACCTCGGTCGCCTCGAGGAGGCGACCGCGACGCTCGAGGAGGCGAACGAGATCCTCGAGGCGGCGCTGGGACCTCGTCATCCCCGCGCGATCGAGTGCCGTCAGGCGATCATCGGCGTGCTCGAGCAGCGGCTCGCGGCGGAGCCGAGCGCCGGGCACGAGGTCGCGATCGAGCGCTGGCGCGGGACCCTGACCGAGGCTCCGTGATCGCGCGGCGTGGGAACCCTCGCGGCGCCGCTCCGCGCCGGCGCTGCGCGGCTCCTCAGGCGTCGCCGCCTGATCCGCCCGCCGTGCACGCACCGATATAGTCCGTCGCGATGAGGACCGATCGAGCCTGCGAGTCGAACCGCCGCGCGCCGCGGACGCGGAGGGAGCAGGCTCGATGAGCGGCGGCGCGACCACCGACTCGCCGGGTCCTCGCCGTGCCGCCACCGACGGCTCCTTCCTCGGTCGTCTCCTCCGCGACCGCGGGCTTCGGATCACGGCGCTCTCGGGGGCGCTCCTCCTCGCCGGCTACCTCCTCGAGACGCTCGTCTACGGGGGACGCGATCCGGTGGTCTGGATCCTCTACGGCGCGTGCTACCTCGTCGCGGGCACCGACGTCCTCTGGACCTCGGTGCGGATGGCGCTCCGGCTCCAGTTCGACGTGGACCTCCTGATGATCATCGCCGCGGTCGGCGCCGCCGCGGTCGGGCATCCGGAGGAGGGCGGGCTCCTCCTCTTCCTCTTCGCCCTCGGGCATGCCCTCGAGGCGTACGCGCTCGGGCAGGCCCGCAAGGCGATCGAGGCGTTGGGACGGCTCTCACCGCCGACGGCAAGGCGGCGCCGCGGCGGCGTCGAGGAGGAGGTGCCGGTCGAGGAGATCGTGCGGGGCGACCTCGTGAGCGTGCGGCCCGGCGAGCGCCTGCCGGTCGACGGCACGGTCGTCGAGGGCGTCTCCGAGGTCGACCAGAGCCCGATCACCGGCGAGAGCCGACCGATCGCGAAGGAGCGGGGGAGCGAGGTCTTCGCGGGCACGATCAACGGGGATGGCGGGCTCGTGGTGGAGGTCCGGAAGCTTGCCTCCGAGACGCTCATGAGCCGCATGATCCGCCTCGTCGAGGAGGCGCAGGAGGAGCGCTCGCCCACGCAGCGCCTCGCCGAGCGGTTCACGCGGGTCTTCGTGCCGCTCGTGCTCGTCTTCGTCACCGCCCTCGTGATCGTGCCGCCGATGATCGGCTGGCTCGAGTGGAGCGACGCCTTCCTGCGGGGGATGACCGTCCTCGTCGGCGCGTCGCCGTGCGCGCTGGCGATCTCGACGCCCGCCGCGGTCCTCGCCGGGATCGGTCAGGCGGCGCGGCATGGCGTCCTCATCAAGGGAGGCGCGCACCTCGAGTCGCTCGGCGTCGTCCGGGCGATCGCCTTCGACAAGACCGGCACGCTCACCCGCGGCGAGCCCGAGGTCGCCTCGATCCGCCCGCTCGCGGGAGCCAGCGAGGCGGAGCTCCTCTCGATCGCCGCGGCGGTCGAGGCGCACTCGCCTCATCCGCTCGCGCGGGCGGTGGTGCGGGAGGCGGCGGCGCGCGGCGTCGCGGTCGCGGTCGCGCAGGACGTGCAGGTCCGACCGGGACGGGGGCTCGAGGCGAGGGTCGACGGCGCCTTGGTCCGGGTGGGCAGCGCGAGGATGTTCGACGGCACGAGCGTCCCCGCGGCGCACGACGAGGTGACGCGGCTCGCCGAGGCGGTCGAGCGCGATGCGCAGACGGTGATGATCGTCGCGCGGGACGGGCAGTTCCTCGGCGCGATCGGGCTCGCCGATCGACCGCGCGAGGGCGTCGAGTCCGTGCTCGACCGGCTGCGGGGGATGGGGATCGAGCACCTCGTCATGCTCACCGGCGACAACCCGGCGGTCGCGTCGACGATCGCGCGGGAGATCGGGCTCACCGAGGTCCGCGCGGGGCTCCTGCCCGAGGACAAGATCCGGGAGGTGCGGGAGATCCTCCGCGTGCGGGGCGCCGTCGCGATGGTCGGGGACGGCGTGAACGACGCCCCGGCGCTCGCCGCGGCGTCGGTCGGGATCGCCATGGGATCGAAGGGGACGGACGTCGCGCTCGAGGCGGCGGACATCGCCCTCATGTCGGACGACCTCTCGCGGCTTCCCTTCGCGGTCGGGCTAAGCCGCGCGACGCGCTCGCTGATCCGTCAGAACGTGATCATCTCGATGGGCGTGGTGGTCGCCCTGATTCCCCTCGGCATGTTCGGCTGGACGTCGGTCGCGTCGGCGGTGGTGCTCCACGAGGGAAGCACGGTGGTCGTCGCGCTCAACGCGCTGCGGCTCCTCCGCTATCGGCTTCGCTCGTTCGGAGGCGGCTCGGTCAGCTCGAGCCCTGCCGCATGCGGTCGAGGCTCTCCGGGAAGGGGAACGTCGGATAGACGCCGGTCGCGCCGAGCTCCCACATCCCCGGCGGCGGATACACGTCGCCGGTGAAGCCGCCCTTGTACATCGCGTCGAGCACCGCCTCGAAGCTCGGCGAGTGCCCGTGGTGATCGACGAGCCGATTGCTCTTCGCGCCGAGGAAGGAGACGCTCGCCGCGGGCATGCGGTCGCGGCGCCCCTGCAGCATCTTCGAGATCGTGCGGAACCCGCGGAAGAGGTCCTCGAGGGTGAAGTGATCGCGTCCCGCCGGGCGCAGCAGCGCGAGGATCAGCAGCCGGTCGAGGTCGAACTTGAGGACGTAGGGCTCGCGGTCCTCCGCGGCGTGCACGCTCACGGCGCTTCGGAACATCTTGGCGTAGCTCGTCGCGGAGTCGAGGGTCCACTGGCTCGTGGGGATGAGCTTGAGGAGCTCGCCGAGCACGCCTCGCGCGTTGTCCGAGTCGTTCACGCCGCAGACGACCGTCCGGTAGCGACCGTCGAGCAGGTCGCTGAGGAGGTGCTGTCCCCACGGGATGCGGATCCGCTCGCGGGCGGCGGCGGCGCGAGGGTCGCCGGAGGGCACCACCACGACCTTCGAGGCGACCCGGGAGGCGTCCATGAGGAGGTCGCCGTCGTCGTCGTACACGCGGAGCTGATCCATGCCGGAAGCGTACCTGACGCCCGCGCGCCCGCCCCTCGCCCGCCCCTCGCCTCCGCAGCACCTGCCTGCACCGCCCTCATGTCCACCAGGTCCACCGGGTCCACCGGGTCTACACCGCGACGGTCCGCCGCGCAACGTGAGCCGCCTGCGCCCGACCCCCGTCGTTCCTCGCCTCCGCAGCACCTGCCTGCACCGCCCTCATGTCCACCGGGTCCACCGGGTCCACCGGGTCCACCGGGTCCACTCCGCGACGGTCCGCCGAGCAACGCGAGCCACATGCGTCCGCCCCTCGTCCGCCCCTCGTCCGCCCCTCGTCTGCCCCTCGTCTGCCCCCCATCCACCCACCTCACCCGATCGCCCATGCCGCGTCCCGATGCTCGGCGCGGTCGAGCGTGGACCACGCGTAGTCGAATCCCCGCTGCACCGCGAAGGCGCCGCTTCGACCTTGGCGGTCGACCGCGAGGATCCCCACCTGATAGGTCTCTGGATTCGGGTTGCGGGCGACGATCCGCGCGATCGCCGATTGGCACGCCTGCTGCGGGGAGTCGCCCGACCGCATGCGCTCGACGGCGAGGAAGCTCGCGAGGGTCTTGAGGACCGTCTCGCCGAGACCCGTGCAGGTCGCGGCGCCGACCTCGCCGTCGACGTACAGCCCGGCGCCCACGATCGGGGAGTCGCCGACCCGTCCATGCATCTTGAATCCGAGCCCGCTCGTCGTGCAGCTCGCGGCGAGACGACCTTCGCCGTCGAGGACGACCATGCCGATCGTGTCGTGGTCCTCCGGTCCGCCTCGCCTCGCGGCGGGCATCGGGCGGCTCGTCTGGTTCTCGACGTTCACGACCGGTGCGTAGCGGCTCTCGACGAGCCACGCCTCGTAGCGGGCGCGGGCGGTCGGACTGAGCTCGTTCGCGAGGATCTCGAAGCCCTGCTCGCGGGCGAACTGCTCGGCGCCGGCGCCGGCGAGGAGGACGTGCGGGGTCCTCTCCATCACCCGCCTCGCGAGCGAGATCGGGTGCCGCACGCCCTGCACGAAGCAGACGGCGCCAGCGCGACCTTGGTGGTCCATGATCGCCGCGTCGAGGGTGACGATTCCGTCGCGATCGGGGAGCCCGGCGAGCCCGACCGAGAGGTTCTCCGGATCTCGCTCGGTGACCATCACGCCCGCCTCCGCCGCGTCGAGGGCGCTCCCGCCCGCGCGGAGCGCCGCGATCGCCGCCGCGTTCGCGGGAAGTCCATGACGCCAGGTCGAGAGGACGAGCGGTCGAGCCGGCTCGTCGCGGTCGCTGGCACCGTCGGCGGCAGGACGAGGCGCCGCCGGTCGCTTCGCAGGATCCGAAAGGTCGGCGATCTGGTCGCTGCCGTCGCCGACCCGCTTCGGCGCGTGCGCCCATGGCTCGCGGCTCCACGGGCGATGCGCGGCGGAGGGATCGGCGCGTCGGGGCGAGTTCAGGTCGGGCGCGAGAGGGGGACGCATGCAGGACTCCGCGGCTCGCGCGGAGGCGGAGGACCTCCCGACGCGGTCCGCGGAGTTCTACCGCTCATGGCGCTCCGCGCCGAGCGGGCTCAGCGGACGCTCGCCTTTGGGGCATTCCTCCTCGACCGAGCGCCGCGAGGTCGGGGATGCGTGCTCCGGAACTCCTCCTCGACCGAGCGCCGCGAGGTCGGGGAGTCGTGTTCCGGAACTCCTCCTCGACCGAGCGCCGCGAGGTCGGGGAGGTGGCTCGCTGGCGAAGCCAGCGAGACGGAGGGGAGGTCCGACCGACGGGTTGCTCGCGTCGCGGAGCGCTCT
>Ga0169931_10013751_pt1 | contig 11018 bp, 7 predicted proteins | sample Kivu_15m_20L_FD_129675 | JGI IMG/M metagenome (GOLD analysis project Ga0169931, IMG submission 129675) | Freshwater microbial communities from Lake Kivu, Western Province, Rwanda to study Microbial Dark Matter (Phase II) - Kivu_15m_20L... | ecosystem: Environmental > Aquatic > Freshwater > Lake ... | reverse complement strand
GTGGTGATGCAGCTCAGGTCGAGCAGGTATCCGACCATGTACGCCACGGTCGCCAGCACAACGAGTGTGGAGATGGTCGGCCAGGGACCGGGGAGTGTGCGCGCGAGGCGTCCCCAGGGTCCGCCGAGGACTTCGGAGCCGTGCGCCACGACGGGGTCCGTGCGCGAAGGGATCATCGCGCCTCCCGTCACCGTGCGTTCTTCTTCTTCCCGGAGCGCCCATCTTCCTGCGGGTCGAAGGTGGTGTCCTGCGGTGCCGCGTCAATCACGGGTTCCCCGGGGGCCTCCTCCGGTGGGGCCTCCTCGACGATGCCGTCGGGACCGAATTCGGTCACCACGTCGGGGATCGGACACCCGAGCGGCACCTCCTGCATGTCCGGGGCGAGGACTGCCGGGCAGTCCGGCTCACGCAGCACGTCATCCGGGGGTGCGGTGAAGGACTCCTCCGGCAGGCCCTTGAGCGCACCGGTCATGAACGCGGTCCAGATCGCGGCGGGGAACGATCCGCCGGTGACGGTGCGCAGCCCACCGGTGCCCGAGAGGGACACGGGTTTGCCGTCCACCTCCTTGGCCATGAGCACGGCGGCGGCGAGCTGCGGTGTGTAGCCGACGAACCATGCCGACTTGTTGCCGTCCGTGGTTCCCGTCTTCCCGGCTGCGGGACGTCCGAGTGCACGCGCGGTGAAGCCCGTCCCGTTGTTGACCGTGCTGTTCAACGCGAACGTCACGGTGTCGGCGACCTCTTCGGGGAACGCGCGGTCGGGTGCTGGCGTGTACTCCCACAGCACGCCCTCGTTCGGTCCCAGCACGCGGCGGATCACCGTGGTCGGTGCCGTGACTCCTCGGGCCGCGAAGGTCGCGTACGCATTGGCCATGTCGACGGCGGACGGCGATGCCGTACCCAGGACGAAGGTGAGATCGAGGTTGTCCAGGTTGAGTCCCGGTGTGGACTTCGGTATGCCGGCGCGCAGGGCGGCGCGCGCCACCTTCTTCACGCCGATACTCGATTCCATTTCGACGTAGGCGGAGTTGATCGACTTCTCCGTCGCCTCGAGCAACGTCACGTTGCCGTAGGACTTCTTGTCGTAGTTGTTGAGTGTGTACCCCTGCACGGTGATCGGTGAGTCACCCGACCACACCGACTTCAGCGGCACCTTCTCGTCGATTGCGGCCGCGAGTGCGAATGGCTTGAACGTAGATCCGGCCTGCGCGAATCGCTGCGTCGCATTGTTGATCTGATCGCTGATGAAGTCCTTACCGCCATACATCGCCACGATCTCACCCGTGCCCGGACGCACCGCGGCCAACCCGATGCGCAGGCCCTTGGTGTCCGACGTCGGACCCTGGGTGCGCACCGCACGTTCCGCAGACCGCTGGGCACGACGCTCGATCGTGGTCACGATGCGCAGGCCGCCGCTCTGGATCTGCTCGTCGTCGAAGCCCAATGCCTTCAACTGTTCTTGCACGGCCGTGAGGATGTATCCGGTCTGACCACCGAGTCGATTGCCTGTCTGGGATTCGGTGATCTCCGGGAATTGCGCCGCATCACGTTGCTCATCAGTGATCCAGCCCTCGTCGCGTAACGCATCCATGACGTAGGTCCACCGTCCCTGGAGACCGGCGAGGTTCTCCTCCGGTGACAGTCCACCCGGGGACTTGAGCAGTGCCGCGAGCACGGCGCTCTGCTCGATGGTGAGTTGATTCGCGGGGACACGGAAATACGCCATGGATGCTGCCTGGATGCCTTCGGCATCGCGACCAAAGAAGCTGGTGTTGAGGTAGTTCTCCAGGATCGTGTCCTTCGACACGATCGTCTCGAGTTTGAATGCGAGCAGCGCTTCCTTGATCTTGCGCTGCCAGCTGCGTTCCTGCGTCAGGTACGCGTTCTTCGCATACTGCTGCGTGATCGTCGAACCACCCTGCGTCGAGTCCGTGAAGGCGTTGTTGAGCGCGGCGCGCACGATGCCCAGCGGTGAGATACCACCGTGGTCGTAGAAGCCGCGATCCTCGGCGGCGAGCACGGCCTGCCGTGTATGCAGGGGCACATCCGTGAGCGGGATGCTCTGTCGCGTGGAGTCGGTGAGTCGGCCGATCTCCTGACGTCCCCCCGCGTAGTAGACGACGGTCGCCTGGCTGGTGACGACGTCGTTCGGGTTGGGGATCTCGGTCCGCGCCACGAGGAAGGCGAACGCGGCGAACCCGAGGGAGCCGACCAGCACCCCGACCAGGAGAAGTCCGCGCACCCAGGCGCGGCGTCGGGGGCGGGTCGGTCGACCCTCGGGTGGGCGCGGGGGGCCACCCGTCGGGCGACGGGTCGGGCGGGCCGAACGGCCGGGTGGGGTGGTCGGGCGAGGCCGGGCGCCGGAGGGTGGACGGCGCCCCGAGGGGGCTCGTCTGGCCTCATGTGTCACGGCGCACCTCAATGGGGAAGAAGGATCTCCCCAAGTGCATCAGAAATCACACCCGTCACGCGGGCGGCACGCCGATGGTCAGTCGGTGGGGGGCCTCCGGGGGACCCCGTCGCCCAGGACATAGCGCCGGATCATGAAGTTCCACTCACAGCGCTGGCAGACCTCGATGACGTAGACGGTGAACTCCCCGAACTGGCCGGACATGGCCGTGAGCTCCTCGGGGGTGCGGATCCGACCGGCGTAGGGACCGAGGGCATCCCCATAGACATAGGAGAGGTGGACCAGGTTCTCGCGCGTGCAGGCGGGGCACCGTTCACCGCTGGGTTCCCCGTGGTGCCGGGCGGCCCGCAGAAGGTACGGATCCGCCTCGCAGTAGTTCGAGGTCAGCGCACCACCGGTGTGCAGGTCACGGAGTGCGGCCCGGCGCTGCAGTGCGTAGTCGATGCGCGCACGGGGCCGTGCGGGATCATCGACCGGTTCCGCTGGGGGAAGTGGACCGCGACTGCGTGCCGGTGTCGACGACTCACCACGCGCGAGGGTTCCACGCAGTGTGTTGTGTCGGGGGGCGGTCATGGTCCGGTGAGTGTACGTCGGATTCGACGCTAGCGTCACGTCATGAGTGCGCACCGGGGTCACCTCCGCGCCATCCTGCGCGGACGCGACTTCCGACTCCTCTATTCCACCCGCGTGACCGGCCAGTTCGGCGACGGACTGCTGCAATCCGCGCTTGCGACGTTCGTGTTGTTCTCCCCCGAGCGCGCACCGACCGCCGCCGCGATCGCTGCGTCGTTCGCGATCCTGCTGCTCCCCTACTCCGTCATCGGGCCGTTCGCGGGTGTGCTGCTCGACCGGTGGAGCCGTCGCCAGGTACTCGTGCGTGCGAACATCCTCAAAGGTCTCCTCGTGATCCCGGTGATCGCCGCATTCCTCGCGGCGAACGATGGACCGCTGCTCGGCCTGTTCGTCCTTCTCGTCCTCGGTGTCGGACGATTCATCCTGGCCGGACTCTCGGCGTCACTTCCGCATGTGGTGGACGAGCGCAATCTCGTCACCGCGAATGCGTTCACCCCGACGTCGGGAACGATCGCGGCCGCGATCGGCGGAGTGCTCAGTGTGGGGATCCGCGCGCTCGCGGGCGGCGGTGACAGCGGTGGAGTCGTGGTGCTTGTCACCGCGATCGCCTGCTACCTCGCTGCCTCCACCATCGCGCGGCGCCTCGGGGTCCACCGCCTCGGGCCCGATGGGTCGCGGCCCCGGGACACGGTTGCCGGAGTGTTGCGCGGACTCCGTGACGGGGCACGCGAGTTGCGGAGCCAGGCGCCCGCGTCACATGGCATCGGCCTGGTCATGGCGCATCGCTTCGAGTTCGGTGCGCTCACGGTGGCGGCCCTGCTCTTCCTGCGCAACACCTACACCACCGATGTCGATCAGGCACTCGTGTTATTCGGTGTGGTGACAGGTGCTGCAGCCGTGGGTGCCTTCGTGGGAGCCGTGGTGACTCCCCGCATGGTGCGGCGGATCGGCTACCGCACCTGGCCGAGCATCATCGCCGCGCAGTCGGCGGTGATCGGAGTGCCACTCGTCATCCTTGCCGGTGCGTTCACGAATCTTCCACTACTACTGGCCGGTGCGGTGTCGATCGGTGTCGCGGGTCAATCGGTGAAGGTGTCCGCCGACACATTGGTGCAGGAGACGATCCCCGACGACTTCCGCGGCCGCGTGTTCGCGCTCTTCGACATGACGAACAACATCGGGCTGGTCGCCGGTGTCACGGTGGTGGCCTTCCTCGCACCCGCGAGCGGAATCGCACCCGTCCTCTATCTGGGGGTCGCCGTCGTCCTTCTCCTGGTCATTGCCTGGTATGCCCGCTCGGCGAGAACATGGAAGCTCCCCACGTCCTGACGCACCCCCCTATGCTCGGGCCATGGTGACTGGAGCCTCCGCGCAGTACGTGACAAGTCCCGTCGCACGGAAAAAGTGGCGCGGCCGTTCGATCATCTCGTTGCTGCTCTTCGTCCTGGCCACGATCCTCACTCCGGCCGCGGTGGTCGGTCATTGGGGTCACACGACGATCACCGACACCGAGGCGTACCTGGAAACCGTCGGCCCGCTCGCCGCGAACCCCGAGGTGCAGGCGGCGATCGGCGCAGTTGTGACCGACGCCGTGATCCAGCAGGTCGATGCACAGACTCTCGTCGGCGGATTCCTCACCGAGCTGCTGCCCAATGACACCCTCGCCGAAGCCCTCACCGGACCCCTGAGTTCGGGTGTTAACCAGGTGATCGCCGGAGCCGTCCAACGCTTCATGACGAGCGACGCCTTCCAGACCGCCTGGTACGCGCTCAACACGGCCGCGCAGCGCAGCCTGATCGCTGCCCTCGAGGGCGACCCCGAGGGAGTCGTGCAGATCAAGGGCCCCGATGTGGTGCTGGACATCAGCAGCCTGCTCGAGGTGATCCAGAAGGCACTCGTGGATCAGGGCATCGATGTGGCGGCCAAGGTGAAGGTCCCCGAGGTGGACCGGCAGATCGTGGTGATGAGTTCACCAGCATTCGATCAATTGCGAACCATCTGGGCGTTCACGAATCCGCTGCTGAGTTTCATCCTGTTCATCGTGGCCCTGCTGTTCACCCTGTCGGTTCTGCTGGCCACCCGCCGTGCCCGGACCACCGTCGCCGTCGGCGCGGTCGTCTTCTTCATCGGCGTTGTCCTGCAGTTGAGTCTGTCCTGGGCCGAGGGTCAGTTCCAGAATGCGTTCGCCGGAACGATCTTCGAAGTTGCATCCATCGCGTTCTTCCAGACCTTCCTGTCCTTCCTCATCGAAGGTCTGCTCAGCATGATGGTGCTTGGCGTCATCCTGGTGATCGTCGGCTGGTTCGCCGGCCGCACCGACAGCGCTCTGCGCACGCGCGCCGCCCTCGTCCGCGGATACGCGGACATGGCCTCCCGGTTGCCCGAGTGGGCCGCCGCCGTCGGGCGTCCGATGCGCGACTACGCACCCTTCGTGCGGTGGGGACTCCTCTTCCTCTGGGTGATCGCGGTCTTCACCGCAGCCGGCTTCCGTTTCGAATCGACGGTCGGCTGGACAGCACTCTTCCTCGGACTTCTCACCATCGCGGAGATCCTGATGTACGCACCGGATGACCGTGCGCTGGAGATCCGGCAGAGCTAGCCGTTACGGGCGTGCCGCCCACCACGCGCGCAGGGCCTCCTCCGCGGTAGCAGCATCCATCGGACCGCGATCCAGACGCAGGTTCAACAGGAACTCATACGCCTCACCGACCTCGCGCCCCGGTGGGATGTCGAGAATCCGCATGATCGCGGTGCCATCGAGGTCAGGTCGGATCGACGCAAACTCCTCCTCGGCAGCCAAGCGCGTGATCCGCTCCTCGAGGTGTTCGTACGCACGCTGCAGGGCCATCGCCCGCTTGCGATTACGCGTCGTGCAGTCGGCGCGCGTCAACTCGTGCAGGCGGACCAGGTTTGGCCCCGCATCACGGACGTAGCGACGCACCGCCGAATCGGTCCACTCTCCCGTGCCATACCCGTGGAAGCGCAGATGCAACTCCACCAGCTGCGACACATCCTCGATGTCGTCGTTGGAGAACCGCATCGCCTTCATCCGCTTGCGCGTCATCCGCGCACCCACAACCTCGTGGTGGTGGAAGGACACACCACCATCCGCTTCGAACTTGCGAGTATTGGGCTTTCCGATGTCGTGGAGAAGTGCCGCGAGCCGCAGGATGAGATCGGGTTGCGATGACGGCTCATACGCACCTTCCAGGACCATGGCCTGCTCGAGGACGGTCAGGGTGTGTTCGTAGACATCCTTGTGGTGGTGGTGCTCGTCGGCCTCAAGTTGCAGCAGGGGGAGCTCCGGCAGCACGTACGCGCAAAGGCCAGTGTCGACCAGCAACTGGAGTCCACGACGCGGATGCGGGGACATGATCAACTTCACGAATTCATCGCGAACCCGCTCCGCGCTCACGATCTCGATGCGTGCCGCCATCTCGGTCATCGCCTGGACCACATCGGGTGCGACGTCGAAGTCCACCTGCGCGGAGAAACGCGCCGCACGCAGCATGCGCAGCGGATCATCATCGAAGGACTGCTCGGCGGTCCTGGGTGTGCGCAGCACACGACGCTCAAGGTCCCCCTGCCCGTCGAACAGGTCGACCAGCTCCCAGCCGGGGAGTCGCACCGCCATCGCGTTGACGGTGAAGTCACGGCGACCCAGATCACCGTCGAGGGAATCACCGAACTCGACCTCGGGCTTACGCGACTCGGGGTCGTAGGTCTCCGTCCGATAGGTGGTGATCTCCATCTCGGTCCCCCGGACGCGCGCGCCCACGGTTCCGAAGCGCATCCCCACGTCCCACACGGCATCGGCCCACCCGGTGAGCACCTGCACGATCTGTTCGGGCCGCGCATCGGTGGTGAAATCGAGGTCCGCGACCGCCCGTCCGAGGAGGGCGTCGCGCACGGGGCCGCCCACCAGGCAGATCTCGAATCCGGCCTCGGTGAAGAGGGCCCCCATCCGCTCCAGCACCTCGGCGTAGGGGGCGAGTGCCGTGGCTAGGCGGCGCCCAACGGCGGGATCGAGTGCGGGGGACACACCACGGAAGGATAGTGCGCGGGCGCCTATCCTCACGGTATGGCCAAACGCAGCGTGGAGGAGACCTCCGCGGGTGGTCTGGTCCTCGACGAACGCCGCCGCGGAGCCCTGATCGGACGCCATGATCGGCGCGGGCGCATGGTGTGGTCGCTGCCGAAGGGTCACATCGAGGAGGGGGAGACTCCCGAGGCCGCAGCGATCCGCGAAATCCGCGAGGAAACCGGGATCTCCGGGTCGATCGTCGCCCCGCTCGGGGTGATCGACTTCTGGTTCATGGCCGAGAACCGTCGCATCCATAAGACGGTGCACCACTTCCTGCTCCGCGCCGAGGGCGGTGAACTGTCCTCGGATGACGCCGAGGTCGACAGCGTCGAATGGGTCGCCCTCGAGGACATACCGACGCGACTCGCCTACGCCGACGAGCGACGGTTGATGGACCGCGTCCAGGAACTCCTGGCGGACTCTTGAGAGTGCGCGCGTTCGCGGCGGTGGTCGCGGCCGTCATCGTCAGCACCTCCGCCCCCGCACCGGTGCACGCGGTCACCGACTCCCCCGTGCCGGTGCAGATCGAACGGATCTCACCACTGATTCCCAGCCCGGACGAGCAGTTGCGGATCAGTGGTCGCGTCTTGAATACGACCCTCGGTGCATTTCGCGATGTCCAGGCGCGGTTGCGCATCTCGTCCGGTCCGCTCACCGAGCGCACGGACATCGCCGAGGTGGCGGCCACGCCGTTCGCACCCGACGACGAGCCTGCCGGCCGGATCCTCGACTCCACACGCGTCGATGTCACCTCCCAACTCGACAGCGGTGCCCAGGGGGTGTTCGAGTTCACCCTCGACGTCGAATCCCTGCCCCTTCCCGACGACGGGGTCTATGTCCTGGCGGTCGAACTCGTCGGCATCGATGCGGAGAGCGGTGGCGCGGAGCAGGTGATCGGGATCGAGCGCACCTTCCTCCCCTGGTTCCCCGACCCCGAGGCGATCACCCCGGTCGACGTGGTGTGGATGTGGCCGCTTGCGGATTGGCCGGCGCGGGAGGCGACGGGTGTCCTGCTCGACGATCGCACCCCGGAGGAGATCAGCCCGGGGGGACGCCTGGATCGGCTGCTTGCGATCGGCGCGCGCTATCCGCGCATGGTCAGTTGGATCGCCGATCCCGCACTCCTGCGCACGGTGCAGGAGATGGCGGGTGGCTACGAGGTGCAGGGCAGCACGGGCGTCGTGGCGGGGGATAAGTCCGTGGAGGCTGCGCGCTGGCTCGATGTGCTCTCCGAGACGTTGCGTGCGGCCCGCAGCGCCGCCGAACCAGACTCACCACTTCCTATCCGGGTGCTTCCCTACGCCGATGTCGATGCAGTTGCCCTGACGCGCGCCGGGATGCAGACCGACGTCGTGCGCGCGGTCACCCGCAGCGCTCCCACGGCCACCACGGTGCTCGGCGCGCCCGTGCTGGGGTCGATCGCGTGGCTGCCCTTCGGCCGCGTCGACGACGCCACCGCCGCGACCCTGGTGTCCGCGGGTGTCGAGGCTCTCGTGCTCGGTGGGTTCGCGATGCCGACGATCGACGAGTCACCGAACACCGGCCGCGCCCGGATGGCGACGAGTGTCGGCAACGCCGAGGTGCTGCTGCTCGATCCGGCGGTGAGCTCCACCCTCGTCCTCCCGCAGCAGTCACGGAGTCAGTCCGTGGCGGTACGGCAACGCTTCCTCGCGCAGACCGCGATCCTCGCGCAGGACTTCGGTGACGCGACGACGCGCACGGTGATCGTCGGTCCGCGGACACCGATCTGGGATCCGTCCGAGGCGACGCTGATCGGTCTCCTACGCGCGACTATGCGCGCGCCGTGGATGCGTCCGCAGACACTCACCACATTGCTCAGCGAGGGAACCGTGGGTGCACCACGCACCATGGCCGGTTACGGACAGAAAGCGCGCTCCGCGGAGTTGCCCGCGAGTTACCTGCGACGTGTGCAGCGCGCCACCGAGCAACTCGCCACTTTGACCGCGATCCTGAACAACCCGGCGGGGATCACCGACGCGTACGCATCGGCGCTCCTGCGCGCCGAATCCGCCGCGTGGCGCTCGCAACCGGCGACCGGCCGCGCGCTCCTCGACTCGATCACCGCGCAACTGCGCGAACAGACCGGGCTCGTGCGTGTGCTCTCCGAGGGAACGGTCACGTTCTCCGGGGACTCGGGCAGTGTCCCGGTCACCATCGCGAATGATCTGGACCGCGCCGTCACGGTCGGTGTGGAACTCGTGGCCTCCCCGAGCCCGCGACTCGAGTCCGATCCCGTGCAGGGGATCGTGATCGACCCGGGGAGGAAGGTGAGCGTCGAGATCGACGCACGGGTGATCGGGGGTCGGTCCCTGCCCGTGCGCGTGCAACTGCTCACCCCCGACGGTCAGTCCTACGGGCAGCCGGCCACGATCGAGCTTGCCTCGACGGCCTACGCGCGGGCGGCGTCCTGGGTGGTGATCGTCGCGTTCGTCGCGATCGCAATCTTCGTCGTCGTCGGTATCACGCGACGCATTCGTCGCGCACGCCGGGGACATACCGCTGCCGCCTCCGGCGGCGGCCAACGCCCATCTGACACGGTGTGACCATGGCCTCGTCCACGCGTGCCCTCCTCGCACCCAGTGCGGTGATGGCGGCGGGCACGATCACGTCGCGGGTGACGGGGATCGCGCGCGACATCGCGATGGCGGCGGCCCTCGGCTTCTATCTGGTCTCCGACGCGTTCAGCCTCGGCAACTCACTTCCCACGATCCTCTACATCCTCGTCGTCGGGGGGGCACTCAACGCGGTGTTCATTCCGCAACTGGTGCGCCGGATGCGCGAGGACGCGGACCAAGGCAAGGCCTACGCGGATGCGCTGCTCACGGTGGCGGCGACCATCCTGCTCGTGCTGTCCGTCGCAGCGGTGGTGGCGGCCCCGTGGATCGTCGACCTCTACACCCCCGACGACTATCCGCAGGCCGAGTACGAACTCGCCGTCGCGTTCGCGCGACTCTGCCTCCCGCAGATCTTCTTCTACGGGCTCTACTCGATGCTCAGTCAAGTTCTCAATGCGCGCGGGCGCTTCGGTGCGCCGATGTTCGCGCCCATCGCGAACAACATCATCGCGATCGCGACGTTCCTCCTCTTCATCGCCGTTGCGGGAACTTCCGCGGCCGCGGATGGGGTGCTCACCACTGATCAGGTGCTGATCCTCGGCATCGGCACCACCCTCGGGGTGGTGCTGCAGGCGCTCATCCTCATTCCGCTGCTGTCGCGTGCGGGCTACCTGTGGCGGCCGAGTTTCGCCTGGCGGGAGCAGGGACTGGGGCATGCGGCAAAGCTCGCGGCCTGGACGGTCGGTCTGGTGCTGGTCAACCAGATCGCGTACCTGGTGATCACCCGGTTCGCCACGCAGGCGAACGTGGATGCGAGTGCGGCGGGTGTGGTGGCGGCGGGTCTCACCACGTATCAGAAGGCGCACCTGGTCTTCATGCTCCCGCACAGCGTCATCACCGTGTCCGTTGTCACGGCGCTGCTCCCTGCGCTTTCCCGTGTTGCGCACGCGGGACGCATGCGCCAGGTCGGTGCGGATGTCTCCGGCGCGATGCGCCTGATCGCCGCCGCGATCACACCGATCGCCGCGATCCTCGCGGTCACCGGTCCGGGCATCGCGATCCTGCTGTTCGGGTACGGCGCGGCCACCACCGACCAGGCGGCCCAGATGGGCCAGATCGTCTCGATCTTCATGCTCGGGCTGATCCCGTTCACGCTCTTCTATGTGCTGCTCCGCGGGTTCTACGCGCTCGAGGACACCCGCTCACCGTTCGTGATCACGGTGATCTTCTCCGCCCTCTGGCTTGTCGTTGTCAATGCGCTGTTCGCATCGCAACCACCCGGTGGCGGTCAGATCGCGGTCATCGCCTTCGGCTACGTCCTGTCCTATTGGGTGGGTCTGGCCCTCGCGTGGGTCTGGTTGGCCACCCGGTTGCG
>Ga0169931_10013749_pt1 | contig 11018 bp, 11 predicted proteins | sample Kivu_15m_20L_FD_129675 | JGI IMG/M metagenome (GOLD analysis project Ga0169931, IMG submission 129675) | Freshwater microbial communities from Lake Kivu, Western Province, Rwanda to study Microbial Dark Matter (Phase II) - Kivu_15m_20L... | ecosystem: Environmental > Aquatic > Freshwater > Lake... | reverse complement strand
TTATATTTCTCTCGTTTTATTATACTTTCCGTACAGATTCAAGTGCTTTTTAGAAACATTAACTGCTACTAAAAACATTAATACGGATCGTATCTTTTAATAGAAATATCAACATAAAAAGCACTTTCGATATTCAGATGTCTTTTTCCGACGCAACGACAACGTTTACTTGGGATGATCAAGTTACCCACAAACAACAATTCGACGAGTTTATGGCTAGACTCGAGGCCTCCCTCGGAGAACATGCGTGGACACTAGCGGAGACAGACTTCAACCTCATGCGACCTCTAGAACCTATTCTTCATCCCAATGCAAACGCAGCAGAGACCATCGCACATAACAGGGCTGTAACTGATTTCAAGAACGCTATGGTTAAGTTCTACCAAGCCTTTTACGGAGCTAAGGCCAAACTATTGCAACAGTTTACCTACGGATGCCAGGCATATCGGGATATCATCAACTAATTCATCCCACCGACCGTGCAACTAGGTTCTTTCACTCCACTAACCGTACCAGTAGGTTCCCCTACCGCGACGTTCACGGTGGAAACTGGATTCCGTGCTGCCATGAACCATCTTAAGGCAAATTATTCACCTCATGACTTTCATGATGTATCCGAAACGAAGCGACTCCTTTCATCGTTGACCGACATGAGTTGCGGAGGTTTTCTGCCATACGTTAAGGAGCACACAAGATTATTGGCTCAGCTTAGATCCGCCAATGCTGAACCGACCCCCCGTGAGCTATACGATTGGGCGAAGCAAGCCATCCTGAACAAGGAAGTTTACGATTATTTGCTTGGCCATCTCATCCACCCAACTGAGCGACAGGCATTTGTTGGTCAAGACAAACCCTTTGTACTCGTCGACTCACTGTTTACATTTGGAATGGACTACCTCAAGTTACAGGCTTCCAGGGTATATGATCCTTACAAGACTGTGACACCGAGCCCCTCAGGAAAGGCAACTGTCTCCGCAAACACGGCTGCGATTGTCACACCTTCAAAGACAGGACCTCCAAGATGTACCATTTGTTGGCGTATCAACCATACATTTCGTGATTGTCACGCAAAGACATGCAGCCAATGTGGATTCACATTCGACGATCAACGTTTCTGCCCTAACACCACCGATCCTACAAAACACAATGATCCGAAGTGTCGATGGGTACCACCCAAGTTCCGTAACAATCAATCAACTAAGAGGGCACTGTCGGTGGGAACCGATCCCGATCCCACATGGACGTAGATATCAAAGTGGCCAAACAAGCCCTAGTCGCAGCACAACACGTTTACCTTGATATTAAGAAACGCAAAAGAAACCCGTGATTGGCAGAGCCGAGTCTGGATATGGCCCGCCTTGATACAGGTGCTGAAGATATATTCCTTCGTACTAGTACTACCAAGAAGCTTAAATTAGGAACTACAATTATGCCACACTCGACCTTGGTACAGTTTGGTAACGGTAGTAACATATCCACGTCCCTCGCCGCTCAATTAAACAGATCCCTAACAGCTCTGGTGATTCCTGACACTGACCTTATTCAAGACCTATTGTCAGTTACGCCAATACTTGATCTGGGATACGAAATAAGCCTATCCTCACAGGGCGGGTCGATCAACCTAAACGGTGAACCCATCATGCCCATAATAAGAAACGACAAGAAATTACTCGTCGACATCAAGAGTGTACAGTGCCTGTCGGCATCTACATCTCATCAAGCGGTCCGAGAAAGAGTACTCGCGCATCACAAGCGAACGGGTCATCCCTCAATGCGACGAATGATTGACGCCATCAACTGCGGATCTTGGACCAATTGCGATGTGACGTCGCACCAAGTGAAAGAGATAATGAAACAACATTCGTGCATCGCTTGCATCATGGGAAAACAAAATCATAGCCCAATACCCAAAAGTCCCAAAGATACATCACCAAAACCAATCGGTTGGCTTGTATCAGGAGACATTATCGGTCCAGTAACACCTGCATCGAAGAACGGAGCGCGGTACTTCTTCTTATTCGTAGAGGCCACAACAGGACACTTATACAACATTCACGGCCCCGACTAAGGACGCGTTAATCAATAGCCTGAGAACCGTTTATACCAACTTACTAGCACAAGGACACAAAATAAATACGTTCCGTTCAGACTCGGGACGAATAATGGTATACGGCCAGGTGGAGGATTTTTTAGCCTCGAACCACGTTGAACAACAGTTCAGTCTACCGTATGAACATAAACAAAATCTTGTCGAAAGGCATGTTCAAACTGTGGTAAAAACGGTGACTGCTGTCCTTCACGATCAAAAATACTTAAACTCTAGTTTCTGGGACTACTGCTTATTCTATACCATTAAGGCTATGAATCATAGACCGAATGTGAAGACGAATGGCTCTACACCCGAACAATTAGTTTACAAAAAACCTCCGGTCGACCTGAATCGAATGTTTCTCTTCCCGTTCGGTACACCTGTATCAATACAGAAACCCAACAGAGAGTGGCGTTTTGACACCCGTCGAGATCTGGGAATCTACCTGGGTAATATAGAAGGAAGTGTGAATGGTGGTTTAGTATACATACCTTCCACCGGCGCCATCTGTGCTCGAGGTGATCTTACCGAACTAAAGGTGTCCCCTCGCGATTTCCATCGCTACTCAAACACTAGCAACTTGGTTTGCGGCTCCGAAAGCAACGATGAATCCCTTACAATACCCGATATAGACAACTTAAACATGATTTCGGATCCATCAAACCACCAGGGGGATGAACAGAGAACAACGCTCGGTACAACGTCACCTGAACAAACAAACAGTGTGTCACCTACAGAAGCAAATTCAAAAAAATCAATCATAAGCAGACGACGAGCCAAACAATACATCCGGAGAATCTTGACGAGGAGTCAATCGAAACTTGGCTCTCAACTATCAGCATTCATAGTCCAAAAAATAAATGAACTCGATCAAGCATTAGACGGACCTGAGAAAGATCATCGGCAGATCGCCCTACAAGAAGAGGTTGATTCACTGTTCAAGATAACAGAGACAATAATCCCTGAGACTCCCGAACCTAACTCCGACTATGATGTCATAAATGCAACGGTTGTTTTGAAAAAGAAAATGAGAGACGAATTTACTATTGAAATGTACAAGGCCAGGATATGCGCATGTGGTAACGAACTGGTTATGAGACACAACTACGTTAATGAGACATTCTCACCAACCGTTAGTTCGTTGGTCCATTCCCTGTTACTGCAACTCGCCATCACTATGAGGATACATACTGCAACATTCGATACGGTTGCCGCATACTTACAACAAACCTATCCTGAAACCCTCAAGCCCTTATACATACGGTTCCCCAAGAGAATTGCTCAGGCGGGTAAATTAGAACCATCACAGTTATATAGAGTACGAAAGTATCTATATGGACTGCCCGACGCTGGCCGCGCGTATTATCTGGCGCTTTCCAACCATCTTCGAAACAATGGCTATGTTATGTCAATACATGACCCTTGTCTATTCTTCAAGTGGGTCCCCACAACAGCTATCCGCGTTTTGGTATGGACTCATGTGGACGACATGTTTGTTGCCACCTCCCACACAGAAGAAATAGAAATACTGCACGACGTTCTCAAGAAACGATTCCCTATCAAGATGAATACCACGATCGATGCACACTTGGGAATATCAATGACACCTCAAAAAGACGGATCAATTAAACTGACCCAACCAAAACTAATCGCAGACATTTTGCAATCATACCCAACTAAATCGAAGAATAAATACCCGGCAAAACCATTTAACAAAGCCGAAACTTCCAAACCCATCGATGTACACGAATATCTTAAGCTATTGGGGAAACAATTATACCTCACATCCAGTAGACCGGATATCATGACCTCGGTGAGCTATGCCGCCACGAAAAACAAAAGCCCCACACAACTTGATTTTGATCGATTACTGGATACAGTATCTTGGCTTAGTGATACAGCAGATGTAGGCTTGGTAATATACCCCGCAACTTATTCCTGCTCAAAAATAAAACTAACAGCGTTCGTGGATGCAGCATATATGAGTCACAGTGATGGTGATTCACATACTGGATATACCATTGCTCTCTCCGCCCACGATGAAGAACCGCGATCTTACTTTCATTCTAAATCCCAAAAGCAGAAGCTAGTCGCTACTTCATCGACTCACGCAGAAATCCGTGCTTTATATCAGCTGACATTACAACTAATCTTCATATCGAATCTACTACACGAACTTGGAATCGATGTCGAATTGCCGATAACTGTTTTTTGAAGACAACAAAGCAACAATCGACCTAACGACCAACGAACTTCCAACCATCAACAAATCAAAACATTTTCTGATGCTTACACAATTTATAAGACAACAAGTCAAGTTCGGTCTCATTAGAATGAAGAAGATAGACACGAAGAACAATATAGCCAACGTACTCACAAAAATTATATGTGGACAAGAATTCTATACTGCCTATCAACAAATAATGGGTTTAACTGAGTACGCTATTGTTTCAGAACAGCTTCCCGTCGGATCAACTGATAATGACGACTCATCAATGGACAGCGATACAACAATTCGTACCTCTAATAAAAGTTGATGAGCGCACAAAGTGACAAGTTCACAGGGGTGTGTTGGGAATCAACTTTGACCTCATCACTTTGATCAACAAAAAGAGATCACCAACAAAGGATATGTGTTTTGTTTGGGGGTATGGGGGTAAATGCGGGGCAACTCGTACCGGTGTGCCCACCAGCCCTGGAACCCGAAACCAGGCCTCACACATTTTTGCATGAGCGTTACTTTACAAATACAAAACTCTGTATTTTACAATATATATACCACCCAATATTTGTGATGGCTACAGGTTGGATTACCAAACACATGTCATGAAAATGTACCGCGTGCGTCAGTGGACACGCGTCAGTAGAAGAATTATCTCAATCGGACAACAAGTTCCGAAGATACCTTATATTTCTCTCGTTTTATTATACTTTCCGTACAGATTCAAGTGCTTTTTAGAAACATTAACTGCTACTAAAAACATTAATACGGATCGTATCTTTTAATAGAAATATCAACACATTGTTTGCACATGGGGTCTCTGCACTTCCAGTGATAATTTCGAGCAAATTTTTCAGGTCAATCTTCACGGATACTCCGCCATCTATGAAACTCTCACATCATTCACGGATCGACTGGAAGTTTACGTTCGATCGATGGAGTCGCTCGGCTTGACTGTTCCTACCCAAGGACAGCTTACGGCCGATTTTCTAGATAAACTAAACGAACAGTTTGAATCTAAGCGATCCATATTGTTCAATAATGTTAGATTAAATGAGTCCTACCCAAAAACATTATTTGAAGCATACAAAATAATGACGGAATTAAGTGAGCCATCAATACCAACAAAACCAATCCAACCAACCAGAAGAAGGAGCCAGACCAAGCCAACAACCAAAAGAAGGAATGGGAACCTGAAGGACACCCTCGCCCGTTCATTTGTTACAACTGTGGAGATGTGGGACATAAAGCCAGCTTTTGCCCAAATAAGAAGGTTACAAACCCCGCCGAACCAAGCAGCGTGCCAGCTGCGACTCCAACCCCAACTCCAGCTCAAAATGACTGGGAACAAGACTAGTCGGGTAAACTTCACGCAACAAAAAATTATGGAATTCTTTGGGTTTACAACTTGGTGCATGAAGGTAGACGACGGACGACGGGCGTAACGACGGGGATATCTGAAAATAACAATCTCTTACTCGTGCAAATTTATTATAATGAAGCAAAGCACATCATATTTCATCATGCGGTTCATCAGTGATCAGTGTCACATCCACAGTATCCGTATCCACCACACGCCTGTGATTTCCATCCAAATGTATCATCCATCTCCTCTAAAGGGTATATATATCTTCTGTACATAGCTGCAGCATGTTTATTCAAGCGTTAGCAGGGGCCTTGGTGGCATCGGGAGTATTCTATGTCTTTACTCCTCGGATGCCCACGTATCAAATCAATGGCATTCATTTGTATGATGTCTCTGTGTCACCCTATCTATCCTTCGATTGTCATATTCGAGCGGGGATTGAAATTGAAAATGACAATTTTTTCGGTGCTAAAATTTACTCCACCTTTATGAATGTGTATTACAGTGATTGGAATGGTCTATTGACATCCATCGGATTTGTGAAAGAAGCAAATGTTGATGAATCCTTACGACAATCCAAGTGGGCGCTTCTATATTCGGAGGCACCTCGTAATAGCAATCGCTCAACTGATCATCATCAGCAGCAACACGGTACATCTCAACGAGCTTTTCATGAGAGCCAATCAAAAAATAGTACTACAACTTATAAGAGTGGAAATAAAAATATAACATCGAATTATTCCGAGCGTGATCCATTCATTTCAATTCTACCAAGAACAGTGACCATCAGTGAAGCCAACGCTCTTTCAATCGTTATCCAAAGTATAACTCCTCGAGTTTATTTGAATATACTATTAGATTTTATAAAATCGGGTGGGAGCTTAAATATGCTCGTATCAGGGGTGGCACATGTCCAATCATCCTTCGGTCTACCGCTAACTTTGGGAGTTGTGTGCGATAACTCACTCAGTATATGGCGGAGACCATTACATATAACGAGTACATATTGTGAAGTGAAAAGTCTTTCCATCGGTCGGAAAGACCTACAGAGACATGCACAAATACTTCGTCACTCTACAATCAAGGCATATTCTGAACAGGGACGGACAGGTGTTTTCACTCAACCCAATGAGTTACTCAAAAATATTACAAATTTATTAACATTATCGGATTTTAAGATAACTGAATTATGATTTTCGGATAAAATTGAAGGAAAAAAAAACGTATACAAATGTTGTAATTAAAGATCAGCACTTAGACTCTTTCCCTCTAGTTGCTCCTTAGCTCTCTTTTTCATCATTTTTTCCTTTCTTTTCTTTTCTTTCTCAAGGTAAGCTGGATTCTTTCCTACGCCATACATGGGACAATCATTACAACCTCTACTAGGACAGTTGTTGCAACGAGGTTTTAAATTGCCAGATATTTTTTGTGGACCTGTAAATCGGACTTCTCCTCCAACGCGATGACTTGGACCCCCAAAGTATTCCCCCTGGCTAACTAATCTAGCTTTGAAGTTTATATTCTGATCCCGACGCTCAATTTCTAAACGCACTAACTCATCATAGGGAACGTAATGTATGCAATCCACGGGACACGTTTCTATAGCTATTTGTATCGTTTCATCGTCATCACCCCATTGTTGAAACACTCTCGCTCGGCCTAGATAATCCTCCATAAAGAAAGTCGATTGCGCTATTGTAGCACAATTGGTACACCCGATACATGTATATTCATCTACGTATACCATTTGAGATCGTATCGGCTCACCCGTATCTTCATCTCTGTCGATGGTAGTATGACTCTCCACTGTTTTGGGATCCACCTCATCAACATCTTTCACGACCATACCAAAGCCTGTCTTTTTTGTGACATCTTGAAACATGGATAGCAACCGGTCGTTCGGGTCCATCTCTCCTGATGAATCTGTTGCTACGCCTAGAGTTGTGGCTATTATGTCTTTTGCAAATCCCCATTCTTGCATCATTCTCACTTTATCTGCCCGATCAACCTCCGTGTTAATAAAGGATATTTCGTCTGCGGCGATTTGAGTGATCGTATCGATCCAGTTTTGGCCATCATCTTCCTCCAGACTTTTCAGTTTACTTTGACTATCTATGGGTAAAGTAGAAGAGTCCTTTGTAACTTCAACATTTGCTGGTGATAATGGTTGATTCCACGATTCAACATACTGCTCCAAGTTTTCAGAGATAGACGAACTTATCCACTTATTTGGATCTTCTCCATCGTCATACGGTGATGGTGAAGCGAACAATCGTTGAAGCCTAGACCTAAAAAATACCGGGTCTGGATGCGACTGTACTCTCCTTGCAAGACTGTATGCATCAACTGAGGATAAAAATAGACATATAATCTGAGACTGTCTCATGCCGTAGGGATAGAACTCCGTGATAGAACTTTTTGATCCTGGGATTAGTAACAGAAAATCGAGGCAGAACTCTCCAAGTGCTGTCGTAAGCTGGTGAAGTACACGTCATAGTTAGGTCATCTTTTATCTCCGTATAGCCCAACTGTACGTGTGGTATGTAGTATAAAATTGGTCGTGGTCAAAAAGCTTTCAGAACCGGACCCATCCAAACATGGACACACCGAATGATCTTCATCAGAGCAAGACTTTGTAGCTGTAGATCTTGATTTAGATGATCGAATATCCTCATTTGACACCGTTGGCAATGATTCATATCCTTAACATAGGGTATGGGTGGACAGCAGGCAGGACAATTTGTTCTGAATGAATCATCAATAAATTCGTCATCATCAAGATCACCCAACCATACAGAAGCTCATCCATTCAAATGGTGAGAGCGATGAAGGAAAGAGAAAAAATGACCAAAGTATCGATGAATAAAAGGAAAAAACAAGAGAGGAACGAGCATGTCCTGGAACAGATTTATCACAGAAAAGAGGTATCTGTAACTTTCGACTGCAAACACTTTGATTCGTTATACATACTGTACCAATACAGAGAGTATGATTGATTAAAAAAACACTGACATAGACGGCCTCTAAAAGTTTCACGGGTTTCTAAAACTAATAAAGAAAACATTCTTTTTTCTTAGAATTGAAACGAGTAATAATAACTATATCTGGTTACGAATCTTATGATACAACAAGTTTCGAACATGAGAGCAACGTTCATACAGTTACTCATCAAGAATATTAAAATTTTGCTTGATTCTCTGAAGGATATTTCCTTCTCTACCCGGAAATGCAGCTAAGAGTTTCTTCACCTCATCGATTTTCGATGGGTCGTGTTTTTCAAGAATTTCCAAGCATATGTCAGCGGCGTTTCGCTTTCCAACTTCCTTTGTAGGAGAAGATTCGTCACTATTTCCATCAGAATCAGGAATCACATTTTCCAATGCATTCTCGTTACTATTCTTTCGAAAGATTCTCTTCTGATAAATTTCTTTTGGTGGAGCTTCGTCTGTCCAAACTCTCCAGGTTCTAGACTCATCGTGAATTCTCAGAGTCAAATTATTTTCAGGAGATGTTCGAGCTTGCTCTAACAAGGAGTCTGCCAATGTATATTTCTTCTCTTTTCGCGCAATATCTCTTTGATTCAACAAACCATCTACAAGATCAGCGTTTACACATGCATCACTATCCGGTGTCGTGGGTATCTGTCGCCATGGTTTCAATGCTTTGTCTCCCCATCGTCCTTCCCCCTTCATCTCACTGATACGTTTCGGTACTGATTCATCAACAGAGTACCACCACGCCTTCATTTTATCATCAACGTGGACATTGTATTTGGACTTGAGTTCATCTCGAATTTCATCAGATGTTTCATAATCTCGTTGTCTCCTAGCCTGATCTCTAGATGAGATTAATGATTCAACCTTGGAACGTACTTCTGCAGATAGAAATGCAGAATTTTCTTCATCTGCACATTTCCACGAAGATAGCGTATTGGAGTTACTACCTCGACTATTTCTTCCCGCCCCGCTACTACCATATCCATCTTCCGATCTACGCTCTTGAACATCTTCTCTCACAAAGAGTGATATTCCACGAAGAGGATGATCTTTCATAACATTAATAGCATTTTGAGCCATATCCGTTGTTTCGAATTGAACAATTCCACATCCTTTGGGGGCTCGTGTAACTGGATCCGAACTCACACTTGCAAATACGACATCTCCAGCAACACGGAAATGATCTTTTAATTCTTGCCAAGTAATATCTGGAGGTAAATTTTGAACAAATACACGTGTCCCTGTAAAGTTTTCACGAAAACTTTGGTTTCTAGGAGGTCTAGAGGTAGCACCCTCTTGATTGTCATCATCACTAATGACATATCCAGCACCTGTGGATGGGAATCTTCTAGGAGAAGATCGCCTAGTATCTCGATCACGATCTTGACGAGAAAAGGGTCTATCTTGCCTCATGGAAGATCGGGATGATGAGTAGGAAGAGGAAGGTGAGAAATCGCCTTTTCTATTATCATACCTTTGAAACGAATTGTTACTACTTCTCTCTCTATTGTAATTGTTTCGTGAAGAAGAAGAAAAGTTACTATTTGTATTTCGATTGTCATATCTTTGAAAGTTGGATGAGGAATCTCTATCATTTCTGTAGTTGTTCCGGAATCGATCTGTTCCTCCACCTTCCCCTCGTCGCCCTCGTCCTATTCCTTCTCCAGCATATGATGATGATTTGGACGGTGAAGCCTCCTTATTTTTATTTTCTCGTTCCCATTCGCCAAAGTCAGCAAAGAAATCATTTCCGTCGTTATCTTGGTTTCTCGTCACGATTCCGACACGAGGATTCCTTTTATTCAAATTCGATGGATGGATAGAAGGACCTACGGTACGAGTTCTCCCTGCCAATGTTCTAGCCACGAAGGATAGGACTGAATGTTTAGATGTAGTAGACGCATGTGATAGATACAAAGAGGACGTAGATATCAAGGAACCCGTGTGTGTTAGAGTACGAGGTAAGACATGTGCACCATCCGCGAGTAATATTCGTCGATGGAAGGATGATGAGAACAAATGACTCCACATCATACAAACCAGAGAAATGAAACGTAATTTATAAAGAAATATGTGTGATTGTGATGCCATTGTGAAACATAAGACAAAAAGTAAAACAAATCAAAACGGTTTTTCAAAAAAACATCGTCTTCATTGCATAGGCTTTTTTCGGTGTCTTTAATTTGTGTAATAATATGCTGGTGTCAACGTGTCAACAGAATATAAACATATCTTTTCATCGTTATTTCATAGAGGTTCGTTTTGAGTGCGTTCTGTGACATACCGCAGTCTACTAACCCTACTGAAGATACTCTCTAACCCTAAGTCCTGGATGACCAGTCATTC
>Ga0169931_10013748_pt1 | contig 11019 bp, 9 predicted proteins | sample Kivu_15m_20L_FD_129675 | JGI IMG/M metagenome (GOLD analysis project Ga0169931, IMG submission 129675) | Freshwater microbial communities from Lake Kivu, Western Province, Rwanda to study Microbial Dark Matter (Phase II) - Kivu_15m_20L... | ecosystem: Environmental > Aquatic > Freshwater > Lake ... | reverse complement strand
CTGCCGAGGAACGCGGGCGACCTGCCGCCGGGGTTCTGGATGCTGTTCGCGCTGGACGATCGGGGCGTGCCGTCGGTGGCGGCCACGCTGCGGGTGAACGTGGCCACCGACCCGGGGCTGGACGTCGGCTGGACGCCGACCTTCGGCGGGGCGCTGCGGGCCGCGGGCGACTCCTGGCGGCTGCCCTGCGAGGCGGACGAGGTGATGGCCGGCGTGCACGGCACGCTCGCCGCCTCGGGGGCCGCGACCACGGTCGGACGCATCGGCCCGGTGTGCGTGCGCCGCGATGCGGCCGGCCGCTGGGTCGGCACCCCGGTGGCGCGTGGCCTCGCCGGTGCGACGCCGGCGGGCGGAACGGGCGGCGTCGCGGCCGGCGCGGCGTTCGAGCGCCGCTGCGAGCCCGGCGAGGCGCTCGTCGGGCTGCGGGGCCGCGCCGGCGTGGGGATCGACGCGCTGCAGCCCGACTGCCGCCCGCTGACGCCCGAGGGCCGGACCGCGGGCGCGCCGCGCACGCTCGAGGCCGCGGGCGGCGCCGGCGGCGGGCCCCAGCCGCCCCTGACGTGTCGCGACGCGCAGCCCGCCGCCGGGCTGTACGGCCGGACCGGCACCGCGCTCCAGGCGGTGGGCCTGCTGTGCGGGATTGCGGCCGCGAGCACGGTGCCGCCTGCGCCTGCACCGACACCCCCGCCCGCTCCGGCGCCTGCACCGACGCCTGCGCCCGCTCCGGCGCCCGCTCCGGCGCCTGCCACTGCGCCCGCCCCGACGCCCCCGCCCGCGACGCCCGACGCCGCTACGACGTCTTCAGCTTGCGCCCGTCGGGCAACGTGACGCTGACCGAGAGCACTTCCATGTCGCGATCGCTGTCCAGGTCGATCGCGATGTCCTCGGGCCGGACGGGAACGTGCTTGTTCACCGCCTCGAGCACCGCCTGCTTGATCTTCTGCAGCAGCTCGGGGTTCTGCGTTCGGCCGCCCTCGCGGGCGATGATCACCTGCAGCCGTTCCTTCGCCAGCGACGCGCTGCGAGGCTGACGGCCCAGGATCCGGTCGAGCAACGACATCATCGTGAGGCCCTCCGTCAGGCCGCGGCCCGGCGGCCGACGTTGCCGAACAGCCGGCGCAGGAAACCCTTGTCCTCTTCGGCGACGAAGCGCAGCGGGACCTGCTTGCCGAGGAACCGGTCGATTGCGTCGCCGTAGGCCTGCGCCACCTGCGACTGCGCGTCGTGCACCGCGGGCACGCCGGCGTTGGACGACTCGAGCACTCGCTGCGATTCGGGGATCACCCCGAGCAGCGGCACCTTCAGGATCTCCAGGATGTCGAGGTAGCTCAGCATCTCGCCGGCGCGCACGCGGCGCGGCGAGTAGCGGGTGATCAGCAGCCGCTCGCGCACCGGATCGCGCCCTTCCTTGGCCCGCCGCGAGCGCGACTGCAGGATTCCGATGATCCGGTCGGAATCGCGCACCGAGGAGACCTCGGGGTTGACCACCACGATCGCGTGATCGGCGAAGGTCAGCGCCATGATCGCGCCGTGCTCGATGCCGGCCGGAGAGTCGCAGACCACGTAGTCGAAGCCCATCTGCGACAGGTCGCGCAGCACCTTCTCGACGCCCGCCTCGGTCAGCGCCTCCTTGTCGCGCGTCTGCGAGGCGGGGAGGATGTACAGGTTCTGCGCGTGCTTGTCGCGGATCAGCGCCTGGTTCAGCGACGCCTCGCCGTTGATCACGTTGACGAAGTCGTAGACCACGCGGCGCTCGCAGCCCATCACGAGGTCGAGGTTGCGCAGACCGACGTCGAAATCGATCACCGCGACGCGCTTGCCGCGCAGCGCGAGCCCGGCCGACAGGTTGGCCGACGTCGTGGTCTTGCCCACGCCGCCCTTGCCCGAGGTCACCACGATCACTTCAGTCATCAGGCCTTCCTTGTGCTGAGAACGCTTCGGTCGGTACGGGCGGACGCGCCGCCCGCGTTCAGAGGCTGGTCATCGTCAACGTGTCCGCGTTCGCCTGCAGCGTGACCCGCACCGGCCGCCCCGCGTGGGCCTCGGGCACGCCATCCTCGAAGGTGCGGTAGATGCCGCACACCGCGACCAGTTCGGCACGCAGGTCCAGCGCGAAGATGCTCGCCTCGCGAAGACCGCGCGCCCCGGCGATCGCACGGCCGGCGAGCGTGCCGTACACGTGCACGTTGCCGTCGGCGATCACCTCGGCGCCCGGCGACACGTCGCCCACGATCACCAGGTCGCGACCGCGCGAGTAGAGCTGCTGGCCCGAGCGCACCGGGCGGCTCACCACCATCGCGTCCGCGGTCGCGACGCCGGCGCCGGCCGCCGCCGCCTTCGGGTCCGCGCCCGCCTGCGGCGGTGCCGCGTCCGTGGACGCGGCCGGCGCGGTGGCCCGCGCGTCCGGGTCGCCCGCATGCCCGGCGGGCCGCGCGTCGGCCGGCGACGCGCCCGAGGGCTGCGCGTCCGCGGGCGATGCGTCCGCGGGCTGCACGTCCTCCTCGCCCGAACGCACCTGCGCGCCCAAGGGCACGGCGCCCGGGGACGGCACGTCCCCGCCCGACGACCGGGCCGCGGCGCCCGCTCGACGCCGCTCGGGCAGCGCCGCGAGCCAGCCGAGCTGCAGCGCCTCGGCCTGATCGCGCGCCGCCTCGGGCGCGCCCGCGAGCGCCACCGGGTGCAGGCGCGCCGCGCGCAGCCGCGCGACCAGCGCCGTCCAGTCGGGCGCCGGCTGCTCGGCGATGCGGCTGGCGTCGATCACCACCGGCTGCCACTCGAAGCCCGGCTCCTCGGCGACCATCGCCTCGAAGGCGGCAGCGATCGTCGCGTCGGCCGATTCGTGGATCACCAGGCGCAGCGCCGGGTGCGACAGCCCCTTGAGCTCGATCACGGGCCGCGCGGCGACGCGTGGGGACGTGCCGGTCGACGCGTTGCCGGACGCGGCTGCGGAGGGCTGCGACATCGAGCGTGACGAGGCCAGGAAGAGGGAAAGGGGAGGGAGGGCCGCGCCCGGCGCGGGAGCTTCGCGCGGGTGGATCGGGTCTCGACGGGACCGGGCGACGGCGAAGCCCGATTGTACCCGAGCGACGCGCGCCGACCGTGCGACCGTGGGACCGGGCCCACGATCGGGCACGCGCGTCGCTCACGCGCGCAGCGGCCGCTCGGGCATCGCGCGGAACAGCGCGAGCACCGCCACGCTGCCGAGGCCGCACAGCGCGAAGATCAGCGCGAACGCCCGTTCGGCCACCGGCTGCATCGTCGCGCGCAGCCCGTCGGCGCCGTCGGCCGTGAGCGCGCGCAGCACGTCCGCGCCGCCACCGCGCACGGCCTCGGGCGCGTCGGCCGCGAGCAGCTGCAGCAGCGTCGTCGACAGCACCGCGATGCCGAGCGCACCGCCCAGCGATCGCACGAAGTTCACCGCGGCGATCACCGCGCCGAGCTGCGGCTTGGGCGTGTCGTTCTGAACCGCGACCTGGGTGGTCGGGAACTGCAGACCGAAGCCCACGCCGGCCGCCGACAGCAGCGCGAGCGCGAGCGCGTGCGGCGCGTCCAGCCATAGCGCCGCGGCGAGCCCGAACACCGCGGTGGCGGTGATCGACGCGCCCAGCGTCTGCGCCGGCCGGTAGCGGCCGGTGCGCAGCACCCAGCGGCCGGCGAGCATGGCGCCCAACGGCACGCCGAGCGACAGCGCGATCAGCTGCACCGCGGCCTGCCCGGGCGTGAGGCCGGCAACCAGCTGCAGCTCGAGCGGCACCATCACGGTGAGCGTCACCATCGTGCCGTGCGCGAGGAACTGCGTGACCAGCCCGAGCCCCACGATCCGGCGCCGCGCGAGCTGCAGCGGCAGCAGCGGGTCCTCGGCGCGCGCCTCGCGCCACGCGAACGCGGCCACCAGCAGCGCGCCGGCGGCGATCCAGCGCACGTTGACCTGGTCCAGCCAGGGCTGGCCCTGGCCCACCCGGGTGATCGCGATCATCAGCGACGACACGCCGAGCGCGAGCAGCAGCGCGCCGGCCACGTCGATCCGGGCGCGCGCGTCCGCGCCCGGCAGCGGCAGCCCGCGCAGCGAGCGCTGCGTCACGAACAGCGCGGCCGCGGCGAGCGGCAGGTTCGCCGCGAACACCGCGCGCCACGACATCCACTGGGTCAGCCAGCCGCCGGCGACCGGGCCGAACACGCTGCCCAGCGCGAACATGCCGCTGATGTAGGCCTGGTAGCGCCCCCGCTCGCGCAGCGGCACCGTGTGCGCGATCGCCGCCTGGGCGCTGCAGATCAGCCCGCCGCCGCCCAAGCCCTGCAGAACGCGCCAGCCGATCAGCTGCGCCATGGTCTGCGCGAGCGCGCAGCCGAGCGAGCCGGCCGCGAAGAGGCCGAGCGCCACCGGGAGCACGCGGCGCGGGCCGTAGCGGTCGCAGAGCTTGCCGTAGACCGGCGCGGCCACGGTTGCGGCCACCAGGTAGCCGCCGATCACCCAGGCGAGCAGCCCGAAGCCGTCGAGCCGCTCGGCGAGGCGGGGCAGCGCCACCGCGACGATCGTCTGGTTGATCGCGGCAAGGAACAGCACCAGCAACAGTCCGGCGACGATGCGGCGCGGTTCGGGGACGGGGGCGTCGTCGGACATCGCGTCCCGACGCAGTGTACCGACCGCCGCGACGCCGACCGCGCGCGCGCTGGTCCGATCGTTCCGCGATCCCGGCGTCCAGCCTGCGACCTGCGGCGTCGGGCCTGCCGCGCGCGGGGGCGGCTGCCGTATGATCGGCCGCATGCAACGCGCCGACGACGACCCCCGCGACGACCGCCCCGCGACGCGCTTCGTGTCCGCCGGGCGCCGGTTCGACCGCCGCATCGATACCGTGAACCTGCCGGTGGTGCGTGCCTCCAGCGTGACGCTCGCGACCCTTGCGCAGGCCGACGACGAGGGCGCGGCCGGCATCGCCGGCGAGCGGCACCGCACCACCTACGCGACCACCGGCACGCCCACCACGTTCGCGCTGATGGACGCGCTCGCGCAGATCGAGGGCGGCGGCCACGCGTGCCGCGCCGCGCTGATGCCCTCGGGGCTCGCCGCGATCTCGATTCCGCTGCTCGCGTTCTGCAAGCCCGGCGATCACGTGCTGATGACCGACTCGGTGTACGGCCCGGCGCGCGCGTTCGCCACGACGATGCTCGCGCGCTACGGCGTGCGCACCGAGTTCTACGACCCGTCGATCGGCGCGGACATCGACGCGCTGATCCGGCCCGAGACGCGCATCGTCTACCTGGAGAGCCCGGGCAGCTACACGTTCGAGGTGCAGGACGTGCCGGCGATCTGCCGCGCCGCACGCGCGCGCGGCGTGCTGACCATGATCGACAACGCCTGGGGCTCGCCGGTGTTCGCGCGGCCGTTCGACTGGGGCGTCGACGTGTCGCTGCTGCCGCTCACGAAGTACTGGTCCGGCCACGCCGACCTGCTGATGGGCGCGGCGGTCGTGCGCGAGGAGCACTGGCCGACGCTGTGGCAGGCGGTGCGCCAGACCGGCACCTGCGTCGGCGGCGACGATGCCTGGCTGGTGCTGCGCGGCCTGCGCACGGTGGACGTGCGGATGCGGCGCCACGAGGCGAGCGGGCTCGCGGTGGCGCGCTGGCTCGAGGTACGCCCCGAGGTGGCGCGCGTGCTGCACCCGGCGCTGCCGTCGCATCCGCAGCACGCGCTGTGGCGGCGCGACTTCTCGGGCGCGAGCGGACTGTTCGCGTTCGAGCTGAAGGGCGCCACGCCGAGCCAGCTCGCGGCGCTGTGCGAGAACCGCCGGCACTTCGGCATCGCCTACTCGTGGGGCGGCTTCGAGAGCCTGATCATGCCCGCGAAGATCGGCGCGCTGCGCACGGTCGCCCCCTGGCGCGGCGGGCCGCTGGTGCGCATCCACTGCGGGCTGGACGATCCGCAGGACCTGATCGACGACCTCGCCGCGGGCCTGCACGCGATGGCGGCCGCCTGAGGTCGGTCGCGCCCGCAGCACGCGCCGCCCTCGCTGTCGCCTCGTTCGTGGTGCATCCGCGCGTCGAACCGGTGCGCGAACGCCCGCCGCCGCGGTGCCTGCGCCCCCCGATCCGGTGGCATGGTCCTTGCAGCCGTCGACCCCATGGATGCGCGAACGACGATCGCGAACGGCACGCGGGTGCGTTTCGACACGTTCGCGATGGACGCGCCGGACGACGTGCGGGGGCTGCGTGCGCTGCTCGATGCGCGGCCCGCAGCCCGGCGGGTCGCGGTCTTCGCGAAGACCGAGGGCAACGGTCTGGACAACGACTGGAGCCGGCCGCTCGCGGTGCGCGCGATCCGCGACGCATTCGTTGCGTCCGCGGCGGGCGGCGCCGACGATGGCGCGCCCGAGCCGCTGATCGTGGTCTCCGGCGGCTGCGAGGGGTTCATCGCGCCGCACGGCGTGCTCGTGCGCTCGCACCCCGACGGCCTGCGCTGCGGCTACGCCCGCTCGGCGCCGCTGCCCGCGAACGCGATCGGTCGCGCCGCCCACGTGCTCGCCGCGGCCGAGACCGTGCGCGCGGCGTGCCGTGCCGCCGGGCTGGATCCGGGGTCGGTCCGGTACGCGCACGCGCTCACGCCGTGGGTCGAGCCCGGCCTGGCCGGCGACGGCCCGCCGGTGGCCGCGGACGCGCACGGCTCGAAGACCTTCTCGCGCGCGGCCTGCGCGCTCGGCGCGGCGGTGGCGCTCGACGGCCTGGAGCCGCAGCGCGCGCTGCGCGCGCTGCAGGCGGCCGAGCGCACCGTGCACGGCTCGCGCTGCGCGGTTACCGCCGGTGCCACCGCCCACCGGATCGGCGTGCTGGTGTTCGGCGACGGCGAGGGCGCGCAGCAGGTGCGTGCCGCCGGCCTGGCCGACCCGCTGGATGCGCCGGCCGCGCTGCGGCTGGTGCCCGCGGGCGCCCGCGTGGCGGCCGCGTTCTACAAGGGCGATCCGCCGCCCGACGGCCGTCTGCGCGGCGAGCGCCTGGCGATGCTCGGCGACAGCGACCTGCACGCGTTCCGTCACTACCGTGCCGCGATGAGCGGCGTGCTCGGCGCCGCGCTGGGCACCACGCGCCTGTTCGTCGGCGGCGGCTGCGAGCACCAGTGCGCCCCGGGCGGCGGGCTGCTCGCCGTGGTCACCGACAGGAGTCCCGAATGATCGACAGTTCCCCGATCCGGCACGCGCCCGTGCCGGCCACCCCGCGCTCGCTCGCCTCGATCGGCGCGGACCCGGGCGGCTGGCGCGCCGCGTTCGCGCTCGACGGCGTGGCCGTGTGCGCCGATGCGCTCGACGACGCGCTGCTCGCCGCGCTGCGCGAGCACACCGACCGGCTCACCGACGCCGACGCGATCCCCGAGGCGGCGCGCCCCTACGTCGACCTCGAGCCGGATCGGCTCGAGGGCCGCGCGGTGGTGCAGCGGGTGCGCCGGCCCTACGAGGTCGACCCGTTCTTTCTCGAGTTCGCGCGCAGCGAGGCGCTGCTGTCGCTCGTGCGGCCGCTGATCGGTCCGGACGTGCGGCTGCACCACGGCAAGATCAACGTCAAGGCGCCGCAGGTCGGTTCGCCGCTCGAGTGGCACCAGGACTGGGCCTTCATCCCCCACACCAATCCGTCGCTGGCGATCGTCTCGGTGCTGATCGACGAGTGCCGCGAGCGCAGCGGCCCGCTGCAGGTGCTGCGGGGCAGTCACCTCGGGCCGCTGCTGCCGCACCATCACGACGGCGTGTTCGTCGGCGCGATCGACCCGGCGCTGCTCGACTTCACGCGCGCCTTGGCCGTGACCGGGCCCGCCGGCACGGTCGCGGTCCACCACCCGATGGCGGTGCACGGTTCGGGGTTCAACCGCACCGCCGCGCCGCGCCGGGTGCTGTTCTTCGAATACGCGGCCACCGACGCGTGGCCGCTGTTCTACGGGGTCGAGTGGGCCGACTATCAACGGCGCGTGGTCTGTGGTCGCGCCTCGGCCGACGTACGGCTCGAGCCGGTTGCGGTCCGCATGCCCCACCCGAGCGCCAGCGAGGTGCAGGGGCGCATCTACGAGCAGCAGCGGCGCTTCGACAAGCGCTGGTTCCGCGACGACGCGGCAGGAGACGGCGATGTCTGAACAGACCGGTGCGCACGGCGCAGGCCGCGGCGAGCACGCGCCGTTCACGCTGTGCGGCGTGATCGTGGTGTCGCCCGAGCGACTGCACGATCACGCGCCGATGGACGTGGTGGTGCGCGACGGCTCGATCGAGCACGTCGGCCCGGCGGGCGCGCGCCCGCCGGTGGGCGAGGCGATCGAGCTGCGCGGTCACGTGCTGACCCCGGGCTGGATCAACGGCCACACCCACAGCCACGAGGGCTTCCACAAGGGCCGCTACGACAACGTGCCGCTCGAGCTGTGGATGAACAACGTCCGTCCGCTCGATCCGATCCCGTTCACGCCGCGCGACGTGTACCTGCGCACGCTGGTCGGCGCGATCGACGCGCTGCGCTCGGGCACCACGACGATCTGCGACGACATGAACGCGAGCCCGGTGCTGCGGCCCGAGCTGGTCGACGCCGCGCTGCAGGCCTACGAGGACCTGGGCATCCGCGCGCTGGTCGGCATCACGCTGTTCGACCGGCCGTTCTTCCGCGCGCTGCCCTTCGTCGAGGAGTCGTTCCCGCCCGAGCTGCTCGCCGAGCTCGACGGCAAGCCCAAGTCCTCGGCGCGCGAGTACCTCGAGTACGCCGAGACCCTGGCGCGCACCCGGCACCCGCGGCGCTCGCGGGTCGGCTACCTGCCCACGCCGAGCGCGCCGCAGCGCTGCAGCCGCGAATTCCTCGAGGCGGTGCGCGACCTCGCCGATCGGCACGCGCTGCCGGTGATCACCCACGTGCAGGAGACCCGGCTGCAGGTGGTGACGGCGCAGCTGCTGTACGGCAAGACCATGGTCGAGTACCTGGACGACATCGGCTTTCTGAAGCCGGCCACCTCGATCATCCACGGCGTGTGGCTGACGCCGCTGGAGATCGAGGTGCTCGCGCGCACCGGCACCAGCGTGCAGCACAACCCGCAGAGCAACCTGAAGCTCGGCTCCGGTCTCGCGCCGATCCGGGCGCTGCTGCAGGCCGGGGTCAACGTGAGCCTGGGCACCGACGGCTGCGGCTCGATCGAGAACGCCGACATGCTGAAGGTGGTGTCGCAGACCGCGCTGCTGCACAAGCTGCGCGGCGAGCGACCCGAGCGCTGGGTGGGCGCCGAGGAGGCGTTCGTCGCGGCCACCCGCGGCGGGGCGATCGCGCTCGGCATGGACGATTGCCTGGGCCGGATCGCGCCCGGCTGTCGCGCCGACATGAACGTGTGGCGCACCGACACGATCGCGTTCCGGCCGCTGAACGATGCGCTGCGCCAGCTGGTGTTCAACGAGTCGGGCGCGAGCCTGCGGCACACGTTCGTGGCCGGCGAGGCGGTGATCCGCGACGGCCGGCTCGCGCGCGTCGACGAGGCCGCGCTGCTCGAGGAGATCGACCGGGCGCACGCGCGGCTCGCGCCCGAGATCGCCCGCAGCGAGCAGGGCGTGGCGAGGCTGCTGCCGGCCTACACGCGGATCTGGGAGCGCTGCAACCGCACGCCGATCAGCGCCGCGGTGTACGCGGCGCGACTGCCCGACGCCTGAGGCCCGACGTCTGAGGCCCGACGCCTGACGCCTGAGGTCGCGCCGCGCGCGGGCGGGCCGCGAGCACGCCGCGCCGCAGGCGGGCCGCGCCGCTCAGCCGAGCAGCGCGCGCCGCAGCGCCGCGGCGCACAGCGCAACCGCGTCGCGCGCCTCGTCGAGCACGCGGCCCATCGGCACGAACCCGTGGATCTGCCGCTCGAAGCTGATCAGCGTCGCGCCCACGCCCGACTCGCTCAGGCGCTGCGCGTACTGCACGCCTTCGTCGCGCAGCGGGTCGTAGCCGGCCACCAGCACCAGCGCCGGCGGCAGCCGCGACAGGTCGGGCGCGAGCAGCGGCGAGGCGCGCCAGTCCAGGTCGTGGCGCGGGTCGTCGATGTAGTGGTCGTGGTAGTAGCGCATCGAGTCGGCGGTGAGCAGATAGCCCTGCGCGTTCGCCTGGTGCGACGGCGCGAGCCGCCGCTGGTCGGTGGCCGGGTAGATCAGCAGCTGCCAGGCGATCGGGGGGTCGCCGGCGTCGCGCGCGGCGATCGCGACCACCGCGGCGAGGTTGCCGCCCGCACTGTCGCCGCCGACCGCGAGCCGCGCCGCGTCCACGCCCAGCGCCGCGGCGTGCGAGCGCACCCAGCGTGTGGCCGCGATGCAGTCCTCGACCGCCGCGGGGAACCGGTGCTCCGGCCCCATCCGGTAGTCGACCGCGATCACCGCGCAGCCCGAGCCCCGCGCGAGCTCGCGGCACAGCACGTCGTGGGTGTCCAGGTCGCCGATCACCCACCCGCCGCCGTGCAGGTAGACCAGCACCGGCAGCGTGCCCCCCGCCGGACGGTACAGGCGCAGCCCGACCGGTCCCCGCGGCCCATCGGCCGCCAGGTCGCGCACCTCGGGCAGCGCTGGCGGGTCGGGCTGCGTGAATCCGCGCCGATCGCGGTACAGCGTGCGCGCCTGCTCGGGGGTCAGCGTGTGCACCGGCGGGATGCCGCGCTGCGCCATCAGGTCGAGCAGCGCTCGGGCTTGGGGGTGGAGCATCGGGACGGTCTCCTCGGGGGTGTGCTCGCGATGCTCTCCGAGCCCGGCGGGCATCGCAAGCGGCCGATCGACGTCGCACCGCGATGGTGCAGGCATCCGAGCGGTCGACCGTGCGTCGGCGCCGTGCCGGCAAGGGGTCGGGATCCCCGGGCTGGCCTCGGCCGGGCGTGAAGCAGTGCGCATCGCGAAACGCCGAACCCGCCGAGTCTGGCGGCATGAGATCGGAGATCGAGCGATGACGACGACGGCGGGTGTTGGTGCGAGCGCGAGGCCGGTGGAGCGTTCGGCGATGCGGGCGATGATCGTGGACGGTGTGGCGGGGTCGCGTGCGGCGCTGGCCGGGCAG
>Ga0169931_10013747_pt1 | contig 11019 bp, 8 predicted proteins | sample Kivu_15m_20L_FD_129675 | JGI IMG/M metagenome (GOLD analysis project Ga0169931, IMG submission 129675) | Freshwater microbial communities from Lake Kivu, Western Province, Rwanda to study Microbial Dark Matter (Phase II) - Kivu_15m_20L... | ecosystem: Environmental > Aquatic > Freshwater > Lake ... | reverse complement strand
TTTAAAAAGTTCATCAGAAGGGAGCATGGCACTTTTCCATGGGCTATAATATTCAGGCCATAATAAGCGCAGATCATCCCGGCCATGATGTAAGGCATATAGCGCATCCGTTTTTTTATCCCAGGTCATCCCGACAATACTCCGCATTCCGGTTGCATAGCGTGTTCCATCGCTTTGTTTTTGCTGAAGTTTATTTTCATCAAACTTCCAGATTCCACCATGGTCAACGAGGTAAGGACAGGGGTTCATTCCCGGAGATCCCGGCTTTCTGTTGTCAACCTGGCAGGAGTTTGTCCCCATACCCCAAGACACAAACATACTGCCCTTCCCATCAAATGCCAGTGCTTTTGCCATATGCTCATGGTAGGGAAGCGTATCAATCACCATTGTATCCATTTTACTGTCGGGTACCAGCTGTCCATCCTTGAGTTTATTGCGAAAAACCATTAACTCAGAGCTGAAGTAGAGGTAGCCATTATGGATTTGCATGGCCGTACCCCGGTTACGGTTCTCATACTTACCCCAGATCCTTACACTATCGGCCTTTCCATCCCCATTCAAATCTCTAAGTGCTGCATTCCCATAACCATCAATAGTAGGCGATCTGAGTTTGACATATACATCTCCATTTTTATTAACTGCTATATGCCTGGCTCCGACATAGTTCCCTTTGGGTTGATTGTTTGGCCGACTTAATTGTGTACTGTTTGGAGCACCTTGAACTTCCACAGCTGGGGTTTGAGGGGTATTGGATTTTGCCAGCTGACTAATCTGAAGGGCAACAATATCGCCACCCCCCAGGCTATCAATTACCACCAATGCCTCAAAACCACCCGGCAGTATCAATCCGCCATTATCTTGATCAGATGCTGGTAATTTATCGACTTCCGGCCGGCAACTGACCAGGATGAAAGCGTTGAGGATGATGAAAATAAATCGGGTGTATAGTATCTCACGGAGGGTATGTTTTTTCATGCAATTAAAATAATCCTTTATTTCGAATATTGAAAAAGAAAACAGAAAGGTTACAAGGAGAAGAATAAGTTAATTGAGATAATTAGCAAACCGATAGCTATCTGGTTAGGAAATGTGGAACCGATAATTTGGCATTATTCATTTAACTATGTGATTGAATATACGGTTTCTAAAGTAAGTGTTCAAAGTGATTCTAACTGATGTCCAATTGAACATGCTTCCCTGCTATATCAACCAGCGACTTCATTTTACCCAAATAAACTCCTATTATTATAAAAAATAATTCAGGTGAAAAGTTTATTTCCAGAAGAAAACATCTCCCGCCGAAGGCTGAAAGCCATTTTCGGTGGTTCCATAGGAAACCTGGTGGAATGGTACGATTGGTACGCCTATTCTGCTTTTGCTTTGTATTTCTCGGCTTCCTTTTTTCCGGAAGGAAATAAAACTGCCCAACTCCTGAATACTGCCGGTATATTTGCTTTAGGCTTTTTGATGCGGCCCGTTGGTGGTTGGCTTTTTGGTCGGATTGCGGATAAATTTGGCCGAAAACAAAGCATGACCCTCTCGGTCTTACTCATGTCCTTCGGTTCCATACTTATCGCATTTATACCAACCTATCAATCCATTGGTATAATTGCTCCTGTGATGCTTTTAATAGCGAGGCTGCTTCAGGGATTAAGTGTTGGGGGTGAGTATGGGGTATCGGCAACTTACCTCAGTGAGATGGCTACCCAAAACAGGCGGGGATTTTATTCCAGTTTTCAATATGTAACCTTAATTGGGGGACAGCTACTTGCTCTTGGAATCCAGCTTCTTCTTCAAACATGGCTTAGTGATGAACAACTACATGACTGGGCCTGGCGCATTCCATTTGTAATCGGTGCCTTCCTTTCGCTGGTGGCCCTTTATTTGAGAAGCACACTCTATGAAACTAAGGCATTTGAGGCCCAAAAGCATACAGCTGATGAACGTAAAGGTACAATCAGAGAATTATTAAAACACCCCAAAGCCCTGCTGACTGTTATTGGCCTTACCCTGGGGGGTACGCTGGCCTTTTATACGTACACCACTTACATGCAAAAATTCCTGGTGAATACGGTGAATTTGAGTAAAGCTGAATCGACACAAATCTCCTTCATCAGCATGCTGATATTTGCGCTGATTCAACCGCTATTTGGCGCTTGGTCAGACCGGATAGGACGTCGTCCGCTGCTCATCGCTTTTGGAGTTTTGGGTACGGTTTGTACAGTTCCCTTGCTCAGTACCCTGAGCCAAACCACCTCAGCCTATACTGCTTTTTTTCTGTTGCTGGCAGGGCTCGTTATCGTAAGTGCTTACACTAGTATAAACGCCATTGTGAAAGCAGAGCTATTTCCAGCGGAGGTACGGGCATTAGGTGTGGGTTTACCCTATGCCCTTACCGTAGCAGTCTTTGGCGGTACGGCAGAATATGTTGCACTTTGGTTAAAAAAATCCGGTTATGAGCACTATTTTTACTGGTATATTACCGGCTGTATCTTCTTGTCTTTATTGGTTTATGTGGTGATGAGGGAAACCAAGGTGAACTCGATGCTGGAGAGAGATTAATTGCCCCCCCATAATTACCCTGCAGGATACCTGCATCTTCATCCGTTCTGTAGTTCTTGTATGATCTCGCCGCCAAGTTTTTTGAATGTACCCTTATCGTGAAAATAATCTCATTGGACGCTGTAAAACTTAAAACTTAGAACCTTCAATTACAACTAAAATAGTAGCATCGCGAAAAATAATTGCAGATTGTTTATTTATTTTTAATGGTATATTCCATCACCACCCCCACATCCGCCTCCGCCCAATCCAAGTCTAACAAATCCTTTGTGTACAGCCATTGATATTCAGCGTGTTCTTTTAAAGCTAAGTCTCCACCACTTTGCCGGCAGATAAATGGGATCAGCCTAATCAGTTTATCGGGGTATTGATAATCATTCGGACTTAAGCTTCCGATAATTTCAATCTCCATATTCAGCTCCTCTTTAATCTCCCGGATCAGGCATTCTTCGGCTGTTTCGTTTTCTTCGATCTTGCCGCCGGGGAATTCCCATTTTAAAGGAAGAGGCATGGTAGTACTGCGCCGGGTAACAAGGACTTGCTTCTGATTGTTAACGATGATGGCACAGCTTACTTTTATCATTCAATTATAATGGATAATTGACACCCGACAGCTTTCGGGTGAAAAACAATTTTTCATCATTTTTTATTATCAATCACGTGTTTACAGGGAAATTGAAAGTGGGAATAATAATGATTTTCTTAACTCATAATTTTTCTCTTTTTTTTGTTGTTTTCATTTGTGCTCAAGCTTCCCTACGGGAGGTTCCTGCAGCCCGCCCGGATGAACCCGTTCGGACGGGCAGAAAAGAAACATGCCGAGGAGGAACGACGAGACCATGAGTACCTTAAAAAACAATATACAAAAATGAATAAATGCCGCCGCTGTCCCGAAGCTTCGGGACGGAAAAAATCGTCAACGGAGATTTTGTGCTCAGTCCAAAGCTTATGAACAGTCCTATCAGTAAAGGTAAAACACTGCAGATTGTAAGTCAGTGATTTTGGTGAATTGAAACTATACTAAAAGAGAGGCAAAATCCGAATATTTGTGCTTTCCGCTTTCACCTTTCCTCTTGAAAATCCATTTCTTCTGAACCACCCTTAAAACTTACAACCTAAAACTTACTACTTAACCTCATAAGCAACAACCGTGTTTCTCCAGAAAGTAGGTACATACACAGTTTTACTTTCCGGATTAAAGCCGATATCAGCAGTATTTCTTTTCTCTGCCCGGGTGTCCATCAGTAAATGTTTGGTACCATCTGCTTTAATATACCATAGGGCTCCTTCCCAGCAGGAAACAATGAATTCATTATTCTGAACATGTTCGATACCATCTGTTCCGCCTTCCATACCGTCCACAATCAGGGTTAAGGTCTTATCTGCATTCATTTTGTATAAACCGCCATCATCTAACAGATAAATTTCGTTTCCATGGACAAGAACTCCGTTAGGTCTTTTTAAATTCTCTAAGACCATTTCAGGCTTGTCATTTTCAACTTTATACAATTTTTTGCTCAACATTTCAGTAACATAAACTACTCCATTGGGATCGATGCTGATGTCATTTAAGCCGGTTGCACCTTCAATCGGAATTGATTTTTCAATCTTACCACCCGCAATATCAATCACCACAATATTCCCTAGATCGGCTACGTATAATTTACCATTAAAAATGCCCATACCTTTTGGTCCATGCAAGCCACTTACCCATTCGGCTGCGATGACCTTTCCATCTAAACCTACTTTACCAATGGAGCCTTTTCCATCAGCTTCCCAGGGATTGGTACCGTCAATATTACTCACATACAATACCTGATTGACTTTATCAAAAAGAACTGATTCAGGAACTTTTAATGAACTGTCACTTTCCCATTTAAGCACAAGTGCCGCTGAATGCGTTGAGTCTGCCTCGGTAGTTGATCTTTTATCACTTGAGCCTGAACAGGCAGCAAGGAAAAGTATTCCTAAAAAAAGAATTGATTTCATAGCGTTTTTCATAGATTAAGGACTAAAGATACAAAACAGAATATTTGTTGACAAATCAGCAGTAGTTTAGTGCTTGAAATTGTCTCTGCCTTGTTTATCCGGTTATTAATCGACATATTTATAGTGAACCTGAGCATTTATAAACCCGACCTGTTATGCTCACTTATATACCGGAACGGTTATTTTTAAAAAATGAAGTACAAAATCATAAGTCTGGTCTTCCTGCTTATCTTATTCTATGGTTCAGTTTCAAAGGCTCAGGGTCCGGTGATTAGTTCCTTTTCTCCTAAATCCGGTCCGCCGGGAACGCTGATCACTATCCTTGGTTCCGGACTTGATAAAGCCACTTCAGTCTCCATAGCCGGCAAACCCGGGTTAATTATTTCTGCTGCAGCAGGCTCTCTAACTGCTTTTGTAATGCCGGGTGCGCTGAGTGGACCTGTTTCTATTAGTGCCGAATCAGGGACAGCAACCAGTTCGGATAGCTATGGTACAAGCACCCCGAGTTTTCCAAATGCTCAGCAGGGGGATAAACTGTTCGGGACTGGTCATGCCGGTCCACCCGAATCGGGAAGATCAGTAGCCATTAGTGCTGACGGAAATACAGTAGTTATTGGGGCTCCTTATGATAATACCCAGCAAGGCGCAGTTTGGGTTTTCGTGCGGAACGGAAGTAGTTGGGTTCAGCAGGGTCCTAAACTTGTAGGCAGTGGCAATGTTGGTCGGGCACAGCAGGGTAAGGCTGTAGCAATTAGTGCCGATGGAAACACAATTATCAGCGGTGGATATCTTGATAATGGAGGCATAGGTGCCGCCTGGATTTTTACCCGAAAGAATAATATCTGGACTCAGCAAGGCGAAAAATTGGTTGGTACCGGGTACGACGATTTTATTCTTCCTGTTAATATGGGTTTTTCGGTTGGGATGAGCGCTGATGGGAATACCATAATTATGGGCGGACCTTATGATACCCATCCCAGGGGGGCGGCCTGGATCTTCAGCCGCACAGATAATATTTGGACGCAGAAAGGGGAGAAATTATTTGATGAAAACAGTCCCACCGGCGGCCAGGGTATTTCTGTAGGAATTAGTGCTGATGGTAATACCGCAATCGTTGGCGCACCTCTTGATAATAATCAACAGGGAGCGGCCTTCCTTTACTTCAAAAATGGAACAGAATGGGACAGGCAAGGGAAAAAGCTTGATGTTGCTTCTTATCCCGGTACCAAATGGCAGGGCATATCTGTAGCTTTGAATGCGGATGGGAGTAATGCGATATTGGGAGCTTCAGTAGCAGACAATGGCCGAGGGGCTGCCTGGGTTTTTATGAAAAATGGAGCTGAATGGATTCTGAAAGGAGATAAAATTTCAGGTACAGGCAGTTCAGAAAATGCAGCCCAAGGCTGGTCGGTGGCCATGAGTGCGGATGGGAACACGGCTTTATTGGGAGCTAAATCAGATAACTATACCCATGGCGCCTCCTGGGTATTCACCTGGTCGAATAATTCCTGGACGCAAAGAGGGCCAAAATTAACCGGTGCTGATAATGTAGGCATCTCAAACCAGGGTCAGTCGGTTGGGTTAAGTGCGGATGGTTCCACTGCCATCGTTGGGGGTCAACAGGATAATGATCGAATGGGTGCTTCCTGGATATTTTCACCCGGACCCAGAATTTCAATTTCACTGAAAAATTATAGCAACGAATTTTGTAAAGGGCTAACTAAAACAGTATTTACTTACGATAAAACTGAAGGTGACCCTGATTTTTACAGTATTATCTGGGATAAGAAAGGTCTTCAGGGAGGTCTGATAAATGTAATTGATCAACCCTTAAACTCCGGTTCAATAACGGTAAATTTACCCGCTACCCTTCCTGACGGCGTTTATAGTGGGACATTGAAAGTACTGAATAGCATTAGCCGTGAAAGGAGTACAGGAACCTTATTTACCCTGGTGATTCCAGAGCCTCCCAAAATTTCTCCGATTGTTGGTTCAAATACTGTGGCTGTTGGATCGAGTATAATCCTTTCGACATCAACAGCCAGTGCCGCAGGTGTTTGGAGCAGTAATGCTCCTGCTATAGCATCAATTAATGCCTCAAATGGCCAAGTTGCCGGTTTGGCAGAAGGTTCAGTAATCATCACTTATTCGGTAACCAACGCTCAGGGATGCTCTAACTCTGAAAGTTTTAATTTATCAGTTGTTTCAGCATCATCCCCAGCAATAATAACCTTTCCTCCTATTCCTGAAAAAAGGTATGGTGATGATGATTTTACTCCTGCCGTTTTTAGTGCCAATACGGGTGCTGCATTTCAATTCACCAGTGCAAACCCCAAAGTAGCAATCATCACTGCATCAGGACAGGTTAAAATAATAGGAGTAGGCACCAGTCTGATTACCGCTGCCTTGGCATCCGATAATGCGGTGAAAGCCACCCAATTAATAATCGTCAGGCCTAGAGCTTTAATTATTAAAGCAAAGGATCAAAGGCGGGTTTTTGGGGTAGCTAATCCCGAGCTGACTGTGGACTACTCGGGTTTTGTAAGAGGTGAAACGGAGGTAGTTTTGATAGATAAAGTTCGGGTGACCACCCCGGCTACTTTGAGTTCAGCGCCGGGTACTTATCCAATTTTAGCCGATGCAGCCTCGGCAACAAATTATTCGATTGTTTATGAACCCGGTGTATTGACGATCAGTAAGGCTGACCAAATCCTGACTTTTGATTCCATACCAGATAAAATGGAATCGGATCCTGAGTTTCAGTTGCAGGCCAGTGTGAATTCAGGCTTAGCCCTTAATTTTACAAGCAGCGATCCTTTAATTGCCCGGATAGTGAATGGCAACCGTTTGAAGATCAACCAGCCCGGGAAGGTTAGGATTGAAGCTTTTCAGCCCGGGAATGAAAATTATAATCCCGTCAGGGCTTTCCGGGAGTTTACCATATTTCCTGATTTTTTTAGCGTTAGCTCCAATTCTTTTTCACCCAATGGGGATGGAATCAACGATCAATGGCAACTTAATGGATTGGAATCGGATAAAACGGCAGTGGTAGAGATTTTTAACCGTTATGGGCGAAAGGTTTTTTGGAGTATTGGTTACTCTACACCTTGGGATGGATATTTTCAAGGGGTAAAACTACCCCAGGGCACCTATTATTATAAAATTACAGTCCGGTCCGGAAAACAAGTCGTTTCAGGGGTTGTGACCTTAATTTACTAATCAGGAAAATAACTTCTCCTCATTTTTTCACAAAGAATTTTCTTAAAAGCTTAATTCTGGAATTAAATGGATTTCCCAGAAGTTCGGCATTAATTTCCCTGATTTTTTTAGGTTCTATTCTAATTAAAGTTTAATTTGTTTCCAATATTGATGTATTATCTACAAGATGAAACAAAAGATCCTCTGTTTTGGCGAAATGTTATGGGATATTTTTCCTGACGGTGCTGTTCCTGGTGGAGCGCCACTGAATGTTGCCATAGGATTGAAAAAGTTGGGGTCTCAAGTCTCTATTATGAGTAGTTGTGGACGGGATAATCTGGGAGAAAAGTTAATGGAATATCTGCACCAAAATGCCCTCTCAACTACGTTTGTTCAGCAGAGTGATTATCCAACAGGAGTAGTTCATGTGCAGCTCTCTGCGTCAAAAGATGCCAGTTATGAAATTGTTTTTCCATCTGCCTGGGACTTTATTTTTCCCATGGAGACACCGCCTGAATTTGATGTTCTGGTGTATGGGAGTCTTTGCTGTAGAAGTAAAACTTCTTTCGAAACCTTGCTCTCATTAGTAAACTCAGCTGCTATCAAGATTTTTGATGTTAATTTCCGACCTCCGTTTATTGATCAGTTAATGATTGAACAATTAATGAATCTGGCGGATTTCGTTAAAATGAATGATGAGGAGCTTTTTCAAATCTCGGCTTGGCATGGATTGTATTCTGGGGATTTGGAATTAGCGGCAGATCTGGTTTTTAAAAAGTACTCACTCAAACTGCTGTGCATTACCCGTGGGGCTGAAGGGGCATTTGTACAAACGGCACATGAGAAACTTCATCAGCGTGGTTTTAAAGTAAAAACCAGGGATACAGTCGGAGCGGGGGATGCTTTCCTGGCTGGATTTATTCAAAACTATCTGGAATGTAATCCATTAAAAACCACTCTTGAGTCTGCCTGTCTTTTAGGATCTTGGGTGGCCTCACAGAAGGGGGCCAATCCTCCCTTTGATTTTGAGAATATTGAAAACTTAAGAAAAGAACTTTAAACAGATTTTATTATGGGTAAACATTATTATTTATTTAAGAGCGCGGTGGTAGCTTCACTGGCCGGATTTCTTTTCGGCTTCGACACCGTGGTGATTTCAGGGGTTGAACAAACCATACAAAAACTTTGGGGTCTGGATAGTATACTCCACGGGCTTGTGATCAGTATGGCTCTTTGGGGCACTGTCATAGGTGCACTGATTGGGGGGTGGCCTACCGAGTATTATGGAAGGAAAAAAACCTTGCTTTGGATAGGTTTGCTTTATTTTGTTTCTGCCGCGGGATCGGCCTTAACCGATGAGGTGTATTCCCTTATGTTCTTCAGGTTCATAGGGGGGCTCGGAGTAGGTATATCTACCGTCACGGCACCTATGTTTATTTCTGAAATCTCCCCGCCCAAGTTTAGGGGGCGACTTACCGGAATGTTTCAGTTTAACATCGTATTTGGCATTCTCATTGCCTTTTTGTCTAATTCCATGCTTGGAGATATTGGTGAAAATTCATGGCGCTGGATGCTGGGAGTAGAGGCTTTTCCTGCCCTACTGTTTACTCTTTTATGTTTTGGTCTGCCTGAAAGCCCTCGCTGGCTGATTGTTCGTAAAAATGATTTAAAGGCTGGATTATCCGTATTGAAAAAGACCGGATCTGATTCCACTGAGGAAGAAATCAAACTTTTATATGATCAAATTGTAGCATCGGCAAGTGAAAAACATGAAGGCAGCACGATCTTTACCCGTCGACTGCTGAAACCTGTTTTACTCGCCTTTTTCATTGCCGTTTTTAATCAGCTTTCAGGTATCAATGCCATCCTTTATTTTGCTCCGCGTATTTTTGAAATGGCCGGACTTGAGTTACAAGCTGCTCTTTTGCAATCAGTTGGATTAGGGATAATCAATTTGATTTTTACTTTTATTGGATTATGGCTGATTGACAGGCTGGGTAGAAAGAAATTACTGTATATCGGATCTTTTGGATATATCGCTTCACTGGGATTAACGAGCTGGGCTTTTGCTTCTGGTAATCTAAGCCTGGTTCCTGTTTATATATTTGCCTTCATTGCGGCCCATGCTATGGGTCAGGGTGCTGTAATATGGGTGTTTATCAGCGAGATTTTTCCAAATCGTCAAAGAGCATTTGGCCAGTCACTGGGTAGTTTCACGCATTGGTTTTTTGCGGCTTTGTTGACACTGGTTTTCCCATTAATGACAGAAGTGTTAAAACCACCTGTCATTTTCGGGATTTTTTGTGGAATGATGATGCTGCAGCTGGTTTGGGTGTTCTTTTTTGTTCCTGAAACTAAGGGTATACCATTAGAAGAAATAGAAGAGCGGATGAAAGTTAATTCGTAGAGGTATTGGAGTATTAGTCTTTTGCTTCGCTTCGCTCGCAATGACAAATCGCTGTGCTCACCATCGTAGCTAACCCCTGCAGTCCCTTGTTAATAGTCATTGCGAGGAGGTACGACGAAGCAATCTCATGATGTTAATAGTAAAAGTCTGTTGCTTCGCTGCGCTCGCAATGACAATTCGCTGCGCTCGCAATGACAAATCGCTGTGCTCGCAATGCCAGAGGGGCTGGTCTCACAATGACAAATCGCTGTGCTCGTAATTGCTTCGCTTCGCTCGCAATGACAAATCGCTGCGCTCATCATGGTAGCTAACCCCTACAGTCCCTTGTTAATAGTCATTGCGAGGAGGCGCGACGAAGCAATCTCTAACTTTAACCATTGTACTTAGAAATATCATTATTTGTAAACCAACCTAAACTTAGGTCAATCCAATCGGGATTCATAGAATTGATAAGATTCATTTTTTTTAAACGTGATCCAGCTTTAATTTGTTTTTCTCGTGCAATTGCTTCGTTAATCCACTGAAATTCTTCAAAATAAACTAGTTTATTACAATTATACTTTGCGGAAAAGCCCGGATTACGTTTTGATTTATGTTCTAAAACCCTTCTCTCAAGGTTATTGGTTACTCCTGTATAAATCGCGGTATTATGAGTATTGCTTAGCATGTAAACAAAGTATTTATGATTTTCCATAGGTAATTATTAGTGAGTTTTAAGTTCAAATGGTTTTGTGATTGCTTCGCTGCGCTCGCAATGACAAGTCGCTGCGCTCGCAATGACAAGTCGCTGCGCTCGCAATGACAAGTCGCTGCGCTCGCAATGACAAGTCGCTGCGCTCGCAATGACAAGTCGCTGCGCTCGC
>Ga0169931_10013746_pt1 | contig 11019 bp, 11 predicted proteins | sample Kivu_15m_20L_FD_129675 | JGI IMG/M metagenome (GOLD analysis project Ga0169931, IMG submission 129675) | Freshwater microbial communities from Lake Kivu, Western Province, Rwanda to study Microbial Dark Matter (Phase II) - Kivu_15m_20L... | ecosystem: Environmental > Aquatic > Freshwater > Lake... | reverse complement strand
GGGTCTTGCCGACAATCACAGACTCGGCGGCTTGCTGTTCTCCCGGCTCCTGCAGAGATCCCAACTGTCCCGCCCCGGAAACCCCGCCACCGGCCGCCCCACCCCCCGTAGCCCCACCCGTCGCCGCTCCGGTTCCAATACCCCCCGTGACAGTCCGGGTAGGAGAGGCTCCGCCCCCCGATCCCTCGCCCCCCTCTTGGCCTTCTTCCTGTAGCATGTCGGCGAGGATCGGAAGCATGTCGGAGGCAGCCACGTAATTCAGCGGCTGCTCATAGGGATCGCTGAGATCCACCGCCACGTCGAACTCCTCAATGAGCTTTTTGATGTAATCCATATTTATCGGGCGGGCGACAACCAGAATGCGGTTGGTGCGGGTGTCCGCGATGAGTTGGATATCCCCGGGGGCAGCGACTCCTTGGCTGGCGACGCCCGGGGCAGCGGGTGCCGCCTCGGGTACGGGAACGGGGATTTGGATAATCCCCGGAGCTTGCTCTGGCTGGCCTTGCGCAGCCCGCGGGGAGGAGGTTCCCGTCTTGGCTTGATTTCGCTTTTCCAAAATTTCGGTGATCAACTCCACCACCCGGTCCGCGTTAGCCTGCTGCAGCTGCACAAACTCCGAACGAATTTCGGGCGCAGGCTGATCGACCAGTTGGCGCACCTCGATCAAACGCCGAATGAGGCTGGAATTTTCTGTGATCACCACCTGATTAGCCGTTGGCACCGCCACCATGCTTCCATAGGAGTGAAGCCGGATAAACTTTTCAAAGATTTCGACCGCTTCATTGGCAAGCAGGTGGGTTAACGGCATGACATAGGTGGCAATGACCTCTCCCTCCGGCAGATCTTCCTCATTGGTGAAAACATAGACTCCCTCACTGCGCGGGTTTTTGTTGGCCATGTTGATGATTTTTACGGTTTTTTTGTCCAGGGCGATGAAGGCATATCCGTTGAGGAGCAAGGTGGATTCAATCAGGCGGATCGCCTCTTCCTTGGTGACCGGCTGATTCGTGGTTAGGCTGAGTTTTTGACCGGAATCCAGACCGGCATCCCGGATAAGGGTCACCTTCTTAAGTTTCTCATAAGGCACCAGAAATTCGCTGACGGAGCCATCGGGAATCTGGATGGTCTCGGCAGACTCTAATTCATCGGACACGTTTGGCAACCCGCCCGGGCCAGCCTGGGCCCAGAGGCCAACTGGGTTGCCTGCCAGAAGCAAAAAGATCAAACCCAAGGCTTTCATCTGGCAGGGGGGGCGTCGATCACCTCGCCGCGACGGCGGGTTGCAGGACTGTCTGGCGGGGGATTGGTGAGGGTGACTGCATTGGGTTGAGGTCCCCCCACCCCCGATGGGGAGCTTCCTTGGCCGAAGGAAGCGCCTGGCTGAGACATCCCGCTAGGACCTGCCGGAGCATTGGTTGGTGCCGTCAGGCTTGAGGACGCTTGAAAACTCAATAAAGCCGTCTCTGCGCCTTTTCTTACCCGTGCCCGCAATTTCGATAACTCGCCACCCGGATCGCGATTCAATTTTTCAAGAACCAAACCCGGGGCTCCGGGGGACGGCTCGGTCCCAACTACCAAACGGGTCGAGGGGGAAGTCCGGTTGCCGACCAAAATGAAATCTTTGCCGTCGACCCGAAAAAAGCCTGCGATGAAAAGATCTTTGGCGAAATCTGCGTTCACCTCCGTGGTCGAAGCCAGGGTGAAGGGAGACTTTTTGGCCAAAGCGTTGAAACGGCTTATGGCAAGGGGGGCGGGAACCACCGAGAAGCCCGATGGGGCCGCAACGATTTCCTGGGGTTCGGGGATGGGGGTGGGAAGAACCATTTCCTCTGAAGCTAAGGCTCCGCCGAGCCAGGCCAGCAGCAGAGCAAGGGGGGGTGTGAAGAACTTGCTCATGGATTGTTGGGGCGGAAAAACTGCGAGACCCCGACCTCTCCGACCATCTTCGGCGGCTCGTTTCCGATTTTCAAAGAAAGGGAGGTTACCGCGACTCCTTCCTCAGGCGCATAAACGTTCACCAGCCACTGGAGAAACTGACCTAGACTCCCGGTCATTTTCATGCGATTCGAGTACTGCAGAAAGCGGGGCCCGGACCGGGGCGTGGGCGGTTTCTGCTCCTCTACCTTCAGGCCCGCAGCCTCCGCAGCGCTTTGCAGTCTTTTTTGCAGCGCCGGGGCAGGGTTGGCCGAAGGAGCAGGCTGAAAATGGGTCTCAAGCCATTGGCTTTTAGGGCTCCATTCCTGCTTTTGGGCCACCCAGAAACGGGCCTCAGATAACTCTGCCTCAACCTCGGTCAATCGCTGTCGATGGTTGCGGTCGATTCCTAACAGGGCTTTAAGAAGGATGAGATGGATACCCAATCCCAAGGCCCCCACCAAAAGCAACGTCAGTTTTTTCTCATGGCGCGTCAGGGTTTTCAGGCTGCCCTCCTTCCTCGTTTTCGATGGAACCCCCGGGCGGCACCGCTTCTGCCAAAAAACGGGCGTTGCCGCTTCCCAGCAGGGTTGGCGGAGGCGTTGTCCAATTGAAACCAGCCAGGGCTGGCTCTTTTTGTAGCCATTGAAAATACTGTTCTACCTTTTCCAGGTCTTTCCCCTCCCCTTCGAGGCGCAGGCGCTTGGAGTTGAGGTCAAAAAGGGTGAGCCGGACCCCTTCGATTGCCGGGGGCTCGGATTCGATGAGGGGCCGGGATACTTGCCACAAAAGCTCCATGGTGTTGCGCCGAGAATCCAGCCAGGCACCGGCCTCCCGCCAAAGCATGGCCGTGCTGCGGATAGACTCCGCCTCCGCGCCAATCTCCGCCAACTCCCGCTGGGCCAACTTCAAGCGAACCAAGGGCCAAGCCAGCCAGAGGGCCAAAAGAAAAGCCGTCGTCAGGTAAACCGTTATGCCTATCCGGATGTGTTGTTTCCTTTTGAGCCGACGGGACCGCTCGGCCCGGATCTCCGTCAAAGCGGGCGGCGGAAGATTCCATGGCTGCTCAGGTGCGCGGGGCGTGGGTCGGTCTTCCCTTTGCACGGGCGCTCCCAACATTTTCCGAAAGTCATCCGCCAGGTTGTTAGTCCCCTCCCCCCAAATCCTCCAGCCGTCCAATCGGGTCAGAATGCCCTCCCCCTCCAGTTGGGCCATCGTGGCCGCAAGTTCGGCCGCGGCCGAACCATCCAGGCTGGTGGAAAGCAAGGCTTGGGCGTGGATCCACCTTCCATTTTGGTAAAAATCCGCAACCCATCGCCCCAACTCCCTGCGGAGGACCCCCCAAGCACCGTCCCCGGGCGCCGGCAACATTCTACCCGCCGGCTCATAACGAACCGCTTGCTCGATCAGCCAGTCCTCCTGAAAAGGGAAAGCCAGCACCGCGGTGGCCTCGAGTTGGCGAAGGGATGGTTCTAGCTCTCCTTCCGCAAGGCCGGACACTTCTTCCTTGCGGATGGCCTCAAAATTCCAGACCGCCCCGTCCGGGTTGGCACCGAGCATGCCTTTCATCTCCAACTTTATCTGGGTTTGCTCTCGAGGCGGACTGTCCGGGACCACTGGAACCCAAAGGGGTAAGGAAAAAAAGGAGCGTGCCGGCAAGCCAAGCACGCACCCCGCCGACGGCCGAAGCAGGCCCGGCTTTTCCGCCGGTCCTGCGCATAACGGTTGTTCCGGTGACCCGGTCCAGGCTTCCCAACCATCCGGCCCCGGAAAAAGGACAGCCAACTCGCCGACCGAGCCCACGACCGATTTCTTGGCGGTGAATCCGTTGGCTCCCCGCCCAAAAAAGTTCATTCGGTTTTTTCCTCCATCCAACGAGCCTTGATTTGCGGAGGGTTCCGGGAAATCAAGGCCACAACCCTTCTTTTAACCCCGCCCACATATCCCGTCGAGGTCACCCGCCAAAGATCCTCCGAACCCAGGTTGATTCGGGCTTGGGCTTCCGGGGACAGGGGGCCGAGCTGAGTCACGTTTAGTTGGTCATCCTGGGTTCCCAGAATCCGGTCGGCGCCGAGGCGGTTATCAACAAAAGTTTGCGCCGCCCCGCGGTCAAGATCCAACCATGCCTCCAGTACATCCTGGTCGGCACTTCTCAGGGAAAGCTTGCCCGATCCGTAAATCGTGAATTTTCTCCGCCAGTCCTTGACCCGGGCCTCGGCCATCACCTGATCCCAGCCGAGGATCCTTTCAAGCTCCGCCAAAGTCTCCAACGGGGCATTCCGGACCCGCTCCTCCGTGGATTCATTGGCCCCGCTGGGATTTCGATCAGGGTCGAGAAAGTCGAGAAACGCGTCGATAAAGGCGGAGGACGTGGTTGGATTTACCTCCCATGAGCCCAGTAGGTTATTGAGGACCCGGCGGACAAAATCGCGCCCCGCTGGCGAGACCGGGTCGAAGGCATTCAAGTTGATCTTGCCGTCCTCGCCTCGCAGGTCGTCCGTACCCACCTCAAAACGAACCGGAACCTCCCAGGCAGTCTGCAACCTTTGGCTAAGGGCGCGGGATGCCTCTGCCGCGATGGCTGGCTGAACTTGTGGATTCAAAGCCATCTGGAGACCAGATTCGGCCACCAAGCTGGCCCGGGAATTCTGCAGGGCGGCAACCTCCTGGCCCAGTTGCCGCTGAAGAATGGCCGCCAAACCAAGCATGGCAAAAGAGATCAGCGCCAAGGCCCAGAGCACCACGATCAGGGCGACCCCGGCATCCCAAGCCTTTGGTCCGGAAACGGTCCTCGTCATGGCGTGGCTGGCGGGGAGGTTGCCAGAATTGAGCCCCGAGTGACTGGATCGACAGGTGGGGTGCCGCTGGGACCATATCCGGTGGGGATCCAGAAAATTCCAGTATTCGTAACCTCCTGCCCCGCCTGCCTTCGGACCAGGATAAGCTTTAAGTAGGCCGGCTTCACGACCTCGTTCCATTGATCCTGCTCCATCTGCGCCGGCTTGCGGGTATCGCCAACCCACCAGGCAACGGAAATCACATCCCGCATAAGTTCGAAGGTGTTGGTCTGAGGGGAGCCCGGTCGCTCCATCTCGTTGGCTGAGCGAAAAATTTCCTGAAGAACCAAAAGATTATTTCCGTCGACCGGATCCTTCTGCACCGCAAAGCGAAGCGATCGAACCCCTCCGTATTGCTCCGGCAAGATTCCTGATGGGGCTCCCACCAACAAAAGGTCGTGGCCCGGCCCAGGGGAACGGGGCTCCAAGGATAACTGGGAGCGCACCGGCAGATCGAGACAGAGCTGCCTTAGCAAGGCAAACAGGCCCGTGATTTCCCGGCTTCGCTGACTGTTTTTTCCCGCGGCCTCGGCCCCAAGGACTGCCATTTGCACCAGTTGGAAAATCACCCCGAAAATCAACACCAGAATTGCCAAACCCAGGGTCACCTCGATCAGCGTGAAACTTCGGGAGATGCGGCAAAAAGGACTCCTCATCTCACCCTGTAAAGCAGCACGCCGATGCGATCCACGGGTTGCTTCTGTTCATCCACCGCCCGCAATTCCACCTGCCACCATCCATCAAGGGGGATTGTCGTGTTGTTCGGGCCGGGAACGGGAACTGGGTCAACCCACCCGACTTGTTGCTGGAGAGTCCAACTGGTTTCTGGGCCCTCACCGGGAATATCCACGAATCCCTGACTGGGCTGGAAGTTGTTGGCACTGGCAAGAATCAGTGCCATCGCGGACTCGATCGCTTGCCGTCGCTGATTGGTTCGCAGAATTTCCGAGTTCACGCCGAGCACGTCGTTGAGGGCCACCCCGAATCCCACGACGGCAAAGGCGAAAATGGCCACGGCCAGCATGACTTCAATCAGGGTGAAGGCGGCGGGGCGAAGATTCATGGCTGCCCGGAGGGGCGGGTGACGGACTCCCCGGTCAAGGCGTTGAACTCGAAAACATCCTGATTTTTTCCATGACGGAGACGGACACGGATCGGTTCCACCAACCCCCCTCCGGTAATCAGCCAAAAATAATTCTCCGGCTTGGCCCAGCTGCGGATCCCCCGGGCTATGTCCCGGGGGGTGAGGAGATCCATTTCCACGCCCTCTGGAAATTCTTGGCCAGCGACAGCCTGGCCATTTAATTGGATCCGTTGCTCAATGCCCGAGCCAAGGGCTTTTTCCCGTGCCTCCCCCGCCACCTCTTCCAGAATTTTTCGTGCGGCGATCAACTCCCGATCCCCGCCAGTGCCGGACAGGATCACCACCGCACCCCCCATAAAAATGACCGCGATACCTACTGCGAGGATGATCTCCAACAAGGTGAAACCCGCCGCCGACCTTGGGCGGTGCTTCATGAAAACGCTGGCTCGACCCCCTTTATTTGGAGGTGACGTCATCTCCGCCGCCGTTGTTGTCTTGGCGGTCGGGACCCTTCGAGTAAACCTTGAAGCCCTTCGCGGAGTTGGCATCGGCCCTGTAGAGATAATCTTCGCCCCAAGGGTCTTTGGGCAGTTCCTCAAATCCCTTGCCCTTACCCACCAAAGACTTCAAACCCTGGGATTCGCTCAGCGGAACCCCCCCGCTTTTCATTTCAAACATGCGGACTTGGGTCACGATGGCATTGATGTCACTCCGCGCCCGCTGCTCCTTGGCAAACTCTAGGTTGCCGGTCAGCATAAAAATTGCGGATCCCATCAGCACCGTGATGATTCCCACCACGAGCATGATTTCAATCAGGGTAAAGGCAGCCGAAGCGGCAGAAGATTTCTTAAGAAGATAAGGTTTCATTCTGCTCTTAAATTTAACCCGCCGCCGGCGGAAGACAACCCAAGTCGTAACTTAGGTGCCGAGACCGCCAGCGGCCCCGGTGCCGTAACTGGTGTCACGGCCGAAGAAAATACCGGAGCCTTCGGCGAAGGCGAAAGAGGCGGGGCAGGTAGAGCAGCGGGGCGTTCGTAACTTAACTGAAGACGCAGTTGCCGGACAGTCATGCCGACGGAGCCGGGCGGACACTGCCAATCAAACCGGTTTTCGCCGGCTTGGAGCCAATCTCCCGGCACATGGGCGGTAACTTTACGCCAACCCCCAAAAAACGGCCGCGCGCCACCGCCCATCCACTGATAACCCACATCATCCAAGGATGGCAGTTCGACGGAAACGGCCGTGAGCGGCCGGCCGTTGATCCAAAGAGCCGGCTCTTCGTCGGGGTGAAGGCCCACCAACTGTGCCTCCAGCCGGGCAAAGGAGGGTGCCGACGCGATCGGAGCCACAAATCGCACCGGGGCGGTCGGCAAAATCTTGACCGGGCCCGCATCCAAAAGGGCATCCACAATCCGCCCCCTGCGCTCATCTCCCAAAATGGCTCGGCCCTGTCCATGCATCTCATCCGCCGGATAAAGCTTGCCCGATGGAGCCAGAAAAAGGCCGGGCGGAGTACGTCCACTTGCCGCCAGGACCAATGGTTCCACCCAAGACAACTCTGCCCGAACCAGCACGGGACGATGGCCCGTTGCTTCCAACACCAATTGGCCCGGACCGCCTAAGGTTACTCGGTCCAGCAAAAGGGTGCGGGCGTGGAGAGAAGCGGCCCCCTCATAAAGATTCCCGCAAAGGGTGACCGCCCGACCAGACCCTTGCCAAATCAGGCGCGCAAAGCCCCCTTGCGTCTCTTCAAACACCAGAGTCACAGCCAAACGGGCCAGCCCAGGGGGTGGGCGGATGGGGGCACGCCAGATCGTCATATTGGCAGTAGCCGCCTGCTGGACTGGGCCGAACCAAGCCGGCGGCGGGATGGAAACTGCCGCATCCCAAACCGCACTGGGAATTGCCCCCCCCGGGGGGGCCTGCGCCGGCAGTAGGCTGCTAATCCAAAAAAAAGCCGCGGCGGCGGTCAAACGACGCCAGAACGGCTTGCCTCTTTTCATGCAACTACTCTGACATCGGCTCGGCTCCCCAGCTCAGTTCACTCACACCTTTGCTCACGCTTGTCGTGAACAACCCCTCAAACGGCGGGAACAACTTATTAGAGACTTTTTCGCATTCCCGACATCGCGTCGAAAATGCTGGTAATGATCGAATACACGACCGCTCCGACCACCAAGGCAATCACCACAATAATAACCGGCTGGATCAGCGCGGTGATTTTTTGAATGCGTCGGTCCATTTCTTTCTCGTACCGAGCCCCCGCCTTGTCCAAGGCTTTGGCCAACTCCCCCGTTTGTTCGCCGACCGCAACCAAGTCGAGGAACGTGTCCGCAAATCCTCCGACCTGCCGCAACGCGCGGCTGAGGGAGTAACCCTCGGCAATCTGTTCTGCGGCTTTTTCCAGACGAACCCGGAAGAAACTGTTGGGTGTGGCCCGGGAAACCAGCTGCATGGCTTGCAACAGCGTGACTCCGTTGCCCAGCAGGTTGGCAAGGGTTTGGCTAAACTGCGCATAAAAAGCCGCTTCTAGTACCGGCCCGGCCACCGGAATTTTCACTTTGGCCTGATCCCACCAAAGACGGCCGGCTGGTTTTTGAACTGCCTGCCAAAAAGCGATGCCCCCCAGGGCCACCATCGCCAACACCATCCATCCCCATTGCACGAGAAAGCGGCTGGCCCCGAGCAGAAGTTGGGTAATCAGCGGGGGTTTCTGCGTTTTAAACAGCATTTCCAGCTGGGGCACGAGCACCACGACAAAAAGCCCCATCAGAAGAATGCCCGCTCCCGTCACAAACATCGGGTAAATCAGGGCCTGAATGACCCTCGCCTTCAGGTCACTCAATTTTTTTAGGTAGACGACCTGGCGCTGAAGAATCGAGCCCAGGGCTCCGCTCACCTCTCCGGCCGCAACTAAATTGCAGTAGAGGTCGGAAAAGCTGGACGAGGCCACCTTTAGTGCGCGGGAAAGACTGATCCCCTCGCGGACCTGGTGACGCAGGCTTTCCGACACGGCCTTGATCGAGGAAGCCTCGGATCTTTGTTCCATCATTTTAAGCGCTCCCTCCAATTGGAGGCCCGCATCCAGTAAGTCACCCAGCTCTTCGGTGAAGGAAATAATCTGCCCTTCGTTCATCTGCCGATCGGCCGGGGGCCTTTCCGCGATGGGGACTGCGGAGGGAGTGGCAGATCCGCTTTTTTCCTGCATCAGCCGGATGGGCTGAAGTCGTTGGCGCCCCAACTGGGCCAAGGCTTCTTGACGGCTTTTGGCCTCTAAGGTTCCGCGGGTTCGGCCGCCTCCTGGCACGATGGCTTCGTAGATGAACGCCGGCATCTTAGTTGGGGGAATTCTTGGCCGCTTCGGTGGCCGTCACGCGAACAACCTCTTCAATCGTAGTCGTGCCTTCGCCGACCTTGTCCCAACCGTCTTCCCGGAGGCTTCGCATCCCTTGGGATCTTGCCATCTCCTTAAGCGCCGCGTTCGAATCGCGCCGCGTGATCATTTCCTGAAGTTGCGGTGTCACCAGGCAGATTTCGTAGATGGCTCTCCGTCCCTGGTACCCGGTCTGTCGGCAGCGATCGCACCCGACCGCCCGATGCGCGGTCGCCGCCTTATCCGGAGGAATACCCACCTCGCGGACATACCCCTCCGAATACTCCCCTTTTTCGCAGCACCAAGGACACAGGACCCGCACCAGTCGCTGGGCCAGGAAGGCGCGGACCGAGGATCCCACCAGAAAAGGCTCGATTCCCATGTCCACCAGCCGGGTGATCCCACCGATGGCATCGTTGGTGTGCAGGGTGGAAAAGACCAAATGGCCCGTCAGGGCGGCCCGGATCGCGATCTCCGTGGTCTCCACATCCCGCATCTCTCCCACCATCACCACGTTCGGGTCACCCCGGAGGATGCTCCGAAGGCCCGCCGCAAAGGTTAGGTTAATCTCCGGTTTGACCGCGATCTGCACCACTCCGGGAATCTTGTTTTCCACCGGATCCTCAATCGTCACGATTCGGCGATCCTTGGAATTCAAGGAGGCCAGGAAGGTGTAAAGGGTGGTGGATTTTCCCGATCCCGTTGGGCCGGTGATCAGGACTATCCCGTTGGGCAGGGCGAGCAGACTCCGCACCTTTTGCTCGTTGACCGGGCTGAGACCCAGCTGGGCGAAATCAAACCTTTGCTGGCCCAGCAACCGCAGGCTGATGGATTCTCCCGTGACGGAGGGGATCGTGGCCACTCGGACGTCGATGGGCCGGCCCTCAAACTCCAAGTTAATACGGCCGTCTTGAGGCAGACGCCGTTCGGCAATATCCAGGTGAGCCATGATCTTGATTCGGGAAATCAGGGAGGCTTGGAACAACTTGATCCTCGGGGGAACCGGAATGTTGCGTAGCACGCCGTCGATCCGGTAGCGGACCTGCAGATCGTCCTCCAAAGGCTCAATATGGATATCCGTCGCTCGCTCCTGTAGTGCCTCCCGGATGATTTGGTTGACGAACTTGATGACGGAAGCCTCGGAATCGTCGGCATCCAAGATGGTGGTTTCTTGTTCCAGGTCACTGGGCGGGGGCAGATCGCCGCGACCCTCCAAGATTTCGTCAAAGGTCTCTGCCCCCACCCCGTAGCCGGCGCGCAGGCCGTCGAGCACCGCCCGCCGGGGAGCCAGCATCCAGCGGGTTTCTCCCTCCCAGAATCCCGCCAAAGCCTGACGGCCAAGATGGTCGAACGGGTCGAAGCCGATCACCGGCAGCGGTCCCCCGTCGCTCGGCGTGACGGGCAGGAGCCGATGCCGTAGGGCGATTCGAGCGGGGAATTTTTCTCGCAACGGAGCGGGAATGGGCGGGATGTCGCCCGACCAAACGGGCAAACCGAGTTTATCCCCAAGTTTTTGCGCAAAGACCTTTTCGTCCACCTGCCCCGTGTCCAGCAACGCGTTCACCATGGAGCGCTGGTCGGTGGCGGCCGCAGACACGGCCTGTTCACAGGCGGGGAGGTCTTTGGCGCCGGCCTGCTCCGCCAGCTGGACCAGCGTCTGGCGAAGCTGAATCACCGCAGCACCCGCACCAACCGGTCAGGGTTTAAGCCGGCCAGCTCCTTCGTCACAAACCGGCCATCCTCCCGGATCAGCTTTCCGTCAAAAAAGATCCGCCCTCCCCCATGACTCCGGTCCTGCAGACAGACCAAAT
>Ga0169931_10013744_pt1 | contig 11020 bp, 9 predicted proteins | sample Kivu_15m_20L_FD_129675 | JGI IMG/M metagenome (GOLD analysis project Ga0169931, IMG submission 129675) | Freshwater microbial communities from Lake Kivu, Western Province, Rwanda to study Microbial Dark Matter (Phase II) - Kivu_15m_20L... | ecosystem: Environmental > Aquatic > Freshwater > Lake ... | reverse complement strand
AGCTCGCGCACAGCCTCGAGAGCGACCTCGGCGTAGTCGACCGGCGCCCGCGCCGCGCGTCGGCACTCCACCTCGCGCTCCGCGTCGAGGCCGAGGTGAGGGCTGCGCGCGCCACGCTGCCTGCGGGAGCGGACCCGATGGTGCGCTACGCGACGTCGATCGACTTGCAGACGCAGGCGCGCGCGCAGGCGATCGTCACAAAGAACGTCGACGCCGCCCGAGCCCTCGGCGCGACCAACGGCGCCGCCGTCGTCGTCGACAGCGCCACTGGCGAGGTGCTCGCTTGGGTCGCCTCTGCCGACTACGGCGACGACGACGCCAAGGGCAAGATCGACTACCTCACGGTCAAACGATCGCCGGGCTCGACGCTCAAGCCCCTGCTGTACGCGCTCGCGATGGATCCGCGCGCGCCCTCGGGGAAGGCGCCGCTCACGGCATCGACGCCATTGGCTGATGTGCCGATGCAGCTCGTCGACGCTGCCGGCCGCTCGTACACGCCGAGCAACATCAACAAGAGCTTCCTCGGCCCGATGAGCGCGCGCGCTGCCCTGGGCAACAGCAGAAACATCCCCGCCCTGCGCGTCACCGCCGACCACATCGGCGTCGCCCGCGCCGTCGCGTTCTTTCGCGCCGCCGGCATCGCCGACATCAACGACGACCCCGAGCACTACGGCCTCGGCATCGCGCTCGGCAACATGCATGTCACAGCGATTGAGCTCGCTGGCCTCTACATGATGCTGCGCCACGGCGGCCTCGCCGTGCCGCTGCGCACGACGCCGCTCACGCTCGACGACGCGGCAGTGCTGGAGGAGCGAAGTGGCGCGCAGCTCGATCGCCTCCTCGACCGTGGAGCCGCCGAGCTCGTCACGCACATCCTCGCCGACCCGCAGGCGAGAAAGCCGAGCTTCCCCGACGGCACTTCGCTCGACTACGACCACGCCGTCGCCGTGAAGACCGGCACGAGCCAAGGCTATCGTGATGGCTGGACGGTCGCCTTTGACGATCGCCTCCTCGTCGTCGTCTGGGTCGGCAACCACGACTGGCGCCGCATGAACCACCTCGGCGGTGTCGCTGGCACCGCCGACGCCGCCAAGGTGCTGATGACGACGCTGTCGCCGCGGCGATCGACCGCTCGTGAACCGAAGCCATTCGCCATGCCTGTCCCGCGCGACAGCGAAGCGCACGAGGTGTGCGCGGTGTCTGGTCAGCCGGCGACGGCGCATTGCCCTCACCGTCACGTCGAGCACTTCCTGCCAGGGACCGCGCCGATCGCGCCGTGTACCTGGCATGCGCAGGTGATGGTCGACGTGCGTACGGGCGACGCAGCGACGGCGGAGTGCCTGGCGCAGACGGTGCGCGCCACGCGCGTCCTCGACGTGCCGGCGGTCTACCACCGGTGGGCGCGCCAGCAGTCGGTACCGCTGCGGCCGCAGCGCACGAGCCGCTTGTGCGGCGGCGCCCACCACGGCGAGGAAGCACGCATCGCCCTCGCCGAGCCCAAAGACGGCGTCCGCCTGCACGCAGACCCGCACACGCCCGACGAGCTCGCCACCATTCGCTTCGCTGCCGACGTCACCGGCAGCGACGATGACGTCGTCTTCCTCGTCGACGGCACGCCGGTCGCCCGCGTCGCTGCCCCCTACGAAGTGAGACAACACCTGCCGCCTGGGCGGCACACCATCCAGGCCGTGCTCGCGCGCAGCGGCGCGGGCTCGGAGCCGGTCACCGTCGTCGTCCGGTAGTGGCCAGCGTCTGACGGGCCTCCCAGAAAGTGGTTCTTTTTCAGGTAGATGGAGAGGCGATCTGCGATGTGCGCCCATGGCGCACCTTTCGGCAGAATCTGCCGATACCCTGGCATGCGCAGCCTCACCGCCCTCGCGATCGTGGTCTTGGCCCTCGGGGCCGGCTGCGTCACGAAGTACGGCGAAGACGGCAGCGACGACGGCGACGACGGCGACGCCTCCAGCGGCATCACCCTCTCCGCCTCGGCGAACGACGACGCCCCCGCCGTCCGCGACGACGACGCCAGCGATGACGCCGACGCAGACAACGACGCTGACGCACCGCCGGCCAACGATGGCCCGAGCGACGACGGCAACAACGATGACGATACGCCTCCGCCGGCCTCGCCCCCGCCGACGTCGCAGGACCAGAGCTGCCAGGTGTGGCAGGACTGCGGCCCGCACTTCGGCGACATGAACTCCGGCTTCGACTGCGACGACAGCGTGTGCGCCTGCGACGCCGACGGCGCCTATGACGCCGAGTGCGCCCGCATCGGCGGGGTGTGGAGCGCCGAGGAGTGCTTCTGCTTCGTCACCAACTCCCGCCCGCCTGCGCCGGCCAACGACCCCGACCGTGACGACGACGAGCCCTACTGCTGGTGGCGCTGGCACGAGGAGTGTGAGCCCGACGAGTGGGTCGACACCTCGTACTACCGCCGCGAGTGCGACAGCCAGGGCTGCCGCGATCGCTACGTCCACCGCGGCTACTGGCGCGACGGCGACTGCGACGACGTCTGGACCAGGCTCTGCGACGACGGGACCCGCCAAGTCTACCGCTGAGCGTGTAGGTCGGGGCCAGAGCGACTTGCGCGAAAGCCCGTCCGCCCCCATGGTCCGCCTATGGTCGATCGCAACACCCAAGGGCAGGTCGAGGTGATCTGCGGGCCGATGTTCTCGGGCAAGACCGAGGAGCTCATCAAACGCCTGCGCCGCGCGCAGATCGCCCGCCAGCGCGTCGTCGTCTTCAAGCCGAAGATCGACGACCGCTACGACGCCACCGACGTCGTCAGCCACTCATCGCTGCGCATCGAGAGTGTCCCCGTCGACCAGGCGCAAGACATCACGCGCTGGATCAAGAACTCCGTCGGCGACGCGTCGCAGGGCCGGCCCGATCGCTTGCCCGCCGTCGTCGGCATCGACGAAGCGCAATTCTTCGACGAGGAGATCGTCGCCGTCGTCGACGCCCTCGCCGATCGCGGCGTGCGCGTCGTCGTCGCCGGCCTCGACCAAGACTATATGGGTCGCCCGTTCGGCCCGATGCCTCAGCTCCTGTGCCTCGCCGAGCAGGTCACCAAACAGCTGAGCGTGTGCATGGTGTGCGGCGCGCCCGCGTCGCGCTCGCAGCGCGTGCACAAAGATGCCTCGGTGTTGCCGCGTGGCAGTGACGAGGTCGTCGAAGTCGGGGCCGGTGAGCGGTATGAGGCCCGCTGCCGACGCTGCTATGTGCGCGGCACCGACGTGCCATCAACACCCGGCTAGCGGCGCGGGCGCCTGCCGTGTCTCGTGCGCCCGGTCAAGGTGTCCTGCGAAAAAACTTGATTTCCCACCGGGCTTTGTGCACGGTGGTGTGCAAACCATCCGAACCTTTCGGGCGGATGGTGTGAAGGGCGCTTGTGCGCCTCGCCCTGGTGCACGCTGTGAATCGCCGTGAGGCGCTCCAGTTTGCACGTAGAACCCCGCTGTCGCGGGGCTCTTTGATATATCATGGCGGAACTGCCTGATATTTCAGAGAATCCGGGTCACCGGGCGAGGCAAACGCGGGCGCGGCCGGGCGACGGTTGGCGCGAGAGCGCCGACCGCGAGCGAGGGAGAACGTCTCGGGATGAAACACAAAGCGCACCTTGGGGCCCAGAGCACGAAGACGATCGTGATCGAGCCGGGGCTCATCGCAAGGTTTGTCGAGGCCCTCGAGCTCGGCGATCCCCTCTCCAAAGACCCTGATGCTGCGAAGGCGGCCGGTCTGCCCGGGCTGCTCCTTCCCCAGAGCGCGGCGGCGGCCCTGGGCGACTTCAGCCAGCTCCTCGCTCTCCTCGAGCTCAAGCCCAAGCAGGTCCTGCACTCCAAAGAGCACGTGCAGGTCTTTGTGCCGGTGTGCGCCGGCGACGAGCTCACCATCACGACGACGCTGCGCGACCTGTACGAGCAGCAGGTCGGCGGCAACCCGATGGGCTTTGTGACCATCGACGTCGTCGGCGCCGGCAAGAAGGGCACAGACGTCCGCTTCGAGGCCCAGCGGGTGCTGGCCATCCGGGGCGGCTTCCCGCGTCGCTGACCTGAACGGCTTGCAGATTCCTTAGTTCATCGCCCTCGATGAACGCACCGCGCGGCGACCAAATGGCGCCGTCATTGTGAGGGGCCAGATGCCTCGCCTGTACTGGGACATGATCGAGCTCGGCGACCCCGTCGCCCCCCTGCAGAAGCCGGCGATCTCGCGCGTGCAGATCGCGAAGTTCGCGGGCGCGTCGCTCGACTGGAGCCCCCTGCACCTCGACGACGACTTCGCCAAGAGCGCCGGCTACGGCAGCGTCTTTGCACACGGCGCCCTCTCCCTCGGCTTCGCCGTCGAGGCCGTGCAGCGCTGGCTCGAGAACGGCCGCGTGCTGCAGAGCACGGCGACGTTTCAGAAGCTCGTGTGGCCGGGCGACATCCTGACGGCCAAGGGCGTCGTCGTGAACCGCTACGAGCACAACGGCGAGACCCGCGTCGACATCGATGTCTGGGCCGAAAACCAAAACCACGACATCGTCATGAAGGGGCAGCTCACCTGCCTGCTGTGGCGCAGCGACAAAGACGAAAAGAAGGCCAAGGGCCCATGGCCGACGGCCAGCGCTGAGACGATCGCCGAGCGCCGCACCGCGAAGCCGGTGCCGAAGTCCGAGGCCGACGCCCAGAAGGCCCGCCTTGAAGCGGCGCAGGCCCAGCAAGCCCAGCAGGCCCACGCCGCCGAACTGAAGAAGCCGAAGGCTCGTCCGGCGGCGCCGCCGCCCCCGCCGCCGAAGGCCGCGCCACCGGCGAAGCCGGCTCCGGCCCCAGCGAAGCCCACCCCAGCGCCTCCGAAGCCGGCCCCTGCCCCAGCGAAGCCGGCCCCGGCCCCCGCGAAGGCCGCGCCGCCAGCGAAGGCCGCGCCCGCGAAGCCGGCCCCCGTGGCCAAGCCGGCCGGTCCTGCGAAGCCGCCGGCCAAGCCGGCCCCGGCCTCGGCCAAGGCGCGAGCGAAGGCCGCGCCGGCGAAGCCAGCCAAGCCTGCGAAGGCCCCGGCCAAAGCCCCGGAGAGGCCGAAGGCGAAGCCGGCCCCGGCGAAGCCCGCGAAGCCGCCGGCGAAGCCAGCCAAGGCGCCGGCGAAGCCGGCCAAGGCCAAGGCACCAGCAAAGCCAGCAAAGCCAGCAAAGCCAGCAAAGAAGAAGTGACCTCGTCAAGTCGAGCGCTCGACGGAGACGCCCCGCTCACGGGGCGTCTTTTTCGTCGTGGTCTTCGCGCGCCTCAGGGTCGCGTTCGGCGACGCCTGCGTCGAATCTTTGAAGCGTTGACAGAGAGAGGCTGCTGCCAGGATTCTCCGCGCCATGGCAGCGAAGCAAATTGCGATGGGCATCGACCTCGGCACCAGCAACAGCTGCGTGGCGATCGTCGAGGAAGGCGTTCCCAAGGTGATCGCCAACGAATGGGGCGAGCGCACGCACGCCTCGGTCATCAGCTTCCTCGATGACGGTGGCGTTCTCGTCGGGAACGACGCCAAAAAGCACATCATCACGAACCCGCGCAACACTGTGAGCTCGGCGAAGCGACTCATCGGGCGCTACTCGTTCTCCGAAGAGGTCAAGAAGGCGCAGAGCATCGCCGCCTACGAGATCGTCGAGGGACCAAACAACACGGTGCGCGTACGCGTGAAGGGCCGCGACTACGCCGTTCCCGAAATCTCGGCGATGGTCCTCAAGGAGATGCGCGCGATCGCCGAGGCTCATATCGGCCACGCCGTCACCCAGGCCGTCATCACCGTCCCGGCGTTCTTCAACGACAACCAGCGCCAAGAGACGAAGAACGCCGGCCGCATCGCTGGCCTCGAGGTGCTGCGCATCATCAACGAGCCGACGGCAGCCGCGCTCGCCTACGGCTTCGGCCAGAACATCAACCAGAAGGTCGTCATCTACGACCTCGGCGGCGGCACCTTCGATGTGTCGATCTTGCAGATCGGCGAAGACGTCTTTGAGGTGCTGGCAACGAGCGGCGACACCTACCTCGGCGGCGACGACTTCGACGATCGCGTCGCGGCATGGCTGCTCGATTGCTTCACGCAGCAGAGCGGCGTCGACATCAAGAAAGACCGGCAAGCGCTCGCGAAGCTCAAGGAGGCGGCTGAGAAGGCGAAGATCGAGCTCGCCGAGCAAGACCGCACGCGCATCCACGTGCCGCTGCTGCACACCGACAAGCAAGGCTTCTCGCACGATCTCGACGTCACGCTGACGCGCGCGGACTTCAACAAGATGGTCATGGACCTCGTGCAGCGCACGTTCAAGGTCTGCGACGAAGCGCTGCAGGGCGCGCGCATGACGCCGGCCGAGGTCGACGGCGTGATCCTCGTCGGCGGCCCGACGCGGCTGCCGATCATCAGAAACTCGGTGCGCCACTACTTCCAGCGCGAACCGAACATCGACGTCGACCCGGACCTCGTCGTCGCGCTCGGCGCCGCCATTCAGGCCGACGCCCTGCTCGACGCAAGCACGACGACGTATCTGCTCGACGTCACGCCGCAGACGCTGCGCTTGGGCACCGTCGGCGACTTCACCGAGGCGATCATCGAGCGCAACACGTCGATCCCGATCGACCGCACGCGCACGTTCGTCACCGCGAGAGATAACCAAGACAAGGTGAAGATCCGGATCTTTCAGGGCGAGAGTCGCAAAGCCTCGGAGTGCCAGATGCTCGGCGAGTTTGAGTTCGCCGGCCTCCGACAAGCCGCCCGTGGCGAGGTCAAGGTCGAGGTCACCTTCGAGATCGACACCGACGGCATCGTCAACGTCTCCGCCAGAGACCTCGAGACCGGCCAGAAGGCGAGCACGTCGATCACGTTGTCGGGCGGTCTGTCTGATGAGGAGATCGCTGCGGCGCAAGCGCGCACCGCCCAAGCCGAGGTCCGCAACCGCTGATGGTCAACGGACCACACAGCACACAGCACAGCACGCCGCACCCCGAGTGACGCCATGGCCGAGTACACAGACCCGCAGTTCTGGCCGCAGTTGAAACAGCTCGCGTCGTCGATCGATGGCCTCGACTACTTTCAAATCTTGAACATCCCGCAGGCGGCGCCGGGCCCGACGATCAAGACGTCGTACTACGGCCTCGCCCGCGCCCTGCACCCTGACAAGTTCTTCCACCTCGACGACGCCGACCTCAAGCTCGCCGTGACGAAGATCTACAAGCGCGTCACCGAGGCCTATATGTGCCTCAAGGACGAGCCCAAACGCATCAAATACATCAAGGACATCACCGGTCCTGAGCGCATGAAGAAGCTCCGCTTCACCGAAGAGAGCGAGGCTGAGCAGAAGGAGCAGCAGAAGGCAGCGACGAAGGTCGCAAAGACGCCCAAGGGCGAGCAGATGTACAACACGGCGATGGTCGACCTGCAGAACGGCCGGCTCGACGCCGCGTTCAAGGCGTTGCAGTCGGCGACGCTCTTTGAGCCGAGCAACGCCGAGCTGAAGAAGCTCCTCGCCGAGGTCGACAAGAAGCGCAAAGGCGGCTGACGCCGACGACTGGTTCTTTTCTGCTTCCTGCGCTGACACGGAAGATCGTTCGCTGCGCTAGGTCGTTTACGCACCTACCCTGCGCGCTGGAGCACGCCATGAGTTCGTTGAATCTTGCAGCTTTGGGCGCGCTCGCCGCGCTCGCCGCGCTCGTGGGCTGTGCCTCGTCTGCTGAGTACAAGTACGCCGACGGCGACTACGGCGTCGCAGCAGCAGAAGCGTGGGGCGGAGACGACATACGCCAAGCGGCCCCGATGGCGCCGGGGGCGCCGCCAGCTCAAGCCATGCGTCAGGCGACGACGACGACGCCAACGACGGAGCCAGCGCCGACGGAGAAGAGCATCGAGGCGGCCAAGCGCCTGGTCATTTACACGGGCTCGCTGTCGTTGCTCGTCGCGCAGGCCGACCCTGCCGTCGCCGAATTCCTCGCCCACGTCGACACGCTCGGCGGCTACCTGCAGTCGCGCTCAGGGACGACGGTGACCGTGCGCGTGCCGGCGTCGACGTTCTTTCAGACCGTGGACCGGCTCAGAAAGAGCGGCCAAGTCGTCGACGAGAACATCAACGCCCAAGACGTCACCAAGCGCGTCTTCGACCTCGAGCTGCGCCAGCGTACGGCCGAGGAGGCGCACAAGCGCCTGCTCAAGCTCCTCGAGAGCGCGACCAAGATGGAGGACATCTTGGCGATCGAGGCCCAGCTCCGCCGGCTCACGGACGAAATCGAGGCCATGAAGGGCGAGCTGCGCACGATCGCCGATCAGGTGGCGTTCTCGACGTTGACGGTGACGTTCATGGCGAACGCGCCGTCGCCGGTGCCGTACCCGATGCGCACGCACTCGCGCTTCTCGTGGATCAACCAAGTCGGCATCGAGCGGGTGCTGGCGCAGTCGTCCTCGCCTGAAGGCGAGGGCTGCTGGTGGATCGGCCTCGACGTGCCGGCGGGCTTCCTGACGGTGCACGACGAGTGGGGCACCCTGCTTGCGCTGTCGACCGAGGAGTCGAAGCTCTGGGTCCACGAGTTCGATGACGAGGACAGGGGCGCGCTCGCCTTCTGGCAGCAGGCCCTGGTGGCCGATCTGCAGAAGGGCCGCGGCTACACCCTGCTCGAGGGGGGCACAGGCCAAAGCGTCAAGGACGCCGCCGGCAGAGAGGGCGCGCTGCTCGTGACGGAGACGACGTTGTCGGGTCGGCCGGTGCGCGGCCTCATCGCCGTCTTCGTCCTGCCTGGCACATTCAGCAACACCATCCGCGTCGTCGAGTTTGTCGCCGACAAGGACGCGTTCGCGAAGGACGTCGATGCCGTCAAAGCGTCGATCGCGACCTTGCGCTGATGCCGGCCCCGCGCGCCTCGCTCGCTGACATCGCCGGCGTCTGGCGGTCGGCGACGTCTGCCAGAGACGACGACGCCATCGTGGGCATGAGCCTCTCGCTGTACGTCGAGGATCCCGGCAGCCGCGTCGTGCGGGCGAGTGACGTGCGACGAACGCTCACGCGCCTGCGTGCGGAGCCGGCGCGGGGCCTCGCCGTCGTCTGCGATATCGTCGACCCTGACGGCTGCGCGTGCATCGACGGCTTCGCGCTGCTGTGCTCGTTTTGGAGCAACGAGCTCGGCGGGGAGGTCTGCACGGTTGACGAGCTCTACGTTGGCGCCGCGCACCGCAGCCGCGGCCTTGGCTCAGGTCTCATTCGGCTCCTCGTGCAGGGTCGCGTGCCGCGCTTTCGTGACGCCGTCGCGTTGGAGCTCGAGGTGACGCCGACCAACCGGCGCGCGCACGCGCTCTACGAGCGTCTTGGCTTCCGGTCTCGGAAGAACACGACGCTGCGCCTCCGGCGATAAGCAGCCGTCGTGTCGCACACTCTCGCACCCGTCTCTCGATCGGCCTTTCTTCTCGGCGCTGGCGCGCCGACGTAGGCTCGGGGCATGCGCGTTGCGATCGCCGTATGCTCACTCGTCTCCACGGTCGCCCTTGCGGCACCCCCAAAAGCTGCGCCGGCAAAGCCAGCACCGGCACCGGCACCAGCACCAGCGCCAGCTCCCGCGCCCGCTGCGGCGCCGACAGCGATGACAGCGCGCTCGGCGGCTGAAGCGATCACCGAGGCCCAGCGCCTGTACGACGCCCTCGAATACGACAAGGTCGCGCCCCTCGCGGCCCAGGCGCTCGCCGACGCAACCATCACGCTCGACCAGAAGCTGCTCGCCTACCAGCTGCAGGGCTCGGCCCTCGCCATCATCGGCGACCCCGTCGACGCTGAGCGGCCCTTCTTGCTGCTCTTGTCCGTGCGCCCCGACTTCAACCTCCTCGACGAGACACCGCCGAAGATCAAGAGCGTCTTTGCCAAAGTGAAGGGTGAGTTCGACGCCGTCCGCGAAGCGCAAGAGGCGCAGCAACGCAAAGAGCTCGCCGCGACCATCGACGTGCAAGGCGCGTTTTCGCCGACGGCTGACGGCGGCAAACCCCTGCGCTTCGAGTTCGAGGTCGGTGACCCGCGCGGCGTCGTGAAGTCCGTGCGGGTGCAGTACCGCAAGCAGGGCGACCCCGACTTCCTCTCGCTGCCGCTGCGCAGAAGCAAGGCGGGCGCCTTCATTGGCGCTGTGCCCGGCGAGTGGACGGCGAGCGACGCCGGCTTCACGATGGAGGCGAACCTCGTCATCTCTGACGCCAAGGGCCCGCTCAAGAAGGTCGGCGAGCCTCACGTCGAGGTGAAGGTGTCAGGCGGCCAACTCGAACGGCAGCGCCCGGTGCCCGTGTGGGCCTTTGGCACGAGCGCGGGCCTCACCGGCGTCGCCGTGCTCGCGGCCGGCAGCGTCACCGCCGCGACGGCAGCGCTCAACGCCGACTTCCACTCCAAGGTGGACACCGCCACGCCGGAGAGCCCTGCGAGCGGTGCCGAGATCGTCAGTCTCCAGCGCCTCGGCGAAGGCATGAACACTGCCGCCGTGGTCACGTGGAGCGCAGCCGGCGTGACCGCGCTCGTGACCGGCGTGCTCGCCCTGTTCACGAACTGGAGCGGCGAAGAGCAGGAGGCGCCCCCGCCGCCTGAGACCCCTGCTGGCGTTGCCGCAGCTCGCTGAAAGAAGCACCCACACACCATGGTCGACGCGCAGAACCTCATCTTCGGCAAGTACGAGCTCATCAAGAGGCTCGCGCTCGGCGGCATGGGTGAGGTCTTTCTGGCGCGCCAGACGGGCGGGGTGTCTGGCACTGAGCGCCTCGTTATTTTGAAGTCGCTCTTGCCCGAGCTCGCCGAGCAAGATGGCTTCGTCGATCAGTTCCTCGATGAGGCGCGCGTCGCCGCCAAGCTCAACCACCCCAACATCGTGCAGATGTATGAGGCTGGGCTGTGGAACGGCATGCACTTCATCGCGATGGAGTACATCCGCGGAGACAACCTCTCTCGCATCCAGAAGGTCGCGCGCGCCAGGCGTATCCCGCTACCCATCCACCTCATGGTGCGCATCGCGCGCGACGCGTTGTTGGGCCTCGGCCACGCCCACGTCGCCGT
>Ga0169931_10013743_pt1 | contig 11021 bp, 7 predicted proteins | sample Kivu_15m_20L_FD_129675 | JGI IMG/M metagenome (GOLD analysis project Ga0169931, IMG submission 129675) | Freshwater microbial communities from Lake Kivu, Western Province, Rwanda to study Microbial Dark Matter (Phase II) - Kivu_15m_20L... | ecosystem: Environmental > Aquatic > Freshwater > Lake ... | reverse complement strand
GGAATGAGTCGGCCGGCGCCTGTTTGTGTCATCGGGCCCGAGGGCGCGAAGGGGCTTGCCGGCTGTTTGCGGATACAAATGTCAGCGGAGGGTGGAGAGATCCGATAAAGCACAATATTGTCCTGAAATGAAGATTGGAAGTTTGTGTGAGATTTGAATGCAATCAATGAGAATATGACCAATGAGTTGGTCAGCACGTAGCCTACCCTCCCTGGTTCTTCAAGCCCTGCGCGTACCAGTCACGCAACTTGTGCCGGAGCGAGAGCGGCCGGATCACCCGCACATACGGACCATAACCCATCAGCCGCAGGTAGAGTTCGTCGTGCAGTTGCACCACGAGGGAGATGCGCACATGCGCTTCATCGCGCCTGATCGTCTGCTGACTGTGATGCAGCGGCTCGATCATGACCAACTCGTGGATGGGCCGGAGGAACTCGAGCACCACCTTCACCGGCTTGCTGCGCAGGACGGTGATGCCGATGGCGTGTTGAAAAAACCGTGACGCATCAAAGGGCACCGGCAACCGCGCGAGACCGGGCAGGACCTCCAACTCGATGACCCTGTTCAGCGCAAAGGTGAGGAAGGCCTTCCGCGCGTCGCTCCAGCCGACCATGTACCATTTCTTGTCGTGTTCGCGCAGCAGGCAGGGAATCAACTCGTATTCCTCCAACTTCTCCTTGTAGAGGTTCAGATAGAGGTAGGTCACTTTCCGCCGTTGGCGGATGGCGCTGAGCAACGGCGTCAGCCATTCCTGTCCATCGGGATCGACCGGCTTCTCGAACTGTACCCGGTCGGCCAGCGGATGCTCGACGCTGCCGAAGTCGAGTTCGAAGCGCGTGTGGATGCGGTCGATGGCAGACTTGAAATCCTGGAACACCGGCACATCACGGTACTGATGCAGCAGTTGCGACGCGAACCGGAGACCCTCCCACTCTTCATCCGTGAGGTTGAGTTCGCGGATCGAGAAGGCGGGGTCGCTGTAGTAGAACCCTTTGCGTTCGCGAGAATACTCGATGGGTGCGTCCAGTCCCTCGGGCGAGGGCCTCCGCATGCAGGCGATGTCCTTCTCGATGCTCGACACCGACACATCGGTCCCCAGGACATCCCCGCAACGGCGGGCCAGGAAGGCCTTGCTCGGGAAGGGCTGCCGCTTGTCGGTCAGACAGCGGTCGATGACCCGATAGCGGGTCCAGGCGGACTTGTTGGCGGGCATGGAGTTGGGTTCAGGATAAGATACGGAAAAAATGTAACCCATCCTGCGCGACTCCTCCCCAACTTGCCTGTCACTGTCATCGTTGGCCGCCTTGGGTGACGCTTTCCAGCGCGGCTTATCATCCAAACGCCGAGTGACGCTAGGCGACATTCAGACTCGATTCTTTTCTTCGGCCTCGGCTGCGTCCAGCAATCGATGCAGGAAATCGAGCATCTCTTTCATTTTCAGGAGTTCCGGATCCTCCGATGGTTCGGTGGGGTCGGGGCACTCCGGTATGCCATGTTTGGCGCGGTAATATGCGATCTGCTCGTCGGTCAGCGGCTGGATGAGGAAATTGTAGTATTCCCCCATTTGGTGGTGGCAGCAGGCGATGCGGCCATCGGCGGTGACATCCCATCCGGGACGGTCGCCCCAGGTCAGGGCTTTGTTCCTGAGCCATTTGACGCCGATGTCGTGGGGTTTGTAGCGGATATTGCCGTGCCGGTCGCGCTGGATCATGTGCAGGTGTACCCCGTAGCGGGTCTCCAACTCGCCCGAGTGGATTAGGTCGAAGGGGTACCGCTGGTCAATCAGGACATCGCCCAGGGTCTCCAGCAATGCCAGTCTCCGGGCGGACAAGGCCTCTTCCGGCAGTCCGGGTTGTTGAGCGAATCGGGTCTCCTGTACGTCGAGGCGATGGACTTCGAAGAAATGGGTGTAGCCCTTGACGAGGTGTTTCCCATCGGCGGACAGGTTCCACTGGGTGGGAATGTATTCGTTGGTGACCGCGTCGCGGAAGGCGTCCTTCCTCAGCAGCCAGGGCTTGTTCCGGAGTTCGGGGAGGTAATAGATATTGGCGTAACCCCAGCATGTCTGCACGAGGTGGATACCCAGCGGCTCGAATGCCAATGGGTTATTGACGTCGTAGCGCGGGTTGCCAATGACGAAGGTCTGGCGGAGGAGTTCGAGGAATGATTTGTCTGACATGGCGGGGGATTTCAGACAAACGTAGGGGGGCAGGGAGGAAGGTATTTGAGGGGGGACTGAATAATTTCATGTCTTAACAAATCCAAAAAAATCCGAAAGTTGGACTGGCCTTAAGTTGTATGAATGGGGTTATGCATACATACACGCTCCTCGGTGACAGCAGCGGGATGGGCTGCTCCATAGCCAAGACTCAAGTTGAAAAAGATCATTGGTTAGGTGTCAAATACATGAAGCGCGAATGGCTTGATTCTATCAGGTTTCATTTAGATAAATTAGATTGAAATACAAAAGAATAAAAATCGATAAATTCGACGAAGTGACAAAAAGCCAGAAATTCGAAATAGCATGAAAACACCCAAACCAACTATACGGGAAGGATATTACGAACAGGTAGTCACGAAGGCCTTGGAAGGGGAGGTCGCTGCACTAAAAGAGGAACACCTAGCCATCGGCGGATTCGATAAGTCAGAAGGGATCGACCTCATTCATCGACATTTCCAAACGCAGCTACTCTCTACTTTGCGTCGACTCGCAGAGTCAAAGGGAGACACAGCCCGCGATCACATTATACACCTGGCCAATCGACTGATTGACATCCTCTCTGAGGCCGAAGGTGGAACAGACTCTTCAGCAATCAGAATTGCCGATACCGGGGATGTACTTAAAGCATTTTTCCGAAAGGAGAACTTTGAGCATTTTGACATGGACTCACATCTCCGCGATGCATTCCCCGCCACTGGTCTCTCCACTTCAGAACTATTCACAGGTAGCAGAATCGGCATAAGCCTTGAAGGCGAACTGAAGAAGGAAATGCTCACCTCTGATGAGATCTGGTGGCTCGTATCCTTTGTGAAGTTCGAGGGCATCCGCCTCTTTGAACAGACCCTGCGCACTCTCGAACAGTCCGGAAAGCCCGTACGTATTCTCTGCACTGTGTACATGGGGGCAACAGACCTAAGGGCCATCGACTTCCTAAGCGATTTCCGAAACGTAGAGCTTCGAATCTCCTACAATACACGCCACGAGAGACTACACGCAAAAACCTATCTCTTCGTCCGTCATACTGGATTTCACACGGCCTACATTGGATCGTCAAATATCAGTCGAACTGCTCTCACCAGCGGACTAGAATGGAACATAAAAGTCACGAGCCGTGAGATTCCGCATATCATAGAGAAATGTCGAAGTACTATTCAGACCTACTGGAATGACGCAGGATTTGAAGCTTACGAACCTGGTCGTGATAGATTTAAGCTTGCACAAGCCCTCTCCAAAGACACAAAAGACGATTCCGATCAACTACTGTTTTTCGACATAAGACCCTACCCTTACCAACAAGAAATACTTGACCGATTGGAACGGTGCCGTATTCAAGGACAAAACCGAAACCTGATTGTCGCCGCAACAGGCACTGGAAAGACACTTATGGCGGCATTTGACTTCCATCGTCGTCGCCAACATAAACCCACTAGCCACCTTCTTTTCGTCGCCCATCGGGAGGAGATCCTAAGGCAGGCACGCACAGCCTTCCGACAAGTGCTCCGGGATAATGAGTTCGGGGAGCTCTGGTTCTCAGGGGAAGAGCCACAAATCTTGCGTCATCTCTTCGTGTCGGTACAGACCCTGAACAACCGAATTGCCTCCCTCACCGTGGCGGACGATTTCTTCGACTACATAGTCATCGACGAAGTTCACCACGGGGCTGCACCCTCCTACCGTAAAATACTCGAACGATTTCGACCCGATTTACTTCTAGGTCTAACAGCTACGCCCGAAAGACACGATGGAGTAGATATCTCAATCCTATTCGGTGGAAGCATCTCAGCCGAAATACGCCTCCCCGAAGCCCTAAATCGAGGCCTTCTCTGCCCCTTTCAGTACTTTGGCATCAGTGACGATACGGATCTATCAAATATATCCTGGAAACGTGGTCGCTATGACACCTCCGAACTGGACAGGGTATATGGCGAAGACGAGCGCCGTGTCCTTGACATTCTCCGGAATTGCAACAAATACCTACTTGACCATACCGCCGTCCGTGCCATCGGTTATTGCGCCTCGCAACGACATGCGGAATTCATGGCAACTGCCTTTCGAAAAGCCGGTCTGAAGGCAGACCACCTCGTATCCTCACGGACCGAGGAGAATGGAAAGGAGTTCCGTAGACAAGTCCTCAAAAAGCTAGGACGGGGAGAAATAAACTACCTTTTCGTAGTCGATATCCTTAACGAGGGTGTCGATATCCCAGAAGTAGATACAATCCTATTCCTTCGACCCACCGAGAGCCTCACTGTTTTCCTACAACAGCTCGGCCGTGGACTTCGCCTTCACGAGGGTAAATCCTGCCTTACCGTACTCGACTTCGTAGGCCGGCAGCATGCAGAATATAGCTTCGAACACAAGTTCCGAGCCATGATTGGTCGCACACACCGAAGCATTCGAGACGAAGTTACCGACAACTTCCCGCACCTTCCCTTGGGGTGTTCCATCATACTTGAAAAGACAGCCAGACAGCTCATTCTAGAGAACATCCGAAGAGCCACGAAGGGCGGACTCGGGAGACTGAAAAAGGAGATCCTAAGATTCCGACAGGACCATCTCGGCGAACCCACATTGGAGAGGTTCTGCCGCATCACGGAAACCGGACTAGATCTCATCTACCGAACGGGATACTTATTCCACGAACTAGTCGCCATAGCCGAAGGACAACAAGTCGCAGCCCCTTCCCCCCATGCTGCATATGCCAAGGCCATGGGTGGCGTGTGGCTGGGTGCCGATAGTCCTGCCTATTGGATGTACCTCGACAAGTTTCTTAGACAGCCCGAAAGGACTCCTGAAAACCCTGAGGAAGAACAGTGGCAGCTGATGTTCTTCGTGGACGTGCATAATACGGCCCCGGGATGTTCAAATCATAGGGAGCTCACGACCCTGTTGGCACTTGATCTATCAGATAAATCATTAAAAGACGAACTTCTCGACTATGTCAAGCTTCGACTAGAGGCCTCGGAAGTAGGCGAAACCGAAGCTGTGATTCGGGGATCGTCCAGCCTACGACTGCACGGAAGATACACCCGTAACCAAGTTTTGGTAGGCATGGGGAAGACCCGACTTGGGAAATTGGCTACTAGCCGAGAAGGTGTACTACGCGATCATACTTCCAATTGGGAGGTGCTCTTCGTCACCCTTGACAAAAGCGAAGGACGGTTCAACCCGTCGACAATGTACCACGATTATTTTATCAACGAGGAACTCTTCCACTGGCAGAGCCAGAACGCTACAGATGCGGATAGCGAGATGGGCCGTTCCTATGTATATCAGAAACGAAATGACAAGACGGTCCTACTATTTGTGCGGGAGGCAACATTAGACGAACGAGGCATCACTATGGGCTTTATCTGTTGCGGACCTGTAGAATATATTTCACACGAAGGTTGCAAACCCATGAGCATCACCTGGAAGATGCAACAACGCGTTCCTGCAAATCTTGGCAACGAAGGCAGGAAGTTAGCGGTGGGATGACCCATCGAATCATCTTTCTATACAGTCATCAGATACATCATCGACCTCATACCTCTCGCAGCTCCCTTTTACCGCCGAAAGTTGGTCGACATATATCGGCAACTTCAGTCACCACGCTGCGGAATTACAGCGTATTGGCCAGACCTAACTCTGAATCTTTTTTCCCAACTCCATCAGTTACATGCTGCCCTTAGAAATGTAACGCGATCAAATGATAGTACATGAATTGGAAGAGAATTCAGACATCTGCAGTTCTTAAAACCAATGCTTCTCACCCACACATTAACAATCCCTTACACAGTTCTGGCCATTCCCTTGCATCTCGTTCCTCACCTTCCGCCTGCCGGCAAGGGCCGCGCATGACCGCCACGTCCTGCCCATCCCGAATAACCATACGGATACAAATATGAACACCCGCCACCGCCTCACCGCCGCCGTCACCGCCATCCTCCTCCTCGGCTTCTCCGCTCCCCTCACCGCACCGACCCCAAAACCCCACAGCCCCCTCCGCAAGACCATGCCCCTCGCCTGGAAGGCCCGCACCGGCAACGCCAGCTTCCGGACCAACGTCGTCCTCACCCACGACCGCCTCATCATGGGCTCCAACGGCACCGGCTACATGGACTGGAACATCACCGACACCCTCTCCGGCGTCCACGTCATCCACCGCGCCACCGGCAAACCCCTCGCCCACTTCGCCAACGACCCCCTCGGCGACATGGACGTCAACGGCATCCTCCTCCTCGACGGACGCCTCTACTTCGGCAACGACAACGACGAATTCCTCTGCACCACCCCCGACGGACGCACCCTCTGGAACATCCGCACCTCCGGAGATATCGAACACCAACCCGTCACCCTCCGCGCCGGCAACCGCAACCTCGTCGTCTTCGCCACCGAATCGGGCGAAGTGCGCGCCGTCGAACCCATCCTCGGCAAAACCGCCTGGTCCTTCTACCTCGACGACTTCCAAGGCTGGAAGCCCGGCGACAACCGCACCTGGTTCAAAGTCACCAGCCACTTCCAGAACAGCACCTCCTTCTTCACCAAACCCCTGCTCGCCGACCTCGACCTCGACGGCACCCAAGACCTCGTATACCTCACCTACGACGGCCGCATCGTAGCCCTCGACGGCCGCAACGGCCGACTGCAATGGACAGCCACCAGCCCCGACCGCAGAGCCCACCACCTCACCCCCGTCGGCCATGGCAAAGACATCGCCTTCCTCACCTTCGAAAGCCGCTGGAACCGGGTGTCAGAAAAAAACACGCAGTCGATCGTCCGCATCGACCGCCAGGGCCGACGCAAGACCCTCCTCCAGACACCAGGCAAGGGAGCCTTCGGCCTCAACACCCTCACCCTGCCCTCCGGCGACATCCTCCTGACCACCGAGGACCGACTCCTCACCTTCAACACCGACACCCGCAAACGCCGCTGGATCAGCCGATCGCTACCCTACACCACCTACGACAGCGCCTGGGACAAGACCTACACCTACTCGCGCAACAGCCCCGAATCACTCCTCGGCAACCGGACCTTCACCTTCAACGGCGACAGTACCTGCATCGCCGTCCTCGACCAGTACGATACCCGCTACGCCGACAACGGCGTGATCGAGATCATCTCCCTCGCCAAAGGCCGGCTGCTGCAACGCTTCGCCCTCGATGCCACCTCCGAGATGCCACCCCTCATCGAAGACATCGACCGCGACGGACGCCTCGACCTCCTCGTCAACGGCCGCAACGGCATCACCTACTGCTACCGCCTCGAACGCTGACCCCATCGCCCCCCGACACCCGCATCAACACCCGACCATCCCACCCAAGCCGTCACAACCATGAAGCACATCACCCTCCTAGCCGCCACCCTCCTCATCGGCCTCGCCGCCTGCCGCCTCTTCCCGGGCCGCGACACCCTCCGCGTCGCACCACCCATCCCCGCAGCCGACGTACCCTTCACCGAACACACCCTCTCCAACGATACCGACGTGGTCGTCCATAGCCCCACCGGCACCCGCATCCACATCCCCGCCAACAGCCTCGAATGGGCCGACGGCAGCCCCGTGACAGGTCCCGTCACCCTCCGCTTCCGCGAATTCCACGACGCCTGGGGCATCCTCCGCGCCGGCATCCCCATGGAAGTGGCCGGCAGCGACGGTCAGCTCCGCTCCGCCGCCATGATCGACCTGCGCATCGGGCAGGACGACAGACAGGCACGCCTCCGCAACAACGCCGGCATCGACATCCAACTCGCCACCTACCAACGGGCCGAAGGCTTCGACCTCTATTACCTCGACGGCGACAGCCGCTGGACCGTCGTCGACACCTTCGCCACCCGACCCAACAGCCGCAAGGCAGACCGCCTCGCCCAACTCGACGCCGCAACACCCGACCCCGGCCGCTACAACCCCCGCTCCAACCGATTCCTCATAGAGGCCGACACCATCGAGTTCCCCTATATGAAACCCCTCCACGGCCTCCGCTGGCAGGTCGCCCCCCGCAATGCCGACGCCGCCTTCCGCCGCGCCCGGCGCATGGCATGGGAAAAGGTCGAAGCCACCCGCCTCGAAGGGCCCGGCCGCCGCTTCAGACTTCGCTTCACCCGCTACCAGTCCTTCCCGGAAGGCAACGCACGCAAGACGGAATACAGCGTCGTGGCCACCCCCGTAGGCCGCGGCCGCGGCAACGACGGCGCCGAACTCGACAGACGACTCGCCCAATACGACAGCGCCTATGCCGACTGGCGTCGCGATTACGGCCGCACCACCGGCCAAGCCGACCTGCTCAACGAATTCCGCATCAACCGCCTTGGCATCTGGAACCTCGACATCCTCTTCAAAAAGGATGACTTCGTGATGCGTGATATGAAATTCGACTTCGAGGCATCGAAGGAACTCGCCTCGCAGAGGTTGATCGTATATGCCGTCTATGAAAGCGCCAACTCCGTCCTGCCCTTCAACAGATGGGAGACCCAGCCTGTGGCGATCCCGAAGGAAGGTCGGGTCAGCTTCTTCACCGTGCTCAACGACACGAGCTTCGCCTATGTGTCCGACGCAACGCTGCGGGCCGCCCTCGCCAAAGGCGGGGAGATCCTGCTGCCCAGCGAACGCAGAAGGGCCGAGGAACTGCCCAAGTTGGGCGGGCGGTGAGGGCGCGATGAAGAGACACAGTCGCATTCAGGAGAACGGGGCTCTCTCCGGCACATGAACCTGCGGAAGGCTTTTGGTCGACGCAAGCTTAACGTTCCCGCCACCCGACCCAGCCTGCCAGCAGCGTATGCCATAACACGCAGTTCCGCCTGCCCTGTCTTTGGCACGCAAAAGAAAGCGGCATGGGCCCCCCACTACCCCACGAAGTCCTCCCGGGCCGGCGCAAACACGTCCACCAGCATCCCCGCCTCCAGGGCCACCACCCCGTGCACGAGGTCCGGCCGGACGAGATACCCGTCACCGGCCTTCAGGATCGTCTTCTCCCCTTCGATCGTGGCCTCGAAACGGCCCGACGCCACATACGATACCTGCCGATGCACATGATGGTGCAACGCACCCACCGCTCCCGCCTCGAAACGGACCAGCACCAACATGATGCCCCCGTCGTAGCCCATCACCTTGCGCGACACCCCCGCATCCACCACCTGCCATTCGATATCATCCGCGAAAAGGAAAGGACCGGTGCCCGGAAGGGTGTGCATATGCTGCCGTTTGTGGTGCGCCAAGATACAAACGATACGTCTACCGACTTCGGCCCGCGCACGGACAACGCACAGGATCCTGGCACGCTTGCCCGACCGACCGCGTACCTTGCAGCCATGCAAAAGGCCATCATCATCGGAGCCAGCAGCGGCATCGGCCGCTCACTCGCAGCAATCCTCGTCCGGAACGGATACCGGGTGGGCGTCACCGGCCGAAGGACAGACCTGTTGCAATCCCTCCGCATGCCATACCCCGACAAGGTTCACACCCTCCGCATGGACGTACAGGATATCGAAAGCCTCGAGACCGCCTGCGAGACCTTGGCGGCGGACATGGGCGGCGTCGACCTGGTCGTCATCTCCGCCGGCATCGGCATGCACAACCGGGCACTCGACTTCCAAAAGGAACTCGACGTCATCCGCACCAACGTCGTCGGCTTCACCTGCATCGCCGACTGGGCCATGCGCCGCTTCCAGACACAGGGCCACGGACACCTCGTCAACATCAGCTCCATCGCAAGCCTTCGCGGCAACGGCCACGCCCCCTCCTACAACGCCACCAAAGCCTACCAGGCCAACTACCTCGAAGGACTCCGACTCAACGCCGACAAGACGCGGCAGCCCATCCACGTCACCGACATCCGGCCCGGCTTCGTCGATACCGACATGGCCAAGGGACAGCGCATGTTCTGGATGGCAACCCCCGAAAAGGCCGCCTCTCAGATCGCCGCCGCCATCCGACAGCAACGCCGCGTCGCCTATGTCACCCGCCGTTGGACCCTGATCGCATGGATCCTGAAATGCCTGCCTTACCCGCTGCTGCGTCGCGTGTTCTGACCCAGGCACGACAGGCGAAGCCTGTCCCCAGCGCTTCCCAGAGGGTTCCTCACGGTAAGGCATACCGCGCCCGCAAGCCCGGATTCATGCGGTCCATGTAGGCCGTCAACTCCCCCTCCAACGCCCGCACCCGCTCCGGCATCCGGCCGGACAGGTCGTCGAGCTCGCCAGGGTCGGCCTCGAGGTCGTAGAGTTCCCGCTTCCCCGTCTTCCAGAAGACGATCAACTTGTACCGCCCACTCAGGATCGCGGAGTGCGGATAGCCGTTGTGATAGCGGTGGAAACAGAGGGGCGAACCCTTCGGACGTACAACAGCCTGGGAACGCCCCGTGAGCAGTCCCTTCAGATCCACGCCGTCGATGTCGCGGAGCGCGTCCCCTCGTCCCCCCGCCAGCGAGGTGAGGGTCGGCAAAAGGTCCCATCCGATCACCGGCACATCGCTCTGCCCGGGACCTATGCCCGGACCCCGCACCAGGAAGGGCACGCGGATGCCACCCTCGTAGAGCGTCCACTTGCCGCCCCGCAACGGATGGTTGCGCATGGGCCGGTCGAAGGTCGAAGGATGCTGCAACCGCTTCGAGACAGGTGGGATGAACTCCACCCCGCCGTTGTCGGACATGAGGAAGACATAGGTCTCGCCCGTCAACCCGAGACTGTCCACTGCGTCCAGCAGCCGTCCGATGCTTTGATCCAGGTCGTAGAGCATCCCCGCCCACGCTGGCTGGTCATGCTTGCGACCGGGCGTCTTTTTCGCGAAACGCTCGTGACTCGCGGCCCTCGTCTCCATGTTGGCATG
>Ga0169931_10013742_pt1 | contig 11021 bp, 7 predicted proteins | sample Kivu_15m_20L_FD_129675 | JGI IMG/M metagenome (GOLD analysis project Ga0169931, IMG submission 129675) | Freshwater microbial communities from Lake Kivu, Western Province, Rwanda to study Microbial Dark Matter (Phase II) - Kivu_15m_20L... | ecosystem: Environmental > Aquatic > Freshwater > Lake ... | reverse complement strand
TTAGGAAATTTACGAATTATTCTTTTGATAGTTAATAAAATGAAATCTGTATCAATATCTCTTTAATGAACTTAATCCAATATGATGAAAGGAAATTCTTAAAAAAATTAAGTGCTATGAACAATTTTTTGTAGAAAAATACCATTAGTAAAAAAGACTATACGATTATTTGGATTGACTTTTTTCTTCAAACCTATTCTATATCCAATTAACTATTTCTGAAGTTGATTTGATAGAATATTATATAAATTTATTACAGCTAATCTTCTAGGTTGAATACACATTATCTTTGATTTAGTGTCTTTTATTTCATTAAGATATTCATAAATAATTCTTGGAACTTGAGTAGATTTACCACAGCCAGTATCACCTGTAATTAGAATAAATTGATCTTTCATAATGGCATCTAAGATTTCTTGTTGCTTTTTATAAATAGGTAATTCAAGAAGATTTTTGTCAATTTTAGAGGCCAAATCGAGTTTTGGACATTTGTCATAAATATGCCATTTGAGTTACATAGGCACTGGATTAGAAACTATTAGAGTTTATTTAGGTAAATGTTTCTATCTTGTTCTATATCGATCATTCATTTCTTCATCTTAGATTGACCTTTCATCATTCTTCATCTTGATACTTTCTTTCTTGGCCATTAACTTATTCTATCTCATCTGTTGGGCCTTTTCTTGTTTCTTTAGCTGTTTTTAATATAGTCTTTTGAACATTTACTGATCTGCAGCAGAATTGCTTTAGTCGTACTATATATTGATATACATATTGACTTTATAATACTATTATAATTGACGAATAAGTAAAATTAGTTATTATAATAAAAAATATACAAATAACTAATTTCATAAATCAATATATATTTTATTGATCTTTGAAGAATTGTATATTTTAATAAATTTGCATTTTATATACATAAATGATAATGATTTTGATTCTATTTATATAATATATAGTTTAATTATAACTTTAATTGATAATATATAAGTTATTAATTTAAATACAATGACAAATAAGTTCTCAAATACCGGGACAGGTTTTACTACTTCAACCGTATATAAACAAGAATAATATATAAAATAGTTAGTACAAAATGAAGTATCAGAAATATTCTAAGATATCAAAATATAAATATAAGCTAAGATCAAATCGATTGATAGGAATATATATGATTTAAGGAATTAGGTTAAAAAAATATATTAACAATGTAAAATTAGTTAGTTGAATTAAATATTTAATAAAATGTAAAAAATTGAGGCGGATTTACAGATTTTGAAATATAATAATCAGCTTAGTTTGAGAAATTCTAGGACTAAATCTTTGGAGAAAGAGAGAAGGCCAATATTTAAAAAAGATGGTGAGAAATATGATTTTAGTAGTGTTATATTAGGACTTTAGAGTTAAAAGTCTATAAATTTATAAACAAAGACAGAGAAAAAGTAATACTCAAAGCCACCACTACCAAAATAGACTGCAAAAATGACTAGAAACGACTATGCAACAACGACTCCATTATATCAATAATCAATTGTAAAGCGTAATCCAATTTTATAAGACAGTGGATCAATTCATAAATGGCTTCATGAAAATAATAACAGAGAATCATCATGTTTTAGTGGAATAATCAAATAATAATAAATATAAGAAAGTTTATTCATTTGAATGTCATAATACTAATTTGATCATGCTCTTTAATTCATTTATATCAATCATAATATATATAATTAGAACAAAGTATAAATAAATATAAAATCATATGTATATAAGAGTCATTCTATCCATTCTTTTCTATATTTATTCTTATACTTAATTTTATTTTTCTTAGGCGATAGATAATTTTTACTAATTTGTAATTTATAATGATTCTGTTGTGCATAAAACTTCTTATGACTAGCTCTTTGCAAATCAGGTGATGGTTTCGCTATTAATATCCGTTCAGCTAATCGAATATTATCTAATTGATAAAAATATTTATCTGTAGGTTTCATTCTGATTTATTATAAATTTATGCTAATATTTGATCTATTAGTAAGTTTATCTTTATCTTTATATTTTAGTTAGACTGAACTATTATTGCGATGACTATGACTGTATGTTTTTTAGATCATTTATTCTTTGTTTTTGCTTTTTAAGAATTTATTAAGCATTATATTTTTTTTAGTTTAGAGATCGAATTGATTTATGTGTTTGAATTAGATTATCGGGGGAAGCGAAGTTGATCGATTGTTGAGGGTGGAATATTGATGATTTGATTTTGATTATGGGGATTTAGATAGTTGATAATTTGATAGTTTTGGGGATTAATTTATGTATAAATTTTTGGGGGATTTGTTTATTAAATGATGTTATTTGGAAGTAAAAATTGCTTGATTTCTTATTATTTATTTTATCTTATTCATAAGATTATATATTACAATTTGTTTTATAATATAAAAGGTCATATCACTTTGATAAATAAAAATCATAAGAAATTATATCAAAAACAAGTTTTTGGATTGATATATTGAAAAAATCAATAAAAAGTATAAAAGAAATATTGAATTTTTATCATCATCCCGTAGATCATTTTAATTCATATTCTTTTATTTATTTATGTGTATCATTATTCTCAATTTTATGACTATTTTTATAAAAATGTTTACTAAGACTATAATTATGAATCATCATGATTAAACGTAGTTAATTAACTATTTTTATGGCAATATACCAAGATTCCTAAGATCCCTATAAAATTTATTGCAAACAAAAGTATTTGTACACTTATCGACCATGATACTTAAAACTGTTACTACATTATTATATTAATATAAACTATCATAAATTATATTTGATATTTATACTATTTAATAATTTAATTTTATTGTCCAATCAACTACAATGAATATAAATAACAATCAAGACTCTTTAGATCAATAAAAATAGCAATATCAGTATATAATAAAAATATTATAGAAGGGCTAGATCAGGTCATTCCCAAAATAATAATCAATATAATCTTCATAATCAAAATCAGTATATGAAGCAATTATATAAACAACAACTTGATGATTTTGTTAAACAGAAATAACAGCAAAAGAGGGTACAGAAATAACAAGATGCTAAAGAAAAGATGTTATATAATTAAAGGATCAATCATAGTATGGATGCATAAAAATTAAAAGATGTTTCTTATAAAAATGTATAAATATAGCTTATATAGTATTATCAAGTTTTGTTAAATAATCAGGCTAATATATCTAAAAATTATGTCAATCCATTTATTGATAGAGAAATATATAAAAATCAACTTATAAGTCAAAGGATTTAAGATTAGAAAAAAAGAAGTCAAGCATGGCATTAACTATAGCAAAAAAGACTATTTTAAGCTAAGAAAAATTATAGATAATAATTGGCTAATCAAATAAATTAAAAATATCAAAAGAATACTATTTAAGGCTAATTTAAGCATCATTAAAATTAATAATATAAAAAGTTGACCCATAATCCTCGAGATTTAGCAATGTACGACCGATAAAAGAAGTTGATTGAGATGCAGAAATATAAATAAGATCTCGATAGAAATGTTGTCAGGGGATCAAGAGTTAAAGAAAGATCAATAACTAATAATTCAAGTACTAATGATTTTAATACTTATAAAGTAGAAGATAGACATAATCCTATGGTAAATCCATTACCTTTCAATATTCAAAATCCATATATACTTAAAGAAATGATGAAAAGACAAAATCCTGAGGTTAATCAATATTCATCTTGACTTTGATAAATGTACCTTTTTATTTTATATATAATTCAATATACATATAAATAAATGATAGATGAATAAGGTTGGCAAAATCCATAATAAAAATATGAGACTAACGTTGCAATACATGTAAGATTGATCCGAGGAATCTAAAAAAGTAAATTATAAAAGAAAAAATATTAAACGATACCAAGATATCAAAAAATATTAAATGAAAGTATATAAAAATCTAAGAGATTAGCTCGAAGTAGAGATCTTTAACAAAAATTTCAATTGCCTAAGATTGTATCATAATTATATCAATCTAGTTTATTGAATACAGTTGATATGATACCTGTTAAAATTAATAAACATAATTGGGGTTAAAAAACTAAAGATTATTTTAGGTTGAATTATATGGGTAGTAAATTAGATCAACAGTCGAAAAAATAGTTACTTTTGAAACGTAGAGAAAAAAGTAATAGTAATTTATCTCATGCGAAACTTAGATAATTATATAGAGTCAAATAATAAAAAAATATGGGCTTTAAAATGAAAGTACAAAGTCCTAGATATATTAGTTATATAAAGTAAAAGTATATATAGAATATTATGAGATAAAGAGTTTCACTTAAAAAATAATAAAGTAAAATCTTTTAAATACCAGGTTATTCAACCATTTAATGATTTTTTTTAATAATTTATTTGATTAATGATATATATGTTTTAATTTATCATTTTCAGAATTATTTTACTTTATTATATATGGCATTATGGTCAAGTCCATGAATTTAAAGTTGTTCTTAAGGCTTTGCAGATCCTGGTACAGATCGAACACATAGATGTTATATTCTTTTGATTGAAGTGGCTGCAACACTACAGACAGCATCGAAAATACCACCTTATGGATAGTGTTATTAGGCAACTATGACATTACCTGAAACTTATTCAATATTTTTTCTGATTCCTTAAGCGTCTAAGGGTTTTAATGAGAAAATATCAAGAATTCTAACATTGATTCCTATATAGCCAATTAAATACCTTATTATTTTAATTTTCTATGAGCTTTAATAGCTTAAGAAGTTGTGACTGAGGCAGTGATAAGAATTACAGTATCATTTTATGATTGCCTTACAACTTTGGCTAAATTATTATAAAATTACATTTGCCTAATTCAAAAACTTAATCATTTTTGTAAATGATTTATACATCTGGTCTTGCTGTTCTAATGAATGATGGTCCATTATTATAATTTGCAGCAAGTTAAACAGCTTTTTAAGTAGAAACTCCATCACTAGGAATCAATACAATACCGTTTGGTAATGTTCTAAAGAAAGCAAGATCTTATAGAGCCATTTGACTTGGTCCGTCTTATCCAATACTGCATCCAGAATGTGATCCAACTAATTTTAGATTATTACCACTGATTCCAGCGATTCTGATTTGATCAGCGGCTCTTGAGAAAAATGCGGCAAAAGTTGAACAAAATGCAATTTTTCTTCTACAAGCTAATCCTGAAGCGACTCCAACCATATTTTGTTAAGCAATGAAACATTAAACAAAGCTTTAAGGATGCTTATTAAAAAGTGTAATAGCGAATGTACTATTTTTAGTGTCACCATCAAGCCCAACTACATGTTGATTTGATTGTCTAGCTTTCAATAGACCATTTCCATATGCTTTTCTTGTTGATATTTTCTATCCTTATTTATAATTAGGTGTTATTGATACGACAGGTGAATCAAAAATTATATCATCGCCTACTGGAGGATAAGTAGTAAATTTAATTTCAGTAGATTTAATTTTTGATCTAAGTAATTATATACTTTTATCATATTAATTTCCTAAATCTTTTCCATGCCAGTCCAATTTACCTTATACTGTTTCAGTAAATCCTTTTCCTTTAAGTGTTCTACAGATTACTGCTGTTGGTTTCTGTGATTATGAATTAAATCTTGATAAAGCTTATACGATTTAAGCTATTGAATGACCGTCAATAGTAATTGCATTAAAACCAAATGATCTGAATCTAGATTAATAGATTTATGTATTATGTTGATACATTGTTTATTGTGATTGACCTAATGCATTTACATCAACAAAGACGGCTAAATTATTAAGTTTATATTGACTTGCAAAAGCTGCGGCTTACCAAATACTTCCTTATGCACATTATCCGTCTCCTGTTATGCAATATACTCGATTATTGATTTTATCAAAATATTTACTAGAATATGCCATACCTGCAGCAACAGACAATCCTTGCCCTAGAGATCCAGTTGCGATATCGACGAATGGAATCTTAGGTACTGGATGTCCTTCAATAATAGAACCTTTTAATCTTAATGACAATAGTTGTTATTAAGTGATTATATTAGCTCTATAGAAAGCTGAAAATAATGCTGGGGCAGCATGACCTTTTGATAATACTAATCGATCATTTAAAAAATGTTTATGATTATCAGCATGGAATTTCATTCCTGATTAATGGAAAAAAAGAACCGACAATAAATCTGAGATTGATGCGGATGATGTAGGATGGCCACTTTTAGTAACTCTAACGGCTCTGCATGAATCAATTCTTAATTGATTACCAATATCTTCCCAGAGTGAATAATCAACTTATGTTTTTACTTTTTTATTTCCTCCTTAAGCTGTATTTTTTGGTCTACCTCTTTTTCCTCCTTTTTATGTCATATAAAGATATTTAATTAAAATAAAATAAATAAATTATCAACAATATATAAATATCAAAATTCATTTAAAATATGTTTGTATCTCTGTAAATAAAGGTTAATATTTTTTTCTCCACATAAGTCCACTTTTATCAAATTTCTCATGAAAAGTTTAAGTTTACTATATAATATTCATAATAAGTTCTTTATTAACATCAATTTTTTAATTTTCTGATAAATTTATTGATCTTAAAAATTATAAATAAGAAAATAATTCAAAGCAATATTATAAACTAATGTTTTGCTATTTTTGTTTTAAATATGATAAGATCTTTTAATTTATCTTTATTAGTAGTTGTTAAGTTTTTTATTTATCTTAACTTATACATTTTTTGATTATTTTTATTGTATTTTTTATACCAATTTTCATCATTTATACTTGTGCTATGTTTTAAATCTGTTTTTATCTTTGACTTATGCCCATTAATATATAAAAAACTTAGATATATGTATCTTCTAAAATAGCAAAAAATATATTTTTGCCAAAGATATGACTGATTTCTGCTATTATTTGAGTAAATGTATGTATACATGATTGTTTAGTTTCACCATGTATTGAATTTATGGCTAATACTTGTATTTTTTAAAAGATTTTTCTCCATACTAGTTAAATTTATTATAGTTCATTATTCTTAGACATGATTTTTAAGTGATCGGAGATACTCCAGACAAGATTTACTGTTTTATATTACCAGTTTTTATCGCCGTTTAAAAATGTCATAGATTCTATTACAAAGACTATATTTTTAGGATTTTTTATCTTAAATAAAGCTTCTTTAATAAGCATTTCTTGTAATTCAAAGATTTATTATTGAAAGCTTTGATATTTCTTATGTTCTAATATTATCTTAATGATTCTAAAAATCTCAATAATCGCTTCTTAGCTAGTAACACTAAGTAAAAAGGATTTTATATGAACTAAGATCAATTTAGAGATCTATAAGATATGCAATTTTGATAATTATATATATGTAGAAAGGATTAATTATTGTCTTATTTAGCTTTTCTTAAGCATTATAGGGATCACTTCGCCTATATGGATCATAGTTTTATTTTTTATTTATAGAACTTTGTTTGAGCAAAATGATATCCAGAAAGCTGTTAAAAAGTTCCATTAATTTAAAATATATTATACATTTTGATCTAAGATAATTTTTAATTTTGAAAAAATGTAGTCTATCATTTTGAAAAATCTATCTTAAGGACTCTTACCAATTCTTTTTACTTTTTATTATTTTTTATTAGGTTATTATAAATCAGCTAAAAGACTATTAGCACATTGAACAAAAGATTGTATAGTCTTTGTAAAAGAATTATTATTTTTGACTAATCTTTGTTCCATATATAATTTTTCAGACATCAAACAAACTTAATCTAGTTCTTAAAAGCCTCTTCCATCTTACCAATTAGTTTTGACTCCAGCCATCATCTTTAATATGATAGTAAGACCACAACTATCTATGATATCATAATATCCATATATAATATTTGAGCCTATTTGTGTACATTGACTAACTTTGATAGCCTGAATCTTAGTATCAATTAAAGTCGAGGTATTAAAAAGTTATAATATGATATAATTTCTAGTCTTGTTTGAAGGGCATATCTATGTAATAAAATGTATACTAAAAACCAATATTGAAGTTAGATTATTAATTTTCTTACGATTTGCTCATTTTGGCTCCATTACATGTTTAAAGATGTTAGATATCGGATTATTTTCACAATTGTTATTATCAATCTTTACCATTTCTTTTTTTAAGATAGAGGACGACCGATTTAGACTTATTTTTATGAAATTTAGCTTCTTTAAGATTTTAATTATTATTCATTGTTTCGATTTTATAGAAATTTCTAAAAGTTTTTTCTTAGTTTAATAATCGTATTTTCTATATAATATATATAGTACTCATTATTTTGGCAAAATCTGAATCAGCTATTTTTGGAAAATCTCCACACATTTTTTAAAGATAAAAGTCTTTATTATCATTAAAAAGATCAACATACGAATTATTCAAACAAAGTTATTCAATAATTTTACTTAAAACGTCTAATAAAATAATAAATTTATCATCTTAGATCAATAAAAACTATATAATTGTTATATTTACATGTCCTTAAGTCAAAAGAATAGTTATTCCTTATACAATAATGTATAAATTGATTCCTCGCTCATACTAATTGAATACTTTAAAAAGATTCAAATTTTATCTAAAGGGTACAATTTACTTATGAAAAGATGATATTTTGATAGAAAATTGTACAGACATATAGATTAAGCATTTATAATACCTTATAAAATCTGATATATTATCTTTTTTGTTGTTTGCTGCTTTATCATTTTATTTTTTAACAGCTTTTTTAACATTATTGATAACTTTATTTATTTCAGGATTTAAAATCTTTTGTGAGCATACATGATACATATCATTTATTAAACCCAAAAGTGTTTTATTATTATAGATTTATTATATTTTCGTAATTGGATAATTTTTGATTGCAACAATTGTCAAATCCCATACTAAATTTTTAAATTATTAATCTTTAATCCATGAATATTTTTTATTTTTAAATAAAAACTATAGAAAGCATTTTAAAATGAAAAGCGAATCTGATATTGACTAATTAATGAATATTACTTCAGTTAAGGCAAATAACGCACTAATACTTATATTCTGTATGATACTATTCGTGAGACTGCAATCAAAACAGATAGAATATAGCCTTGTAAATACATTTTAATTTGCATATTTGATTAATTTGATATCGATAAGACTGAAAGTAGTTTGTATGATTCTTAATACAAATTATGTATCTTTATATTTATTTTTAAGAACAAAGATGATATCTATTAAATTAAAGAAAATGGCTGTCATATGTTGTTTATATATATTCTCTACAAATAATTTCTTCTAATTTTTATGTTAATGATCATCAATTATCTTTACAAATGCAATAATTTTAGTTAAAATACCTAGAATGGCTATATTTAATCCTTTTAATTATGCATTACGCAATAAATGTTCGAGGATATCTTTTATTATAGATAATGAATCATGGTCATTAGCTAGTAATAATTTGTTTATTATTGAATTATTCATCTATTTATATATGTTAGATTTACTTATGTTGATGTTTTAGAAAGGGGTTTAAGTAAATTAGTTAGGCTTTTTAAATCAGAAAGACAATTATTGACAAAATTTAGCATATGATGATTACTTTAATGAGGGACTTGTTCGATCATATATTTTCAAATTTTATGTGTAAATCTTAAGAATTATAATATATGACATATATTAAAAATTAAGTTTTAAAATGATCATTTATTAATTATTTTATGTTATTATAATAATTTTAAATGTTTTTATTATAATCTTATTTGATTGCCCCTTAAATCTGTCAGATATCGTCGTTATTGATCAAGCAAATAACCGTTTCTATCTATATAATATTGATCTATATATCTTTATGTATACATTTATTGATTATTATTTAATCTATGCTATTGATAATTTCATTACGTTTTATAATAAAACTTTATTTGTATTATAGCATAATTGGTGGTAAGGTACTTTTTATTTGTGATATTTTAAAAGATTTTTCTATATAATAGATATTTGTACATTTATTATCGGTTTATAGTTTAGTTGAGATTTTTTATATATCTTTATATAAGTTAATTATATTCTAGTTTATTTTGAATTATAGTTGGTTGTATTTCTTTTATATTATGCCATAACATTTTTATAGTTATTTAAGATCGGTTTCTTATTTTTTGGGCTTTGAGTTTATATTGTTTATGTTGTTTATGTTGTTGCTATTGAAATTTATGATGTTTCCTGTTTGATTTTTTATCTAAGAGTTGAAAAGTTATTGTTTCTAGTTATTTTGCTTTATTTCAGCTTTTAAATATTCAAATTATTGCTTCAGGTCTAAGATTTATTTATTTAATTATTTTTTGACTTATGATATCAATTTTGGTAAGATTTTTTATGATAATTGTGCAATAATTTTAGTGCTTATAGTATCGACTTATGATATATCAGTTTGTAGATTACTTTTTATCTAGTTATTTTTTACTTTTTAATTTTTATGTATATTTAAAATATGGCTTTAAGTCATACCCTAATGTTTTCCTGCAGAGCTTATTTGTTTTATATTGTTGAGATAGCTAGGATAATAATGATCTTGTGTGTTTATTGTCCTAGGTTAATTGATATTTTGTGATGATAGGCTTATATTTGTTGATGGATGTGGCGTTTGAGAATATCCTACATTGCTATAATGAATTGCTGAGCTTGAACTACTTTGATGGATGCCTTATAATACGGGAATTGATGATCTTTTCATTGGATTATAGAGTATATAATCTTGATTTTGTTGTCTTTGTTGTATAATTGGTTGCTGTTGCTTTTGGTGATTATCAGGTAGAATCATAGATTTTTGTAGTGGTCTTTAACGTTGTGACCCATCGTTAGGAGAATTAAAATAACTCATTTATATGTCTTTTATCTTAAATCAATATGAAATATTATATAATAGTTATTATCAAAAAAAAT
>Ga0169931_10013741_pt1 | contig 11022 bp, 8 predicted proteins | sample Kivu_15m_20L_FD_129675 | JGI IMG/M metagenome (GOLD analysis project Ga0169931, IMG submission 129675) | Freshwater microbial communities from Lake Kivu, Western Province, Rwanda to study Microbial Dark Matter (Phase II) - Kivu_15m_20L... | ecosystem: Environmental > Aquatic > Freshwater > Lake ... | reverse complement strand
TTAATCAAATGATAACCTTCTAATCAGTATAATCAATTCCACTTTGGATTGGTGTATTTCGCCCTGACCCTGTGGCCTCTCCGCCTCTAGAGCCCTGGAGTCTAACATGGGCCTACCCTTCCCTAGACATACTCCTTAACATTCGACCTACTCCCTGAGGGAGTAGGTCGACATCAGTCCCTATTTTGTCATCGACGATCCTTTAAAAGCGGGTCAGTGATCAGAACCCAGTAATCAGCAGAGGTAGGATGGGCAGGCTTTGCTTTACCCATCAACCTTTAGCTAAAGACTAACAAGCCTGGGAAACAGATGGGCACGCTTTGCTTTGCCCATCCTACTGGTTTGGGGCTAAGAAGGCAAAACTGGGCAGTCAAGCAAAATGGGTGTATTTACGCCAACTAGTACTAGAAGGTTTACGCCGCTTTGCTAAAAACGGGATTGAGCAATCAACCGCTTTCTCCTCTCCCCGTTCCCCCTACTCCCCCGACAAATAGCCCTGCGGTGAGTAGGGGGGCGGAGGTAAACCTTGGGATGATCAAGGTACTCCTGCCAGGGCCGATGACAGCACCCAACCAGGAGCCCCTCTACCCCCAGCGCAGGCAGGAGAAGCACCATGGCCAGGGACGATCGCCGTTTGGATGTCTATCTGCAGGAACACAGCCAGCTGAAACAGGAGCAGGGCCAGCGGATTGGCTTTCGAGACAACCTGCTCTACGTCACCCTGGGCACCTATGCTGCCATCCTGGGTTTTGCCCTGGGCAAGGAGCCTAACTTCTATGCCCTCTTGATCCTGCCCTGGGTGAGTCTAATCCTGGGCTGGACCTACCTGGTGAATGATCACAAAATCAGCGAAATCGGCCGCTATATCCGCTACCAGCTCACCGGCAAGATCGCTGAGGCCCTGGCCGATAGCACCGATGCACCGCCCATTCTGGAGTGGGAGACCGCCCACCGCAACGATGGCCGACGGGAACGGCGGAAATTAGAACAGCTACTGATCGATCAGGTAGCCTTTGTCTGTTCGGGACTGGTGGCCCTGGGGAGTTTTATCGTCTGGGGCGGCTGGAGACCCCTGGCCACCGCCCTGCAACTGCTGGTGGGGGTGGAGGCCCTGCTATTGCTGGGGCTGGGGGTAGAAATTTTTCTCTACGCCGATTTGACCAAGGGGCGCTAGGGGCGGAGGTTCTGCGGGTGATTTTTTCGGGTGATCTTTAAGGGGGTGGGGCGATGACAGAAACCATAGATTTTGCGATTATCACAGCGATCCAGGTGGAACGGCAGGCGGTCTGTCAGAGCTTTGACCTGGGGGACCAGCACCGGGTGCGCCAGGGGGGGCGGACCTACTGGAAAACCCAAGTCGATCTGGGGGAAGGGGAATTTTATCGGCTGGTGGTGACCCAGTTGGCGGATGCCGCCAGTGTGGACGCGGCCCTGGCGACCCGGGATACGATCGCCACCTGGCACCCCCGCGCCCTGCTGATGGTGGGCATTGCCGGAGCGGCGAAGGAAACCGTCCACCTGGGGGACGTGGTGCTGGGGCAGGAAATCTGTTATTACGAGCGGGGCAAGACCATGGCCACGGAGTCCCTGCCCGAGCCTAAACAGTACCCCGCCGATAGTACCCTGTGGGACCGGGTAATTACCGTCGCCCCCTGGGATGGGCAGATCTCCCTGGCCCGCCCCGATGGCGGTGAGGGGCGTCCCCGGGTAATTCCTGGGGTGATCGCCTCCGGCGAGCAGGTGATTGCCGATGGGGCGGTGCGCGATCGCATCGCCGCCAGCAACCGCAAAATTGCCGCCATTGAGATGGAGGGGTACGGGGTCAGTGCCGCCGCCTGGAAGCTAGATCAACCGGTGCCCTGCCTGGTAATTCGGGGCATTAGCGATCGGGCCGATGCCCATAAGGGGGATGACTGGCAACCCTATGCGGCCCTGGCGGCGGCGACCTTTACTCGCCACTTTCTAGGGGACCGGCCCCTGACTCCGCAAAAACGGGCCTATGCCCTGGCGGACCCAGGCCAGGCCAGCCCCTATCGGGTGATGATTGATGCCCTCAAAAATGGCAACCTGGTGCCCTTTTTAGGACCTGGCATTCACCCCCAGTTCTATACCCAATTAGCCCTGGAGCTGGCGGAGTTCGTCAAAACCGAACTGTGGTCCGCCCATTTGGACGACAACCCCAGCAATGACAGGTTAATCCACAAGCTGATCGGCATTCCCTGCTCCGTATGCGCCTATTGGCCCCAGGACCGGCCCCCGGAATGCCCCATGCTGGAAAGCATAGGTGAGGCTGACAATATCGAAGATTGCCCCCTCTACACCGAGCAGGGCTTGGCGGTTGCCAAGATTAACCTGCGCTACCTGTCCCAGTATTACATCCTTAAAAGTAGCAGTCTGGATTCTCTCTACACCAGCCTCTACGACATTTTAAGCCGGCTGAGAAAAACCTACCCCCCCAACGGCCTCCATCAGCATATTGCTGAATTGCCGGCCCTGATGAAGGCCAGGAATAAACCCGTGCGCAGCCCGGGCCTGCCCTTTCAACTGATTATTACCACCAACTACGACGACATGATCGAACAGGCCTTCTTAACGGCCCAGCAACCCTTCGATGTGATCTTCTACGTGGCCGATGGTCAAGAGAAGGGGCGGTTTAAATACCAACCCTACCAGGAGACGGTGAAAACCATGACCAGCGAGGGTTCTAGCCAGTTACCCCTGCGCAGCCCCTGGGGCAACTGCCCCCAACCCCGGCCGATTATTCTGAAGTTGTTTGGCACCTGGGAACAGGCCTGGGAAAACCATTTCATTGCCACCGATGAGCAACTGGCCTACCTGGTCAGCACCCTAAAGCAGAGTTTGCCCCCCAGCCTGATCAGCATTCTCACCAGGGGAAATCTGCTGTTTCTCGGCTATAGCCCCAGCGACTCAGACCTGCAACTGCTGATTAATTGCCTGTGGCCCGACAACAAACTGGCCAGTAAGTCCTGGTTGTTGCACCAGGCCAAACCCGGTGATCTCGAACAAGAACTCTGGAAGACCCGCAATGTTGAGCTGCTGCCCATGGGGGCTTCCCTGGAGGACTTTGTCAACGACTTTCAAGCTGATATCGACACATTAATACGCTAGATCAGGAGGCGGATCATGACCTACGCACTGGACTCCACCAGGACCCTCGACCCGGGTCAGGCTAGCCCCTCCCCCCGGGCCCTATCCCTCGACCCCAACCCCCAGGGGGAGGCCAGGGTTAAGTCCCCCTATAAGGGGTTAAATCCCTACGCTGAGGCCGATGCCAGAATTTTCTTTGGCCGGGAAAGCAAGATCCAGGACATTGTTAACCACCTGCTGGCCTGGCGGTTAACCATCCTCTACGGTAAGAGCGGGGTCGGCAAAAGTTCCATCCTGCGGGCTGGGGTGACCCACTACCTGAACCAGGAAGCTGAGCAAAACCATGGGGATTATGGCCATCCCCGTCTAGGGGTGGTGGTGTTTCCCTCCCTGGAGGGCAGCCTCTCCTGGAAGGATGACCCCCTGGTGGGGATCAAGCGCCAAATTCAACGGGAGATCCAGGGGCGGGGTTGGGCCCTGCAGTCTCCGGATCCGCAGTTGTCTTTCCTGGATACCCTGCGGGCCTGGACCGAGGCCCTGGGGGGAGAAACGGGGGAGGGAGACCTGTACCTGATTTTGGATCAGTTTGAAGAGTATCTGCTCTACCACAGCGGCGATCGCGGCCAGGGTAGCTTCTACCAAGAGCTGGCCCGGGCGGTGACCACCCCCCAGCTGCGGGTTAATGTTTTGATTGCCATCCGAGAAGATAGTCTGGCCTCCCTGGACTACTTTAAGCCCTTGATTCCCCACCTGATGGACCACCGGCTGAAACTCGGCCACCTGTCTGGCCCCGCCGCCCAGGCGGCGATTCGGGAACCAATCAACTGGTATAACCAGCAATGGGGCACCGCCATCGAGGTTGACCCCGACCTGGTGGAGCAGGTGCTCCGAGTGTGGAGGTCAACCAGGCCATCCTGGAGGACAACGGCCAGGCGGGCCGGGATGTCGGCCCCAAATCCCTAGAGGAAATGGAGATTTCCACCCCCTACCTGCAACTGGTGATGGACCGCCTCTGGCGGGAGGAACAGGGCCAGGGCTCCACCCATCTGCACCTGGCAACCCTGGCGGCCCTGGGGGGTGCCCCCCAGATCGTCAGGAACCACCTGAAGACCCAGATGGACTTGCTCAGCCCCCCAGAGCAGGAAATTGCCGCCCGAGTCTTTCACCACCTGATCACCCCCTCGGGGACGAAGTATGCCTGCTCGGTGACCGACCTGATGGAGTACACCACCGACGACGCCACCACCCTGAAGGAGTTTCTGGAGAAACTGGCCAGCGGCCCCCAGCGGATTCTACGGCCGGTGGGCACAGCCCAGGCGGGGGACCTGAACAACCAACGCTACGAAATTTTCCACGACGCCCTGGGGCCCGCCATCCTCACCTGGCGACGTCAGTTTCAGCAACGCCAAAAGCTAGAAGCAGAACGGTCCAACCTGAAGCAAAAACAAGAGGAGGAAACCGCAAAGCTACGATTAGAAACGGCTCGACAACAGCTGAGAATGCGACAAAAGCTGGTCAGGCGCTGGAGTTTGGCTCTGGCCAGTGTGCTTACCCTAGGGTCCCTCAGTCTGGGGACAGGATGGTATACATTTCGCCAATACCAGGCAGCTAAGGAAGCGTCCCTAAATATCAAGCAAGCCTCACTAGACCGAGGAACCACCAGTCAGTTAACCACCCTGCAGCTAGGCTTAACAGCCGGCCAGCAGCAGCTCCAGGGTACACCCAACCCGGAGGTCTCAGCCGCCGCTGCCTCACTGCTGCAGCAGACCCTACCTAGCATTCGTCTTAAGAATCAATGGGTATTACCAGAAAATGCTATGGCCACCACCTCTGGTCGTAGCCCCGATGGCCAATGGTTCGCCCTGGGTTCTATGGAGGGCAAGGTTTTTCTCTGGAGTGTCCAGGACTCCAAATGGCGGCCCCCCATCAATACCGGCGATACGGAGGTGACTCGGGTTGAGGTCAGTAACGGGGGCGATCGCATTGTCACAATTGCCAGAGATAAAACACCCAGACCCTGGATCTGGAATCGAGACGGTAAACGGCTTAGGACTCTTCCTGTGGATTTAGAGGAGGATAGCAGGCCCAATATTAGCCTCAGTCCCGATGGCCGCTACCTGGCGATCACCTCCAGCAAACCCGAGGAGGTTCAACTATGGGGTATCGATACCGGCAAACTAGAAGACAGGCAGAATTTTCCGGGTCAATCCATTACAAAGATGAGATTTAGCCCCGACGGCCAGAAACTCGCGATCGCCACCAGGGACGGAGATATCATCCTCTGGAACCTAGAGAAAAAAGCCCTCAGGGTGGCTCTGCAAACCCTGGCCACCGGTAATATCGGCCGGGTGACCGATCTGCGCTTTAGCCCCAACGGCCAGTGGTTGGCCACCGCCTCCGATCAAACCCCCCGCCTTTGGAACCTGGCGGATCTGGTGCCCTGGCGCCCATCCCTAGCCGCCCCGCCCACCCGAGTTCAACCCCTATGGCGGTTTCAGGGTCACCAAAGCAACGTGTTAAGCCTGGCCTTTAGTGGGGATAGTCAATACCTGGCCACCGGCTCCTCCGATGGCACCGCTCGGGTTTGGACATTGAGCAGTAATACCGATCAGGGCATGGCATGGACTGAGGCGTTGAAGCTCACAGGCCACGATAGCTTCATCTGGTCGGTGGGCTTTGCCCCAGACCAGCGCACCCTGACCACCTGACCCAGACCGGCACCCTTAACCGCTGGGATCTGAGTCCCCAGCCCAGGCCAGAACTGTTTCCTCAGGGGGCTAATAAAGTTCCTAAAGGATCTGATAGAGATAAGCCCCCCTCGCCCTCTAGTCAGGTAGCCTTTAGTCCCGACGGTCAACGGCTGGCCACCTTCTCCCTGGATGACAAAATCCGCCTGTGGGACCGGCAGGGCAAGCTCTTGAGGGAGTTGGCCACCACCGTGACCCAATCCAGGGATGTCAGGGGCCAGGTGTTCTTTAGCCAGCCCGAGGGCCAGGAGCTAGCCGCCATTTCTCGGGATGGCACCCTGGAGCGCTGGAACCGGCAGGGGCAGCGGCTGCCCCCCCTCTGGCAGGCTAGCTCGGGGGAATGGGCCATTGGTTTGGACCTGCGCCAGGGCAGATCCCACCTGGCCACCCTCGTTACCACCGGCAAGGATCAGGGCCAGGTGACGGTCTGGTCCATTGAGAAAGATCGGCCCCAGCATCCCCAGAGCTTTAGCCTGGGGAGTCATAATCCCCGGTGGGCGGTGGCGGAGTTTAGCCCCAACGGCCGCTACCTGGCGGTGGGGTTTAGGGATGGCGATGCCTACCTGATTGACCGCCAACCCCTGCTAGGAGTCTTTAACCGCAAGCCGATCCCACTGAAACCAAAGCCACCTTCGCCAGTACAAACGGCTATTTCCAGTCTACGGTTTAGCCCCGATGGCCAAACCCTGGCGGTGGCCGGCCGGGATGGCACCCTGCGCCTCTGGACTCTGCAGGGCCGGGAACGGCTGCCACAACCGATTAACCACGGTAGCCCCATCACCAGTGTGCGGTTTAACCAGCCCCGCTCCCGTCGGGAACCACTGCTGCTGGTGACCCTCTCCTGGAATCAACGGGTCCGCCTCTGGGATAGCCGGGGCAACCCGGTGGCGGAGTTCCGGGGCGAGACTGGCTTCTGGGACGCGGGCTTTAGCCCCGAGGGGGACCTGCTGGCGGTGGGTTCCGAGGGCAAGGGCCAATGGTTACCGGTGAAATCCCTGGATCAACTGGTCAAGCAGGGCTGTGACTGGATCGCAGACTATCGACGGACTCACCCTAAGGCCACCCAGGATCTCCAGTTCTGTGATGATCTGCGATGATGGAGCCAGGGGTGGGGGCTAACTGCCCCACCCCCCCCTTGACCGTTGTTGCCCCCCTGGGCCCGGCCCTGACCATGGATCGAGCTAAATTCCCCCTATCGCGGTTGCTAATCCCCACCGTGGCCCTGCTGCTGGTGGGGGCCGGGGGGACCTGGACCTGGCAAACCTGGCGATCGCAGCAGCGGGCCCAGCAAACCCAGGTGGAGGCCCAAACTGTCGAGGCAATACGGCAGGACCTGACCATTACCATCGCCGCCTCGGGCACCGTGCAACCGATTACCCCGGTGAACATCAGCCCCAAACAGCCCGGTCGGCTGGTGGCCCTCTCGGTGGACCAGGGCGATCGGGTCAGGGCCGGTGAAGAACTGGCCCGCATGGATGCCAGTAACCTCCAGGGCTCCCTGCTCCAGGCCCAGGGAGCCCTGGGGGAGGCCCAGGCTAATCTGCAAAAACTACAGGCGGGTAACCGGCCCCAGCAAATTGGTCAGGCCGAACAGGCCCTGGCGGAGGCCCAGGCCGACCTGGTGGCGATTCGAGCGAGCCATGAACGGAACCAGGCCCTCTACCAGAGCGGCGCCCTCAGCCAGGCGGAACGGGACCGCAGCCAGGCCGACTACGCCGCCGCCCAGGCCCGCCTCAACCGGCTGCAGCAGGAGCTGGATCTCACCCGGGCCGGGGCCCGATCGGAGGAGCTGGCCGCCGCCCAGGCCCAGGTGGTGCAGGCCCAGGGCGCCCTAAAAACCCTGCAAACCCAACTCAATGACACCGTGATTCGGGCCCCCTTTGCCGGCTTGATCACCCAGAAATACGCCGATGTGGGGGCCTTTGTCACCCCCACCACCTCCGCCAGCGCCACCAGCTCCGCCACCTCCTCCTCAATTGTGGCCCTGGCCAGCGATCTGGAGGCCGTCGCCAACGTGGCGGAAACCGATATTCGCCATATTCGGGTGGGTCAAGCGGTGGAGCTACAGGTGGACGCCTACCCCGATCTCCCCTTTCAGGGCCAGGTACGCCTGGTGGCCCCCGCCTCGGTGGTGGTGCAAAATGTCACCAGTTTTCAAGTCCGGATCAGGATTTTAGATGACCAGGAGCAGCAACTCCGCTCGGGCATGAACCTGACCGCCCTCTTTCAGGTGCAGCAACGGCCCCAGGCCCTGCTGATTCCCACCATGGCCATCCTTAATCAACGGGAAGGAATGGGGGTGTACGTGCTGAATGCCCGGAAGGAGCCCGAGTTTCGGCCGATCCAGGTGGGCAGCACCGTAGATGGCCAAACCGAAGTGCTGGAGGGGCTGGCGGTGGGGGAGCGGGTGTTTACCACCTTTCCGGGCCAGCGTCAGCCCCAGGATCAACCGGTCAAACCCTCCACCTTCGGCGCCCCCGCCGGAGGTGGGCGCCCTCCCCGTTAACCCCCTCTCCCTATGGTGCTACACCCTCGACACCAGTTCAAACCCCAGCGCCCGGCCCCCCGGCGGAGTCAGAAACCCGGCGCCGGCCGGCTCCCCTGGCTGGCTAGCCTGACCATGGCCTGGTCCTCCCTGCTGATGAATCGGATGCGGTCGGGGCTGACCATGCTAGGGATTATCATCGGCATTGCCGCCGTCATTGCCATGGTCACCATTGGCCGTGGCGCCCAGGCGGAAACCGAAGGCCAGCTCAAGGCCCTGGGATCTAACCTGCTCTACGTCCGCAGTGGGGTGGCCAGCACCGGCAGCCCGGCTTCCCAGGGCTCGGGCTCCGCCACCACCCTCACCTGGGATGACGCCAGGGCGGTGGCCCGCTATTGTTCGGCGGTCAAACGGGTGGCTCCGGTGTTGGGTAATCGGGCCCAGGTGGTGCTGGGAGATCGCAACAGTCAAACCTACCTGGCCGGTACCACCCCAGACTTCGTCCAGGTGCGGGACTTTCTGCCCCTCACCGGGCGCTTTTTCAATGTCATCGAGCTGGACCAGGGCAAACGGGTGGCGGTGATCGGCCAAACCGTCGTCAAAGACCTGGGGCTGACGGCTTCCCGGGCCCTGGGCCAGCCCCTACGCATCCAGGGGGAGGCCTTTACGGTGATCGGCACCCTGGAATATAAGGGGGCCAACAGCTTCCGCGATCAGGACGACCAGGTGCTGATTCCCCTCACCACCATGGCCCGACGGATCGTCGGCGTCAATGCCCTGAAGGGCATATCCCTGGATCACTTTGTGGCGGAGGCCCAGGACCCCGCCTCGATGGAGGCGGCCCAGTTTCAGATTACCAATCTGCTGCGCCTGCGCCACGGCATTGTCCCCCCCCAGGCCGACGACTTTACCATTCGCAACCAGGCTGACCTGGTCAGTGCCTCCAACTCCGTCGCCCATGTGTTCACCGCCCTGCTGGGGGGGTCCGCCGCCATCTCCCTGATGGTGGGGGGGATTGGGGTGATGAATATCATGCTGGTGGCGGTAACGGAGCGGACCCGGGAAATTGGCCTGCGGCGGGCCCTGGGGGCCCGATCCAGGGATATTTTGCAGCAGTTTTTGTGGGAAGCCGTGCTCCTCTCGATGATCGGCGGCGGCCTGGGGATTGCCCTTGGTATCGGCATTTCCAGGATAATTAACCTGAGTTTCGGTTGGTCCGTAGCCATTCCCCTGGATGCCATCCTGGTCTCCCTGGGGGTGTCTCTGGGGGTGGGGGTGTTTTTTGGGGCTTATCCGGCCCAAAAAGCTGCCCGGCTAGAGCCCATTGCCGCCCTGCGCCACACCTAAGGGGTGTCCCAGGGGTCACCTGCACCGCTTACCCTAGGCTGAGGGGACTGACCAGGGCCCTATGCAAGGAGCGCCCCTAAAAATGTTGAAACCCGGCCTTGAGGGAAAGGGGCAGGGGGGGCTGGGCTGAATCGGCAGGGTCAGTCAGGATCACCGCCCTATCCTCGGTAACCTGACCGATCAGGGCGCTGCCTGGCCCTAGTTGGGGCTGCAGGATCTGGGCGATCGCCGCCGGCAGGCAGAGCACCAACTCAAAGTCTTCACCGCCGTAGAGACACCAGTCCCTGGCCTGATCGGGGCCCACCCAGGCCAGCAGGGCCGGGTCAAGGGGTAACTGGGCGGCCTCCAGTCGGGCCCCCACCCCACTGGCCTGGCAGATCTGCAGCACGGCGTTGGCCAGGCCATCGCTGGAGTCCATGGCGGCGATGGGGGCGCCGCCGCGGAGGGGCTGGAGACGGGCAACCGCATCCAGGCGGGGGTTAGGAGCCTGGTGGGCCTGGATCCAGCGCTGCCGATCGTCCGGGGCCAGCCCAAATCCGGCCTGGGGGTCCAGCAGCAGGGCCAGCCCGGCCCGGGACAGGCCGTGGTAACCCGTAGCCAGAATGACCTGGCCCGGCTGGGCGGTGGATCGGTAGAGCAGGGCATCGACGGGGGCACTGCCCAGGGCGGTAATCGCCACGGTGGGGGTGGGTGATCGGCAGAGGTCGCCCCCCACCAGTTGCCCTCCCCAGCGCTGTAGACAGGCGGCCATACCCTGGTATAGATCCTCCACCCAGGCCACGGGGGTGCTGGGGGGCAAGCTCAGGCCCACGGTCAGGGCCAGGGGGGTGGCCCCCATGGCGGCGAGGTCCGAAAGGTTGGCCGCCACCGATCGCCAGCCCACCTGCCGGGGGGGGGTGGTGCGATCGCTAAAGTGCACCCCCTCCACCAGCACATCGGTGGTCACCACCAACCGATGCCCCGTTGGCAACTCCAGCACCGCCCCATCGTCCCCCACCACCTGGGCGGGGCAGTAGGGAAACAGGCGGGCCAGCAAGCCCAGCTCCCCCAGGGCAGCGACGGTCTCCGGAGCGGCCATGGGGTTAGGAGGGCTGCACCAGGTGATCGGCGCCGGCGATCACCCGGGCGCTCTCGATGCGATCGCCCTGGGTGAGTTGCTCCAGCACCTCCTTGTTCTCCACCACGTAGCCAAAGACGGTGTAACGGCCATCCAGCAAATTCAACCCGGCCGGGGTTAACTCGGGCTCAAACAAAAAGAAGAAAAACTGGGAGGATCCGCCATTGGCATCATCATTGGGGCGGGCCATGCCCAGGGTGCCAAAGGCGGAGAAGGGC
>Ga0169931_10013740_pt1 | contig 11022 bp, 11 predicted proteins | sample Kivu_15m_20L_FD_129675 | JGI IMG/M metagenome (GOLD analysis project Ga0169931, IMG submission 129675) | Freshwater microbial communities from Lake Kivu, Western Province, Rwanda to study Microbial Dark Matter (Phase II) - Kivu_15m_20L... | ecosystem: Environmental > Aquatic > Freshwater > Lake... | reverse complement strand
GTGAAGGAGATGATCGACCGCGTGGGGCTGGGGCGTGAGCAACACAAGCGGATCGGCCAATTGAGCAAAGGCTACCGGCAACGCGTGGGCCTTGCGCAGGCCATGATCCACGATCCGCAGGTGCTCATCCTGGACGAACCCACCAGCGGTCTCGACCCCAACCAGCTGGTGGAGGTGCGCGAACTGATCCGGACCATCGGTCGGTCCAGGACGGTATTGTTGAGCACCCACATCATGCAGGAGGTGGAGGCCATCTGCGACCGGGTGATCATCATCGACCAGGGTCGGATCGTCGCTGATGACAAGGCCACCACCCTGCGCGGCCGCACCAGGGACCGCGCGATGCTCGAGGTGGAGTTCGATCGTGCCGTGTCCGCGGACCTGCTTGGCAGCGTGGACGGTGTGGTGCATGTGAAGCCTTTGGATGACAGACGCTGGATCGTCGCTCATGAGCTGGACCGTGACATCCGCCCTGCGGTCTTCAAATTCGCCGTGGAACAGGGGTTGCAAGTGTTGGGCATGCAGCGCAGCGAGCGCGGCCTGGAGGAGGTGTTCAAGGAATTGACAGGCCGCTGAACCCAGAGCAGGCGACCGATGTCGCTCACGTGGCCGGGAAAGATTTCCTTTGCACCCTGCCAACACGTACCCGATGCCCTATCTCTTCACCTCCGAATCAGTCAGCGAAGGCCACCCCGACAAGGTGGCCGACCAGATCAGTGATGCCCTCATCGACCACTTCCTCGCCTTCGACCCGCAGAGCAAGGTGGCCTGCGAAACACTGGTGACCACCGGGCAGGTGGTGCTTGCCGGTGAAGTGAAGAGCAAGGCCTATCTTGACGTGCAACAGATCGCCCGTGATGTGATCGAGAAGATCGGCTACACCAAGAGCGAATACATGTTCGAGGCGCACAGCTGCGGCGTGCTCAGCGCCATCCATGAGCAGAGCCCCGACATCAACCAGGGCGTGGAACGGAAGAAGCCCGAGGAGCAGGGAGCCGGTGACCAGGGCATGATGTTCGGCTACGCCTGCCGCGACACCGACACCTTCATGCCGCTGCCGCTGGAGCTCAGTCACCTGTTGCTGCGTGAACTCGCCGCCATCCGTCGCGAGAAGAACAGCAAGATGCCCTACCTGCGCCCCGACGCCAAGAGCCAGGTGACCATCGAGTACAACGACGACCACACACCCAGGCGCATCGACGCCATCGTGGTGAGCACCCAGCACGACGACTTCGACAAGGAGGCAAAGATGCTGGCGCGCATCAAGAAGGACGTGATCGAGATCCTCATCCCCCGTGTGATGAAGAAGCTGCCCAAGCGGGTGCAGGGCCTCTTCGGAAAGGACATCGCCTACCACATCAACCCCACCGGCAAGTTCGTGATCGGTGGTCCGCATGGCGACACCGGGCTCACCGGACGCAAGATCATCGTGGATACGTACGGCGGCAAGGGCGCACACGGCGGTGGTGCCTTCAGCGGCAAGGACCCCAGCAAGGTGGACCGCAGCGCGGCTTATGCGGCGCGACATGTGGCCAAGCATCTGGTGGCTGCTGGTGTGTGCGACGAGTGCCTGGTGCAGGTGGCCTATGCCATCGGTGTGGCCAGGCCCGTGGGCTTTTACGTGAACACATACGGCACCAGCAAGGTGAAGATGAGCGACGGCCAGGTCGCCAAGGTCATCGGCGGCATGAAGGAATTCGACATGCGCCCATACTTCATCGAGCAGCGCTTCAAGCTCCGCACCCCCATCTACAGCGAAACGGCCGCCTACGGGCACATGGGCCGCGAATGCAAGGAGGTGACCAAGGACTTCTGTAATGCAGGCCAGAAAGCCACGGTGAAGGTGAAGCTGTTCCCCTGGGAGGAGCTGAACGCGGTCGGGGCTGTTAAAAAGGCGTTCAAGCTGTAAGTTCAGTGCCCGGGGCCGGAATGGCCAGCCCCCGTCATGATCAACCCCTGGCCATTCACACGCGCTCCTCGCAGACTCCACCCCTCTTTTTCGCTCCGCTTTGTCAATTCCCACCGATCCATTACATTTGCAGCCCATTTCCTGGAGAGATCATGTACGCCATCGTTGACATCGCCGGCCAGCAATTCAAAGTGAAGCAGGCCCAGAAGCTGAAAGTGCACCGTCTGGAAGCAGAGGAAGGCAAGCACGTGGAGCTGGACAATGTGCTGCTCATCAGCGACGGCAAGACCGTGAGCGTTGGCACCCCCAAGGTGGAAGGCGCTCGCATCGCTGTGAAGGTACTCAGCCACGGCAAGGGCGACAAGGTCTTGGTGTTCAAGAAGAAACGCCGGAAGGGTTACCAGAAGATGAACGGCCACCGCCAATACCTCACCGAACTCTGGGTGGAGGCCATCCTCGGGAAGGGCGAGAAATTCGATGCCAGCAAGAGTTCCGCTCCCGCGAAGAAGGAGGTGAAGGTCGCTGAAACAAAGGCAAAGAAGGCAGCATCCGCGGAGGCAGCCCCCAAGAAGGCTGTGGCCAAGAAGGCTGCACCGGCCAAGAAAGCCGCACCCAAGAAGGCTGCAGCGAAGAAGGCCGCTCCCAAGAAGGACGAACAATAAAAGCACGGCCCGGCAGGGAGTGACGCTCCCCGCCCCCATCAAGACCCCCACAAGCCATGGCACACAAGAAAGGTGAAGGCAGTACCCAGAACGGCCGCGAATCGCACTCAAAGCGGCTTGGCATCAAGATCTACGGTGGCCAGACCGCCGTTGCCGGCAACATCATCGTCCGCCAACGCGGCACCCGCCACCATCCCGGCAGGAACGTCGGTATCGGCGTGGACCACACCCTGTTCGCACTGACCAACGGCGTGGTGAAGTTCGAAAAGAAGCGCGGCGAGCGCAGCTTCGTGAGCGTGGTGCCAGCCGAGCTCTGATCCATCCCCTCCTTCGTCATCGGAAGCCCCCGTCCATCGGGGGCTTTCCCGTTCCATACCCCCTACCTTTACACCGCTGAAACCTTCCCTCCCAACATGCTCGAACTGCCCTTCCTGAGAGCGAACCGCGCGGAAGCCCAAGAGCGCCTCGCCAAACGCAACATCGACGCTGCGGCCCTGCTTGACCGTGCGCTCGAACTGGATGAACAACGCCGCAACACCCAGACCGAACTGGACGCCCAGCTCGCAGAGCTCAACGGCCTCAGCAGGACGATCGGTGAACTGATGAAGTCCGGCCGCAAGGAGGAGGCCGAAGCCTCCAAGGCCCGCACGACCGAGCTCAAGACCAGCTCCCAAGCGCTTCGCGAACGGCTCGACCAGCACGAGGCACAGCTCCACGACCACCTCTGCACCATCCCCAACGCGCCCTGCGCCAAGGTGCCCCAAGGTCGCACCCCCGAAGACAACACCGTGGTGTTGCAGGAAGGATCGATCCCGGTGCTGGGGCCTGATGCCAAGCCCCACTGGGAGCTCGGCGAGGAGTACGGCTTCCTCCATATGGACCTGGGTGTGAAGGTCACCGGTGCGGGCTTCCCGGTGTACAGCGGAGCCGGTGCCAAACTGCAGCGCTCACTCATCACCTTCTTCCTGGACCGCGCCGCTGCGGCCGGATACCGGGAGATCATACCGCCCCACCTGGTGAACAGCGCAAGCGCGTTCGCCACCGGCCAGCTGCCCGACAAGGAAGGCCAGATGTACCACGCCACGGTGGACGATCTCTACCTGATCCCCACGGCTGAAGTACCCATCACCAACCTCTACAGGGATGAGATCGTGGAGATCGAGAAGTTGCCCGTGAAGTTGGTGGGATACACCCCCTGCTTCCGACGTGAGGCCGGCAGTTACGGAGCCCATGTACGCGGACTCAACCGCGTGCACCAATTCGACAAGGTGGAGATCGTACGCGTGGAATTACCCGAGAACAGCTATGCCGCGCTCGAGGAGATGGTGGACCACGTAAAAGGCCTGCTTCGCGACCTGGAACTGCCCTACCGACAGTTGCTGCTGTGCGGCGGCGACATGGGCTTTGCCAGCGCGATGACCTATGACATGGAGGTCTATAGCGCGGCCCAGCAACGCTGGCTTGAAGTGAGCAGCATCAGCAATTTTGAGACCTTCCAAAGCAACCGCCTGAAGCTGCGTTACCGCGGGGAGGACAGGAAGCCGCGCCTTGCGCATACCCTCAATGGTAGTGCCCTCGCGCTCGCCCGCATCGTGGCAGCCCTCCTGGAGAACAACCAGTCCCCGGAAGGCATCCGCATCCCCAAAGCGCTGCAGCCCTACATGGGCACGGACATGATCCGCCGATGAACCGATCGCTGCCCATGGTCCTTGCCTGGCTGGCTCCCCTGCTGATGGGCACAGCTTGCAGTCAGCCGCCGTCGTCCGGGCAGGTCGCGACCATTGACAGCCTCATTGTGGCCAACCACGCTGCCCTGCTCACGCTGCGGGAACTCGACCACCAGCGATACCAACAGCTTGACTCTCTCAACAGGACCCATGGACAGGCCATCCGTGCACGGTTCTCCGACACGCTGCGACCTGAAGAGGCCCAGTTGCTGGCACCCATCTACCTTGGACTACGCGAGGCGGCACGCATGGGTCAGGACCAGGTCTTGCTGCTGCAACGCACCGAGCAACGGGAACAGCGGCTTTACCTGCTCAAGGAGGATCTCCTCGCTGCCCGCATACCAATGCGCGAAGCAACTGCGTACATTGATCTGGAGCGACGGGCCCGGACGCATGACCACCAGCAAGTGCTCACCGCCATCGCCAACTATCGGACGGCTCAGGGTGTGTGGGAACAATGCGACAGCGTGGAATACGTTCTCGCCCAGGCGGACCAACAGCCATGAAGCACCTCCTCATCCTGCTCCTGCTGGCCTGCACTGCTGCAGGCCCGCTCCGCGCGCAGCCTGGAACGGACGAGCAACTGGCCGCACAGTATTTCCAGCAGGGCGATCTTGAACGTGCCGCCCTGTACTACGACAAGCTCCATCGCAAACAGCCCAGCGATCACTATTACAACCAGTTGCTCAAGTGCCATATGGGCCTCAACGACCTGCAAAGTGCGGAGAAGTTGGTGAAGGAACAGTTGCGGCGCCGCAATGGCGAAGCCCGGTTCATGATCGATATGGGGCGCGTGTTCGAGGCCGGAGGCGAGGCGGAAAAAGCACAGAAGGAATACGAAAAGGCACTGAAGGGAATGCGGGACGACCAGAACAGCGTCCGCAACACGGCCAACGCCTTCCTGGAAGCCAATAAGCCGGACCATGCCCTTGAGGCCTACCAGCGCGGACAACGCAACGCCCAGGAAGGTGTCAATTACCACTTTGAGATCGCCGGTGTACATGCCCAGCGAGGAGACCTTCCTGCGATGATGGGATCCTACATGGACCTCCTTTCGGCCAACGAAGCCTACCTGGCCTCCGTGCAGAACGCACTGGCACGCTATGTGGACTTTGAGCTCCAGGACCAGCGCAGTGACGCCCTGCGTACCGAGCTGTTGCGCCGCATCCAGCGTGACCCCGATCGTACCGTCTTCCCAGAGCTGCTCATCTGGATGTACATCCAGCAGAAGGACCTGAACGCTGCCTTCATCCAATGCAAGGCCCTGGACAAGCGGTTGGACGAGGGTGGCCATCGGCTCATCGAACTGGCCGGCATCGCGGAAGCCAATGGGGACCACAGGACGGCGTTCAAGTGTTATGACCAGGTGGTATCCCTGGGCCGGAACGACGGCCTCTACGTCCAGGCCCGGATGGGTGCGGTCCGCGCCCGCTATCATCAGTTGACCGAACAGGCGGAACCTCCGGTGCTTGAGCTGCAGGAACTGGATCAACGCATGTCGACAACGCTGCAGGAATTGGCCGATCCGGTGGGCACACTGGACCTGCTGCGTGATCGTGCCCACCTGAAGGCCTACTACCTCAACGACGGTCAGGGGGCCATAGCCCTGCTGGAGGAGGCCATCCGGTTGCCCATGCTGGACGCGCGGTACCGCGCGCAACTGAAGCTCGATCTCGGTGATGTGCACCTGATCCACGGGGATATCTGGGAGGCCTCGTTGCTCTATTCGCAAGTGGACCTCGACCAGAAATATGACCTGCTCGGCCACGAGGCCCGCCTGCGCAACGCCAAGGTCTCGTTCTACACGGGTGACTTCCTCTGGGCACAGGCACAACTCGATGTGCTCAAGTCGAGCACAAGCAAGCTCATCGCCAACGATGCCATGGAACTCAGCCTGCGCATCAGCGACAACCTGGGCCTGGACAGCAACGCCACACCGCTCAGCCTTTACGCCGAGGCCGAACTGCTGCGCAGGCAGCACCGGTACACTGCGGCCCTCGCCGTGCTCGACAGCCTGGACAGAGCCTATCCCATGCACAGTCTGGGCGATGACGTGCTCTTCGAGCGCTTCCGCATAGCCCGCGTGCGTAAAGCCCCCCTGGAGGCCGCATCCCACCTGGAACGCCTGGTGGAACAGTACCCGCTGGAGATCCTCGTGGACAACGCCCTGCTTGAGCTCGGCAAGCTCTACGAGATCGACCTGAAGGACCCCACCAAGGCAATGGCCTGCTACGAGAAACTGCTCTTTGAGCACACGGGAAGCATCTTCGTGCCCGAAGCCCGCACCCGCTACAGAGCGCTGCGCGGCGATGGATCTGACCTACCGGAAGAACTGCGACCCGACGCCCCGAAGCCATGATCGTATACAACGTCACCGTGAACATCGATATGGACGCGCATGAGGAATGGCTCGCCTGGATGAAGGAGGTGCACATGCCCGATGTGATGGCCACGGGGCAGTTCGTGGAGAGCCGCCTGCACAAGGTGCTTGCCGCTGATGAAGGTGGGATCACCTATGCGGTGCAGTACACCGCCCCAGACATGGTCCACTACGAACGGTACCGCGATGAGCATGCTGGCCGCCTTCAGGCCGATGCACAGGCGCGGTTCGGCGGTCGCTTCGTGGCCTTCCGCACCCTGCTCGAGGTGGTGCATCCGCGATGAGCAGCGTCAGGCCCAAGAAGCACCTCGGCCAGCACTTCCTCAAAGAGGAGGGCATCGCGCAGCGCATCGCGGAAAGCCTCACCGGCCACGGGGACCATGGCCATGTACTGGAGGTGGGACCGGGTACAGGCGCGCTCACCAGGCACCTGCTCGCCCTGCAGCGCTGGCCGATCACCTGTTTCGAGGTGGATGCCGAATCGGTCTCCTACCTCAACACGCATCACCCCACGCTGGATGTGCGCAGCGAGGACTTCCTGCGCATGGACCCCACGACCGTCACCACCGGAGCCTTCGCGGTGATCGGGAATTTCCCTTATAACATCAGCACCCAGATCGTCTTCAAGGTATTGGAGCATAGGGATCGTTGCACCGAAGTGGTGGGCATGTTCCAGAAGGAAGTGGCCGACCGTATCCGCGCCCCCCACGGCAGCAAAACCTACGGCATCACCAGCGTGCTCACCCAGGCGTTCTATGATGTGGACCTGCTCTTCCACGTGGAACCCGGCAGCTTCATCCCGCCTCCCAAGGTGCGCAGTTCTGTGATCCGCCTGCGCCGCAATGCAGCGGCCACCCTGCCCTGCGATGAAGCGCTGCTGTTCCGCGTGGTGAAGACCGCCTTCAACCAGCGCCGCAAGACCTTGAGCAACGCGCTGAAGCAGTTGCCCGAACTGAAAGGACCGCTGCCCGCCGCGTATGCAGGCAAGCGCGCCGAACAGCTTGGTGTGGCGGATCTCATCTCGCTCACCTGCGCCATCGCGGCGTCCTGAGGCACCAAGGTCGTGCCCCGGCGCGTGCAGGTTGCCTACCTTTGCCGCCGTTCCCACAGCGGGTCATCCATGCACGAGCGACCATGGCCTTCGAGCTCACCAAGCCGATCCTGGACACCATCCGGCACGATGTGGCGGAGGGGCGCGACAGCGCTGTACAAGCGCTCCTGAGCGAATTACACCCAGCAGACATCGGGACCATCATCGACCGGTTGGAGATCGACTCCGCCGTGTACGTGTACCGCCTGCTCGAGCCGGAGGAGGCCGCGGAGGTCCTTCTCGAACTGGCGGAGGACACGCGTGAAGAGCTGCTGAACTCCCTCACCAGCCGGGAGATCGCGGAGGATGTGCTCGAGCACATCGACTCGGATGATGCCGCGGACGTTGTATCCGAGCTCTCGGAAGAGAAGCAGCGCGAGGTGATCGCCCTGCTGGACGACCAGGAACAGCGGGAGGACCTGCAGGAGCTATTGACCTATGAGGAAGGCACTGCCGGTGCCCTCATGGCCAAGGAGCTCGTGAGCGTACGCGCCGATGCCTCCGTGGCGCGCGCGATCGTGGAAATGCGCCAGCAGGCGCGTGAGGTGGACCACGTGTACACCGTGTATGTCGTGGACAAGGACGATCGCCTGGCGGGGATCCTTCCGCTCAAGGAACTGCTGTTCTCCGCAGAAAGCACCCGGACCCTGATAAAGCACATCTGCGAAACAGAGGTGGTCCGCGTGCACGTGGATACCGACGCCGAGGAGGTTGTGAACCTGATGAAGAAATATGACGTGGTGGTGCTGCCCGTGGTGGACAAGGACCAACGACTGGTTGGTCGCATCACCTTCGATGACGTGATGGACGTGATGAGCGACGAGGCCACCGAGGACTACCAGCTGGCGAGCGGGATCAGCGAGGATGTGGATGCCACTGATACGCCATTGGTACAGGTGCGCGCACGGCTGCCCTGGCTCCTCATCGGGCTTGCAGGCGGCATCCTGAGCTCGCGCATCATCGCACAATACGAGGGACAGCTAAGGATCGAGCCGGCCATGGCATTCTTCATGCCCTTGATCGCGGCGACGGCAGGCAATGTGGGGGTGCAATCCAGCGCCATCGTGGTACAGGGCCTGGCCGCCGGAACCCTCGATGGGGTGAACCTTGCAGGACGCCTGTGGAAGGAGCTTCGCGTGGCGCTGTTCACCGCCCTGGTCTGTGGTCTTCTGATCTTCGGTATCAACCTTGCCCTGGATCAATCGCAGGCCCTCACCCTCACCGTGAGCATCGCCCTCTTCAGCGTCATCGTCACGGCCGCGATGTTCGGAACGGTCACCCCCCTGTTGCTGGACCGCGCCAGGGTGGATCCCGCCCTGGCAACAGGTCCGTTCGTCACCACCCTGAACGACATCGTGGGCCTGCTCATCTACTTCACCCTCGGGCACCTGATGTACGGACTCTTCCCATGAGCATGCACATCGCCGTGGTGGATGCCGTTCACCCCCTGCTGTCCGAACGGCTGGTGCGCGCCGGCCACCGGGTCACAGCGATGCATCTCCTGGATGACCATGCGCTTGGTCAGGCACTCCATGATGTGCAAGGAATAGTGGTGCGCAGCCGTCAGCTCACGAGCGAATTGCTACGTCAAGCGATGTCGTTGTGCTTCGTGGCGCGGGTGGGATCCGGGCTGGAGAACATCGACCGAGGCTATTGTGATGCAGCCGGCGTTCTCGTGATCAACAGCCCCGAGGGCAACCGCGACGGCGTGGGGGAATGGTGCGTGGGACACCTGCTTGCGCTGCTCAAGCACACCCACCGCGCCAACGCACAAGTACATGCCGGCCTTTGGGAACGCGAAGGCAACCGGGGAACGGACCTTTGCGGACGCACCGTGGGCATCATCGGTTTCGGCCAGATGGGAAGTGCATTCGCAGAGAAGCTCGCCGGCTTCGGCGTCCACATCCTGGCCCATGACAAGTACCGTACGGAGCTGCCCCCGACAGTGGTACCGGCCAGCCTGCGGCGTATACAGGAGGAGTGCGACGTGATCAGCCTGCACCTGCCACTGAACGAGGAGACCACGCATTACGCCAATGCTGATTTCTTCAATGCCCTTGCAAAATCCGTCTGGTTCCTCAATTCGTCCCGCGGAGCTGTGCTTCATACCGCCGCCTTGCTGGATGCCCTGGACACTGGCCGGGTGACCGCAGCGGCATTGGACGTGCTGGAGTTCGAGCGTTCGGACCTTAGCTCCCTGGACCCCACTATTGATCCCGCCACCCAGCGGCGCCTGCTTGCCAACGACCGCGTACTCCTAACGCCGCACATCGCCGGGGTCACCCACGAGGGCAGGGAGAAGATGGCCCGCGTTCTCGCCGACAAGATCATCGCCGCCTTTTCATGACAACCCCGCTCCCCGCTGCGCTACTCCTCATGGCCCTGCTTCCCGCCTGCTCTCCCCCATTGCGCAACACACAACCCGAAGTCCATGGCCACAGAGGCTGTCGGGGCCTGCTACCAGAGAACAGCATCGAGGGGTTCAGGAAAGCCGCCGAACTGGGTTGCGACCACCTGGAGCTCGATGTGGTGCTTAGTGGGGATGGACAGGTGATCGTGTCGCATGAGCCGTGGATGGATCCCGCGATATGCCTCGGACCCGACGGCGATGCGCTCACGGAGGAGCTGGGACGAGCACTGAACATCCACCACATGACCGTGGAGGAGATACAGCGTTGCGATTGCGGAAGTGTGAAGCAGGAGCGGTTTCCGGAGCAGGAGATCCGGCGCACCGTGAAACCGACCCTGCGTGAGGTGGTCGAAGCGGTGGATGAGCACGCCCTCCTCAGCGGGGTACCCAACCCATCCTACAACATCGAGATCAAGAGCGACCCCGCCTGGTACGGGACATACCAACCCGGGCCAGCGGACTATGTGCGCCAGGTGCTCGCCACCATCGATTCACTCGGCATCAGCGAGCGGTGCCTGTTACAATCATTCGACCCAGCCATACTCGAGGCCCTGCATACCGAACGCAATGACCTGCCGCTTGCACTGCTCGTGGAGAACAGTGACGGACTGCAGGCGAACCTTGACCGCCTATCGTTCAAGCCCACCACGTACAGCCCCCACTTCAAGCTGGTCAACAGCACGCTTCTGGAGGACCTGCGCAATGCGGATATGGAGCTCGTGGTCTGGACGGTGAACGAGCCCAGCGATATCCAGCGCATGATCGAACTCGGTGTGGACGGCATCATCAGCGACTACCCCGACAGGGTGATCGGCATGCTCGCATCACGCTGAGCGCCGGTGAG
>Ga0169931_10013739_pt1 | contig 11022 bp, 9 predicted proteins | sample Kivu_15m_20L_FD_129675 | JGI IMG/M metagenome (GOLD analysis project Ga0169931, IMG submission 129675) | Freshwater microbial communities from Lake Kivu, Western Province, Rwanda to study Microbial Dark Matter (Phase II) - Kivu_15m_20L... | ecosystem: Environmental > Aquatic > Freshwater > Lake ... | reverse complement strand
TCCGCATCATGGCTGGCAAAACGTGCGAGGAATCGAGATTAAAATTATCGTTGGGGCCATATAAATTCGTAGGCATCAAGCTCACAGCATCAAAACCAAATTGTTTGCGTGCGGCTCGGCATGCATACACACCAGATATCTTGGCTATGGCATACCATTGATTGGTAGGCTCTAAACTATCTGTGAGCAAATGTTCCTCCTTAATGGGCTGCGGTGCAAATTTTGGATAGATGCACGAACTGCCGAGAAATATAAATTTGGACACATTTGTTTTTAGTGAGGCCTCAATCAAATTATTCTGAATGAGCATGTTATCCATTAAAAAGTCGTAGGGATAGGTGTCGTTGGCTAAAATTCCACCAACTTTTGCGGCTGCATCTACAACCACATCAACTTCATTCGATTGGAAAAAATCTCGTACGGCAGTAAAATCTTTGAGGTCAAGCCTTGAGCGATTTGCAGTTACAATGTTAGAAAAACCGAGCTCTTGTAAGCGTCTAACTACGGCGCTTCCAACCATGCCTTTATGTCCCGCTACGAAAATTGATTTATTTAAATTTGTCACGATTTTTAGTTTTCTGTTTTCACCACCAACCTCATCTGCAAGCTGTTTCGGTAAACGGATATTATGTTTTTTGAATTAAATCTAGGACTTGATTGTTACTTTCCAATATTCTCTTTTTGCTGAATCAATTAGATAGCGTAATTCGGAATTTGTATAAACAACACATTTTAACACGTCGTTTTCTTCCAGTTGTGGCTTGATGTCGCTTCAAATCAGAAAGGGTCGTTTATTTTCCACCATCCTGCTTTTGGAGTTCCTATTCGTTGAACTATATTTTTCTCCTTGATCTTTTTTATGTTTTCCAACACCTTCCGCTTTGAAATCCCAAGTTTTTCTGCGATTTCCGAGGTTGACACTTTGTTGTTTTCAAGTATTAATTGAATTATTTTACTTTGATTATCGGTGACCTTATCGGTGACCTTATCGGTGACCTTATCGGTGACCTTATCGGTGACCTTATCGGTGACATCCGAACTTTTATCTGTAAAAACAACACAATTGAAAACATCCTTTTCTTCTAGTTTTGGCTTGATGTCGCTGTAATGTTTGTAGTATTCAAAAATATTACGAACCCCTGAGCCAAGTTCATCAGCTCTACCAATTTCTTTGAAGACTCGTGCTATAACCGGGTTTTTGGGGAAAGGCGTAAAACGTTGTGGCGTCAACTGCTCCATACCATGTGCCTTGTTGGCGTTTTCGGTGTGTACCATGCCCGCTTCAATAATCAATTTTGCTGGGTAAGGATTGGTATATTCTCTATGAATCAAGGTGTTGGCAATGACTTCGCGAAAAATTAAATTGCGCACGTTGATGCGAATATCATCTTTCAAAACAAACTTTTCTGGAATGTGATTTTCAACAAAACGCATCAGTCTATCGTAACTCTCAATGAGGTTAGTACGAATATCATCGCGGTCATCATACCTTTCTTTGTTTACAATTCTACATACAGCATCCGTTTTATGAAAAGGCAACACCGAAAGAATCACATCATCACGCCCAAAAAGTAAAATGGCGGCTAAAGTCAATCCTTCTTGACCAGTAGCATAATCTTTTTGATACAATTGTGCGCTCTGTAACAATTCCATGTCTGACATTTTTTCCCATGGGTGTCCAGGTTGCCGATTGACTGCCATTTGACGGGCTTGTTGAATGATTTCAGGACGCAATTCATTAATCGTAGCAAACGGATAAATTTTGTTTTCCGTGAAAGAACTTTGCTTTCTAATAAAGAGGATTGCTACTAGATTGGTATTTGTGGTAATATTATAATCTCCTTCGTGGTTACGGTCGAAAATCAAACCGCGTGTGTTGTGCACTTGCGAGCTTTCAAAAATGGAAAGGTGCAAAATGGTTTTATTCTCAACAACGATTTGGTTTGGCTGAATATAAATAGGGGGATTTATTAATTGAGGATTATTGAGCGCATTGGTCAATTCTTTTTTCAATTTATCGACGTGGATATGGTCTATTCCAATAATGGATCCGTCATCCTCAACACCGAGAAGAATATTTCCGCCTACCCTATTCAAGAATGCACAAACCGTTTCAAACAAGTTTTTAGGAATTGCCGATTGCGCCGATTTAAATTCAACGCTGATGCCTTCTCCTTGCTTAATTAAACTATGTACAAATTCAGCATTCATGCCTAATTCCTCTTCAACCTTATCGTCATATTTAAACTCTCTAAAACCAGCACTACGCTGTTGCCTGAAATGTGTTTTATTTTTCCTGCTTGTCCTTTAAAAGCGCCGTGTTCCACTAGGAGATGTTCGCCCACCTGTGCCTCTGGAATTTCTACATCAGACATGGTGCTTTTCAGGGCTTCAATTTCTTCTTGGCGAATGACCGCGGGTTTGCCTTGCCAAAAAATGAAATTCATGGCGCCAGGGTCCTGTAAAACTTGCGTTCGTTCCAATTCGCTGACTTTCACAAAAACATAGGATGGAATCAATGGCAATTCAACTTTCTTTTTGCGGTCGCTCCACTGTTTGAGCGTGGTGTAAGTCGGACAATAGGCTTCAATTCCGTTTTTCAAAAGGCGTTCTTCCACTTTTTTTTCAGCGCGCGACTTGGTGTATATGGCCAACCAATTCTTCTGCATCATTAGGGCGCATAAATCATTAAATATTCCGAAGAAGTGAAATTTTTCTTTTGGGCTTCGGCGGTGCTATATACGATGTAGCGTATTTTTTTGCCAATACCTTGTTCTATTTTGGCGATTTTGCTCAACAAATATTCTTGGTTCAAATCGCCTACCAAAACAATGTCGATGATGTCTGTAGATAAACCTTTGGCCAGCGAACCAGTTAAATACAGTTTTTCAATTTTGCCCAAGCCCTTGATAACATTCGAAATAATTTCATCGACACCCACATATTGTTTGATCATCGTATTGATGGGTTCATACAACGGATGCAGCTCATTCACCCGATAGAGCAATTTGTTGCCTTCTTTAACGCTCGATAACATACCGGCTTCGGTGAGGCGATTCAATTCCACACGCACCGCATTTGAGGACTCGCCCAATTCCGTAGCCAATGCACGCAAATGGGTTTTCGTCTCTGGGTTCAAGAAAAACTTGAGCAGAATCCGAATGCGCGTCTTGGATGTAATGAGTGTTTCTAGCAAAATGATGTGGATTTGTTCGCGACTGGGCACAGCTTCGCCAGGTCAGTCACAGGGCAAAAGTAGCATATTTTTAAGAATGAGCAAAAAAACTACTCGATTTGTAGGTTTGATTCAACCAAAATAACAATGAAACCAAAATTCCGAGCTAAACACTGTCATTCGCGTTTATCTTTATTTCGTTTGCATGGATTTGGTTAATGTGAAATCAAAGCAAAAGCGCCTTTGTATCCATTCAAATCTATATTCAACTTAGGTTCAACACGCCAATGTATCTGTTTGGTTCGAAATTTTACCACATATAAGGGATATAGTTTACTTAGAAAATTGAGTTTCTTGAGCACATTGAACTCCGTTTAGACATCAAGATGTTTCATATAGTGCTCAGATAAAGTAAAATCTCAAGAGTCAATTGAAATCTGTTCGTGCGCGCATGCCTTAGCGGCTCTGTGATTCTTGGGTTTTTCGCGCCTATGAATCTATCCCTTTATAGAGCACAAGTTGTGGTACGAAATTTTACCAAGTTGTGAAGCAGTTAAAAACAGTTACCATTGTCTTTACGCTTTTATGTTTGAGATCGGTTTTTGACCTGGGTGGAATAAAAAAAGCCCTTTCATCTCAATGAAAGGGCTTTTGAAAATCTATTGTGTGTATTATCCCAGCTTAAATACGATAGGAATAACCACATTGGTTCGAACTGGTCGAGCGCGTTGCTTACCTGGGCTCCAGTTGGGCATCATTTTCACTACGCGCATCGCTTCTTTGTCTAGTTCTGGTGTTACACCACGAGCGATAGCAACATTCGTGATACTTCCATCTTTTTCAACAACGAAACGCACATATACTTTTCCTTGGTCGCCCATTTGCACAGACATATCAGGATACTTCACATTCTTCTTGATGAACTCCTGCATTTTATCTTCACCGCCTGGGAAAGCTGGCTCTTCTTCAACGACGTCAAAGATTTCATCAGCGGGTGGAGGGGTTATTGGACCTGGGTTCGCTGGTGGCGGAGGCACATCAACTGGAAGAGAAGTTTGAGTTTGATCATCTTCGTCTTCTACCTCGCGCACATCGTCTGTGGGTGGAGGAGGAAGCGATGGTGTTTCTGGTGGCGGAGGGGTATCTTCTGGCGGTGGTGGTTCGTCGAGTTCAGTAATTTCAAATTCGACGTCGCGGTTATTTCCTTCGTCAGATCCAGAGCCGACTACGCCGTCGCCAGAACGATACGAAAATGCCATAAACACGAAGGCAGCAGTAACAAACAAGCCCAACATTACGAAGGGTCCTCTTTGTCTTTCTGCATCAGCGTGCGGGTTCTTTTTAATTTCCATAAGGCTAAAATTTCGTTGCTAATTTACTACTATTTTGAATCATGGTGCTTTATCCGTGCAATTTTTAATGAAATAATAACCTGTCAAACCGAGACTTGCGCCTAAAAAATTGGCCAGAATATCAAAAATTGAAAACTGTCGGCCTAAGCCCATAACTTCTTGTAATGCCTCAATAACTATGCCAAATAATACGCTGATTATAAGCGCAATAAGAAGCTTGTTATTGTGCGTTAACGCATTGATTATGAACAGCGCTAACACCAAATACATCAGGATATGAACCACTTTATCTGTATGGTTCCACCACGCAACTTGGGCGTTGTTTTGGAAGGGATACAAGCTGATTATTGTAATGAACAGGATCCAAAACAACAAGAGCAAGCGTTTCAAATCGAAAAATTAAGATACCAAAGCTGTGTATTCTTGAGCGCTCAAAAGCTCATCCAATTCAGCTGCATCGGCGATATTGATTTTAATCATCCAACCAGCGCCATAAGGGTCGTTGTTTACTGCTTCTGGGTTAGACTCCAATTCGTCGTTGAATTCAATCACTTCACCGCTTATAGGCATAAACAAATCTGACACTGTTTTAACGGCCTCAACTGTTCCAAACACTTCCTCTTTGCCTAAATTTTCTCCTGTTGTTTCAACTTCAACATATACAATGTCGCCCAACTCGCCTTGAGCAAAATCTGTGATGCCCACTGTTGCTACATTGCCTTCCACTTTAATCCACTCGTGGTCTTTGGTATACTTCAATTCTGCTGGTATATTCATGGTTTAATTTTTAATGCTGCAAAAGTAATATTTTCAAGTTATCCGAACTTGCTTGTATGAGAATTTCGTGGTTGGTGGTTGGCGGTTGGATGCTAGCAGCTAGCATCCAACAACCGCACACACACCAAAAGCCTCCGTTTGCTCAATAATCTTCATAAATCCTTTCAATGAAAAGAAAAAAGCTATCTTCGCATGTTCTAATTAAACCATGTTTTATGCGTCTCACTCTTTTATCTGTCCTTTTGGGCCTTTCCTTGTTTTCTTGTAAAACAGATATCGATTTGATTGGTGACTATCAAGTAACACCTGTTATTTATGGTCTTTTGGATCAATCAGACTCCTTGCATTTCATCAAAATCAACAAAACATTTTTAGGCAGAGGCAATGCTTTGGAGATGGCGCAAGTTCCAGATTCGAGCTATTTTGAAAACGTGGATGCCACAATCACAGAAATTTTAGCCAATGGCAATGTGGGTCGTGTTTGGGAATTGCGCGACACCATTATTGACGGCAGAAATGAGAATGGTGTGTTTTTCGCGCCAGAACAAAAAGTGTATTATTTTGCGACGCCAACTTTCCAGAACAATCCAGCGCAAAGTCTTCAGCCAACAGCAACTTATAGACTGGATGTAAACATCAACGATGGCGAATTTTTGGTGACTGGAGAAACAGAATTGATGCATGATGTGAATATAACTGCGCCATCATCTCAATCGAGTTATCTTTTTAGAGGCAATCAAAATGATTACCGCGCAGTGCCATTCACTTGGTCCAAAGGAAATGCTAAGCGATTCAACTTCAAAAAGGAATTTCATTACCGTGAAACAGATGTGAATGATGTGGAGTACGATAAATTTTTCACTTGGAATTTGGGCGATGTTTATGCCACGTCTTTGAATAGTGTAACTGTGGCTGCCAATGGCGAATTGTTTTACCAACTTGTGAAAAACAACATTCCGATAGACAATGCCATTGTGAAGCGCGAACACACGTACTTTCGCCTGATTTTAGTGGCTGGGGCTGAAGAGTTAGACAACTTTATTGCTGCCAATCAACCTTCCACCTCCTTGGCACAAAACAAACCATCCTACACCAATTTGGAAGGGGGCATTGGTATATTTTCTTCGAGATACACAATTACTCAGTTCAAATATTTCGTGCAACCTCCTGGCGTCAACCCTAATTTTAGAAGTTTGGATGTGCGATCAACGCGTGAACTTTGCGAAGGACAATATACGGGATTGTTGAATTTCTGTTCTTCTCACGCTCAAGACGCCAATTCCTCAACTGTTGGTGTGCCTCAATCCTTTTATTGCGATTAGATCGAGCCGGTTTGTGCATAATTATTGAACCTTTTCACTTCTGTTATTTTCCGTAAATTACGCGCAATTTTTATTCCCGCTGAGCATGTACCAAGTTGCGCAAGGATTGATTTTTCCTACCTTTGCAAGATGTCAGAACGCCTTACCTATTTTGTTGATGTTGTGCTCCCTTTGGCGGTTGACCGTTTGTTTACCTATCGGGTGCCTTTCGAACTGAACGACCTTATTCAAAAAGGTGTGCGGGTGGTGATTCCCTTTGGCAAAACAAAATTTCAAACTGGCATTGTTATCGATATTCATCAAAATCCACCCAAGGATTATCAGGTGAAATATGTGGAGTCCGTTTTAGACGAAAAACCCATTGTGGTTGGCAAACAAGTGAAATTTTGGAATTGGTTGGCAGAATATTACATGTCGACTTTGGGCGAAGTGATGAACGCTGCCCTACCCGGAAATTTCAAATTGGGCAGTGAAACAAAAATTGCATTACATCCCGATTTTGACCGCGATGCAGCCGAACTTTCCGATGATGCTTTTCTCTTGGTTGAAGCCCTGAGCGTTCAAGAAACCTTGGATTTGATTGAGGTGTCGAGCATCATCAGTAAAAAAAATGTGCATCCATTCATCAAAAACATGATCGACCAGCGCGTGGTGATTTCGGTAGAAGAGTTGAAATGGAAATACCGCCCGAAATACGCCACCTATTTGTGTTTGGATGAGGCCTACAACAACGAAAATAACTTGCGTGCGCTGTTGGATACGCTAGAAAAAAGCGCCCAAAAAGTGAAGCAATTTGAGAGTTTGATGGTTTTTCTGCGCAACAAAGATCAAGATTCATCCTATGTAGCCAAAGCCGATTTGCTCAACGATGGCGCCACAGAATCTTCTTTGAAATCTCTGGAGAAAAATGGCGTGTTGCGCTTTGAATCGATAGAAATTTCACGTCTCAAAGAAAAAGGTGCCGGAGAAATTGAAAGAAAAAGTCTGAGCACCGCACAAAATCAAGCCTTAAGCGAAATAAAAACCGTTTTTGAATCCAAAGACGTGTGTTTGCTGCATGGTGTAACCGGTTCTGGGAAAACAGAGCTGTATGTGGAACTCATTGAAGAACAGTTGCAATTGGGCAAACAAGTGTTGTTTTTATTGCCAGAAATTGCACTCACCACACAACTTATAGATCGATTATCGGCTTATTTTGGCGATTCGGTGGGCGTTTATCATTCTAAATTCAACCAAAACGAGCGTGTGGAAATTTGGAATGCTGTGTTGCACAAAGACCCCAAGCGTTTCCGTGTGATTGTGGGTGCGCGTTCGGCTGTTTTTCTTCCCTTTACTGATTTGGGCTTGATTATCGTGGATGAAGAGCATGAAAGTTCGTTCAAGCAACACGATCCATCGCCGCGCTATCATGGGCGAGATGCGGCTATTGTTTTGGGCATGATTCACAAAACCAAAACCCTTTTGGGAAGTGCAACACCATCGATGGAGAGCTACTACAATGCTCAATTGGACAAATATGGTTTGGTAGAACTCAACGAGCGCTTTGGCGGCATTCAACTGCCCGAAATTTTGGTTGCCGATTTATCTGAAGAACGCAAAAACAAAGCTGCTCACGCGGTTTTTAGTCAGTTTTTGATTGACGAAATGCAATTGACCCTCAACCAACAAGAACAAATCATCTTGTTTCAAAACCGACGCGGATATACGCCCTACTGGATGTGCGAAATTTGTCATTGGACACCCACTTGCAAAAGTTGCGACGTGACCCTGACCTACCACAAGCACAGCAATATGTTGAAATGTCACTATTGTGGCTATGGCACAGCGCCCATGGGTTCATGTGGCAACTGTGGCAGTAATCGCATCAAAATGATGGGTTTTGGCACCGAGCGCATCGAAGACGAGTTATCGCTTTTGTTGCCCAATGCCAAAATTGGGCGTTTGGATTTGGATTCAACACGGTCTAAGGAAGGTTATGCCAAGGTTTTGGATGCTTTTGGGCGACGTGAAATTGACATTTTGGTGGGCACACAAATGGTGACGAAAGGTTTGGATTTCGACCATGTTTCCTTGGTGGGCATTTTGGATGCCGATCAAATTTTGCGCTTCCCAGATTTTCGTTCGTTTGAACGTGGATTTCAGTTGATGACGCAGGTGGCAGGTCGTGCAGGTCGCAAAACCAAACGCGGCAAGGTGATTATTCAGACCGGTCAGCCCGACCAATGGATCATCCAACAGGTGATTAAAAACGATTACCAAACGATGTTTAAACAGGAGTTGTTGGAGCGCAAAAATTTCAACTATCCCCCATTCACCAAAATCATTCAGCTCACCTTGAAGCACCGCGATCAAAACCACCTGGAAGGCAGCGCTGCTCTACTGGCCCATGGATTGAAAGAGGTCTTTGGTTCGCGCGTGATTGGTCCGGAATATCCTTTGGTGAAACGTGTTCAAAATTTTTACATCAAAACCATCCGTTTGAAAATGGAGCGCGAATATTCGCAAAAGCAAGTCAAGGAGAAAATCAAACGTATCATTGATCAATATTATGCTGACCCGATGAACAAATCCGTGAAGATTTCCATTGATGTTGATGTAATCTAGAAGGAAGTGTTGGGTGTTCAGTGAAAAAGTTTTGGGTGATGGGTGATATACCAATAGAATTTAAAAATTTAATTAAAATCAATCTTTCTTTTTTTTCTAAAAAATGCGCTCAATATTGAACTACATGCTTTGAAATATGTTAAATATAAAAATCAAATTTATGAAAGGCTATTCTATTATCGTTTTACTTATCTTCATAACGGGTTCATCATTCTCACAAAATGTTGGAATTATTCGTAACAATTACATTTCGACTTATTACGACAGTATGTTGATGACTGACATTGAGGTATTGGATTCTGCAACCATTCAACTCGGAAGTATTAATCCTGTGACAGGTGTCGTGCTGCCTATTGGAAGTACAGCCTATAATTCTGGAATTAATTTAAATGGAGCTACTCTAAATCCATATGCGAATCAGTACTACATCGGAAGTGGCATGAATATGTTAACTTTTGACATGAATTCAGGAGATATAACTAATAATGTCCCAATTTCTGGGTCTCTACCCTCCTCTTCTTTTCAAAATATACGATTCAACCCTAGCGATACCATCATTTATGGAATGGTGCCGAACAATTTCTATTCCTCCTATTTTGACACCATAACCATGTCAACTATTGAAGTGCTTGATTCAACTCAAATTCGTTTTGGGTCCTTAAATCCAAATTCAGGAGCGTATAGTTTAATTGGGAATGCTTCCTTTGGGAACATTTATACCTTAGTAGGAAACTCAATTGATCCCTATCAAATGGTGTATTACTATTCCACAGTGACCTCTTTAATCGGTGTTGACATCTATACTGGAAATATATTCAGCGCTGTTCCTATTCAAGTTCCGCCAACGGCAATATTTGAAAATATTACTTTCAGCTGCGCAGATACAGCTATTTATGGAATTACACGACAAAATTTCATTTCAAGCTACTACGACCCGTTCCTAATGATTGACATGGAGGTGCTTGATTCAACGACATTCAGACTTTCTCGAATAAATCCGAATACTGGTGAGGTTACTTTTGTTTCTCCTTACAATATTGGTGTAGGAGGGAATTTAACAGGCGGTTCTTTTATAGATCCCAACACAATGACCTTTTTCTTTAGTCATGGCAATCAAATTGTAGGTGTATCCTTGATAACGGGATTAATCACTTCTTCCGTTGAGAGAACTTTTCCCGATGGTGGTTTTACGTTTGACATGATGAGAAGCTCAATGAATTGTTATGGCGCCTTGCGAATGAGAGAAAATACTGCTTCTCTTGCTGAAAATACAGAGACGATGTTCAATGTTACGCTTTATCCAAACCCCGTTGATAATGTGTTGTCATTTTTGGTGGATTCGTCAATCAATAAGGTGGTAATTCTAGATTGCAAAGGCGTTTTGATGTTTGAGACAAACCAACAATCAATCAATATCGATAACCTGCCTAGCGGAATTTATATCGCAAAAGTATGGCTGAGCAATGGAGCTATGGCAGTAAAGAAATTTGTAAAAAATTAGCGTTGATTGATGAATATCAGGGGTTGGTTTATTCAACTCGAGATGCTCATTATCAATCAATACCGTTTTGAAAACGGTCTTCGAACCCGACTAGGCAGGAAGCAGCGGGTTTATCTCCCTGTAGCCTAGGATCGGTCGGTATATCTGCGTGGTATACTTTCCAATAAAGTATCCCCCCGACCAACTCCATCTTTCCTAACTTCAAAATCCTCTTGACCTTCGTGCGCAAAAAGACGCACTATGAATTTACAGGAGAAGATGTTTGAAGAAGTTGAGAGTTGGGTTTCTTCG
>Ga0169931_10013738_pt1 | contig 11022 bp, 12 predicted proteins | sample Kivu_15m_20L_FD_129675 | JGI IMG/M metagenome (GOLD analysis project Ga0169931, IMG submission 129675) | Freshwater microbial communities from Lake Kivu, Western Province, Rwanda to study Microbial Dark Matter (Phase II) - Kivu_15m_20L... | ecosystem: Environmental > Aquatic > Freshwater > Lake... | reverse complement strand
ATGGATGCGATGAAATGTACTTTGATATCGTTTGACTCGACCATCAAGAGTAATATTTCGGTGGCTGCGCCTATCGATTTGCTGGTGTACCGCACTGACAGTTTGCATACTGAGTGTTATCAACGTGTTGCAGAGAATGATGCTTATTTTCAGGCATTGAGAAAAGGTTGGTCAGAGGGCTTGAAACAGGTATTCCATCAGTTACCTGATGCAGATTGGTGCGCTTAATAAGTTGAATTGTATTAGGCGTTGTTTTTGCCCCAATCCCCATAACCTTTAAATTGCTCAAACACCTGCTGCATTTCAGCATCACTCAGGATATGCGGCTGAGCCACTTGCAAAGCCCGCCAATATTGCTCGCATAGTGTTTCTACTTCTAGTGCCACACTAAGCGCATGTTGTGCAGAGCGCCCAGTGGCAATCATGCCGTGATTGGCGAGTAAACAAGCATGGCGTTGTTGTAAGGCTTGCAAGGCATGGTCAGATAGCGCTTGAGAGCCAAAGAGGGCATAGGGGGCGCAACGTATGCTGTCTCCGCCTGCAACTGCAATCATGTAATGAAAAGCAGGGATATCGTTGCGTAGACAAGATAAGCTAGTGGCAAACATAGAGTGGGTATGCACCACCGCTTGCACCTCAGGTTTGGCTTGATAAATGTCACGGTGAAAGCGCCATTCACTAGAGGGCTTGCCAGCGCTTAAACAGTTTGCTGCCAAATCCATCAATACCATATCTTCTGCTTGTAACTCGGCGTTGGCTTTACCCGAGGGAGTAATCCAAAAGCCTTGCTCACAGCGCAAGCTGACATTGCCCGAGGTACCCTTATTCAACCCTAGCTGTTCTAGACGCTGACACAGTGTGAGTAGTGCTTCTCTCATGCTGACTCCCGATAGCCCGCGGCTAATTGTGATGGGGCAAAGACGCCGCGCTCAGTAATAATCCCTGTCACCAAGTGTGCAGGGGTGACGTCAAAAGCAGGGTTTAGTGCCGGACTTGCTTCCGGCATGATATTCACGCTATTGAGTTTGCCATCTCTATCGATACCAGAGACCCAACGCACTTCGTCAGGGCTACGCATTTCAATTGGAATTTGTTTCAGCGGCTGTTCGACTTGCCAATCGATAGTAGGAGAGGGAACAGCGGCATAAAAAGGAATTTGATGGGCATGGGCAGCCAGTGCCTTGAGATAAGTGCCAATCTTGTTACATACATCGCCATGACGCGAGACCCGATCAGCGCCCACGACGACCATGTCCACTTGACCATGCTGCATCAGATATCCACCTGCGTTATCGCAAATGACGGTGTGCGCGACACCATGCTGAGCCAATTCCCACGCTGTCAAAGAGGCTCCCTGGTTGCGGGGTCGGGTCTCATCCACCCAGACATGGATATCGATGCCGGCGTCATATGCCGCATAAATCGGGGCAAGGGCGGTTCCCCAATCCACGGTGGCCAGCCAGCCAGCATTGCAGTGGGTAAGGATATGTACTGGTTGAAACGGCTTGGCTTTCGCCAAGCTTTGAATCAATGACAAACCATGTTGACCTATGGATTGATTGAGTGCCACATCTTCATCACACAGTTGACTGCATAGCTCTACCGCATACTCTAATCGCTTTGACTCGGCTTGGGTTAATAGCGCTTGTAGTATGCGCTGCACCGCCCAGCTCAGATTAACCGCCGTTGGGCGGGCACTGATTAATTCGTGTGCCGCTTGCTTGAGTGCCTCATCACTGGGATTTTCTGCACATGCTAGCGCCATACCATAAGCACCACTCGCCCCTATTAAGGGAGCGCCTCTTACCTGCATGCTAGAAATTGCATGAATAATTTGCTGATAGCTTTGGGATTGTTCAGTGAGTAACTGATGCGGCAATTTATTTTGATTGATATATTCAACAATCAAAGCTTTATTTTTTGCACCATTTTGGGTAAGCCATTGATGCCAAATGGTCCGATAATTTTTTCCATTAATTTTCATAAAAAATTTGTAAAAACCCTTGCAAGTTAAATGGCTTTCTGAGTGCAAAATTACAATCCACAAAATCTGTGGATAAAAGTGTGGATTGTTGTGTCATAAAATTGTAACTCATGATTTCATATAGGTTTTTTTCATTCGCTTAAAAAATAATCTGATATTTCCCTATTTAAAAACAATGACTTATCGTATGTTATTGGATTATTAACATTTTTTTCAAAATGTTAAAGTAGCACTTTAGCTGGTGTGTATAACTTAGCCAATTTTGGCAAAACTTCACATACATTCTTCGTTGTAATTTCAGCCACTTGCGACACTAATATGCCCCTAAGCTGAGCGAGGACATCGGCAATTTTAAGTAGTTCCTGTGGGCGATTATATTCGCCATTTTCTAGCCATGACGGAGGTATATCAGGCGCATCCGTTTCTAAAACGATACTGTCAAGCGGAAGTTCAGCACAAAGCTTACGAATTTTACTCGCACGCGTATACGTACAAGCGCCACCAAACCCCAATTTAAATCCCATGGCCATCAATTGTTCTGCTTGTTGCATACTGCCATTAAACGCATGCGCAATTCCCCCTCTGACTGGATGCCGACGCAAGTATTTAAGTACATCATCGATGGCTTGGCGTAAATGCAATATCACCGGCAAGTCATAACGTTGCGCCAGTTTTAATTGCGCAACAAAAAATTCGTGCTGCTTATCGCGGTCAAGCGAGGGGACAAAGTAATCCAGCCCAATTTCACCGATGGCAACAAGACGTGGATCCGCTTGGGCGAGCAATTGTTCAAGCGCCCGCAAATCGTCAGCCTGGGCGTGCATGATATACATAGGGTGTATCCCTAACGCATAAACGCAGTGTGGGGACTCAGCTAGTGCGCTGACACGTGCAAAGCTGTCTCGGTCAACCGCTGGAACAACGATGGTCTGCACACCTGCCGCGACAGCTTGTTTAATTAGCTCAGGCTGCTGCCCTTGAAATTCTGCGGCGTCTAGATGGCAATGGCTATCAATCAGCATCATGATATTGTGGACGCGCAATCAGGCGCAGGTCACGCCCAACTTGACGCATATCCTTCCATTGTAACGATACCCGCGCATCCATATTTTGCAGGATAGGTGCGGCAAACATTTCTATAGATTGGCCGCCCATCAGATGCGGGGCAAGGTAGACAATCAATTCGTCTACCAATTTAGCTTGTAGCAATGCGCCATTTAATCGACTTCCTGCTTCAACCAACACTTCATTGATCCCCATTTGCGCAAGATGTTGCATCAGGGCAGGCAAGTCTACTTGCTGTTGTGCGTTGGCAAGTGGCAATAAGGCAATATCGTTTGAGAGTGCTGCGGATGTTTTTGCATCAGATTTCTCCGCACAAGCTAGATTCAATAATGATTGGGCGCGTTGCTGTGCGTCTTGCGCATAGGCAATCAAAGTACTCCCAGAACTCAGTATTTGTGCTTGCGTCGGCATATTGAGCTGACTGTCGACGACCACCTTAAGGGGTTGTCTGGGGGTAGAGATATCACGCACATTCAATCTGGGATTGTCATGGATGACGGTACCTATGCCAGTCAAAATGGCACAAGATTGCACCCGCCAATGCTGTACATCTAAGCGCGCCTCTGGACTGGTGATCCATGCACTTTGACCATCGCTGAGAGCCGTTTTGCCGTCTAGACTGGCGGCGATTTTGACTCTGACCCAAGGACGTTGATGGCGCATGCGTTTAACAAAGCCCATATTCAATGCTTCGGCTTGATCTTGCAGCAAACCGACTGCAGTGGCTATGCCGGCTTGTTGCAGTTGGGCTAATCCTTGGCCCGCGACCAGCGGATTGGGGTCTTGCATGGCGGCGATTACTTTGCCTACTTTGGCCTCTATTAGCGCTTGGGCGCAGGGCGGGGTGCGGCCATGGTGACTGCAGGGCTCAAGCGTCACATATACCGTGCTGCCAGCAATTTTGTCCGGGTGATGTTGCATGGCGTCACGCAAGGCGTTGACCTCTGCATGCGCTTGTCCAGCTTGAAGATGAGCACCTTGTCCAATGATTTGATCTTGCTGCACGATAACGCAGCCTACCCTAGGGTTGGGGCTGGTGCTATACAAGCCTTGTTGCGCTAGTTTCAGCGCTTGGGACATGTAGCGATAATCGACAGCGGTCCACATCATGATTTATGATTTTTTGGGGCGAGCTTTGCTGGGTTTGTCTAGGTCGCGAATAACGTCACTAAAGTCGTCGACATCTTGGAAGCTACGATACACAGAGGCAAAGCGGATATAAGCTACCTTGTCCATGAGTTTTAATTCTTGCATGACAATCTCGCCCAAGTCGCGACTGCTGACTTCACGTTCACCGCGTGCCAAGATTTTTTGCACGATGTGCTCAAGCGCGCGATCAACATATTCAGTGGGAACGGGACGTTTGTGCAAAGCACGGGTAAATGAGCTACGCAATTTTTCGCGCAGAAATTCCTCACGCGTGCCGTTTTGTTTGACTACTTGCGGCAGTTGTAAGTCAGCTGTCTCATAAGTAGTAAAGCGTTTGTCACATTGGCTGCAGCGACGGCGACGACGAATTGCGTCGCCTTCGTCATTGACGCGAGAGTCGATTACTTGGGTATCATCAGTCCCGCAGAAAGGGCATTTCATCGACGAGTTCCTTTATGCGAGCGACTGATGCACTCAGCCACTTAGGCTCCGTAAACCGGAAATTGGGCAGTCAGGGCATGCACCTTTTGTTTGGTGGCTTCAATCACTGCACTGTTTTCTGGGTTGTCCAACACATCAGCAATCAGATTCGCCACTTGAACGGCTTCTGCTTCTTTGAAGCCACGGGTGGTGATGGCTGGAGAGCCAATGCGGATACCTGAGGTGACAAATGGACTTTCTGGGTCATTCGGAATCGCGTTCTTATTCACCGTAATATGCGCTTGACCCAAGAATGCGTCAGCAGCTTTACCAGTGAGGCCTTTAGGACGTAAATCCACCAAAAACACATGGGACTCAGTGCGGCCAGAAATAATACGCACGCCGCGCTGTGCCAAAGTTTCAGCCATGACGCGCGCATTCACTACCACTTGCTGTTGGTAGGCTTTAAAGTCAGGTTGTAACGCCTCAAGAAACGCGACTGCTTTGCCCGCAATCACGTGCATCAACGGGCCGCCTTGTAGGCTAGGGAAGACATTGGAATTCAACATTTTTTCATGCTCGGCTTTGGCCAAGATAATGCCGCCACGCGGACCACGCAGGGTCTTGTGTGTGGTCGAGGTGACAAAGTCAGCATGAGGAACAGGATTGGGATAAACGCCACCAGCAATCAGGCCAGAGTAATGCGCCATATCGACCATAAAATATGCACCCACCTTTTTAGCGATTTGCGCCATACGCTCCCAGTCAAAACACAAAGCATAGGCAGAAGCACCGCCAATTAACAGCTTGGGTTTGTTCTCGACAGCCAAACGCTCCATCTCGTCGTAATCGATTTCTTCTTTTTCGTTTAGACCATAGGCCACGATATTGAATAACTTACCCGACAAGTTGGCAGGGGAGCCATGGGTCAAGTGACCGCCATGACCAAGATTCATGCCCATAATTGTGTCACCCGGTTTTAAGATAGAAAAGTACACCGCTTGGTTGGCTTGTGAGCCTGAGTGCGGCTGCACGTTGGCATATTCAGCACCGTATAAGGCTTTGACTCGTTCAATCGCCAGTTGCTCCACTTGATCGACAAATTCGCAACCACCGTAAAAGCGTTTACCAGGATAGCCTTCGGCGTATTTATTAGTCAGTTGTGAGCCTTGCGCCTGCATCACTGCAGGGCTGGTGTAGTTTTCAGAAGCAATCAACTCAATGTGCTGATCCTGACGAACACGCTCGTTCTCAACATATTTCCATAATTCTGGATCAACGACGCTCAAGGTTTTACTGGTGCTAAACATAATCTTTTCTCTAATTAACGGGTGAAATTGGGAGTAAAAAAACCTGCATATTTTAGCACATCGCAACAAGTTAAGATGTGGCAGGGAACGTATAATTCAGGGGGCAGCTCTCAGTATTAAGCACATGAGTAAGTGAGTATAGAGAGGAAACTGAAGGATTAATTCCATCGACTATGCCATGTATTGAAAATGAATGGCTGGATAAAACCGTATGAAAAAGTTTGGAGTAACACCATGAAATGGACAGATGTACAACAAATCGCTGAATTATTGCTCGACCATCACCCAGATGTAGACCCGCAATTTATTCGTTTTACTGATTTACACACGTGGGTGATGGCCTTGCCGGGCTTTAGTGACGACCCTAACAAAAGCACTGAGCGTATCCTAGAAGCCATCCAGCAGGCTTGGATAGACGAGGTTTAAGTAATCACTGTCGGTTTGTCGCGACCGGTAATCGCTTGCAATTGCGTCAAATTCAAGGCGATTTTAATCAGTTCTTTGAGCAATTCCTGTGCGTCCAAGGCATGGCGACTAGTGTCTGGTTCATATGCCTCGAGATAAATGCGCAGTGTCGCGCCTTCGGTGCCTGTACCAGAGAGACGGATTACGATGCGTGAGCCGTCTTCGAATAAAATGCGCAAGCCTTGATTGCGACTGACCGAGCCATCAATCGGATCGGTATAACTAAAATTGTCGCAAGCATGCACGCGATAACTGCCTAATTGTTGACCGCGCAGATGGGCGAATTGCTCGGTCACATGTTGCATCAACTGATTGGCTTGACTCACCGGCAAATCTTCATAATCCAAGCGCGAATACACATTGCGACCAAATTCACGCCAATGCGCCATCACGATTTGCTCAACCGATAAGCGTTTCACCGCCAAAATATTCAGCCAGCACAAGACTGCCCATAAACCATCTTTTTCTCTGACATGGCTAGAGCTGGTGCCAAAACTCTCCTCACCACATAAGGTCACTTTGCCCGCGTCCATCAAGTTGCCGAAAAACTTCCAACCGGTAGGCGTTTCAAAACAAGGAATATTCCGCGCTTTAGCGACACGGTCCACCGCACCACTGGTCGGCATAGAACGCGCCACGCCGGCAATCCCATCGCGATAGCCACGGATACAAGTGGCATTGGCGGCAATAATCGCCAAGCTATCTGAAGGCGTGACAAAAAAATGTTTGCCCAAAATCATATTGCGGTCACCATCGCCATCTGATGCCGCACCAAACTCGGGTGCTTGGGCACCGTATAAAATTTCTACCAACTCATGCGCATAAGTCAGGTTGGGGTCGGGGTGACCGCCACCAAAGTCGGGTAGGGGATTGCCATTCATAATACTGTCGGCTGGCGCGCCCAAACGACGGATAAAGATTTCACGGGCATAAGGACCGGTCACCGCATGCATCGCGTCAAACTTCATACGGAAACCAGCAGAAAATAAAGCCTTAATGGCGGCAAAATCAAAGATCTCCTCCATCAAGTCGGCATAGTCATGCACGGCATCGATGACCTCAACCTGCATATCCCCCAATGTATAAGTGCCTAATTGGTCTAGCTCAATATCGGCAGCCTCGAGGATGCGGTATTCACGGAGTTGTTTAGCACGCTCAAAAATCGCTTCGGTGATTTTTTCTGGGGCAGGGCCGCCATTTTGAATATTAAATTTAATGCCAAAGTCACCATCAGGACCGCCTGGGTTATGACTGGCTGATAACACCATACCGCCAAAGGCTTGATGCTTGCGTATCACACAAGACTCAGCAGGTGTCGACAGGATACCCTCCTGACCTACCAAAACTCGACCCACACCATTCGCTGCGGCCATCTTTAAGATGACTTGAATCGCCTCGCGGTTATAAAAACGACCATCGCCACCCAAAACAATGGTCGCACCGGCAGGCACTTGCACCGTGTCAAACACGCTTTGGACAAAGTTCTCTAGATAGTGTGGCTGTTGGAAAACCTTGACGCGTTTGCGCAGGCCAGAAGTGCCCGGTTTTTGGTCATTAAACCCAGGGGTGGAAATGGTGCGTATGGTCATGCTTATGCTCTCATCTAGTCATATAGCTTACAGTTGACAGTTTAGCGCATAGTCTTGATAATTGCCGCCTCTTCAAGCTTCTTTCTGGGGGAGATTAGCTCAGTTGGTAGAGCAGCGGACTCTTAATCCGTTTGTCCGGGGTTCGAACCCCCGATCTCCCACCAAATCAAATTCATACAACGTTTTTCTGAGTTGCACAACGCTTGCACAGTTTAGATTGTGTTTAAGTGTGGATTTTTTGCACACTTAATCAATTTGACTAACAAATTAATTAGGCACCGAAGCGTGTTATGCTTAAACAAAAGGCTTAAGACTGGGCTAAGGGAAAATGCCTAAATAGTCAACTGGCTGTTAAGCTCAAGCAAATATTAACATCCATAAAATCGCCAGTGCACTGAAGATAATGACGTTGAGTGTCATCCTCATTCCAAAGATACGAAAGCGATAGTCCTCTTTAACTTGACTCAGTCCATAGGCATGTAGGCTTCTTCCACACAGCAAGAAAAAACCCAGCGCATTTACAAGTAAAGGATGGGTGCCTAGGTTTTCTGACATAGCAATCAGCAATAACCCAATGGGCACATATTCAGAGAAATTGGCGTGCGCTCTAATCGCTCGTTTTAACTCTGTATTATCTCCATCCCCCAAGGCCGTTTTCGCTTTTCGGCGCAGTTGTATGGTGCGTGTGCTCAAACGAACAAAAAATAAACCGAGTAGTGCAGCATAGAATGCGGTGATGCTGATATGCATAGTGATCTTTAAAGTTAGTTGAAAAGTGTGTTCATGCTATCACTCTGAACTGATCTTGTATATTTTCTTGCTAGAACTAAAGCTTGAGGTTTTTGTTCTATAAAAAAATAAATTGAGTAATGCTTACTGAATCGACAATTATATAAAAATAGATGTTTCATTTATATATAACGCAAATTCTTGATTTACCTATTGAATAAAAAAGGATGTGATGTAATGAGTTACTCAATACGAACATTGTACTTGGCAGGTGGCTGCTATTGGGGGATGGAAGAGTTATTTAGACAAATCCCTGGAGTTGTTAGCACTGAAGTAGGATTTAGCGGTGGCCATGTGGTCAATGTTTCCTATCGAGAAGTGACCGCAGGAACAACGGGGCATGCTGAAACCTTGCGCGTAGATTTTGATACAGAGCAGGTGACGCTAGCGCATTTATTGTTCGAATTTTTCCGTATTCATAACCCTACGACGCCGAATCAACAGGGCAACGACAGAGGTAGCCAGTATCGATCGGCGATTTTTTATCTGGATGCGGAACAACGTAAAACAGCTGAAGCAGTGATTGCCGCCGTCAATGCCTCGGGAGAGTTGGGCGCGCCATTGGTGACACAAGTCACTTCATTCAATGGGTTTTATCCGGCAGAAGAGAAACATCAAAAGTATTTAGTGAAAGTGCCAGATGGTTATACCTGTCATTTCCGTCGTCAAGCAGATTTGGGCGAATCGACGTTTGTTGCTTAAGTCGGATTTTGACTGTCTTGATATTGTTTGATGCTGTCTGCGATATCCCATTCGCAACCGCCGCATCCTGAGATGGCCCCGGTATATCGAGAAATAGCCTCAACATCCATCCCTTGCTGAAATAAAGTGATGACTTTTTTGCGGGTAGTCCCGCTACATGGGCAGATAATTTCGTTTTCGTCTTGCATTGTAATAATTGTCATTGCTGATATAGGCAATAGAGGGATATTAAAAGTATAACGTTCAATTTAAACAATAAAAAAGGGAGCAATTGCTCCCTTTTTTGATATCCCTAAGGATTACTTATTCATTACGTACATTGTAACTTCAAAGCCAAAACGGATTTCTGTAGCAGCTGGTTTAGTCCACATAATGTTTCTCCTAATTTATTAATTTGAACAGATAGGACAGGTGCAACCATATACATGTTTGAACCAGCCTATATTTGTTTGTTTACGAAGCTTCATAGTGTTAATGACGAATTACTTGTTCATTACGTACATGGTCACTTCGAAGCCAAAACGCATTTCTGTAGCAGTTGGTTTAGTCCACATAACGAGCTCCTTAAAAATTAACAGCGACATGCTGTAGTTACAATCTATGAGTTGCATTGTATAGAAGTGTTCCGTCAACACCGTATTGCGCTTCATTAAACACGGCTAATGATTTTCATGAATGTAAACAAAAAGACCTGACTAAATCATGATAATCTAGCCGCCTCTGAATACGAGGTCAGCATGAGTTTTCTTTTTGATATCACGCCTGCAGAGCTTCAAGCGATAGAACTATCCATCAAGGTAGCGGCTTACTGTGCATTGATCATTACTATCCCTGCGATTGCCATTGCTTGGGTTTTGGCACGCAAAGACTTTGTTGGTAAATCTTTATTGGATGGCTTGGTGCATATCCCCATGATACTTCCGCCAGTCGTCCCCGGTTTTCTTTTGCTTACCTTATTTGGCAAACAAGGCTGGCTTGGTGCCATGTTGCACCAGTACTTGGGTATTAGTCTGGCTTTTACCTGGCTGGGTGCTGTATTGGCTTCTGCCATCATGGCCTTTCCGCTGATGGTGCGCTCGGTTCGATTATCGTTTAGTCAAATCGATCAGGGCTTGGAACAAGCTGCGAGTACGCTGGGTGCATCCCCAAGCAAAACATTTATGAGTATTAGTTTGCCATTGGCTTTGCACGGTTTGCTCACAGGCTTTATTTTGGCATTTAGCCGCAGCCTCGGAGAGTTCGGCGCCACCATTACCTTTGTTGGCAATATTGAAGGTGAAACACGCACCTTGCCCTTGGCCATTTATAGCTATACGCAAATGCCGGGCGGCGAGCTGATCGCTATGCGTTTGGTGATTTTGTGTGTGTTGATTTCTTTACTGGCATTGGTTGCCAGTAATCTTTGTGAGCGCTGGATGCTGAAAAGAGTGGGGCGTTAATGTTACACCTCGATATTCAATATAGCCGTCGCGATTTTCAGCTTGACGCCAAGCTCGATTGGCAAAGCCAAGTATTGGGAGTGTTGGGACCATCGGGTGCAGGCAAAAGT
>Ga0169931_10013737_pt1 | contig 11024 bp, 4 predicted proteins | sample Kivu_15m_20L_FD_129675 | JGI IMG/M metagenome (GOLD analysis project Ga0169931, IMG submission 129675) | Freshwater microbial communities from Lake Kivu, Western Province, Rwanda to study Microbial Dark Matter (Phase II) - Kivu_15m_20L... | ecosystem: Environmental > Aquatic > Freshwater > Lake ... | reverse complement strand
CTTTGTTACCTATACCGCTTTAGCTCAATCTAGAGATGGTGAAAGAATCACTAACGAATTCTAAGTTTAAATGAAAGTACATAATTTTTGTTTAAGGGCCATGCGCGATTCTAGATTTTATTATTCGAAGCTAGACATCAAAGGTGACAGTTTCTTCATATTTGAATTATAGCCGATTATTAACATACGATGCACTTATTAACATACCATGCACTTATTAACATACGATGCATTTATTAACATACGATATGCATGGATCAATGCTGCGCTTAATGCTGTGAGGTCAAAATCAACCCAGTAAGAATACTATAATTCATCACCTCCACCGTCTTCTGTTTCTGCTACTGACTATACGTCTCCAACCTATCATACATCTCCATCAATTCAAATATCTGCCTCTTTTTTTATGGATCTTTGGTCTACTTGAGTGTCTTGTTGAGGTCCATCAATTTCTGACTATACAGATCAACCAAATTCCTCTCCTTCTTCAATGTCTTACCAAGAGTAGTCTCGCCTTTCGAATCTTGCATGAATAACGTATCAGCACAATATTTTTAAAGCGGACTTATTTACATCTTGCACTTGATTTCTTTTTCTTTCTTGAATAATTTAGTCACGTTATCTTTGTCTTTACCCACGAAGTAAAATAGGGAGTATGGTGCACCTCGTTAATCGCAGGCTTTGTTCATCATTTTGACGATGTTTTGATCTACACTTTGCTACGAACCCATGAGATACCAGCCTACTAGGATGAACTATTAGTAGTAGTTCATGTTTTATTTAGCGCGGCGGAGACGAAGGGAGTTGTAGTAGGTCATGTTTGTTATAAGTTCGTTTGAAGAGTCAATGTTAGTGCCGATAGGGGAAGTAAGAGATACTTTGAGAGTAAGCTACTATTGAAGAGCATAGAGCAGACCATAGGAAAGCCCCATTTTTGATGGCACATTTTTAATGTGATAAGTCGTCATGGCCACCAGACTCATAGGGTTGATCACTATGTTCTCCATAATGTATATAAAGATTTATCTCTCTTAAACGTGATATGCTATAACTACACCGTAAAACAAAGAGTTATATCTTTATACTATATTTGTATATTTTAATAGTAATTGGTATTGTATTTAAATGAAGCTTGGTTGATCAGATATCACCATGACCAGTTATCAATCTGAACATTGTTGCCAACTTGAGCAGTTGTAGCTGCCTTGGGTTAGTGCTTCATTTCCTTGCTGAAATCAGAGAAATCAAGCAGACCTTTCTCAGTGTTAGATAACCAGTTGACCTAACTACAAATAATGGTACGTTTGAGGCAGTGTTGACGGTGTTGAAGTTGCCGAACTCTTACTACTGTTTCTTATTTACAGTAGTACTCAGCGTGAACCCTGTACTAGCTTGTTGTGGTCGTTGTTGCTGTTGTTGCTGGGGGTATTGTGTTTGATTGGGATTATATTGTGGTGCTCCATATTGAGGAGGAGAGTACTGAGGAGCACCGTATTGAGGAGGGTATTGACCGAATGCATTCTGAGGAGGTTGATTGAATGCATATGGATTTGGGTTGGGATATACTTGAGCTGGGAATTGTTGAGGTTGCATGTATGGATTTGGATTTTGAGGAGGATATGCCATTTGTTGAGGAGGAGCGAAAAAGTTTTGGGCTGGTGGTTGTTGAGGGTATGCTTGTGGAGGTGGCTGTTGAGGGTATGCTTGTGGAGTGGGCTGCTGAGGGAAGGCTTGAGGTTGTGGTTGATAGACTTGAGCAGGAGGCTGGGTGTACTGTTGAGGCTGAACAGGCTGAGCTGGAGCAGGAGTAGTAGATCCTCCAAATCCAAGATCAAACCCATCTAGTCCAGTATTGGTTTTAGCTGTGTTTACTTGAGGCTGAACTTGAGGTTGAACCTGAGGCTGCGTCTGAGGCACACTGGGTCCACTACCAAAAATATCATCATCAATCAAGCCACCTTGCTTACTGACCACAGGCTGAGCTACACTCTGAACTGGTTTAACCGGCTCCTCTTTCTTCTCCCCCGGTTTGCTCAACTTCGACGCAATCTTCTCAAAAGGTTTCCTAGTCTAAGCCACTATATCAGGTTTCTTCTCCTCTACAACCTTATTCGTTGGTGCATTTCTCTATTCCTCTTTTTTATCCTTATACTTATCCAATGTAGATTTATTGTATGTATAATCCCCGTATACTCCCAATCCCTCATTACCATAATTATATGATGAAGACTCTTTCTTGTTTTTTGAACTATAACTGTCATAATTGCTACCACCACCATACCCTGATCCTCCATACCCTGACCCTCCATACCCTGACCCTCCATATCCACTGTTATTCCTACCACCATCGTATGAACCAGAATTACCACCAACTACATTCGACATCGTCTCTCGTATTTTCTTAGCCTTCACTCGCTACTACTCTAATAGCTATTAGTTTGTCAGCAAGTTCACGATTATCTTGGCTCTTTAACGGACTAGGTTGTAAGATAGTTACTTGAATCGCCACGGTCTACTCCTTCGGTGTATTTGGTGAAATTCTAGAAACTTCTTATTTGATAGACATCGTATTTGAAAGTATTGATCACACTTGGTGGACCATTCTTCAACAAGAATTAAATCAAATTAAGTGTCTACATGCTACCATATGTACCTTGAGTACTTTTTTCCAACTCTTGCTTTTCTTCAACTTATCCCAAATAAACTAACTAATCCTCTGCCATTTTTAACTGTATGGTTAAAGAGTTACTAGTTGTAAGCGGCGTTGGCAATATCATGAAGGATGTGGGTTGAGGTCTGCCAGTTCTATTCGGAGACTGCCTCGACTAGTCTTTAGTCGAGTTAATCACCACCGATTTTTGCATTGCTGAGTAAGGATGGAGGTACAGGAAGCTAGCTGCGTCTTTGATCTTTCCGATCATATATTTAAATAATGAATATATAACCTTCACCAAATATTCACTTAAAAATAGGGAAGAGCATACAAATTACAATTATACAAACTATATATAGATTTAAAGATGGTTTGTAGAATTATTTTTAGTTATTTGATCGTTCTGATGTAATTTTGATGGGAATCGCTTCAAAAGATTAAAATAAAAAACAATCATATTCTTGCGTACTAACAAGAATGACTCCTACCACTCATGCCTTGCATTCCAGCCCTATATGCCCATCCATCGACTCTTTTTTCCTTCTTTTATCGTTTTTCTTGAGCTTCTTCGACCAAATCTTGTGCAACTGACAGCAAGGCTTCAAGTTCGATGATCCTTTCCCTCAAAACATCATTCTATTCAATCGCCTAGCACAAAGAAACCTTTAACTATCGTTTTTAGTACTACTAGTTAGCCTCATGCTGGTCACTCGTGTCCACTGCCACGTTCAATTAAGTTTTACCTGGCAAAGCTGTATTTTGATGATTTTTAGCGTCCCTGACCTTGACTTGCCCTTTATTCCTATCCCCTTAATACTTGTTGTTATGGTTATCCATGTATGTAGTTTAGTGTTAAGTGTGAATGTGTTATGGGCATATAAGGCGCCCATTCTGCTACTTTTATATGCGCACTGCCATATAGTGACCGCTTTATTATGACACACATTATAGACTGAATTGAGTAGACTAGTGCATTCTGACTCAACACACCCACAACATGTTATATCATATCTTAAACACAACAACATGAACACCCACCAATGCTGTAAAGTGCATACCATTAACTATGATGGCAAACAAATTGAATGTCGTGTCTCGAGGTAGTCTATTGATTTCACCTCACTCAAGGCGCCATCAAAACTTAAAAAAATACAAAAAAGTTGGTCTAAATTGCTTAAAATTGACTCAGAAGGCAATTAGACTGTCGGTCCGCTTTGTTTCGCTTAGGTGCTTCACAAAATGGAAAATGATCTCGTTGAGCTCAAGGACAGAATCTCACTCAAGATGGGAAAAAAGTTCAAAAAAAGACTATAGAACCAGACTTCTCCCAAATTTACTTGTCAGTTTTGCGGAAAAACCTTCGGGAAATCATGCGCTTTAGGCGGTCACATGTCAAAAATGCATTCAGGCATGCGCCGAGTCCACTCCACATCTGCCATAAAAATATAGGCATAACAGAGCGACTAAATATGGCTGAACCCCTAATACTAGTAGGACCTCATGGGCTTCCTTTGTGAATGATAGATAGAGTTTATCAATATAATACATCTATAACAAATATCAATAAATCTAGCAAGATGAGTTTAGCTATAATCTCTCCTGGAATATCATAAAACGGTAACGATGTTTCGACATTTGGTTAAGTTGCGAGATCAGGTTTAAAATTAAGATTTTTTATTAAGGTTGGTGCTAACGAGTACAACCTAGTACTATTATTTTTTATTGAGGTAAGTTTTGTAATATGGAGGAAGATATTTTGACCTATAGGGATGATTGATTGAAATCTATTATTACTTGTTTGATGTTTTTGAAAGGAGATATGCCCCAGAAAACACAAAAAATGAAGTTTTGAGGGTCATTCTAAAGCTATTACCTGTACACCGGCATAACGAACTATACTAGCTGTTACTAAAATTTCATCATCGCCTCATAATCTTAAAATGTAAAAACTAAATATACAATAAAATACACGATTTATCGCAGAAACCTGTTTTTTTACACAGCATTTTAAAGCTGTTAGGAGTTCTGGCTTAGATCTCCTAACTGGTACCAAACCACATCTAGAGATCCCTCTGGGAAGTTATATTTTTTAAGTTTTTATTAACGAATACATGAAGCTGATCTTCCTGAGCCTTAAGGACGATTTACTATTTTTTTAGGCTGATCAAAGCTATAACCATGTAAAGAACATAATTTTTATCACGTTTGTTTATAAAAAAGTTGTATATTTCATAGACAAAAGGAATAGGCATGTTTCTACATATAAATAGCTGTACTTGGCAAAGATTGTAAGTATTTATTGAGTTACCACCATCGACAAAGGAATCTAGCTGCTTTTGAATATATCAAAAATTTGTGGAAGATGAAATTTAAGTAAAATTTGAGCCAAATTTATCGCCAAAATAGCATGAGGTAGTTCTTTACGTTTTTGTATAGTCTTTTGAGTCAATACTCTAGGAAAACATTTTTTCATGAAAGAGTTAAAATACGCATAACACTTGCGCGTCTCAAAATCATTTCTTCTCAACAAAGCAAAAGGTATTACAACTTATAGCAATCCTTGTTGGTAATTGAGATTGTTTTGAGTGCAGTAGAAAGTGACGATTCTTCTGAGTAGGTCGCGGGTGGATTGTTTTGTAAAATATTCCTAGTTGGCTCTGGTTCTGACTAAATCTTTTTATAGCAGTCTGGATATTTTGATGACTACTCTTGGCCTTAAAAGACAAGATCTCTGTTCCACTTGCGGTACATCTAACTGTCGATAAAAATGTTTTCGTCTTTTAGCAGAGTAGTCCAGTTGAGCTTCTTCGGAGCTATCAAACTTTCTTCTTTAAGTGGCGATGATTACATGATATCTGAAGTATTAGGGTCTTCTTTGAGCATGACTATTTATTGAAGGTTATTATATTATTTATCACTCATGTAGTAATAAAAACTGAGTTAGAAACGTAGTCAGAGCAGTATCGCCAAAAAACCAAGTTATTTAGATTTCGATTCATTCATGCGCAACACAATCGCTTCAGCTTTCGTGACTGCAGTATAAAACCCAACGCTAATAGCAAGACCAACCTTACAATAATCCCAATAACTCATAACCAAAAACTACACTAAAATAAACAAAATAGTAGATTCAATCTAGTAGCATATCGTACAGAGAATGCAAAATTACTAGGAAGATGTGTTTGGTTTGGTTAGAAATTAAATGCAAGAAATGCATGATTAGACTCAAAGATTGGTTGCTGATCTTAATAAAGCGATTTTACAGAAAAATACTGAGAACTAGATATGGAAGTTGAGCAATTAACTGGATTATTTTAAAGCACAGGCACATATTTTGCTGGAATAAAATAAAAAATTGAAGTAGAAACTCAAGTATCAAAATCAAGAAATAATGGCTTTCAAGGTAGAGATATAAAACAGTGATCTGACTATGCAGAAACTCAAGAGAGGATTCCAGAGATAAAAGAAAATGAGATTTAGAATGATGTAGTCTTTAAAGGATTCAGTATGCAAGAAAGGCTAGAATCAATAGGATATTTAAAACATCACAGTTTCAGAGACGAGGAAAGAGAAAAAAGCAACTAAATTAAAAACTTAGGGTTGGCAATAAATGAGTAATAAACTTGAACAATCAAGAGTAGATGTACAGTTAGATGGTTTTATGGTCAGAAGCACTCCTAAAAGAAGTATTGTCAATCGATAAAGAGATGTATCTATCTCTAAGGAAAGTCTTCCTAGTCTGGGACTTGATGAGTTAAATACCCTATAGAATGATCTGCCCAAACTAATACTCAGAAAAATATAGAGTTTTGCTATACCATAACAGCCGTCTAGTGTCAAAGCGGCCTCCAACGCCGTTAAACACAATAAAGCAGTTCAAACAGAATAACCTAAATAACTATAATTTCAAAAAAGTTCACAACTATTCAAAAACTTACCTAAAAGCAGACAGTTTTCATCTAAATTCCAGGCTATAAAAAGCGACACTCATCGCAAAATATTCACAAAAACCTAATAAAAATAGCAATAAAAAGTTGTAGTGAATCTATTTTAACAAATGAATTCTTATTCAAAATAAAGAAAAAACTCAAAATACATGAGCCAAGCATTATAGCGAAACAAAATAGAAATAAAAAACAGTGCCAATTTGAGAAGCAATACAAGCTATCATTGATTTTTATATTATAAAAATATTATCAATTATTATTGATTTGAAGTTTAAAAGTAATGTGGCTTACTAAAAATAAATAAAATTTATTATTCGAGAAGAAAGTATGAGCAATTAAAAAGTTGCTGATGATAAATAAACTCTAGAAGATTCAAACTTTTAAGATTTATCAGTCAATCACAAGCAATATAAATAAAGCAAGCTGTCAGTACATCTCTAATAATACCAACTATTTTTTGGAGATCTAGTGTCGCCCTCGAAAACAAAGTTACTCAGCTTGCTAAAATAAAAGTTAATAAGCTATGACTCAAATAAACAAGGAACCAATTTTTTGACTATATCTTTATAAAAACAAACAAAAAACTACCAGATAGTCAGAATTAAGGTATAATATGGTCCTTTCAGTCTGTATCTGCTGGCACTGAACAATGATTACGTCAGTAGTACACACTAACTTAGCTGTGCTTCGGGCAGTTATGGTAGTGTATACTTTGTGGAACAGACCAAATAAAACTGGTGCGTCAAATGCATATCTTTTTCCTAAACCAGTTTCAAAAAACAGTTCACTTAGACTATAAAATAAATAAGTTTATTGAAAATCGCATCTGCCTTGAATATCGGTCCACATATAGACTCATCTCTGTTCGGGTTCGACCTCGTTATTTATTATGACTGCATCTAGTTCGCTATGTAGCAATGCATCCCTCTACAGTAGATTGAACTTTGCTAGTCTAGTATAAAACTTAATCTAATGATACTGCATTCTTTGATGATCGTGCACATGGACATTAAGCCCTAAAACATGGCAGTTAAGAAAACTACAGGAGAACCTGTGTTTCTGGACTTTGGCCTTTCCGAACTTCTAAAAAATCCCTTAGGAAACACAACTGATACTTTTTATGCTGGAACTGCCAACTATGGCAGTAAGTAGATGATCGAACTAGGATTAAAATAGCAGGGAGGATTAATTGACCTCTACTTTAACGATATGTGCTGCATGGAAACCAGTATAGCTTAGATCTATAACAAAAGAAAGTTTTACAAAATTAGTCAAATATCTTAAATCGATCAAATATTCTAACATAAAACTACTACTTACTAAAAATAACGTCTTATTTCTTATATATTCCAAGGAAAATATGAACTTTTGAATTGTTTTGCAAAGGTGATACTAGTCAAACACCGAGAACTCATTCTCAAATTTATAGCCAATCAGTATTTCAGATAATTATCTTAACCTTTAAAATAGCTTTATTTTCAAAGTGATTATGTCAATAGGGAAAAAAATGTCCGCTTTTCTTATGAACAGCTCAAAGATTTTCCAGTATTCAGCGTCAAAGAAACGAAAAACATCGAAGTATAAAAATAAAGTTAGATGATGAATGCTGTTCCTTAAAAATTTGATGATTTTCGATATGGTTTGATATTATATAACGAGCCGATTAAAAACAAAATAATAATCTCTGAACTCAGTTCTTTTCAAAAACTTACATCCAAAACTAAGATTAATGAACTGGATTCTGAGTAATATTACTTTAAAGTGTCCGAATTCATCGACCTTACATCTGCTCACGCTTCCTTCGATTAAAAAAAATTAGTGGCTTCAATATTTTTATAGACATAAAGTTCTACTTCTGTATGTATCCAGCATTAAAATCCCATATCTGACTGCACTGAGCTTGAGTTATGCAGCAAAACTCTATACTTGTTTCATATTCAAAGCATCAACAAATATTCTTTGCAAGTTCTTCCCACTCTATTTTTAAACCTGATCATTCTTTAGTCTCTTTCAGAATAAGTAATTTTAAACTATTTTTTCATTTTAAACAATTTACCAATAACTGCAGAGTAATACTTTTCGATGTGGATTAGAAGTTTTGGAGTGTTTTGTTGGATCGATTGCAGAATCAACTCTAAATATGTTTCAGAAAGATTATTTAAGCAAATAAATTAAACTATGAAACCGAAGCTGGATCATCTGCCCGATGATTAAAATCATCATAAAAAGATTATCAAGTTGTTTCTTAATTATTAGGAGTAAATCAAAATATTTTAATAGATGCCAGTATCTTTGTATTACTAAATAATGCAGCTTCGTTAAAAAAAGTCTAGTGGCAATCAGGTCTATTTTCACCTTTACGATGCTCTATACATGGTCTTTGTTTTAAGACATAGTCGATTATAAAAGGGCAGTAATTTCACACATGAAAGCAGTCTAACTTTGAAATATCTAGTGCTAATCGATTAAAAAATATCTTTTTTTCACGACAAAATATATTTTTTTCATATTTAGTTCTTCCACGACATAAAAAATAAAAGCAAATAGTAGTACATAGCTGCATTAAAACAAAAATTTAGAATGTGTTTAGGTAACTAACAACTTTTCAAGAAATACCTTGTTTACTGGTATACCATCATCAAATAATTCCAAGATATCTCATGGATCCGTTAGAGGATAAACCTCGAGGATTAAAACGATATTTTATATAACGCTTAGTTAGTCTGGTTTATTTACTAGAACTTTAAGTAGCTGCAGTTCAAAGGACGTCTATAACTTATCTAGCAGTTCAAAAGCACAGTAGGAATGCATTTTAAAGCTTAAAAAATAAATAGCATTCATCAGACGATATTTAACGTCAAAAACATTTATTGTATCATCTATCTTTATTATTATTTGAATCCTGATAGATGCCAATAATAGAATCGAATCTAGCGTATCAGGCCAGCAATCAATAAAATGGATATTGTCTCCAAACAAATCTTACCATCAATTTTCAATAAAAAACCATTGATACATATTCTGTTTGCTAGGGGATTTTATCTTTAAAAAATAGGCTATATTTAATTGGCGATTCAACTTTATCTCGAATATATCAATCTGAGTGACTCTGGCGACAACAATCTCGTGTAATTCGGAGGGATATAAAATTTATTAGAACAAATTTGCTATCTTTTCAGCAAGCACCCTTCTTTAACATAGAAATTTTAAATTCAATAGTTGCTCTACAAAGAAATTGTTCTCAAGTAAAAGGAATAATACCTACTTATTACATCATAGCGAGTTCTTACCTGTACTTTATTTGGTTCGATTGTAAAAGATCGTCACAAATTCATGTATCTTCAATAGAGACTTTGCCTGTTGCTCAAAAATAAACCTATTAAAAATTATTTCCGGAAGTATCAATAGTACCTCTTTCGTCTTTATATAACAGTCAACAAGTTCGAAGATAAAAACCTCGTATAGTAATACTATGCGATCGCAAGCCCTGAGTTTGTGCGTAATTTCATGTTCTCGAATAGCAAAAACAACCCTTATCTGAGCATTTTCGCATCAGTTTTTATAAGATTTTTGCCTGATCACTACAAAAACACTCTTTAAGGCATGCATATATTGCTAATAAATCTCGATAATTTGAATAGAGTTGGAATAACAGCAAGAACTATGATCAAAAACAATACTTACTTTTACTTGAGATCATATCATCAGTATCGTTACTAGCAGAGAGTCAATTTGTGCCTAAATCAACATACAAAAAGACTGAAACGACTTAAATAGTATCATTATAGGCAATACGTTCGACATTGTCTTATCGAAGAATCGCCGCAAGAATTTATAAAAAAAATGGCTAAAAATAAAATTAATTAAAAGATACTTTCGAATCATCAAAATAAATTAATAAGCGCTCTCGAGAGAAGTCTACGAGTTTATTATTTAAAACTAAATATTTACAAAAAATATATATCCCAGCAATCATTATGAATTAATGATATTTCTTTATGTATTAATCTCGTATTGTTTTTTAGAATTATCAGTAAGTAACCATCTATTATATAGTTGCATTTTAATTTTTGTTAAGGCTATGGTAGGATAATATTTATTTAATTTAAGGTTAAACTATTAAAGAAATGATATTTTCGGAGAAACTGAAATCTTCATGCTCAAAAAACGATGGCTCAAAAAATTAACAAAAATTTGGTGGAGCTTAGCTAATCCCCAATATTACAGGTCAAAGAGCGCATGACTAAATCTAGCTAAGTCATCAAATATATAATCACTTTAGTAACGCAAATAATGCAAGATATGCTGGGATTACGAATATACAGTATATAATAAATTGAGATTTCCTTGTCGATGTTCAGGCAGTCTCAAGTACATCCATGAATAATGCTAAATCAGATGAATAATTAAATATTTTATGTATT
>Ga0169931_10013734_pt1 | contig 11024 bp, 15 predicted proteins | sample Kivu_15m_20L_FD_129675 | JGI IMG/M metagenome (GOLD analysis project Ga0169931, IMG submission 129675) | Freshwater microbial communities from Lake Kivu, Western Province, Rwanda to study Microbial Dark Matter (Phase II) - Kivu_15m_20L... | ecosystem: Environmental > Aquatic > Freshwater > Lake... | reverse complement strand
GACGAGTTGGCGAGCCAGTTCGTAGGTGGTGCTACCGCCATCGAGCAGCAGCGTGTCGTGGTCTTCCACGAGGGCTGCGGCGGCGAGGGCAATGAGTCGTTTCTTTTCCCAGGTCTCATCGTCATCGGCGCGTTGGCTTTGGAATTGCCGCACGGTCGAACTAGGACCGGTGAAAAAGACGCCGCCGTGGGTCCGCTTGGCTTCGCCGGCTTCCTCGAGCGATTCCAGATCGCGACGGATGGTCGATTCGCTGACATCCATCGCAGCTCGCAGGTCCGGAACGGAAACGAAGCCATACTGGCGAATCAGATCGCGCAGCTTGGCCCGCCGGGCCATCGAACCTTGGAGAGGATTGGAAGGAATCATTCGAACGCTGACGTTTTTACGTCATTCAGAATTGCATTTCGCCCCAAAAAGACTGCTTTCGGTCTTTATTATGGCTAATTCGTTTCGCTTTACGAGTGAATATCCCACATATTTGGTACTTTTCAATCACATCGGCCGCAAAATTTACCTAGTTTGCGTATTTTTCGGTTCCTGGGGTGGGGAAATCGGGTGTGGGGGTAGCAGGGAGGGTGGTGAAAGGTGGCGGATGGGTGGCACGTCCCTGACGTCTTCGAAGGGCGTGGTGCGGGGTACAATTTCTCTTCGAACACTAACCGAGACCTCTCCCCTGACACGATCATCGATGCCCAGGTTTGGACTCGATGATGCGAAGCCAACCCTGAGCGTTGATTGCTCCATGAGTGGGGAATAACGCAGAGGATCGAGTGAAGTGGGGAGCGTTGTAAACTACTCAGTATTGCTTGGGATCTTTGACTCCCGTTTGGCTAAGTTGGCTTCTAATTCCGCTGTCGCTTCTTCTGGCGAGAGCTCTACGATTTGCCCCTCACGCCAGATGACGATTTCGGTCCCCGATTGGCGAGCTCGCTCGATGACTTTTCGGCAGGCTGCCTCGAATGCCAAATTTGCCTTGGCGATCCATGAGTCTGGAGCATTGCTTCTAATCATTCGATGAGTCCTTACGATGCAGTTGAATACGTTCCCAGCTGTTGTAGTCTAAAACCAGTTCGTTTTCACCGTCAATCTCAGCGATTGGAATTGGCGGGAAAGAAGCGCCGTCAAAAACACAGGTTGTGTTGACAATCGGAATGTACAGATCTAAGAGATTAGCCAAACCGCGAGCATATCTTCGACGTACAACAGTTTCGGGAATATTGTGACCACCTTCGCGCACGCGTTTGGCAACTCTCTGGATTGCCAACTCCGGATTAGGAAGCCAGATAAAGTAAAGTATCACTCGATATCCCAAGCGACGCCACTGGATGACTGAACCGTGGTAGCTCCTCGCAGCCAAGGTGGTTTCAAAAGAAAAGGTCGATCGAGTGGAAACCAACTCGTCGATTCGCTTCAGCAGAAGTTCCGACGCTCGAATGGCTTGCGACTCTGGAGCGAATGGAGACAAGCCAGCAGCGATTAAATCGGCATTTAGAAACTCACGGCACTTGGCGAACGGTTGCAAAAACGTATTTGCAAAGGTTGTTTTGCCAGCGCCGTTGGGCCCTGCAAGGATATAGATTGTAGGTTGCAGAGGTTCGTCCATGAGCTAGCTCGGCGCGATATTTGGAAAAGGGCTTTTCTCAGGTAAATCAACATTATAGCACGGCTGGTGGTTTTTAAGGTTGACTTGAATCATTCCCACCAACAAAGCTCATAATCGTAACGCTTACAACATATCCGGGCTGATGTGCGGTCTCTGTCGGTGAGAAACTTGGATAGCTCAGCCACCTATTCAGTTCGCGTCCTGCGGATTTTCGGAAGCATCCCGACGACGCCATCAAGAATGCAATAGTTCACGATAAACAACCACACCAAATTTGGTTCACGAGCACATGCCACTATTTTCTTGCGTCATGGACGCAATTGTCAGGCAGACAAGTGAGCTTCACAACCATGGACGGTTACCTGTTGACCATGCTCGAGCAGATTGCACGTTGCGAGGTCGCCAAGCGGCCAGGCCGCTTGGAACCTCGCGTCTTATTACGAAGACGTCCTGAATACAAACCGATGATGAAACTTCGAAACCAACTTCGTCGTGAATTACGCAAGCGTTGCACCTGAAATCACTTACGACTCGACAATGCCATTCACTCCTGACACCTTTGTTTTTCCCCTCTCTAAGACTGTCCACAAAGACTAAAAATCGCTTTTTCTGTTTCCGTCGTCGTCGTAGCGCATGTATGCAAAGTAACAAAAGATAAAGAGCAATTGGAAAATCATCACTAAAAAAAGCGCGTGATAAAAGATTGCCAATCCAAAAACGATAACGAGAAAGGCGATCCAATGCCACCGAGTATCTCGCCAAAGGCCTGTCAGTTGATTCATTTGTTGATTACCTCTTCAACGGCTGCTGATTCACATAGTTCGATGAGTGTCTTGAGACCGATCCGGTTGCAGAAGTCGCCGAACCCCTCTCCCACACTTCGCTTTTGCTTGTAGACTGCAAAAACTCTGGTAAGCTCGAAAACGATCTCGTCAGCGGGAACCGTGTCGCGATAAACTTCTGCCAAACGGTTCCCGAGCAACCGGCCACCAAGGAAAAGCGTGTAGCGATCGACGGCCTTACCAACCAACGCCACGTCCGCCGTGTAAGGACGAGCGCATCCGTTCGGGCAACCTGTCATCCGAATCGTGAACCGTTCTGAACTCAGACCGAGCTTCGCCAACACCATTTCGAGTTCATCAATTACCCCCGGGAGTCGACGCTCGCCTTCCGTGATCGCAAGTCCGCAGGACGGCAACGCGACACACGCCATGGCAAATCGGCGAACAAGACTTGTGTTCTCACTTGAACGAATGCCATGTCTTTCTATTATTTCAAGAACTTGCTCTCGTTCATCTGTTTCGACATCACAGAAGATCAGACTCTGATTTCCTGCTAACCGTACTTCTCGGTTAAGTCTTTGAGCGATTTCGCGAAGCGCTGTCTTCATATCGATCGCGTCCGCATTGCGGATGCGACCGTTTTCAATGCACAGCCCGTAGGACCATCGTCCATCTTTTTGCGGCTGCCAACCCATGTGATCGTCAACGCCTCTTACATCGTCGATCGCGCAATCATTCAGTTGAAAACCAAGTACACTTTCGACCTCTTTGCGAAACCGCTCGATTCCCCAGTTGGCAATCAGATACTTCATCCTTGCAGTCTTGCGATCTTCGCGATTACCGTTGTCCCGCTGGACAATCACAACGGCTTTGGCGACGTCGATTGCTTGCTCTGGAGTGCAGAACGCCATCCGTTTGGCGAGAGCCGGAAAGGTCATCTTCTGGCTTGGCGTTGTGCCCATAACAGTTGCAAACTATCTTTCGCGAATTGATCGCTGTCGGATTGTAGTTCCTCAGCAAGACGGCCCGCCAACCAGTTACTTTCCGCCTTAATCTTCTCAACAGCGTTTAGCTTTCCTGACATACTCTTCCCTTTCGTGTAATGTGCGTTCTCGGCTCAAACTAGGGGACGAGTCTAGTTGTATCAATCCGACCGGTTCATTTCACGCGCGATGTCATCGCATCACCGCACAAATCCGGTCAATTGCCCACTCAATCCTCCATTCAATCGTGAAGGCAGACAGCATTGCCATGTTCGTGGGTTATTGTTTGCCGAACTTCCCGGTATGATAGATCCTGTAGCTTCATCTAGACTTCCGCTTTCCTTATGGAAACCAAGCCGTCATGCGTCGTAGCGACTGGATTCCCGATCTAACGCATTACCGCGTACCTTTGTTTGAAGGCATCGCGCAAGCGATCGCCGACGACATTGCCGATGGGAAGTTGCGAACGGGAGATCGTTTGCCGACGCAGAGAACGTTGGCCAAGCAGATCAATCTGGACGTCACCACGGTAGCTCGAGGGTATGCCGAAGCTGCTCGTCTCGGTTTGGTCGAAGCCCGCACTGGATCGGGTACATTTGTACGCGCGTCGACTCGAACAGATACCCCGGCGACTCTGCGAGCCGACCTCGCTGATCGTAGTATGAATCAACCGCCGGAAGTTGCCGATCGTGCGATCATTGAGCAAATGCGAGAATCGCTGAACTCGGTGGGAGAACTCTTTCCACGCATGTTGCGTTATCAACCGAGTGGTGGAACTCCGCAGGACAAGGCCGCGGCGATCGCGTGGTTGGCGCGACGAGGTATTTTGTTGGAGAATCATTCGCTACACGTTACTGCAGGTGCGCACACGGCACTCAGTGCAGTGCTGGCGACCATACTGCGGCAGGGCGGTTCTGTTGCTTGCGAGTCCATTACGTATCCAGGCTTACGAAAAATCGCAAAGACAATCGGATCGAAATTACATGGCTTACCAACGGATGAAGAGGGCATTGACCCGACTGCATTTGCAAAAGCCGCTTCGCAGCATAAGGTCCGCGTTCTTTATCAGAACCCAACACTTCGCAACCCGACGACGCACACCGTTCCGCTGGCTCGTCGCATTGAGATCGTCGAGGTCGCTCGTCGCTACGGTGTCGTGATCGTCGAGGACGACGCTTACGGGTTCCTGCCGGTCAAACCGCCACCTGCTTATGCAATGCTTGCGCCGGAGTTGACCTTTTTTGTTGCAAGCTTATCGAAGTGCATGGGCCCTGGACTTCGCATTGCCTATCTGCTTACACCTCTTGCGATGGAACCAAGCGAGTTTGAAGAGAGTCTGCGAGCGGTATCGGTCATGACGTCGCCATTGACGACGGCAATTGTGACTCGATGGATCGAGACCGGGTTAGCAGACGCAGTCCTCGCTGCGATCCGCTCGGAGACGAGAGCACGTCGTCAGCTTCTCGTTCAGTCTCTACGAAGTGAGTTTGTTGACACAAGTGAAGGTTGTTTCCACGCATGGATACATTTGCCTAAATGCATTGACCGATTGCGTCTAATTGATTGGTTGCGTGGTTAGCCTTTCATGCCCCGGTTGAAGGTCTGCATCAACGTCCGTGGAAGAGCCCCAGTTTGCATCAATCAGACACTTCTCGATGCGAAGCATGGCTCCATCATCACGCCTCCATTCTCGGGTAAGGCAATCCGCAGTGAGCCGCTCCAGACCTGCGTAGATACAGCCCTCGAGTCCACCTGCTTTGGTCGCAACCGCCAGCGTTGCTCGGGCATCTCGCAGAGTAAAATACGGTCGTCTCTGGTCGGGATAAGTACCGTAGTCCACAAGATACCCAGTGAAATCATCCTCCCAAGCGATGATGGCATAAAACAGTAACGTCGCCTGCACGTCGACAAACATCGTGAGGTGGTTGGCTCCAATTGGAACCAGCTACATCGTCGAGGGCGGGCAGCTGGGATACGGATCGAAGCGTGCATGGGACGTCGCGTACTAAAGCCGAAACGCGAGCGACACGGGTCGACGCGTCGCGGCGGGAGGTAAACCGCTCGCAATTTCCTCTCGTGAATCGCCTGTTTACCCGACGCGTGGGGTGGCAAAAACAACAGCTGCTCCTGAATCGATGGGCAGAGCAGGTTGAGATTGAGGATCTGCGACATTCGCGGCTGGGTTACGTGGCAGAGCCGAGCGAGCTCCGTTATGCCAGCCACCTCGCCGCGATCGAGCATGCTTTGATATTTGATTGCCAGTGCCATAAGCCGCGAAATCCTGGGGACGCTGGTCGCGGGCTTGGCTGGCTCCGTCTCGGGGCGAGGCTCCAGTCGCTTGCGCCCACGGGAGGTCGTGGTAATCGACAGTTTTTGGTGGACCGTAATCATGCGGCATCATCCTTTCGTTTGACTTTAAGGGACCGGAGTGCGTCCGGGTAAAAGGTGATTGAGATCGAAGTGTCTTTGGCGTTGAATTCGATCTGCGATACCATCAAGCGAATGAGGCGGCTTTTCTCACGACTGTTGAGTGCTTCCCAGATCGATTCGAAGTCGAGTACGGATTCCGCAATGGCGGCCTTTTCCGTCGTGCGACGCTCCAATTCCGTCAGAGCAGCAAGGACACGGGCCAGATCCGATTCGCACTTGGTGATGCGGACATGTAGATCAGCGATACGGGCGCTGGTCGCCCCGGTGGGGTCGTGGAGAACCGCCAGCTTGCCAATCTCCGCATGGTCTCGCGACAACTGCCGTTCCAACTGCCGGCGATTGGTCTTTAGCTCTTCGGCCTGCTTGATATAGCTGGCCTTCATCTGGGCTGCGACCTGGTTTTGAATCTCCACATCGGCTCCGATGGCTCGGATCTGCTCGATGACCGCTTGCTCGATTTCTCCAGCAGGGAGATTCGGCGACGGACATTTGCCTCGGCCGTTTTTGATAACGTTCGTGCAGGTGTAGTACCGGTAAAGTTTCTCATCTCTGCGGGTGAACGTGTGAACCATTGCCCGGTCGCAGGCGGTGCAGTGCAGCAGACCTTTGAGTAAAGCACCATGCTTGTTGATCAGGTGGTTTCCCTTGCCCCGACCATTCTGTTTGAGTTGCTTCTGGACAGCCTCATAGACCTCTGGTTCGATGAGCCCCTCGTGTTCTCCTTTGTGGATCAGATCCTTGTGGCGAATCAGGCCGGCGTAGAGCGGATTGGTCAGCAAGGCATAGATCGAACACTTGTCGAAGGCCTTTCCGCCCCGAGTAATTCCCTTTTTGGTCTTCCAGACTTTGTTTTGCCAGCCGCGCTTGTTGACCTCGTTCACGACGGGGAGCAGCGAGCCGAGCTCTTGGTACAGCGAGAAGATGCGTCGCACCTGAACCGCTTCCTCGGCATTGACGACCAACTTGGGGCTCGCGTTCGAGCGGTCGACATCGTATCCCAGAATCGGAACTCCACCGGCCCATTTCCCTTTACGGCGCTGGGCAGCGATCTTGTCCCGGATGCGTTCGCCAATAATCTCTCGCTCGAACTGGGCGAAGGACAGCAAGATGTTCAGCGTGAGACGCCCCATCGAATGGGTCGTATTGAACTGCTGGGTGACAGAGACGAACGAGACTCCATGCTTGTCGAAGGTCTCCATGATCCGGGAAAAGTCCAGCAGCGATCGGCTTAGTCGGTCGACCTTATAAACGACCACGCAGTCGATTCGTCCTGTCTTGATGTCCTCGAGCAGCTGGTTGAGCGCTGGCCGTTCCAGGCTGCCGCCGGAGAAGCCACCGTCGTCGTATCGGTCAGGCAAGCATTCCCAGCCTTCGTGCTGTTGGCTGGCAATAAACGCCTCGGCCGATTCACGTTGGGCATGCAGAGAATTGAACTCCAGTTCGAGTCCCTCTTCGCACGACTTCCGTGTGTAGATTGCACATCGGTTCTTTGGCCCCGTGCTTTTTGGTTGTGTGCTCATTGGGTACTCCTCAATCGAAAGAACTGAAATCCGTTGACGTGCGAGCCCGTGATCGTGTTGGCGACCGCGGTGAGCGAATTGAAGATCTGACCCTCGTATTCAAATCCATCTTCCAGGACGAGTACTCGGATCGGCCGGCCTTTGTATTCGCGATGAAGCATCGTGCCGTTGGGTGGCAAGCGAAGATCGCGGACTGGTTTCGATTCGACGGACGCGACGACTACTCGCGACCGTTTGTGTTCGCGTGGAGGTGTGACCCGGACCTCTGAGTCGAGTGCCAGTTCGGCCGCCCGTTTCAAGGCTCGTTCTGAAAGCCCCTCTTCGGCGTTGGCTTGCAGACGCCAGGCGATTCGCCGGATCAGGTATCGCTTGTTTCTACTCCGGCACTTCTCGCCGAAAACCGATTCGAATTTCTCGACCAGTTTTGAAATGGTCATTGTATCCAGCCGCGCAATCTCGGCTGCGGTCACCGAGTCCATAAGCATCTCCCTTTCGTTTGTGTTTTGTCTTCATGTTCACTCTGCCCAGATGACCGCGATCATTCGTCGCCGGCGTCGTCTGGTTCCCCGTCGTCGGGTTGAGACACAGAGAGCCTCAAGTCGGGAGAAACCTCAAGGCTAAGGTCGCCAGGGCTGGCGGAGATTTTGGCTCTTTGATCGAGCACGCGCTGAAGGCCAAGGGCGAGGACTGCCGCAATTCGCTCGCGGCGTTGGCTGATCGAGAGATCCGAGAAGGATCGATTGGTCATGGCATGTTCCACCGGGTTGAAAATCAGAGAGCTGAAGAAAATCCAGCCCACCCGGGTTATGTATGCCGTTGGAGAGTGATCGCGTTCAGATTGTCAATTTGGGAGCGGTTTATTCGAAACTACGAAGCAAGAGCAGTGACGATGTCAGAAGATGCTGACTTGTCGAATCACTCCCGCAATTCATCTTCCGATCAAACGACGTGTTCAGGCTCGCAGAATACATTGCCCCAAGACAATCTCGACGAGGGAATCTCCCACTGAGATAAGTCGTCTGTTGCGACAGCTAATTGGAAAGTGAGTCGATAAGGGCGCGGCAACTGCGACGTGGGCTGCCGGTTGGCGACTAGTTTGCCGAAGAGCCCTAAGAACGCGTCGGTACAACCAATACAACCAGCACAGCCGTACTCCATATCCCGGAGTTCTCGTTCATCCTTTTCACAGAAATTTGTCATTTTGATCTCGGAAACGTATTTTTTCTCGCGAAATTTCCAACTTGCCAGCATCTTCGTGTTCATCTTTATTTTGCTACCACTAGGACTTCAGATGCGCGACATTAAAAGATTTATGATTGAAGATGACGCCAGTACGGCGGTGGAGTATGCGGTAGTGCTATCGCTGATTCTTGTCGTTTGCCTTGTGGCAATTTCGGCGGTTGGCGAGGCCACGTTCGGAGCTCTTTGGGACGCGGTAGAAGCGTTGAGATAGGCCCAATGAGAATCACCAGAAAATCATTGCTCGTAGAACTGCTCTCCGGCTTGCAAGTCATCTGCTTGACGACAGGCCTGATTGGCGGTGCTTTTTGGATAAGAGCCAGCTTGCAAAAGATTGTTCGAAATCAGGTCATCGAAGACAATAAGCTGATTGCGACACAAATGAGCAAGTTGATAGGCAGTCGAACTGACATTGACTCGATCGAATTTGGAAGCGAGGGTTGGGCAAGGCTTCAAGATTTAATCGAAGAGGTCCGTTTGCCAAACTCCGGATATATGTGCATCGCTGATGCTGCGGACGGAAAGCTGATTTGCCATCCTAAGATCAGATCAAACCCTATACTGAAGGAGTTAGACGTCTTCAGAAGCCAGATGATAGTTGGCAATCAAACGTCAACGTTACGGGAGCGGATTGGGCGGTCGAATGATTGGAGACCGTTTTCGGGACTAGTTGGCCGAGGCAATGCGACGGAAATTGTCTCGGTCGCCAAACTTTCTCATCTGGGTAGTGTGCTGTTCGTACACCAAAGCGAACAAGGATATCGGAGGGCCGTCAATCTTTTACTGTTGCCGATCGGCGGAATCGGACTAACAATCGGATTGGCTTTGATCCTTGTTACAAAGAGAGCAAGTGTCGGTATTCTGAACCGCTACGAAAATAAGATTGCGGAAATCAACGAAGGGCTGGAAAAGACGGTCAGCGACCGTACGCGAGCGTTGACAAGAACCCGCGATGCCGTGATTTTCGGACTGGCCAAATTGTCAGAGTCACGGGACAACGATACGGGTGAACATCTAGAACGAATAAGCTTCTATGCAACGATTCTCACTCGTCATCTGGCGAAATTCGTTAACGTGGAACGGCAAATTATTGAAAAAATTGGACTTGCGTCTTCACTTCACGATATTGGTAAGGTAGGAATCCCGGACCAGGTTTTGCTCAAACCAGGAAAATTCACTCCGGATGAGCGTATTTTCATCGAATCCCATCCCCGGATTGGCCAGCATTGCCTTGCAGCCATCGAAAAACAACTTGGTGAAGATAACTTCCTGAGTCTGGCCACGGAAATCTGTGCGTACCACCACGAAAAGTGGGATGGCACCGGATATCCGAACGGGCTCTCCGGTACATCGATTCCGCTATCAGCGAGAATCGTTGCTCTTGCGGACGTATATGATGCACTCCGGTCACGGCGACCCTATAAAGAACCCATGTCGCATGCCAAGGCGCGTGCCATCATCTTACAGGAAAGAGGCACTCACTTTGATCCTCAGGTGGTTGACGCATTTTTGATGGCGGAAGGCGAGTTTGAAGAACTCTCTGAGCGGAATGCCCAAATTACTTTGCCACCTGACGAGTTGCCAATCGCATCAAACGTAGATCGCGGAATCGCGGCAGTACCGTCGACTGGATATGCCTTTGTCTCAGATTTGGTACAGGTAAACGGATCAGCCAGCCTGACCAAAAGCTAACTCTAGTCCGGTCGATAAGAAGGACACGTCGAGCCGCTCATAACTCTTACTCTTTTCATGACATATGCGGCACACCACGAGTCGACCGTGCTTGCGGACACAACAGCTGCTGGATTGCCCGTTTGACGGCTTGTTATTGGAAAACGCCAAGATACGAGGGAACATCCGGCCTGGGGCAGATGTTACTCTTGGTTTTCAAGTTCATGAAGTTACCGGCGTGTCATCTAATTCTGGGTTTTGGCTGATTATCGCCGAGCCTAGACAGCCTCGTGTACACTTTCCTTATGCGACTTACTTCATCGACAGGTAGGGTGAGCGACACGGAGCGCTTTTCTGGGGCGTTGATTGACGGTAACCGCGTGGTCGAAACTTTGAATTTTCGGCATCGTGTTATGTCTTTAGAGACTTTTCTATAACCCGCGGGTCGCGAGACTTTGAGAGTCGGGAGAGTTGTATGCCGAAAGGGAGAAAACGCTCCCGAGAGGATTCGCGCCGATGATCGGAGAGTGGTCGCGATGGGGAGAGTTTGAGAGGCGAGAGTTTGGCGAAATACCGCGAAAACAAGGGCCAGAAACGCAAACAGGCCGACGTTTTGAGGCGTCGGCCTGTTGGTATAACCGGAGGGTCAAACTGAGTTTGAAACCCTGAAATCAGTTGCGGGAGCCGGATTTGAACCGACGACCTCGAGGTTATGAGCCTCGCGAGCTACCGAGCTGCTCCATCCCGCGAAAGAAATAGTACCTGGATCGCTTTAAGAGTCTAGCCCAAATTCGAT
>Ga0169931_10013733_pt1 | contig 11025 bp, 10 predicted proteins | sample Kivu_15m_20L_FD_129675 | JGI IMG/M metagenome (GOLD analysis project Ga0169931, IMG submission 129675) | Freshwater microbial communities from Lake Kivu, Western Province, Rwanda to study Microbial Dark Matter (Phase II) - Kivu_15m_20L... | ecosystem: Environmental > Aquatic > Freshwater > Lake... | reverse complement strand
TTTGAACTCAATTCTCATGATGTCAGCGCCATTCGCCGTGTTTGGCCTATCTTTGGAGATTGTCATTGCACCAATCAACTCAAACGGGCATGAGTATTTCAGTTCACCGTTTTACTTGATTGCATCTATTTCGCTCCTTGCTTGGCTCAAGTCCCCACAGGAACTGCCTGCTCTTCGTGTCACCAAGCACCGAGACCTGACCATAACTTCTTTCTTAGTGCTCCTGGGTTTGATTTGGGTCCAACTCTTCGACGTTGAACGGCTATCACGTTTTCTGGGACACCGACCTCTCAACCTGGGCGACAGAGCACAGTTTGTTTCATTCATACTCTCTGACGGTCGGACAGGGGTGGCGTTTGTCGTAATAGTCCTCCTTGTCGGATTTCGTGGATCCTGCAAATTTGCGAAACCTTATACGGTTCTTTTTTCTCTGTTTCTCGCGTCGACAATTCTCACTTTCTCCAATTACCTGCCACAGTTCTTGAATGGTTTGAAGTCCGAGGCGGCTGCTAGTAGACCAGAGACGCTCTACGGAAGTGCCGAACTTCAAGCGGTTGGTTTTTGGCTGAAGGCCTCGACGGAACAATCTGACATTATCGCGACGAACTACTTGCGAAATCAATCTGGAGAATTGATCTCTGACCACAGTCTTGCCGTTTGGTCAGAGCGGACTTTTTTTGTCTTGGGACCACGATTTTTCAGTGAGAGCCAGAGCCAGATTCTTGCAACCAGAGTTTCGGAACAGTTTGCAGAGACCGCATCCATTCAAAGTGCAAAGAAACTCTGGACCTCTGGCGTGCGCTGGTTTGTGGTAGATACGGCGCTGGTGAATCGAGATAAGTGGAACGAACGCGCTGATGAGAAATACCGAACTGGTCGCTTCGTCGTACTTCGTCTACGTAACCCAACATGACGAAGCCAAATTTCCCGTAACTCTCGCAACTACGCGGCCACTTCCGCCAGAAACCAGTCAACGAGTTTGGCTGTGGCAGATGCCTTGCTGGCTACCTGGTCCCCTGACATTTTACAAAGGTGCTTGGCGTCAATGCCGAGTTTGGCGAGCTCTGCCGTGCCCACGCCCGTGCTCCAGCGCAGGATGATGTCGAGCGTGGCCTCGGGGTGAAACTGGGTGGCAAACAGGCGCTTGCCCAACATGGCCTGGGGGCCAACATCGTTGATTGCCACGGCCTGCAGACCTTGCGGCACGGTGAACGTGTCGTAGTGCCACTGCAGCCAGCTGCCACTAAGCACGTCGGGATACGCCGTGCTCGACACATCATGCCAACCAACTTCGGGGGTCTGGGATCGCGTCACGCTGCCGCCGAGCGCATGCGCGATGAGTTGCGCGCCAAAACAGATACCAAATATCGGCACGCCACGCTTCATGGCGGTGTGCACCAAATCCACTTCGGCAGCGACTTCTTTTTCATTGCCCTCCCAATACACCGACCATTCCGAGCCGAGCAACACCACTACATCGATTCCTGCCAGTGACTTCCACTCGCGCGGATACTCGCGTTCATTGCGCTCAAACGTGAAGCCAACTTCGCTCAGGCGAGTGCCAACCAAGCCCGGGTCGGCGTCACCACGGTTGCCAACAATGAGTACACGCACAGCGATACCGTAGTTGTTGCATGGGTCGCAAGAGCGCCGTTGATATTTCATTGGAAGAAGTGCGTCTCATCGGCGAACGCGACCGCCGCATCGTCACTCATACCCCTGTTGCCCCGTCTGCTCATCTGAGCGAGCGTTATGGGGGCTCGGTAGTACTGAAGGCCGAGAACCTACAGCGCACCGGAGCGTTCAAGATTCGTGGGGCGATGAACAAACTCGCCACTCTCGGCGAGTCAGCACGCCACGGTGTCATTGCTGGTAGCGCAGGCAACCATGCCGGAGCACTTGCCTTCGCCGCCAGAGAGTTCGGTGTGCCGTGTGAAATTTATGTTCCGGCTGGTGCGTCGCTGTCAAAAATTGCTGCGTGCCGTGGCTATGGCGCCACGGTGCACGAGGGCGGCGAGAGCCTCGATGTTGCTGTCGCGCTTGCAGAGGCACGCGCGAATGAAACCGGCATGGTGTTTTGTCATCCGTACGATGACCCAGTCGTTGTCGCTGGTCAGGCCACACTCGGAGTTGAATTAATCGACGACATCCCCGATCTTGCCCAAGTCATCGTGCCGCTGGGTGGCGGTGGATTGTTGAGCGGTGTTGCACTCACCGTCAAACAGTTCGACCTGTCCATCAAAGTGATTGGTGTGCAGATTTCGTCATGTGCACCGTATATATATGGCGAGGCACCACTTGGGCCCGTGCCGACGCTCGCCGATGGCATCGCAGTAAAAGTTCCTGGTGACGTGACAGCGCCATTGATTGAAAAATGGGTGGATGAAATCGTCGATGTCGATGAAGACAGCGTGGCAGATGCCATGATGTTGCTCTTAGAGCGCTCCAAGTTGTTTGTTGAAGGTGGCGGCGCAGTCGGAGTTTCAGCGCTGATTGCCGAGCGAATCAAGCCCGCTGAGCGCGGCACCACCTGCGTGGTGCTGTCGGGCGGCAATGCTGACCTCGGGTTGTTGACCGGGCTCGTTCGGCGCCACGAAACCAACAGCGGCCGTCGATTAATTGTGTTTGCTCGAATTAGCGATCGACCAGGTGGTTTGGCTCGATTGCTCACCGTGTTTGCCCAATACGGCGCCAACTTGATCGAAGTTGAACACGTGCGTGAAGGTGTTGACTTGCACGTGCGCGAAACCGGAGTGCAAGTGGTGCTCGAAGTCCGCGGGCGCGACCACACCGAATCCCTGATTGCAGCCGCCAAAGCTGAGGGTTACGAGATTTCTGAAGTCTCAGGGCGCTAACCGCAACGTGGCCCGTCGCATTCTGTTGCCCGGCAAACTGACTTCGGGCGCCACTGGGGTGCGTGGCGACAGTTACTCCAACGGGCTGCGCTATGCCGAGGCAATCGCTCGCGCTCGTGGCGTGGTGTTGACGGTGCCACCACTAGCAGAGTCACTGCCTGATGTTGAGTCACTCGTTACTGCAGTTAGCGGCGTGCTGATTCAGGGCGGTGGCGATATCGACCCTGCGCACTATGGCGAGGCAAAGCGAAGCGACAAGGTCTATGGCATCGTGGCTGCTCACGACGACTTCGAACTCGCAGTGGTGCGCGAAGCAGTTCGACAAGACAAACCACTGCTTGCCGTTTGTCGGGGCATCCAATTACTCAATGTGGCACTGGGTGGAACACTTCATCAAGACCTTGGTGACGTGCTTAGCGACCGCGAGAGTCACTGGGATACGTACCACCCAGTCACATTGGCAGCGGGTTCTCGACTTGCCCTGGCTATGGATACAACATCACCGCAACGCTGTCACTCGTATCACCACCAAGCGTTGCGTGACGTGGCGCCCGGGCTCACTGTCGCGGCCCGTGCGCCAGACAACACCATCGAAGCCGTTGAGCATCAAGATGCCCGATGGATTGTTGGTGTGCAGTGGCACCCCGAAGACGACGCAGCAACAACTACCGACCAGCAAAAACTGTTCGACAGCTTTATTGCACAGTGCTTCTGAAACAATTGCGCGAGCGCATCAACTATCAATGGATCCTTACGTCTTGGCTTGACGGTTCTTCATCTAGGCTTTGGCTGAATGATGATTCCCGTAAGTCGACCATGCGTTACCGACGCCGATGTCGACGCCGTAGCCGACATTTTGCGACAGGGATTCGTATCTGGAGATGCCCCGATTGTTGCCGAATTTGAAAAAGTATTTGCAGCAGCAGTGCACCGTGAACATGGCATCGCAGTGTCAAACGGAAGCGTGGCACTGGATCTTGCATTACACGCCCTCGACCTTGAGGCGGGCGACGAGGTAATCATCCCGAGCTTTACGATCGCCTCATGCCTCTTTGCGGTGCTACGAACCAAGGCAACACCAGTGTTCATTGACGTTGACCCACTGACCTGGAATCTTTCAGCAGCCACGCTCCACGCTGCAATTACGCCACGAACTCGAGCACTCTTGGCTGTTCACATCTACGGCCTTCCCATTGATATGGACCCAGTCGTCGCGCTCTGCGACAAGCATCAAGTTGTGATTATTGAAGATGCCGCCGAATCGCACACGGTGACGTACAACGGCAGGCTGTGCGGCTCATTCGGGCTGGCATCAACATTCAGTTTCTACGCGAACAAGGCCATCACCACGGGCGAGGGTGGAATGATCGTTACTGACGACGCCAACTTTGCCCAACGACTCCGCGGCTTGCGGAACTTGGCATTTCTGCCGGCACCTGGACCACGATTCGTGCACGAAGAAATCGGTTGGAATGCTCGCTTATCGGCGCTGCAAGCAGCTCTTGGCAAAAGCCAGTTAGAGCGCATGAGTGAGGTGACCGCAGAGAAACGCCGAATCGGGCTCGCGTATCACAACGTGCTTGCTGACCATCCATTGATTCAGATGCAACCAACCGAGACTTCGTACTCACGCAACATGTACTGGGTGGTTGGGCTCATTCTCGCCGAGCCACTTGACGCGCGTCAAGCGGCCAAACTGCTCCGAGATCGAGGTGTCGATACGCGACCATTTTTCTACCCACTTCACAAACAACCCATGCTGTCGAAGTATTCTCTAGATAGCCAACCGTCGTTACTCGTAGCAGAATGGCTCGGCAACCAAGGCCTCTACTTACCGAGTTTCGTCGGTATCACGGATAACGAGGTCAGTTTCTGTGCACAACAGCTGATCGCAGTCCTTCACGAGTTGCAGCCATAGCGCAGATTGATATGTCGTCACTTACGCAACTTTCGGTTGTGTTGCCGGTGCTCAACGAGCGAGACAACCTGGCTGAATTGATTCCAGAACTTTGTAGTGCTCTCTCGCCTGTGCTTGACGCGGTGGAAATTATCGTTGTGGACGACTCGTCCACCGACGGCACCGATCTATTGCTTGCAGATCTCAGCAGCCGAGATCCACGCATACGTCATGTGTCTCGCAAGGGCCAGCCAGCCTCACTTCCAGATTCCTTAACTGACGGAGTCCGTGCTGCATCTTTTGACCATGTCGCATGGATGGATGCAGACGGTTCAATGCCCCCAGCATCACTGGTTGCTCTCGTCGAGGCATATCGCTCCTCCACCGATATTGACCCGATTGTCGTTGGCTCACGCTTCATTGCAGGTGGCGGTTTCAAAGGTGTCGAAACGGTAGGCGAAACCAGCGTCTTACAACTCATACGCAATCTTCGCAACTCCAACGACTCGCTCTCGGCGGTACTGCTCAGCCGAGTGCTCAACCGTTATCTTTGGCACTTGCTCGGACGCTGCTGTCGTGACCTCGCGTCTGGCTTTATTGTCGCCAGCAAAGAGAGTGTCATCAAGATCGGGCTGCGCGGTTCATACGGCGACTATTGCGTTCGGTTCATCTATCTTGCCCATCGCCGGGGTAATCGAATCGTCGAAGTGCCATATGTCTGCCAAGTTCGGCGCCACGGATATTCAAAGACTGGTACAACGCTCTGGGGGCTCATAAAGCGCGGCGCACCATACGCGATACTGCCGATAAGAGTTCGCAGGGCTCATCGCAAGTGAGCTCATCTTTCGACTTCCAGCAAGCCGAAGCTGACTCTCCTCACCTCAGTAGCGCAGCAGCACTTCATGTGACGTGCTTACCGGGCACCCTGACCTCACAGCGTGGTGCTAAGACAACAGCAGGGCTCTATCGGCATCTCGTGCGCCAAGGGCATGCTGCGCACCTAGCCCTGGCTAGTGGCAAAGTAGCGAGCGAAAACTTGGCTGGTGGGCTCATCGTCATGCGCCATGCCTGCGCGCAGTCGAGAATCTTCCTTGTTGCGTACCGTCCGTGGTCGTGGCTCATTGCCCTTCGTTCGCTGGGAATCCGCAAGGCTTTTGCCCAATCACAAGATCTGACCAGGCTGCAGAACGCTGCCAAACAACTAGAGCCTCATGACTACATCGTCGCGGTGTATGTCGCCGAATCTTTCCGCCGACTCGGAGTCGCGCGACAACTCATTGAGCATGCAGCGGCCGATGCAAAATTGCGAGGTGTCGGAATCGCAGTTGATACGACGCTGACTAACGATTCGGCCAAGAGCCTGTACCACTCGCTGGGGTTTAAGGAATTTTATCGAACTGACATGTCAGTGGTTTTCGTAAAGAACATTGACTAACCGGCAGCCCGATTAAGCGCTACTTCTAAACCCAACCTATACCCATCTAGAAATTGACAATTCTGAAAGCGTGAGCACTCGGGGAAAAAGAGGATTCCGTTACCATTTGGGACAATTACAAAACCGTGCTCCTCATTATCGTACAAGTCAACCAGTTGTGTAAGGTGCGCACTTACCCACTGATGGTCAAACCAAAAAATAATCTCCAGAGGCGGGGTACCGCCGAGTATCAGAGACTCTCTATCGTTATTGATTTCCTCTAATGAAATGACTCGTGATAGATAGGCACACTCGGCAGCCCGCGAGCTCCGAAGTGCCGCATACGCACATTCCGCCCATTCACCTTTATAGTTTCCAGCGCGGTGATGTGAAATCGTGGTATATGCCAACGGTACCTTCTCCCAAAGCTTGGCTTCGTAGTTGATATCGACAGTCGACCCGTTAGGACGTCGTGATACTTGTCCGTACGAACCTTGAATATCAATAAATTGGATCAGTACCACAGTCAGCAATACAACTGTTGCCATCTTGAACACGCGCGACATCAGCACCACGAGTGCGACATTCAAGAGCATTACAGACGGCCACAAGAATCGCACCGAAGACCTAAAGACACTCAACGACTGAACGACAGTTTCCGGAAGGAGAATTGTCAGAGTTAGCTGTCCTACGCTGACTACGTTTGTTACCGAAAATAGAGCCATCGCGGCTAGCATGCCGGTGAGCGCCCAATGTCTTTTGATCGACATTTGGGCTGACCTAACTAGATCATTTGCTCGCACTGCGAGAAGCAATACGAGAAGAATGAGCGTTCCAAGCCCGATCGCCGTAGGCTCAATTTGACTCTGTGTGGAAGGCAAATCTGGAATGATTCGGGAGGCACCATTGAAGTCAAGTAGCCCTAGTAAATTTGCGCTGAAGTCCCCGTATCCACTCCCAGCCGAGGCCCGCTGAATTGGAGTTGTGAAATAACCGATTAGGTACATCGCCATAACAACGACTCCAAGCAATAGGCAGATTTCTCTAATCAGCCGCAGGCGCGCACCGCTGTTTGCCGGCAAAACACTTAGAGCGGTCGCGAAACTCAATCCCAAGGTGATTGCGAACAAATAAAACTGCGTTGCAACACCCGCGAGAAGCAGGACGGCCCAGTGCCAGAAGGAAAATTTCTGATACTTAAAGTCATAAAAATAGCGATGAAGACTCCAAACCAGGAGCCCCATACCGGCGGAAAGTGCGGGATACCACTCGTGTATCACCCAAAATATCGGTGAGGTAACTAGTAACAAAATGCCGAGGAATTTGCGAAGGCCTCGTACCCCAAAAAACTCAAGCAGCCGGGAGCAGCCAAGGCACAGAAGAATTGAGCCAAGCAGATAGGAGATTCCGAAGTACTGCCCATTGTTTACACTTTCGATATCGAGTAGTTTGAATACGAGAGCAAGCAACGGCAAGCTGTCGGTCGCCATGATGGACGTGACCGAGTCCCATCCATACCTCGGATTCAGCCCGGGCGGCCAAGCCCAGTCAGTAGCTGCGAAAAATTGCCATCCCAACCAATGGGTTTTTTGATCTCTGAAACTCAGCCACGCCACATTGCTTGGTTGGAGCTTGTCGAATCCAACACTTGACGCAAAAACAAATACACCGAGTGCAACGACTAGTACGTCAGAGACAAATTTTTTCCAAAACTTCGATTGATCATGTACAGAAGTGATCACGCTTCTTAGACAGTAGTAGCAGCTCACATCATGCCAGAAATCAAGGTTGAATATCTGCTGCATACGTCCGATGAACTGCCGCGTCTAGCGCACCTCCACAAACAGGGCGTAAGCGACGCCATTTACATCAAATCGTGGGGTTCACACCCTCGAAAGAATCTACCGACGCCTTGCTCGTAGTGGACATACGGTGTACCGAGCAGCCGCAGACGGAAGGAATGTTGATGGGCTAGTCGTTCTCAAGAATGCTTTGAATCGACAATCACTCTTTATTGTGTTTGCGAATCCGCTTTCCTGGATTCGCACAATTAGAACTCTCGGTTGGAAGGACTTTCTTCGGCAACTCGTTGACCTGGTCGCCGTCAAACAAATTGCAAAAAGCTACCGCTGACCGATTACGGTGTCGCACTGTAGGTTGACGAAACTGCCCGAAGAATGGGAGTCGCCAAAACTCTCTTGATGAGAGCTCTAGCAGATGCGGATAGCAGAGGAGTTTCATATAGTGCTGACGTATTGTTGGAAAACACTGCAATCCGAGAGCTGTACCGAACCTTGGGCTTACGAGAGGCTGGTCGCACACGCTTTTCTGTGATTCTGACTACTTCGAAGGTGTAAAGCGGCGTTTATCATGCAGATACGGTCCTTGCTTCACTTCAATCAATTCCGACTCTTCAATCATCTCGAAACCATGCCCACCTGTTGAAAGCAGAATCACATCACCGATTGCAATCTCGCGCGACTCAACGTATGACTCATTGTCTCGGTAGAAGTCAACTCGCACTCGACCCTTTCGCACGTACAAGACCTCCTGGGTAAACGAGGCTTTGCGTTCAACTTGCAGGTGGATATGTGGCTGAATTACGTAACCAGCGGGGCGTCGCATATAACCAAGTTGCTGAGAGTAGTCATCAGGGGTTACAAACTGAATCCCGTCAGGGTTGAAATGACTGCGCACGATGATAGCGGCGACTTGCTGTTCAATCTTCACAATCTCAATGGGTGAATCCACTATCGAAGCATACCCTGCCTTCTCGCCGAGTAATCACAAGCAAAACACCAAAGTCCGTCAACCTGGAAGCCCAGGATGAAGAGCTCCAATTGGTTATTCCTGGATGTACTCAACGATTTGAGCGAGCCCCACCCGACGCTTATCAAGAAATGTGCATTTTTGATATTGCTCACAATTTGGGAAGAAAAAAACTATATCTCCAAACGTAGCCGAAGATTCTCGGGGAAGAGCAAAGCCGTTTTCTGGACTGTTGAGCATGGTATCCAACTCTTCAAGATTTTCACGGACGAACTCGCTACTAAGCCAATAGATACTTGATTCGTTATAGTCGCCGATCAATAAGCGAAGTGACTCTCGCGCATTGATCGCATTTAGTTCAGGTGCTGAAGCACGCGCAAAATAGGCACAATTAGTTTCTCTCTCAGTTTGCACTGCCGCATAAGCACATTCATCCCAACCATCTGGGGCATTCCACACTGGATGAATCGCTATCTTGCCGTACTGGAAAGGAACAGCGTTCCAGAGAATTTCATCATACTCAATCGGAAGTGCTTCTCCGTTCGCTTGACGGGCCGTGTATCTCAGACTGTTCGACATATCAAACACTTGTATAAGCATCGCTAGCAACAACAGATACGTTCCATATTTTGGAATTCTTGAAACGATGACCACCAGCAGAATGACTAAGCCAACAATGAACGGATATGCAAACCTTGATGACGACCGGAAGATTCCTAACCAATTTTCTAACCTGACAGGAATGGGAATCCTGTATACGTACTTCCCAAACGACAAATACGTTGATAGAGAAAACAACCACATGGCACTGAGACATATACTCAAAAGCCAATGTCTTCTTATGACTTTGAGAAGACTCTCATGTACTCGAAACAGCATTGAGAGAGTCACGACGAATAAAAAAATAGCGCCGGTGCCAAGATAGACAGCGTCGTACTGCAATGGGAACGAGGATAAGTCAGGAAGCAGTGACGACACACCGTTGGGATCCAGTAATCCAAGGATGTTGGTCGAGAAGACACCCCAGCCGGAAGAGCGCAGTGGCACCCCCGAATCATCTAGATACCCCACCAAGTAAAATGCCGACGCAATGACTAGTGGTGTATACCCGACTTTTGCCGCCAACCAGAACATGTTCGACTTCGGGCTCAAAGCTTGGTGGACAAGAGCGACCGAGAAAAGCGGCAGAATCAAAAACAGGAAAAAAGGATTCATACCTGCGGACAGAAACAGCAATACGAGCCATTTGAAAATCGGGAACATTGATTCTCGACGACCTCGAATGTAGAGATATACGGCGATAACCAATAGCGGTGCCATGATTGAAAAGTTCAGCCAAAGTCGTTGCGTCCACCAGAACAGAGGCGTGGTTGAAAGAATTACACTTCCAATCTGTGCTTGAGTCTGGCTCAGCCCGAGTTCCCTAAATAGGCGGGCCGTAAGGATAAACAGCACCAGAACACTCAAGAGTGATAGGAGCCCCCAGGACTGTCCCTCATCAGTAATTCTAAAATTCAAAACCTTAAGCCCGACATCCCACAGACCTAGGCCGCTATTGACGATTGACAGGTCACCACGCCAGCCATAGCCGCTAAACATGCCAGGTGGCCAACGCCAAGAATCTTGGGCAAAAAATCGCCAGCCGAGATAACCCGCATGATGGTCACTGTTGGTAAGCCATGCAATATTTCCCGGACTTAATTTTTGGAGACCAAAGGTAATCGTAAAGTAAACAGTCCCAATAGCGATCGATAAAGTATCCGCACGCTCAAACAAGAAACGCTTGCGATTGCTTATGGCACACATAACAAATGAAGACTAGACCTAATATGGCTGACAGTTAGCGCACGAGGCTGGTGAGCGAGTCGCCCAAGTCAAGCAACCAGGTGGGCAACACACCAAACACTAACGTGATGGCAACCGCAATACCGAGTGTCGTGCGACCCGCAATCGTGACCGTGCGCGGTGCAACAGACGTTAGTTCAGCAAGCCACATACTCACCATGATGCGCAGGTACAGATACGCCGCAATCACTGCCGACACCATCGCGAGAACCGCCAGCACGTAACTTTCGGTTGAAACAGCAGCG